>VOFJ01000281.1_pt1 | contig 369985 bp, 339 predicted proteins | sample 5384081 | NCBI WGS metagenome assembly VOFJ01 (sample SAMN12384729, study PRJNA508395) | human gut metagenome | isolation source: healthy gut I | host: Homo sapiens | reverse complement strand
ACCAAGCGCCGGAACCTGTACAAGAGCCGGGAGCAGGTGCTGGAAATACTCGTCGAAAAGCTGCGTGTCAAGACACTCCGTGGGAAGTCCGTTTATTCGAACACCTCCCCGGCATACCGTTATATCAGGGAAATGTACGGGAAAATGGTGTCTGAAGGACGGCTCGTCGAGGGATGCAAGCAAACCGCTTCCGGGAAACTGCCGCTCTGCCGCACGGCAACCGGCAGGGAACTGAAAATGAAAAGACGGGAAGACGACAGGACGGAATGACACGCGGTTCCGTACCGGACATGGCCGGATACCAGTCCGAAGACTTCTGTAAATCATAATTTTCAAGCCGGACTGTCAATCGAAAGAAGGACGACCCGGCTATACTTCAACAACAAGAGATAGCACTATTATGAGCATACAAATCGGAAAACTGTTGCCGGACGGCAGTGTCCGGCACATCAAGGCGCTCCATGAGACGCTTTCAAAAGACCTTGTGAGGAAACTCCGGGTGTTCTATCCCAATGACAGACGGGTAGATGCCCTGCTGTCGCTGGGCGACATACAAAAACTGGGACCGTCACCCTATGGAAAATGGACAGGAACCGGCGATACCGTCCACTGTTTTTCAAAGATCCGTGACGGACGGGAAACACCGCGGCAATCCGCATCACGCATCGCGGACAACGCAGACATTTTCGGCCGCATGGAGGACACGTGCCTCCTGTTCGATAACGGCAGATGGCATGTCATGGACAAGGGAGAATACTGTGAACAGCCGCTCTTCGTCGAAGATACGCCCTCCCATGACAGCATGAAACCGATCACGGTATATGTGAACAACCATGTCCGACTCGAAAAGATAAATACACCGCAGCACTGGCAGGGACTTGAGGAACTCGCCGAACGGGAATCCAGGATACTCTATGTCTACCGGGGGTGCCGCCTTGTGAGAATCGTCCGTTCGTCCAACCTTAAAAAGAAACTGTATGCGGCACAATAACATCGTATCGGCCATAGAATGGCTGCCGGAACACCTGTTCACGGAAGAGATCGTGGAAGCAGCCGTCGAAAGCAAGGAAATAGAGGTGCTGAGCCATATTCCGGGACGTTTCCTCACACCCGGACGTATAGAACGAATCATCGCGGGCAGCACGGAGAGCTGGCACAGCTTCGAGCTGCGCAATATTCCGGAGGCGTACCGTTCGGGAGCAGTCTGTGACTACGCCATGCGCAAAAACCGAAGAATATCACGGCCGTTCCCGAAGCAATGGTTACCCGAGAAATGGCAGCAGAAGCGGTCATCCGAAACGGACGCGGGGATTTCGACATTCTCGCCTTCATACCTGAACGCCTTTGGGATGCGCAACTGGCATACCTGGCCTTGCGCAGCTATATTTACGACCCGTATTACACGGACAGCAGGACAGACGCCGTCATGAAAACGGGGCTTATCCTCGGATATGTCCCCGTTGAGGTAAAGACTCAAGAGTTCTATTACGGGATGCTCGACGGGATGAAAATATTGAGCACGGTTACCGATGCCGTCGTGCCGTCCCGTTTCAAGACTGCGGCATACTACCGCAAGATGGCGGAACATGACCTCTCGCTTGTTCCCGCCCGGTTCTATTCCTATGAGATTCTCCATGCGGCTGTCTGTTCGACCGAAGGAAAAAACTTCATCACAGACCCCCAGTTTTTCAAGCCGTTGTCGGTATATCTGGACGACATGCTGGCGGACCGGCTGATGGAGAAACACCCTTACATGTTCGGGGAGTTGCCGAAGCGGTTCAAGACACCGGAAAGACTGGTCATTGCCATCGATAACAGCAAACGGGAGACGAACTGCTATATCGACGAGGAAACTGAACAATCCCTGCTCACGGTGGAAGTGTGCAAGGCATTCATCCGAAGAAACGGCAACTGTCCCGAATTTCCTGAAAATGTATGGACGCGGGAATTTGTCGACTACTGCATGGAGCACGGGACGAGTTTCCGCTGGTTCCGCCAGATGCCCAAAAAGTTCCAGAGCTCCGCGAACACGCAGGCGGCGTATGATTACGGTCATTACCATATCTGTGACTTTGCCAAACGGTTCATCACTCCGCAAATGGCGAAGGAGTGCTACCAGGAGCGCAGTTATGCACATGCCATCCCCGGACATTTCCTCACGGAGTTCTGCCGACAGACCGGACTGCCCGAGAAGTTCTACGGCGGGGAAACCACGATGCTGTCGCTGAAAAACAGCCGTGACGACTATACTTACTGCAAAGTCGGCAATATACCTGTCTGGCCTTTTACCTGAAAGAACAATACGAGCCGTCCTCGGCACATCTGATGATGACGCGGTCGGATTCAAAATACTGCACGCCGGAGAAGGTGTTCGACGTGCCTGTCGGAACCTTCCACCGCACGTGGCTGGAAAAGATCGTGGCGGAAAACGACCCCCGCTTTGTCAAACCCCGTGTGGACAAAGCGTTGAAAGCCGTACAGGCGGTCTGCTATTACGGTGTCGAGAAGTTGAAGGACCTGAACCGTACGGAAATCTTCCGCAACACCTTCATGGGTGAGACCATCGGTTACTGCGCCCGCCGCAGGGACCTGACCTACCACAGCGACAACTGCGGGACCCTTATCGAGGGCTTGAAGTTCAAGATCCGGGGAATGGCTGTCCCCGTAACCTTGGCGGAAGACATGACTCCTTATACGGCCGACATGCTGCACCGGAAGTTCGGCTTCTGCTATATCGGAATGACGGCATTCGCCACGGACTACGGCCTGGACATGGAGAAGGCATACACCTTTGCACAGATGCGCCAGATCGTAAGGGAGAAAGGGCACAAGCCGTCATTGAGAAACTACAAACGTGAACTGAAACAAATAAACATCATACAATGAAAAAATACCGGATAGCTATCGAAGAGACGCTCCGTAAGGTCGTGGAGATCGAGGCAGAAACGCCCGGTCTGGCCGTCTGCAGGGCGGAAGACGAATACAATGAAGAGAAACACGTGCTGTCAGCCGACAATTTCGCAGGAGCTGACATCGCGCTCTCGACTGATGACAGCACGGTCATGGAGACTCTGGAAGACGTGGATTTCATCGGATACGTGCAACGCCGTTTCGAGGAATGCCGGGAGTCCATATCCGTCGAAGACAAAGTCCGGCTGGCATTCGGAAGTTTCGACAACGCCCTGTATGAGTTCGGCGAATACCGTAAGGAGGCGGCTCGGAACCGCCCGCAGGTCTACCTGCTGTACCGGAGCGATGCCTGGCACAACCGTTCTTCCATGGAGCTCATAGCCCCGTTCTCCTCCCTCGAAAACATGATGGAGTACCTGCGGCGTAAGAAGAAGGAATTCCGCCTGACGGAAAGTGATCTGGAAGAGTTCAAGAACAACCGGCAGACGAAGGGGCGCGACGAAAACTACCTGTACGAGTCGGATTATTTGGATGTGCTGCCGGAACAGGAACCCGAACTGCCGCCGAAAGATGACGCTTTCTATGACAAGGTTTTCACCTGCGGGCAATCCGAGCTGTCACGCAGGGAGTTGGAATCTCTGCCGGAGCCGTTCGATACCTACCATGTTACGGACGAAGAAATGGAACAGATTGTGTACGAAACGGAAATGGAGACACGGGACCGGCTGCGGCTCGGTAAAAGAAAGCCCATAGATTTTGACAATGACCGCCATAGTGAAATCTGGTGGGAAGAAATGGAAAAAGCAGTGGTAAGGCACGGCGTACCGTACTACGAGGCCGAATAACGAAAATAGAACCTGTTCATCACATGCCATAATGATGACGGGCCGTCGCGGCTACGGCTGCGGCGGTCTTTTTTTTCAAAACGAGGTGAGTATTCCACCCCTTATACAAAACGATTACCTACTCTTAAAAAAACGGATTTATGAAACAGACAAGACAGGATTTCTTCACGGCGAACGGGGAAGGAATCAAAATCATGACATTTACGGAGTTCGCCCGGCATATCCTGCGTATGGAATGCGGGGAAAGTCTGGAACTGTATGCCGTTGTGAACCGGCAGACACGGGAATGCTCCCGGCCGCTCTCTGTCAGAAAGGAACAATGGAACGGTACGCCCTTTTACCTGCTCGGCGGGCACGGGCAGGAAGTCCGTACCATCAATTTTGCGGGTCGTCCGAAAGAGGAGTTTGAAACGACCTGCCATGATGTCTTGGACAGCTACGATGCCGTGGAAAGTATCGGGGCGGTCGTGTCAAGACTGCGTGAATTATCTCCTGAAGAACTGCATAAGCGGATTGCGGAAGAGATGAAGACCGGCTGTAAATACCTGTTGGTCTACCGCAGCGAGGAGGAGATGACGGCCGCACTCGACGGCAAGATATACGCCATCAGCGATACGGACGGCAAATTCCTTTGCGACCTGTATCAGCCGGATTATCTCCATCTGGAAAACGGGGGCGATATTGTGGACACCGCATCCATTCCGGACATGCATTTCCATTCCGATTGGGCAATCGCCAACCCCACGGTACGCGACAAGGTGCTCTCCTCCCGGATGGTGATTATATATACCCACGAAACGGTAACGCTATGATAGAGATTGGCAACAGGATAGAAACGCCGGAAGGTGTGTTCTATGAACTGGAATACGGAGGGGAAGGAAACATCTACAAGAACGAGGATGCCTTTCTCAACCGCCCCGATGAAGTGTGCTATGTACCTGAATACGCGGCAGAAGACCGTGAGGACTGGCGTGTGTCGGAGAGCAGTGACGGCTGTTTCACGCATAACTCACTGCTCGGCCTCGTGCAAGGGTAATGAAGAGGAGTGCCAGGATCTGTTTTACAGCCTTGAATGGACGTACCCGACCACCTTGCTGGAAGAATGGGACTCGAACGGCTATTTCGATGAGATCGAGGGCTGGTATGACAGTAACGATTAAATGGAACGGCATATCATGGACAGGAAATACAAAATCACATACTCGGGAAAAATCACGGGCAAGACCCCGAACTACATATTGAGCCTGCGGGCGCATCTGAAAGGCATCTTCCCTGAAATGGAACGGTATGGTAAGGAAGAATTCGACCACGTGCTTCATTGCATCAGCTCGTTCATTGATGATTTTACCTTCAAGGTACGCAATTCCCGATACCGGGGAGACATCCTGAAAAGGACTATCAGTAACGACTGCCTGAAAGTGTTCAACCTGGGTGACGAGAAAGTGATACTGACCGTCTCCTTCACCCCGCTGGAAACATGAAACCAACAATATGACAGATATGGATAAAATACAGAAAGACAATGCGGAGCCGGGCAAAGCCCCGGACAAAATGAGCGCCGACAAGCTGCATCTGTTCGCCACCCAGTACGCCTTTATCGACGGACGGCTGCACGAGGCCGAGCAAGCCATGCTGAAATTCATGCTGGAGTTCCTGGCACAATATGGCCGCGTATCACTCGGCCTTACAGAAGAGGAGGAACTCGATGACAACAACTTCCCCGTCACGACAACCTTGTACGGGAAGCACGACACGCCCCGTATCAAGCTTACCGATGTCTACCTGACGGATGACGGGGAATATCTCCTTGCTGACGGAATAGATGCGGAGACCGGGGAAAAACGGGACGGATTCTATATCTACAGCGAACAATACGCCGATATCTTCCAGTTCGTCGGCCACGCTTCGGAGATGAACTGACGAATGAGGAACAACCATAAAACGAAATATCAATGGACTGTATCAAAGATTTACAAGACGCCATCCGCAACATTCTCGTGAACAACGGCCTTACGGAAACCTCTGTCTGGGAGAGCCTGACGAACTGGACGATCCCACCTATATCATCTGGTATGACAGGCACTGTGAGCCTCACGAAGACCCGGTATTGAAGGTTTACCTTGAAAATGAGGGCATTGCCGTTGAGGTCGAAGCCCGCAGTTTCGGGAACACGATAACCGTCTACGATTATGACATAGACCGTATTGAATGGTGGAAAGGCATTCATGCCAATATTCTGGAAGTGCTGGAGCGTGACGGCAAGCGCCGGTGTCCGGCCTGTGGCAGGACGGTCAAGGGGAAGCAGCGGTATTGCGGTGCCGGATGCCGTGATTTCATGACTCCCGGACCGACAGTGGAGCAGGTCGCGGAAAAAGCCAACCGGAATATCCGCAAACTGGCAAGCCTTGCCGCCGGAAAAGACAAGGCGTACCGGAAGCGGCTGATAGAGAAATATACCGTCGGTCCGTCATAAGCCGGCTTTGTTACACTAAAAAATGTATGATATTATGGCAACAAGAACCATTTACCTGACCGTACGGCTCGATATCGACAACCCGAAGGCTGATGAAATAACGGACGAAGAGGTTGACGAAATTATCAGCGAAGTGGACTATGAATTCAAAAATTACGGGGACTATGAAATCGACACGGAAATCTGCGGGAAAAATGACGAAGGTGGTCTTTAGACGCTATCCCGACGGACAGGTCATCGCCCTGTTCCCGGACATACCGTGGAGCGGACGGCGGGGTGAAATAACCTCCTACATGCATGTCGGCCAGCATGGCGCAGCCGACTATGCGGGCGTGATCGCCATGACACGGCCAGCCCATGAAAAGGAGTACCGCAACCCGCTTTCCGAACTGAGAGCCATCGGTTACGATGACCTACACATCATGCGGCGTGCAAGACCGAAATTCATAAACAGCTAAAAACAAATCTTATGTCTCATAAACCGAATGCCGTTCCTGTCTTGCAGGAGGGAACGGTCTATACAATTATACTTGACAACGGACGAAAGGTCCACGACGTAATCTATCATGCCTGTGTCGCCTCCGGCAAGTCGTATTTCGCCAAAGGCGATAAGACCTATCCCGCCGAAAAGGTGCGGAACCATTCAATCACCGGACATGCCGCATCGGACGGCTCTAGAAGGAACGGCACACCCAATCCCGACCGCTTCGCCATCACGGATGAAGTGTGCAAGGTCGTTGATGTAGTTACCACGCCGGAAACCAATCCGGAAATGTTCCGGTGTCGTGTCAAATGCCTGATGTATTCAGGCCTGTCACAAGCCGAGGCTGAGAAAGTCATCGCTTCAACGCCACTAAAGCTGGAACTCTTCTACGACGTAGGCCGTGGCAGTTTCGCTATTGACGCCGAGGCAGTTGGCAACACACCGCTGTATAATCCTTACACGGGAAAGGAAATCCCGGATGAAACCTAAGCCGAACTACATCGAATATGAGAGAACTATATATCAAGAATCTCTGCATCGAGATTACCCGACGTTGCAACATGCGCTGTACCCATTGCATGCGGGGAGATGCCGAATCCGTGGATATCCCTTTGAAACATATAAGCAACCTGCTGCGGCATGTCAGGCATATTCACCATTTCAACATCACGGGCGGCGAGCCGTCGCTTAACGTCCGGGCCATCCGCCATATCCTCGAACGGGTACGCGCCTACGGTATTACTGTCAATGACTTTTATATCGTAACCAACGGCTCTGCCACATCCCGTTCGGAGGAATTCATAGAAGCCTGCGCCGCACTGTACGAGTACCAGGAGGAAAAGGAACAGGACTCCGGCCACATGCTCGAAATGAGCGACGACCGCTTCCATGATCCGGCAGAGCATGCCGCCACGCTCGCGGCACTTTCCCCGTATCCCTTTTTCGGAGTCCGGGGACAGGCCGAGCGTATCTTCCTTTTCCGGGAAGGCCGCAGCACGGAGGGGTTTCCGAACCCTGTTCATGGGATTTATCTTACGGAGGAGAACTACGTTTACGGCGACCTCTGTCTCAATGCTGAAGGCATGGTTCTCTCCAACGGGGACCTGAGTTATGCCCGCCAACGGGAACATGCCCTGTGTCCCTGCGGGAAACTGATGCAATATCTCCGGATGACCTTGAAAAAGCGTCAAAAAGAAAGATTGTACGAATAAATACACAAATCAAAAAACTTATGTCAATCGTATGCAGTATCTGCGGCGGCACTGGAGTGAAATGTACCGCCGTCATCGACCCGAACACCAGACAGTTCCTCGAATTTACCCGCAACGCCTTGTCGGACGGCCGGTGCAGCCAGTGCGGCAACGTTGCCCTGACCGACCCTGACGAAGTAAAAGCCGGGCTGGACAAGCTTTGGACGGAATATACGGCGCGGCATCGTGCCGCCCCCAACTACACCTGCTGCGACATTGTCCGGCATGGTGATTACGACGGGTGTGAAAAGGCGTATATCCGCATCGGAGGCCCGTCAGACGTGGTCGAGAAGTATCCGGTCGTGGCCGTGTGCCGCGACCTCGAAGAGCTCAAATCACTTGCGCTCCCTGACCCGACGCGAGAATTTACCCTCATGGGAATTCAAGGGTTCGAGTTCCACGACGTGTTGGAAAACAAGACCTACGAGATCGGGGTGGACGACCTGAAAATTCCCGTCACGACGAAAGAGGTGCTGGACTTTTACCCGGCGGAACATCGGCTGAAAGAAACGGACATCGAACAATATGCCGCGGCTTACACGGCCCGTATCAAGGCGTACAGGGAGTATACCCGTCAGCTCGACGCCACACTCGTGCGGCGGCTTCTCGACAAAGAGCGGCTGATGAAAGTCGGCGAGAGCGACGGTTTCCGCTTGAAACTCCATTTCGACTGGTTTGTCATTTTAAAGCGGGAGAACGAAAGGATGTACGCGCCTTTCAAATACGCTGTAAATGCTTATTGTCTGGATAATATCCAAACTTTCGACCGTCGTTATGTCACGCTCGAAGATGCCTTGCTCCACTGCCTGAACGGTTTCAACGAGAACGCGAACATTCCTAACCGTTACAAGTCCATCGGGCATTACCTGTCGGGGAAATCCTGACGACGGGCAGTGTATCGACGGGTTACCGGAGGCCACGGGTGCTTTCCCCTTGACCGGAATACCGTCGGAACAAGTAACAATGTAACCAAAGAATAAAAAATATGATGAATGATTATAAAATCAAGAACATTCTCGAATCCCTGAAAGAGGAGGTCGAGAACGGGAAGGTATCCCTGCGGGAAGCTGCTGTCGAACTTCATAAAGCCGGCTGGACGAATTTCATCGACATCGACGCCACGAGGAACCTACTGAAGACCCGGAATGTAACGGGGAACGGAAATGTCCCGGGAGTTTCCGACATGATGGGAAAATACCGCGAGATGAAAGCGGCGCACCCGGATGCCCTGTACATTTTCCGAAACGGGGAATCTTGTGAATTGTATGAGGATGATGCCATCGCCGCTTCCGGCATTTTGGGCATTGCCACCGCCGAACGCGTCGACGGGCAAGGGAAAGGCGTCAAGGAACTGCGGTTTTCTTTTCGTGACCTGGACGTGTATCTCCCCAAACTGATACGCGCCGGAAACCGGGTGGCTGTCTGCGAACCGAATCAAACCGGTTCGGGCAAACGAGTTTGATAACCATTAAATAACAAATATTCAAAACCCAAAGACACATGATAAAGATAACAACGATTTTCGGCGAGGACGCCGTACGGGAATATGAAGAGAACAATGAACTGCCTTCTGAAGAATGGCTGGCGGATAACGGGGGCGTCGTGGACGAGAAAGAGTTCGAGACTGAGGCGGAGTACAATGCCTACATCGCCGGGGTAAACGATGCCGACGGATGGAGTGATTATCATATCATACGCCACCGGTCGGAAGAGGCGGACACCTCGAGAGAGGAAAATCTCTGGCTACGTCTCGGAATTAGCGTCCGGGGCAGCCGGGAGGACATCGAAAGGATTCTAAACGGGGACACCGAAACCCTTCGGAAACTGCTCGATGCCGGACGTTATGGGATTGGCGGAGAGACCTATGTCCCTGGTTCGACCGTCGAGGGGTACAACGAGGACCACGACACGGAGTTCGAGGAGGAAGACGTGGAGTTCCATTTATAATAAAACCACACCATCTGCAATAATGATAACAGTAAAAGTTCTACTCGGTAAGGATACTGTAAGCATATACAGGAAAACCGGGGATATCTCGTCGGTGGAGAGCACGGCCGAATCCGGGGGATATGTGATAACCCGACATTTCGAGACCGAAGCTGAATACAAAGCCTACGCAATGGCTGTGGAAGACCTGGACGGACATGAAGACTGGCAGATGCTGACTCCTGCCGTTACGCCGGAAGCTCCGTTCCGCAAAGGGGAATTTGTCCGGCTGACAGACGATGCAATTAAGCGGATACGTGAAAGTTTCGGGGACGGACCGGCTGACTACAGAAAGGAAATGATTTTGGAGGTGATTGCCTGGTGCCGCTATGAAGGCACATGGATCATTGAAGTCCGAGATATCCGTGAAGACGATACTCAGGAGTTCGATGCCGTTTTTCTGCGCCCCTTGACGGCACGGGATCTCGTGGCTATTTCCGCACCCCGACACCCGCTATCCACTGCGATATATCCTATTCACATCCGATAACTTAAATGATGCATGATGGAAAATATATTCATACTGCCCGGAAACGAACAGGAACTGTTTAACCGGTATTTAGATAACAACGAATACGGCCCTCTGAAAGAACGGCTGGAACTGGTCAGGAAAGCCTTGAGCAACAAGCTTTCCCCGGATGAACGCAATAAGCACGGGCTGAACGTGGGTGTGCATGAACTGTCCATGGAACGTAAGGAACTGGAAAGAAAGATATTCCAAATGGCACTCAAATCCTTTGCAGAACGGGTTTGTGACGAGCAACGCGCTCTTTTTGCGAACAGGGGTTCTGGCAGGCACCGTGCGGCAAAGAGGCGGAAATATATCTCCTCCGCTCCGGTTCCGGACCTTGTAACGGACGTGAAGCAGTACAAGACCATTTGCCGCTGGTGGGAGAAGCTGTCCGATACCAGGAGGCTGAAGGTAGCGGCGATGTTTGCAAACGAACTGGGACCGATATACGGGCACGACACCGAAACGCTGGAACGGATTTATAGCCGCTGGTTTCTACTCTCCTTAGATGGCAAACAACGCATCTACCATTCATGGACCACAAACGAAAAACAGACTTCACCATGCCATACAAAAGCTCGGGAATAATCATCAGCGGGACACAATATGACCGCAGGCAGAAGCTCACTCCTTTTCAGAAGGCTGAAATTTTCCACCGTTACATGACAGAAGCTGTCAGCCAGCGCCAGCTTGCCCGGGAATACGGTGTCAGCCGCAGGCTGATAACCTTCATTGTGAACCCAGAAAGCGAAGAGCGGAACAAGGAACTGCTGAGAGAGAACAAGGCAAAAGGCTTGTATAAATATGACCGGAAGAAACATACCGAAAATATACGCAACCACCGTCGTTACAAACAGAGATTATTTCAAGAAGGTAAAATCATACTAAAAGATGGATAGACAATGAGAATACAGGAGAAACAAAAAGCGTTGGAACAGGAAGTTATAGCCAACCTGTGTGCGATACCGAAAATGCCGGAAAATATGTTGCCCCATACGGTATATGTCGAGGAGGAAGGGGAAGACGGGTATGGCCACGGGATACCGGTATACACCATGTACCGGTTGGAGGAGATACGCACGGACGGAAGCTGCACGCTTTACAACGCGGAAAGCCGGGAGCGTTTCACCTGCCGCCACCTGCATGAGATTAACATGGACTGGCTGGTGACAGTCTGGGAACGTTATCTGGAACTCTGTGTCGAGCAGGATATCTGGAAAGGGAATGCCGTTGCATTCCTGAAAGACCGTACCGGCAAACCGGAAGAGGAAATCATTTCATTCGTGGAAACCTCGTGGGACAAATGCCAGGCTTATACAGACAACCTCAAGGCGTTTCTTGGGGAAGATAAAGACCGGGAAATATGGATATTCTCTTTCCCGCTGGACGAATTTGAACGTGACGTTCCGGCCGGGAAAATCATCGTTGATTACGAAAATAACCCCGCAACGCGGGTTGAGAAGATGACACCGCTGGAATTTACGGCCAACATCAATGATGAATGTTTTGATGACCGGAACAATTGGGTAAGAGCCATTGAACTTCCCAAGCAGGAATAATAAACTATTTGAATCAATAAATATGATTACAAAAGAAAACATTGGCAACGAGACCTTTGAGTCTATGACCATCAATGACACGCCTGCATTGTTTACGGATATGCGGATTGACCGGAATGCCGTTCCGGAGGGACTGTACGCATACGATATCCGGGAGTCGGATGACGGGGACCGTCTGGCGACCATCGAACCGACGGTGATGGTAAATCATGGCGGAACCATCCTGACCAGGAAAGAGTTTATCACGGAAAAGGACGGCTATGTACAGATTGACGAATACGGTTTCGAGGCCTCCATGACACTGGAAGAGTGGCTTGAGGAAAACAATTAAATGTATAAAGGATATGGATATTAAGGAACTGACAGAAAGGTATCAGGATCGTTTCGATGCCCATTACCTGCAAGACGATAACGGAACCGGCAGAAAAGGTCGGAAACGGAAAAAGGAAGTTGAGACCCCGAATTTTCTCAAGGATGTTATCCGGCCGATCCTGGACACTTTGCCGGACTTGTTGCCGGAGTACGGGTTCACCAAAACTACGGATGATTACGCCATGTACGGCGAGTATTACCGTATCAAGGCGGGTATCGTCCTCGTGGGAGGTTTTTCCATCGATGAGGATTTTAACCTGTACTTCACGCCATTGTTCCATGGCAAAGCCTGCGGTAAGAGTCACAAAATCGACAGCATCGGACAACTCGTTGAAATCATCCGCGAACAATTTGAAAGAAGGGAGGTGAAGATGAAAGGATAGTTTCATGCAATAGACATGGGTCGTTCCGTAATTTATTGTATATTTGTCAGATGAAGAAAGTCTGTATATGTATTTCGGACGAAAGCCCGGCAGTTGAACGGATTACAGGCACTTTCATGTTTGGCTGACATCAAACCTAATATATCTATTTGATATGAAAAAGGAAGAGATTATTCGCCGCTGTTACGGCGGCATGAAGGAAAGGCATGGCGTGGAAACCATCATCCTTTTCCATGTCGGAGATTCATTCGAGGCGTATTTTGATGATGCCGAAACGATTACCCGGATCACGGAAGTGCCCCGGTTCAAGATGACGGCGGCAGGTATACCTGCCATCAGGATTTCCGACGCCGCCTTGGAAGAATGTAGAAACCGGTTGCTGGATGCAGGATGCAAGGTATGCGTGTCCGAGGTCCGGGGGGTATCCGGCCGCCACATTCTCAAAATCAATGAAACAAATACGGAAACGGGCCGATGAATTGATATTGATAGCGGCAGCAATAGGTCCTTGGACACTGTTGGTGGTAGCGGTATTAATCATCGGAACGCTGAAATGCTGTCTGACCACGGACTCGGACAGCATTGACGAAAGTATCAACAAATCACCGGGGATAGTCGCGCATGTCATGGTACTGGACAGTACGGATAATGGTTTTCGGGTGGTTTATGCGACGGCTGCGCCGGTAACGGATGAAAGGTTTGCCGAGATATGCGACAGGCCGGGTATTTTGGAGGGGTTCGAGAACCTGAAACGGAAAGCTCCCGAACACTTTGGCGGCAACCTGCTGGAAACCGACATCTGTGACTTCGCGTTGTACGCCTACCGGTTTCCTATCGATAAGGACGTACGGATACACAATATCTTTGTCGCCGGTAAAGAGAAAATGGACTTCTATGTCCGGAACAACCCGGACCTGCCCGGGTGCGCTACATGGATGCACCACGGTACGGAACAAGGGAACCAATATCTGAATGCTGACGATAGTAAATCACTGTATACCCAACGGAAGGCGGATTTACCGTTATTGGAAATGCCGTTATCTACTGCAAACTTCTGATACTGACGAGCGTTTCAGTCATTTTACAGAGGAGGAAAGGCTGTACTGAATGCAGCCTTTTCTCTATATATATTACACATAACCATCTGAAAATTAATAACTAAAACGTTTTGTTGGCGTGAAAAATTGGCATATATTTGTATGGAAAAGTGACCCATTGAAAACAGATTGTCAATTGAAAGCAATAGATTGAATATGAAAGAACAGTAATATGACATCGGAAAAATCGCAACTGAAGTTTGCGAGATCGGAAGAGACGGGCGAACTGATAGGGTTCGTTTCGCGCCATTCCAAGACACGTAAATTGATGGGAGTCCGTGAAGACTCAAGATTCGGCAAGCAGATTTGTGTCCTTTCGGAAGACCTGAAAGGAACTCTCGAGCCAAACATACTATACTCGGTAGAGTTGAAACCCATGCACAAAAAGCCAACGGGTATGTAGTCGTTGCCGCTACCCCCGTGTTATTTCAGGCGCATGTGGAAACAGTGATCGTCCCGAAGACATTGTATCAAGTAACTGTGACGTTCGGCAACAAAAAGATTTTCTTCGACCCGAAAGACGGCAAGAGCGTAATGAGCCGCACAATAGACGGTGTGCTGGAAATCCTCAAGGGACGCAAGGATATCAAGTACAAGGAAGGTGTCATCACCGACTATCTGAATCAGGCGCGTGCTCTGGTACGACGTATGGAATCCGACGGGTTCATCTATACGGGAGACAGACATCAGGGAGGAATTCAATGAAAGAAAAACCGGTCGTGGGTATTGCGACCGACGGTGCCCATTCTGCAAAAGAGAGGTTGACACGCTTCCGGGCTGTCGACCTCTCTTCAGGAAAAAGAACTCTTTTCCAAAGCTATCGGTAACTGGACGAACAATATCGGGGAGTTTCTCGGCATTGTCGAGGCGGTCAGATATGCTCATGGAACATCCGGAAAGTCCGCGAACAATCTACTCGGACAGCATTACAGCCATCACGTGGTATCGTAACAAACAGACAGCCTCTTCACGCAGATGCCCGGCATTGCAGAAAGCGGAGATATTCCTCAAAGTGATGGAGGCAAGAATCAAGGACATCGAAGTGCTGCACTGGGACAACCGCCTGTGGGGTGAGATTCCTGCCGACTTCGGAAACAAATAACAACATCAATATGGCAAAATTAAAATCACAGTCACAGAAATATGTTGAGCTGAAGGAGGAAGACTACCTGTTGCTCATCGAGAATACCATCAAGATGGAAGCCCTGAAGATTGCCGGTATCGAAAAGATGCCCATATACAAGGCTATGGAACATATCCTTGAACACGAGCACATCGACCTGCTCGTCAAACCCGTTTCAAGGAGATATTCTTGATTTTTTTAGGTGGACAATAATACACCCCACAAGCAAAATCAATGCTTATCAGTACCAAATGATAGTATATAATAACAATTAATGTAAATCAATGCAAATCAGATGATTAAGAAAGTGGCGCATGTACGGAATTATCTATACCATACATGCGCCACTTTGCTCTATACACTTTTTGATTTCCTTGATTGATAAAAGAAGGTTCTTTTCCAGTGTTTTACAATCCGACTTTTTTATATACTTTTGTCTTCAGTATCAGTTGGTTATTGAAACCCTCTATGTATGCTTATAAGTAGAGATTAGCTTTTTTAAGCGAAACTAACTACTGGTTATCAATCAATTATCAAACAAAAAAAGTTTGCCCATCGAAGCGTCATCTTTCTATGTTCAGAAGGAGTCGGTCGGTGGCGTTTTTCGGATAAGGGGGGGGGGCCGAGGGAGGTTGCGGCTCTTTTCGACGCCGCTGTTTTTCCGGGAAAAGCCCGTTATCGGACGGATTGGAAGATCGGGTCGGAAAAAACGCGTTTTCTTCGGTCCTTCGCGTTGTGTTTTCCTCTCCGGTTTTTTCCTATTTCTGTATATTTTTCTTGTACTCGTCTGCAAGGTGTTCCGGACGAATCCGTTCTTCGTGTTTACGGGCGAAGCCTTTCCGGATTTGTCCTGCATTCTGCTTGCCCAATTATGAGCTGACACCGATTTCGGAGAGCATGTGTGAATCGCCTTTTCGCTGCCGGTGCGTGGTTGCAGAGGATGCCGGATTTGCCCGGAAGCGGGTCGATTATATGATAGATGTCATAAGGAAAACCCCTTCGGTTCGGAACCCGAACCGAAGGGGTATAAAGTAGTTGGCGAAGTATTCATCCCGCTTATCTGCGGAAGCCGCGTCCGGGTAATTTGGGCATTTTCATATTGCCTCCGGCGACGGCCTTCATCATCTTGTGCGTGTCTTCGAACTGCTTCATCAGTTTGTTCACCTCGGCCATCGTCGTACCGCTGCCTTTGGCGAGCCTTTCGCGGCGCTTGGCGTCGATGATTTCGGGTTTCTCGCGTTCGAGGGGAGTCATCGAGTTGATGATCGCTTCGGTCTGCTTGAATACGTCGTCCGAGATCTCGACATTCTTGAGAGCCTTGCCCATACCGGGGATCATCGAGGCCAGGTCCTTGAGGTTGCCCATCTTCTTGATCTGCGCGATCTGCCCCATGAAATCGTTGAAGTTGAACTGGTTCTTGACGATCTTCTTCTTCAGGCGGCGGGCCTCCTCTTCGTCGTACTGCTCCTGGGCGCGTTCCACGAGCGATACCACGTCGCCCATGCCCAGAATACGGTCGGCCATACGTTCCGGATGGAATACCTGGATGGCATCCATCTTCTCGCCGCTGGAGATGAACTTCAGCGGTTTGTTCACCACCGCACGAATCGAGATCGCCGCACCGCCGCGCGTATCGCCGTCGAGTTTGGTAAGCACTACGCCGTCGAAATCCAGCCGCTGGTTGAACTCGCGGGCCGTATTCACGGCATCCTGACCCGTCATCGAATCGACCACGAAGAGCGTTTCGCCCGGTTTCACGGCCTGTTTGATCGCCGTGATCTCCTGCATCATCGCCTCATCGACGGCCAGACGGCCCGCCGTATCGACGATCACGACGTTGAAACCGTGCTGACGGGCGTATTTGATGGCATTTTCGGCGATCTGCACCGGATTTTTATTCCCCTCTTCGGTATAGACTTCGACTCCGATCTGTCCGCCCAGCACCTTGAGCTGGTCGATGGCCGCAGGACGATAGACGTCGCCCGCCACGAGCAGCACCTGGCGCCCCTTCTTGCTCTTGAGCATCGCCGCCAGCTTGCCCGAGAAGGTAGTCTTACCGGAGCCTTGCAGACCGGCGATCAGGATGACCGCAGGCGTGCCCTCCAGCTTGATGTCGGTCGCCGTGCCGCCCATGAGTTGTGCCAACTCGTCGCGGACGATCTTGGTAATCATCTGTCCCGGCTTGACGGACTTGAGCACGTCTTGTCCCAGGGCCTTCTGCTTCACCTCGTCGGTGAAGGATTTGGCTACCTTGTAATTGACGTCGGCGTCGATCAGCGCCCGGCGGATCTCCTTGAGGGTTTCGGCGACGTTGATTTCGGTGATGCGGCCTTCGCCCTTGATCAGCTTGAAGGACCGTTCGAGTTTATCGGTTAAGTTTTCAAACATAGTTTCGGTTCGTTATCGTATGCCGGGAAACGGTGCCGCCCGACGCTGGAGCATTTTTCGTTTTGCGGAGCCGTCGTTGCAGTCGGTTTTTTCAGTCCGGACAAAGCTAAAGCGGTGTCGGGCAAATCGTTCTCCCTGTTCGGCCGTTGCAGGTCCGCTCCGGATTTTTCGCTTGCAAATATATAAAACTATTCGCAGAATCGCAACGGAGGTGCTGATTTTCCTCGGTGTCGGCGACAAAGACACAACCCCTCCGAGTTCTCGGAGGGGTTGTCTGATGGGGCTGTGCCCCGTGTTTTCGGTTTAATAGTGTGCGACGTACATATGACGGCTCAACAACTGGTAGTCGTATTCCGTAGGCTCCACATCCCGATTGACCTGGAAAAGATACTCCTGTCGGTAGTAGTATTCGCTCATAGGGCCGTTTTCGTCCGTATTTTCACCCATATACCGCAGTTCCGGTTCGGATACCGTGAAACAGTTCTTGTCGAGCGGAAGCATCGGCATCCAGTGGGTTTTCTGTTCACCGGTCGCAGGATCGAAGACTGTGCAGGAAGGATAGAACACGTCGAATTCCAGATTGACCGTGAAGCAGTTATATTCCAGCGTATAGACGAAACGGTGGGGGGTTATCTCGTTTTCACCCAGCGGAATCTCGTTGAAAGAGGTCGAAACGAGTCGGAAGTTGTCCGCTTCGTCCTGCGTGATGTAAAGGTAGCCTAATACAGGACCTTCCTGAGTCGAGGGATTGATGTTGATCTGCCGATATTCGGTTTTTTCGCTGGTTCTGCCGTCGGACATCGTGCTGCGGATCTTGGCATAGGAGGTGTAGGCGTTTACACCGTACCATTTTTCGTCCGGATTGTCTTCCGAGAATGTATAGGGAAGCGTTCCTTCGTCCACGACTTCCTGTTTGGTCAGGTAGGGGATGTAATCGGGTTTCGAAACGGTTTGGGGACCGTAGTGGAGCGTATATTCCGTGCGCTCGCTGCCGCTGCCGCCGCCGTCCTGCCAATTCACTTCGGTCACGATCGTGCTGACGCGGCCTTCGGCGTCGAACGTGTAGGTGTAGGTCGTAGTGCTGTTGCCGTCTTGACAGCTGGCGGGCAGGTTCTTAACGGTCGTACCGCTGATGCCGAGCAGCATGGCGGACTCCTCTGCATCGCCGATCATGAAGGCGCCTATGTCGATGCCGTTCCAGGGGTTGAGGTGTTCGGTGTAGGAGAACGTCGTTGTTTCGTTATCCCGTCCGTCGATGGTCGAAATGGAAACGATGTTTCCGTCCTGCCAGGTAAGCGTCGAGGTCGAGTTCTCATCGGGATAGGAAGGGTTGCGGTATTCCAAGCGAGCCAGCGTGCCGTCGGCGTTGTAGGTGAAAGTCTGGCTGGCGCCGTCCGGGTCGGTGTAGCTACTTACCAAACCGCTTGTATTCAAGCGGTATTCCTTGGTGTATTCGCCCGAGTTGGGAAGGGGCATTCCTTCGTAACTGCTGCCGTCGATTTCGAACCATTTCTCTTCGTCTGTGATTTTCCCTTCGCTTCGTTTGAGCGTCCTTTCATAGGAGGCATTGATTTTGTCGGTCTGTTCCGAATCGTAATCGTATTGGTCGTAACCGGTCAGAAGACCTTCGGCATCGTATTCGAAGAGCATGTAGCTCTTGTCGGTGCTGGAACCGTCGCTGTAAACCTCGGTGTAGGTCGTTTCTACCCAGGTCAGCCGGTCTTCGGGTGCTACGTCGGGATGTTCGGGCTTTTGAGGATTGTCGGGGTTATTCGGGTTGTCCGGATCTTCCGGTTCGTCTTGTCCCACGCCCCGCTGGGTGATGGAGATATTCGCGGATTCTCCGCCGCAGGAGATGATGACGACCGCCTGGCGGGATTCGGTCGTTTCGTTTTCAGTGAGCGTGACGGTAATCGTGTGCTTGCCGGCGTCGCCCGAAGTGGGGTTGATGGAGATCCAGCTTTCGGCACGCGAGGTTTCACGTACGGATGCCGTCCAGCTCTGGGTCGTCTCGAAACCGATGGTATGGGACAACGCATCGGCCGAAATCGAGGCCGATAAGTTATCCTGAGGAATCAGAATGTTCTGAAACTCATCTGTTTCGCTGTCGCTGCAACTCCCCCCCCCCCAGCGCCAGGGTGATGAGAGCCGAGAAAATGAACAGTTTTTTCATACGATAAAGAATTTGAACGATAATTGGTTAAGTAAGTCGGGCAGTTTTGTCCGATCGGTGCAAAGATACGAATAAGCCGAGCGCAAAAGCAAATTTTATTTGCATTTTGCCGAGGCGGAGTATCTAAGACGAAGTCAAAGATACGAATAAACTGCGTGCAAAAGCAAATTTTATTTGTATTTTGCTGAGGCGGAATGCTTGAACGACGTTAAAGATTAGAAAAAAGCCGGGTGCGGAAGCAAGTTTATCTGCACTTTGTCGGATCGAAGCGTTTGAGGCGAAGCCAAAGATTATGAAAATGCCGAACAGAAATACAAATATATTTGTATTTTGACGGAGTGGTCCGGAGATCGTGCCCGTATGGGTATTTTCGTCTGTCGAATGGGAGGGTGGATGGCATTCGATCGTGCCGTCGGTGGCTGCGGAGGTTGCAGACGGACGGAAAACAGGGGCGATTGTCTGTGAACGGCGGGCGGATGCGGTTTACAGCAGCCCCGCTTCGTAATAGAGAACGATCTGTTCGAGTACCTTGTCGTCCCCTTCTCGGTCGTATTCCGACTTGAGATTCTGTCCGAAGATACGCGATACGCTTTGCCAGAATCCCGCGACGAAGCCGCCCCGGAACTCCCGGAGGATTTCGTAAGCCGTGTATTTCGTTTCCGGTCAATCAGCTTCAGAAGCACGCGGCCCTGGGTACGGGTCATGTGTTTCAGCACGGGCGTGTACTCCTTTTTGATCGCTGCGGCGATGCCTTTGATGTATTGTTTCTGTTCCTTTTCGTTTCGAGCCGGAGCAGTTCCGCCTCCATTTGAACCATTTGTGCTTTGGCGGCTTGGGCTACGGGATAGACTTTCTTCACCGCTTCGACCAGTTTGCGGTAACGGCGCAGGTCAGCTTTTTTGCTGAATACGAAGACGGGTTTTATGGGGACGACCGAGATCGTGTCGCCGTCGGGTCCGATTTCGAAAGAGGTGTGCCATCGGCCCGGCTGTCCGTGTCGGGCCGAAGCCTGCCCGGGCAGGGAGAGCAGCAATACCAGGGATAGGAAAAACCACTTTTTCATCGGAACCGGAATTTTCGTACCTTTGTCAGGATGAAACACAAGGGCGGAGAGGGCGCTTCTGTCCGAAGCGGACGGATTTCGAATCCTCTTCGCAATTCAAAGATAGTGAAATGTGAGGGCAATTGTGAGAACTTGTTCTCGAAAATTGCCGAACCGAATCCTATCTTCTGCCAAAGATAGTGAAAGCCGAGCGAAAACGGGACTTGTTCCCGGTTTTCCGAGGCGCCTCCTATCTAAAGCTATGTTCAAAGATAATGATTCTGAATTATTAACGCAATAAAAAACGGTTGTATTATGATGGAAAAAGGACTTTCTGCACAAAGTAAGGTAACGGTCGATGGCGGCAACGTGGCTGCAACGATGGGATCGGGCGACTTGCAGGTATTCGCTACGCCGGCTATGGTGGCCCTGATGGAAAATGCGGCGATGAAGGCTGTGGCTGACCATTTGCCGGAAGGTTCGACGACCGTCGGTGCCGAGATGAACGTGACCCATATCAAGCCTTCGGGCGTCGGTGCCGAAATCGTCGCATCCGCCGTGCTGACCGAAGTCGAAGGGCGTAAGCTCACCTTCAATGTCGGGGCCCGCGATGCCGAAGGGATGATCGGCGAGGGGGTTCACGTCCGCTATGTCGTTGATCGTGAGAAGTTCATGTCCAAAGTTCGCTGATGCTGAATCTTGTCCCGGAAGCAACGGAAGGAAAAAGTAAAAAAGGCTGTCCAACAAGTTTTTTAATCCTTTTAGAATCGCGTATTCGGAAAAGCTCTCGAATAAGCAGTACAAATAAAAAAGGGCTGTCTGAAACTTGTTAGACAGCCCTTTTTTTGTTGTTATGCTCTTTAGCCCAGCAGCAAATGTTCGAGGAAAATAACCAGCATGCCCGCGAAATACCCGGCCAATGCCAGCAGCGTGATTTTACGCAGGTACCAGCCGAATTCGATCTTTTCCAGTCCCATCGCCACTACTCCTGCGGCCGATCCGATAATCAGCAGGCTGCCGCCCACGCCGGCGCAGAAAGTCAGCAGGTGCCAGAAGATACCGTCCTGTACGAACGCCTGCATATAAACCGGGTCGAGGCTCGAGGCCAGGGCTGCCGTATCGACGACGGGGTACATACCCATACAGGCAGCCACCAGCGGCACGTTGTCGATTACGGCCGACAGCAGACCGGTGATTCCGGCGATCGTATAGACTTCGTGTACGTTTTTGTCCAGGAAGTCGGCGAAGTCGGTCAGCAAACCGGCGCTCTGCAATGCTGCGACCGACATCAGAATACCCAGGAAGAAGAGGATCGTGGGCATATCGATATGTTTGAGTACTTTCGACACCCGGTTTTTGATAGATTCCTCCATGTTCTGTTTGTGGTCATAGACGAGCTCCGTGAAGACCCACAGCACACCCAACGATATCAGCATGCCCAGGTAGGGCGGCAGTCCCGTTACAGCCTTGAATATGGGCACGAACAGCAGCCCGCCGACACCGAGAACGAGAACGAAGTGGCTGAAGCGCGGGCCGACGAACGGCGGCAGCTTGGGCGCCGTGTCTAATTTTTCGGGATGCGCGTTTTCGTCGGGAATATAACGGCAGGCGATGGCCGTGGGAATGATTACCGATACCAGGGCCGGGAGGAACAGTTTGGCCACGAGCAGGCCCGAGGTGACGTTGCCCCGCATCCAGAGCATGATGGTCGTTACGTCGCCGATGGGCGAAAAGGCACCGCCGCTGTTGGCCGCGATGACGATAACGCTGGCGAAGATCCATCGTTCTTTCTGTCCGCTGATCATACGCCGCAGCAGCATGATCATAATGATCGTCGTGGTCATGTTGTCCAGCACGGCGGACATAAAGAAGGTGATGATCGATAGCAACCAGAGCAGTTTGCGTTTGTTGCGGGTTTTGATGTGGTCGGTGATGACGTGGAATCCTCCGTGCCGGTCGATCAGTTCGACGATGGTCATGGCGCCGATCAGGAAGAAGAGTATTTCGCTCGTATCGCCGAGTTGCTCGATCAGTTGCGTGCCGATCTGGGCGTCGTTGCCCAGCAGACTCAATACCGTCCATAACGCACCGCACATCAGCAGGGCGATCGCGGCCTTGTCGATGCGTAGTTTGTGTTCGAGCGCGATGCAGAGGTACCCGAACACAAAATCAGAATCATGGTTATAATCATATCTTACTGCATTGAATTATCGATTTTATCGATGGAGTCGGAGCGCCGCAATCCCTGTGCCGTAGTGGGTGAGTCCGGTGATTCGGGCCTTTATTTTTCACTTTTTTTCGTGGAAATTTTTCGCAGGCTTACCATTCGCGGAGGATTTTTTGAAATTTCGATTCTTTGCCGTACCTTTGCACCTGCTTTCGAGCATCGGATTGAACTATGGTGTAATGGTAACACAGCAGATTTTGGTTCTGTCGTTCCTGGTTCGAGTCCAGGTAGTTCAACACTGTCGTTCGTAGCCGAAGTCGCTGCGACGGGAAAGGCCGGATTTCAAAATCCGGCCTTTTTGTTTTCGTGCATGGCACAAGCGGCGAATAGGCGCGTCGGATCCGATGTTTCAAACGCTTGATAATAAAGTATATAATCATCTTTGTTTTTGTTGGCGCATCCTTTTCTCATCGGGTTGCCGCTTTCGAAAGACGTTGTTGGGCGTGCCGTCGGATCATCGTATTTTTCCGAAAAGGTTTCTGCTTTTGCCTCTGCCGGGGTGGGCAGCACTTTCCTTTCATTTAATCGCCCGTTACCACAATCGGGCCGGGCGACCGACAGACATCGGCAGCGCCATTTCCGGGAGCGGTGCGACTGACGGTATAGCTGCTTTTGTTTTTCCTTTGTTTCCCCGGATTTTGGAGAACCGGACCGTTCTCGGGTTTCGTCGTAGCCGTTATTGTCCGAGGGCCTGACGCCAACGCCTTTGCCAGCTGGTCGGGACAGGATGTTCCCCGGCCTTTGCAGTCGATGCCTTCGAGACGTGCGATCACGTCGGCAGCCTGCATCCCGCGCGTCAGCAGACCTATTCCCTGGGTATTCCCGTGACATCCGCCTTCGAAGCGGACGCTTTTGACGATATCTCCCTCCAATTCGATTTCGATGGATTTCGAACAGGTACCTTGTGTCTTATAAGTGAATTTCTTTGCCATTTCGAAAGAATTTCGTACGCAAATATACGAATAAATGGATATTTTCAGCGTCCGATGTGTCGGCGTGTGTGTTTCCGTGCGTACCGGGAATCCATGGCTTTTGCGTATTCGAATCCGTCCCTCTTCTCTTGAGCCTCTTATTTTCGGTTTTTTGATTCTGGCCGGCCGGTTTGGTTTTGCTATTTATTTCGGGCGACGACCGGATAATCGTATGTAAAACTCCCCTTCCCGATCACGGGAAGGGGAGTTCTCTTGTCTCAGTACTTTTTTATTTCTGCTGTTGCTGCTGCAGGTCGCTCGTGTCGGCGACGACCATGTTTTTGTCGATGCGGAGCGTGACGTTGCCGTCCACTTCGATCAGGAGGGTCGTCTCCTTGATCTCTTTCACTACGCCGTAAATACCGCCGGCCGTGATGATCTTGTCGCCTTTCTTAAGGCCGGCCCGGAATTGAGCCATCTGCTTGCGTCGCTTCGATTCGGGGCGCCACATGAAGAAATACAGAACCAGAATCATCAGGCCGAGCATGATGAAGAGCGAATAGCCGCCGCCAGCCTGCGGTGCAGGTGCTGTCGCTTGAAGTAAGTTAATCATAGTTTTCTATTAATATTAATGTTTAGTCTTTTCTTTGGATCGGGACGAGCCGGGACAGGCGACGTGCCGAACTTAATTCTCGTTTCTTCCGGACAGGACGCTTCCATCTGATCCTCGGCTGTTTCGATCATCGGTTGCTCTCATCTTTTCGGACCGGTAGCCTGTCTTTTGCAAAGATTGCCGAACTGCCTCCTGTTCCTGCAAAGATAGTGAAAGCCGAGAAGAAAACGGGAGCTTGCTCGCAGTTTTCCGAGGCGTATCCTATCTTCTGCAAAGATAGTCAAAGCCGGGTGTCGCACCAAATTATTCGAACGCTGGCGGCAGGTTCTGCCCGAACCGGTTCTTCCCGATCGAAACTCGCACGTACCGGGGATTCCTTCGAATATATCGGGGGATCCGTATTTCGGTTGCCTCCGTCGGATTTTCCGGTAAATATAGTTAAAATTTGCAGGAGTCGCAGCCGTTCGGCGCTCCTTTCCTGCGAATTAACAATTTCTTAATCGACAACGGCTTCGATGTAAATCCGTAACGGCTCCTCCGATCCCGACGCATAGAGTTTCAACAGTTTCATCTGCCAGCCGTGCTCGCCCCGCGAGTCGAACCGGACGCTGAACGGGATTTCCTCGCCCGGCTTCAGGGGCCGTCGGTCGAATTCCGGGGTGACACATTCGCACGAAACCTCGTAGCGGGTCACTACCCATGTCCGGGACGAAGTATTTTGCAGCCGAAACCGTTTGATGCCTGTTTCGCCGGAGTGGAGCCGTCCGAAACGGATCGTGTCCGAAGTACCTTCGGTGAGCGTTTCATCCGATATTTCGAGTGTCGGCCCACTCTGGACACTGCTCGTCCGGCGGGATTGACAGCCGATGACGAGGGTTATGAGCAATATGCAGAAAATGTGCCGCATCATATCAGTCCCCGTCCGGTTTTTTTGAGTTTTCCCTCTTCGGTCAGCGCTTCCACGATCTTATCCAATACGCCGTTGATAAAGGTGCTGCTGCCGGGCGTAGAGTAGAACTTGGCGATGTCGATGTATTCGTCGAGGGTTACTTTCACCGGAATCGAAGGAAAGGAAACCAGCTCGGTGATCGCCGTGGCCATAATCAGGTTATCCATGAAGACGATACGCTCCACGTCCCAGTTGCGCGTAAATTTTTCGATGTATTCCAGCCGCTCGTTGTAGTTGATAAGCGTCTTTTCGAACAGCGTTTTGACGAATTCTGCGTCCTCGTCGCTTTTGAATTCGGGCAGCATCTTCACATCCGCGTGGGACTGGCGCATGTTGGAGATCGTGCGGATCACGAGCGTCAGAACGAATCCCAGGTCGTCGCTCCAGAGGATCGACTGCTCTTCCAGTACGTCGTCCAGCATGGGACAATCCTGCAACTCCTTTTCGAAGAAGGTGGCCAGAAGCGCTGCGTCGGCTTTGAACGAACTTTCCGAAGCGCTCATGTAAGCCTGGAAATAGTCCGTCGCCGCGAGTTGGTTGTAAAGTGTGCGGATGAGTTCGGGATATTTGCTCCAGCCGAGTTTACGGGCTGCCATTCGGTCATTCACCGTGTCGCTGTCGGCGATCATACGGATCACGGCGTTGTCGATGAAGCGGGTGTTGGGGTGGAGGTCTTCGTAGGTCGGCAACTTTTTCTGTTTGGCCAGCTCCTGACGTTGCTGGGCATAATGCGCCAGTTCGACCGGAAGGGTCATCATCTGGAAATAAAGGTCATAGGTCTTGTCGATCGAATTCATCATGTTCTTTTCCGACGCGATCATATTGTCCGAGTCGGATTTGAGATGCGCATACAGGGCCTTTATCGCCTTGATTCTAAGCTGTCTTCTACTTAACATATATTTTCAGAACTTTGCGGCAAACGGGATTACCTGCCGTTTGTCCGGTTTGCTTCGTGCCGGGAGGCGTGCGGGCTGCTTGTAAAACGAAGTCGCGTTTTGCCGGGCGCGGTTCGCCCCGATACGAAAATTACCGGACAAAGGTAGGAAAAAAAGCGCTTGCCGCAACCTTTTTGCGCTTCTGGGGCATAAATAATCTTGTGTCCGCTCTTTCGGCAGGAGCTGCCGGGCCGATTCGTTGTCGTGCCGGTTTTTCCCGCCGCAGACCGGAATTCGGGATTGTTTGCTATCCATGTCCGCGGACCTTTCGCCCCGGCAAAGTGCGAATGAATTTGTCTTCGCTTTCGGTTTATCCTGAATCTTTGCCTTGTTCGCTTCGGCAAAATGCAAATAAATTTGCTTTTGCGCCCGGCTTATTCGTATTTTTGACATAGTTATAGATAGGATGCGCTTCAGAAAACTGCGAACAAGTTCCCGTTTTCTCCCGGCTTTCACTATCTTTGTACCCTATGGAAGAGATAAGTCAGAAAGAAGGGGCTGCCGTTCGCCTGCCTTACGATGTGATCGTCGTCGGTGCGGGCGCTGCGGGTATGATGGCTGCGGGGACTGCCGCACGGAACGGACACAGGGTTCTGCTGCTGGAAAAGATGGAGAAATCGGGCCGCAAGGTGCGTATTACGGGCAAAGGCCGTTGTAACGTGACCAACGCCCGGCCGCCTGAGGAGTTCGCCGGACAGGTGCGTACCAATGCCGAGTTTTTTTCGACCGCTTTCGCCGAGTTCAACAACAAGGCTACGATCAGATTCTTCGAGCGGCTGGGCGTGAAGCTCGATGTCGAACGCGGCGAGCGGGTGTTTCCTCGAAGCGGCAAGGCCTGGGATATTGCCAACGCCCTGCTGGAATATTGCGTGGACAACGGCGTGAAGATCGTTTATGATACCCGTGTAACCGAAATTATGACTCTCAACGGTCGGGTTTTCGGCGTGCGGTACCGCAATAAGCGGGGATTCGAGCGCAAGGAGGAGTGTCCGCGCGTTATCGTCGCCACGGGCGGCGTTTCCTATCCCGCTACGGGTTCGACCGGCGACGGCTACGTCTTTGCGGCCGATACGGGGCATGCGGTCGAACCGGTGCGGCCGTCGCTTACGCCGCTGGTGTCGTCCTTTCCCTGGATCAAAAATATGAACGGACTGTTGCTCCGGAATGTCCGCGCGACGCTCTGCATCGACGGTGAAGCCGTGCGCGAAGAGTTCGGCGAGTTGGGTTTCTCCGAGCGCGGCATCGAAGGCGCCGTGGCACTCCGTATGAGCCGGGATGCGGTGGACGCCCTGATCGACGGCAAGGGTGTCGGGCTGATGGTCGATCTGAAACCGGGGCTGACCGAGGAGATGTTGCGCGAGCGCATCGCCCGTGAGATGGCGGAGATGGGGCCCGAGGAGTTCTTCTCCGAACTGCTCCGCAAGCTCGTTCCGAAGGCGCTGGTCATTCCTCTTTCCGAAGAGGTCGGCGCCCATTCTAAAAATTACATCCGCAAGATTACGCCCGAGCAGATCGAACGGTTGGTTAAGCTCCTCAAGGGGATGGTTTTTCCGATTTCGGACTATGCGCCTTTCGAATATGCCGTCGTTACTGCGGGCGGTGTGAGCTGCGAGGATGTGAACCGCTATACGATGGAATCGCTCAAGGTCAAAGGACTCTATTTCGCCGGCGAGGTGCTCGATCTGGATGCCAACACCGGCGGGTATAATTTACAGATCGCTTTTTCGACCGGTCGTCTGGCCGGTATGCTCAAACAGTGAAACGGACCGGACGCAATCTACGCCGCCGCCTTCGCGGTATTTCCCGGCTGACCGACCGGCTCTCCCGGGCCCGTCATTTCCGGGGGCACGGCGTGCACTCGCCATTCGTTTACGGACTTGTGCGCGAAGCGTTTATGTTTCATAGACTGCGCGACGGAGAGCACTGCCTTTACGATGCCCTGCGTCGGGTCGGAATCTTTCACCGGCGGGCGGTGCAGTTGCAGAACGCCTTTCTCTATTGCGGCTACCGGACGTTTGCGATATGTGAAGGCAAAGCCGAACCTGTTCGGACTTTGCCGGATGCAGAGTTTGAAAAAGGCAATTCGACGTTTGTGATCGACGAGGGCAGAGGTTGTTTGCAGGTTACGCCGGGGAGGGAAAACGAGGCGAAAAATTCGACTTTTGGCCTGAATTGTGCGGGTCCGTACGACATGGTGATCCTGACCCGGAATTTTCCGGCGGAGGATTTGCCTGCTGCTGCGGCTCGGGCTGCCCGGACAGGAGCGACGCTCTGTGTGATGAATCCCTATCACGGTAGCGCACGCGGCGAAGCGTGTCGTCGGATCGTTCGGGAGCATCGTTCGACGACGGTCGATAACCGGGGCTATTTGCTGGTATTCAACAATCATTTGCCGAAACAACATTTCAAGTTATGAAGATATATACGAAAACAGGCGACCAGGGAACCACTTCGCTGGTCGGGGGGGAACGGGTGTTCAAGACCGACGAACGGGTGGAGGCCTACGGCTCGGTGGACGAATTGACCGCTTTCGTTGCCCTGCTTACGGACCATTTGCGGGGAGATGTGGGGTTGGAGCCCCGTGTTTGGGAGCTCGCACGCATTGCCTCCCAGTTGATGACTGTTGCTGCTACGCTGGCTGTGGGCGAAGGCGGAGCGGACAAGGTGAAAGGAATCGACGCCGAGGCTGTGAAGTTTCTCGAAGAGGCGATCGACCGTATGCAGGCTTCCGTGAAGCCGATTACCAAGTTCACTATTCCGGGCGGACATCGTGTCGTTTCGCTGTGTCATGTCTGCCGCACGGTTTGCCGTCGAGCAGAACGGGCGGCGCTTCGGGCCGATGCGAAGTATGGCGTCGCACCGGAGGTACTGATGTACCTCAACCGGCTGTCGGACTATTTCTATCTGCTGGGCCGCACGCTGACCGAATATTTCAGCGTGGAGGAAACCCTGTGGATTCCGTGACGGGATTTTATCGGTTTTTTTCGGAATTTCGTACGATCTGCCGAGGAGTTTTTTTTTTCGTGTGCCGTAAGGACCCGACTCGGCCGATGCGTTTGAAATGCCGTTGAGAAAGACGCGTCGGAAACGATCCGGCGGAGGCAGTGGCGGTGTGCGGATAACGGCAGTCGAATTCCTGAATTCGTGATGCGGACAGGGGCTGTCGATACATGGCCGCTTTCGATGCGATTCGGAAATAATCGTGTGCGGTTGCGGATCCGCCGAACATTGTCGGTCTTTGCGAAACCGCTCTTTCGGTCGAGGCCGGAATGTGCGGATCGTTTCCTATCGCTATGTTTGTTCAAAAAAAATGGCAGAAGAAATTTTTATTCTTTTGATTTGTATTTCTCGCAGGATTTTATATATTCGCAACCTAATAATAAGGAAGCTGTATGTCAGCCTGGACTTATTGTCTTGTGAGTTAATGATTTAAATTATTGCAGTTATGTATTGGACACTTGAGTTGGCATCGAAACTGGAGGATGCTCCCTGGCCGGCAACCAAAGATGAATTGATCGACTATGCCGTTCGCTCGGGCCTGCCGTTGGAAGTGCTCGAGAATTTGCAGGAGATCGAAGACGAGGGAGATATTTACGAATCGATCGAGGATATTTGGCCGGATTATCCTTCGAAGGATGATTTTCTCTTCAACGAGGAAGAATATTAATTGTTCGCAAATCGGGTTGTTATACTAACCTGAAGCAGTCCGAGAGGGCTGCTTTTTTGTATGGAATTAGATCGTACCGGATTCAAATTGACGATTGTTTTCCAATTTTTTATTTAAATTTGTATTGTTTGTATTGCTTTTCACGAAGCGAAGTAGAAAATTATGGGACCTACATTTGTAGAATATTCGCACCCAGACGTTTTTTGAAAAATTCGTTTGATGATAATATCTAATTGTATAACGTAATTTACAAAAACTATATCATAAGATATGAAAATCGATGCTAAAGTTCAGTCTATATCTAAATTGAAGGATTATTTCTTTTTAGTGCCTGATTATCAACGAGAATATGTTTGGAAACCCGATGACGAGGTCGAGCAGTTTTTGATCGATATTGAAAATGAATATAGTCCCGATGCAAAAGAGCAGCGTAATTATTTTTTAGGATCTATCATCATTGTCAATAATGATAGATGTTTCGATGTCGTGGACGGACAACAGCGTTTGACAACTATTATGTTGTCTTTGTGTGTTTTCCGAGATTTATTAAAAAAGGAGACATTGAACAGCGCTCAGAAAAATTATTTACAGATTATAGAAAATCTACTTTATAACTTTGATATTGAATCGGGAGAGACCCGTGTACGCTTAGAATTGCAGTATGAAGAGAGTCATGATTATTTGACAGCCTTGATACAGGAGCAACCTTACAATGGAGTGCGATCCCCATCTATAGAGCGAATGCAGGATGCCTATACGAAAATACTTCGACACTTTCAATTATATGCCGGGATTGATGAGTTGATAGATTTTGCGAAATATTGCTTGACAAAGATAGAACTCGTTGTAATCGAATCTCAAGATTTGAGTAGTGCATTGAAAATTTTCGAGACGATCAATCAGCGAGGGGCGGGATTGAATGCTATGGATTTGGTCAAAAATTTGCTGTTTAGTAATACCAAAGAGTCGGATTTTGCCAAGATAAAAGATATATGGAGGGAGATTATTCAAAATCTTCAGGAATGTTCTGAAGATCAAAAACCCCTACGATTTTTGCGATATTTTCTGAGTGCCCGATATTATAATGGTATCTTGCGAGAAGATGATATTTATAAATGGATTATATCTTCTGAAGGGAAACAGGCTACGCAATATGAAAAGCATCCGGTAGACTTTGCAAAGGAGATACGCTGTATGTCCAAACGGTATTCAGAACTTGTAAATGCCACTGAATTACAGCGGGATGGGTGCTTGTATCCTCACGTGACAAATATAGGCTTTATTAATAAATACAAATCCAGACAGCATTTGATCCTGTTATTGTCTTTGGGAAGCAATGCGGATGTGCCGGCAATCGAATATTTGGCCAAACAAATAGAGAGTTTTTTCTTTTTCAGCTCGACCCTCAGGATCCAAGCCAAGACGAATGAATCCTTGTTTGTCCAATGGGCGGAGAAATTACGTAATCTTACGACGATAGATGAAATTGCCTGCGTGATAGAGAAAACGATGTTACCTTATTTGCTGGATAAGGTAGGGGTATTTAAAGCCGAATTCATAACTTTGAGTCATGGGGTTTATAATCCCTTGTATCGGTTGCGCTATGTATTGGGGAAGATAGAAAATACGGTGTTGGAAAAATTGCACAGCCCGGTCTGTGGACATCAATTTTATAATGATTTGCAAATAGAACATATTTTACCTCAATCACCGAAAAATGGAAGTATTCCACTGGAGTTTTTGTCCGAGGAGGAGTATTACTCCTATGTGTATCGATTGGGTAATGTCACGTTGATCGAAAGCATGATTAATCAGGCCGTGAATAATTATAATGATTTATCGACAGATCAATGGTTTTATGACAAGCAGTCGGAGTATGGCAAATCGTCTGTTTGTCTGACGAAATTACTCGATAGTAAATTTTATATCGGAGTAAATACAGCCTTGAATCGATTCAAAAATGATTTCCAATACAATTTTACCGGTTGGAACAAGTCGTCTGTTGAGGCGAGGCAAAAAATATTATTGGAGTTGGTGTTCGATACGTGGAGAATTAACGATTTAAGATTGGATCGGGTAAAATGAACTTAAAATGGATGAGGATTCCGGCTGCTGCTTATAATGGTTTTTTCCGGATTGCCGGCGGATGTCGATCCGGCCGGAATCATTTATTTGTGTTGCTTTTCCGCGATATAGAACAGGTCGAAGCAGTCGTCCGCTACCGGTCCGATGCGGTAGTCTTCCATGGTGATCGAACGGGTCAGGGAGTCGTTGTCCCGGAGCAGGCGTCGGCGGTTGAGGCGGTTGAGCAGGTCGTAGGGGAGTTGCAGCATCCACCGGGGCAGCCGGTGTTGCAGGTCGAGCACGTCGAAACGGGTGATGCGCCGAACGCCCCGGCGGTTTTTTTCGTAGTATTCCATGATTCGTTCGTTGCCGAAAACACCGAGGGCTTCCACCGACGCAAAGGCGCTGCCGAGCAGGTTGCGGAGTTGGTCGGGATTGTATTCCCTGACGTGCCAGGGGTTGCGTGTCAGCGACATACGGATATTGGGGGTGGTCAGGATGAACTTGCCGCCCGGACGCAGCACGCGGTGCACTTCCCGTACCAGTTCCATGTCGTGTTTGATGTGTTCGATCACCTGGAACGAAATGACGAAATCGAAACTGCCCGACGGCAGGTCGAGAGGGGGAACTACGGCTTGCCGCATCTCCACGTGCGGAAACGGAGGCCGTTCGCCCGCAGGTTCGATTTTGTCGAGCGTGAGAAAGCTGGAGGCGTGGGGGGCGACTATTTCGACGCCGTAACCCGTGCCCGTACCTATTTCGAGTACGTCGCCGCTGATTCGCCGCGCCGCCTCGTGATAGGCCAATTGCGAACGCTGGAATACGTAGTTGTCCGATATGTCGCGCGATACGCGCTCCGCCGTGAGTATTTTAGCCATTGTGCCCGGTCAGTTTTACACCGTTCTGCGTGATTTCCACTGCGCCCCGCTTGAGGAGCATGCCCAGCGAGCGTTTGAACACTTTCTTGCTCATCTGCGTCCGTGTAGCGATTTCCGCCGGGTCGCTGTCGTCGTTCAGGGGAAGCGAACCGCCGTTTTCGCGGATCATCGAAAGCAGCGTTTCCGCCGAATGGCGCACTTCGGCGACTCCCTGCTGTTGCAGGCTGACGTCGATGCGGTTGTCTTCCGTGATGCGTGTCACGTATCCCTTCAGACGGTCGCCTACGTCGATGCGGCGGAAGAGCTGGTTGCGGTAGATCATGCCCCAGTGACGGTTGTTCACGATCACCCGATAGCCGATCGGGGATTCCGAAGCCACGAGCAGCGAAACCTCTTCGCGGGGCTTTACCGTGATAACGTCGTTATTGACGTAGCTTTTGAATTTCATGGTCGCCACGCAGCGCCCCGTTACCGAATCTACATACAGGTAAACCAGGCAGTTCCGTCCGGCCAACACGCCTCCCTGCTGGTTGCGGTTGGGCAGGAACAGGTCTTTGCCCGCGAGTCCCCAGTCGAGGAATGCGCCGTGCAGGTTCTTGTCCACTACGCGCAGGAATCCCGCTTCTCCTTCGCGCAGCTTCGGCGTTTCGGTCGTGGCGACCAATCGGTCTTCCGAATCGTGATAGACGAATACTTCGAGCGTATCGCCGACCTTGTTGGCCAGAGAAACATAACGGTTGGGCAGCAATACTTCGTTCTGTTCGTCGTCGATCAGATAGAGTCCGTAGTCCGAGATGCGGTTTACGGTGAGGGTTTGTGTGCGTCCTGCTTTGAGCATAATGGGTGTTTTATCTTGACAAAAGTACGTTTTATTTTTGCCGAAAGCAATTTTTGAGCGAAGTTCCTGGGGGCGGAGGGGTCGGTTCCGGAATATTTCGTCTTGTCGTGAGATGCGATGTGGTTCGGAATTGAATTTTCATTTGTACCAGACTTTTTGTATATTTGAAATATAAATGGGGAGCTGTATATGGTGTGATGTTTTCAAGTATATATTGGGGTTGTGGTTATTTCGTTAATCATAATGACTGCTTCACAACAATTAATATTTCAAGCCTGCTCCCCTCCTTGAATATATTACAGATTATTCAATAATTAAACAAACTATGATATTACTCTTGTTTATTATTTGTATAGTTAATCTTATAACATTCTATAATGTGGATTATAAATATTACAAAGAACACGGAGAGTGGAACGATCATTCTAATACATACGGTGGAACATTTAGAAATTTAACAGCAGCTTGTGTTACATTTGCAATAGCTGTTGCTCTTCTTCTTGACAAATATTTAGGATAATCGAACGAAAAGAAGCGAGTAGCGGGAAATTTTATTTTAGTAAAAAAACGAATGGCGATATGGAACTGAAAGTGGCTTTGTGTCAATTCGACATGGTGTGGGAAGATACGGCGGCCAATCTGCGGACGGCCGGGAGAATGGTTGCCGAAGCGGATGCCGATCTGGTGATTTTGCCCGAGATGTTCGCTACGGGATTCGTGACCGATCCCGGTCGGGTCGCGCAACCGATGTCGGGTGAAATCGTGCAGGAGATGACCCGCTGGGTCCGGACGACGGGCAAGGCCGTCGCTGGCAGTCTGATCGTCGAAGAGGAGGGGCGCTATTACAACCGCCTGCTTTTCATAAAACCTTCGGGCGAGCGGGTGCAGAGCGACAAGCGGCATCTCTTCTCCATCGGCGGCGAAGGAGCTAATTTTTGTCCGGGACGGGAGCGGGGCGTCGTCGAATACGGCGGCATTCGTTTCCTGCTTCAGGTTTGCTACGACCTGCGCTTTCCCGTATGGAGCCGCTGCCGGAACGATTACGACGCTATTATTTACGTTGCTTCGTGGCCTGCGGGCCGCCGTGACGTGTGGCGGACGTTGCTCCGGGCCCGGGCGATCGAGAACCAGGCTTACGTATTGGGGGTGAACCGTACGGGGGACGACCCCCGGCTGCATTATTCGGGCGATTCGGCCGTGATCGGCTGTAAGGGAGAAACCCTTGCCGAAGCGGGGGAAGGGGAGACGCTTTTGACCGCACGGCTCGATATGGACGAGCTGCGTCGTTTCCGCGAGAAATTTCCCGCTTGGCGCGATGCCGACGATTTCGATCTGAAGTGATCGGATGTTCCTCGATGATCGGCAGAACAATCGGTTGTTTCAGCGCTTTTGTTAAATTCGTTTCAGGGGGCGTTCGATCTCAATATTTTTTGCAGGACGAATTTTATCCCTTAATAATTAACCTAGAAAGTACGTGTCTATTTATCGTTAGGAGCCTTGCTCCTGTTCTTGGCTTCGCTGGGCTGTTCCGACAAAGCGGAAAACACCTCACCGGAAGCTCCGTCGGAAGAACAGCCCACACCGAAGCCCGAAAAACCGGAGTTCGTGGATAAGAACACAACGATGGAAGAGAATATCGGCGAAGAATATCCAGACTGTTATTACACTTATTTTCGAATGCAGAACGCCAGTCAGGAGAATGCGATTTTCTTCATTTCAACTAAAATGAGTGCGAGCGGTGATATGATTAGAATCGCCCCGGGAGAACAGGGGACATGGGGACAGATGATGGAGAAAATGTTGTGGATAGACGATAACGATGTGTTGGTGAAAAATCTGGATGCGTTGGGTTTTGTTCAGTTATATTTCAATGTGCCCCCAATAACGGAAGATAATTACCATGCCATTACCCCAGATGTAGATACGTGCGCTCAATACTCTTTCTTCGACCCTATGACCGAATCGCAACGCGGCACACCGCGCGATCAGTCGGCATGGGTGCTCGAAGAGTTCCCCGACCGCCCGAACGCCGTGCGCTGGACTTACCGGATTACCGACAAGGACTATAAGGAGGCCGTGCGTCAGACGCTTGAACGCTGGGCAGACCGGGATGAGGAATGATAAAGATGTCTTGCGGCGGTCCGCAGGACCTGAAAGACTGGCGCCCGGAATATTGATATTCCGGGCGCCGAAGTGTATGATTTCCGTTTTTCCGCCGTTACAAAAGGGAGCTAAAGATCCGTTTCGTCCCAGCCGAGGATCTTGCAGAAGTCGTACTCCTCGGGGTTGGACAGGTATTGGCGTGCCGCTTCGTAGTCGGGCGGGGTAATAGCCATCAGGATATTATCTACTACGGCTTTGAAGCGGTCGGACGAGATGTCCACCATGCGGGGCAGGATCTTGCCCGTCGCGGGGTCTTGCAGGTCTTTCAGGTAGAGGGGTTCGACGTTGCCGCAGCCGTCCACATAGACCATGCAGCCCGTCTTGCCTTCGCTGAAGAGCTTGTAAACGCCGATACCCAGCTCCGAGCAGTACGTCAGGTCGTATGCCACCGGCGTCTGCCCCCGGATTTCGTAACCCAACTCCACGGGGCGGGTCTGTACGTTGAGTTTCAGTTCCGCGAGCCGTTGGTCGAGCAGCATGCTGAAGAAACAGGCTTTCGACACTTTGCCCAGTTCGGGATGGCCGTGCGCGTCGTAGGTGAAGTGAATGCCGCACGAGGAGAGTTCTGCCTCGCTCAATTCGTGGAACACGCCTTCGGAGATGACCGCCGCGCCGTAGTCCATGCCGACGATCCGGCGCTTGACGATGGACGAAACCATCAGACGGATGATCTTGTCGATGGTGATCGGCGTTTTGTTGAACATTTCGGGAATGACGATCATCGGGTAGTGGCACGCCTCGCCGATACCGAAGGCCAGGTGTCCGGCGCTGCGGCCCATCGCCGACATGACGAACCAGTTGCCGCTGGTGCGGGCATCGACATAGACGGCCCGGGCGATCACCGCTCCCTTGTCTTTGGCCGATTCGTAGCCGAAGGTCGGTGCACAGTCGGGCAGCGGAAGGTCGTTGTCGATGGTTTTCGGGACGTGTATGTTAGCGATCGGATGACGCTTTTCTTCCAGAAATTTGGCCACGCGGTTGGCCGTCGATGCCGTGTCGTCGCCGCCGATGGTCACCAGCAGCTTGATGTTGTTCTCGGTGAAGAACTGCCAGTTGAAACGCTTCTCGAAATCTTCGTCCGAAGGTTTGAAGCGGCTCATGCGCAGGAACGAACCCGCGAGGTTGAAAATTTCGTCCGCTTTGAGGAAGGTGATGTTCTCCGTGGCGGGCGCTTCGCGGAAGAGCCCCGTGAAACCTTTGTGGAGTCCGATGACGCTGTATCCCTTCTGCAGGAAGGTTTTTGCCACGCTGCCCACTACCGTATTCATGCCCGGTGCCGGGCCGCCGCCCGTGAGAATGGCGATCGCTTCGTTTCGTTTGGTCATATCGTATCTGATTTTATAGCTCATTGACAGCATGAAATTAACGTGCCGAAAATACAATTATTTCGTTCGTACCGGAAAAAATATGGAGGCTTCCCGGGGGAGCCTCCATACGTTTTGGGGAGTAATGAAATGGATTACTCGATTACGGTGACGTTTATAGCTTGTTCGCCTTTAGCTCCGTTTCCAAGTTCGAAAGCGACTTTCTGTCCTTCGTTCAGCGTTTTGAAAGAATCGGATACGATGCCTGAAAAATGTACGAAGACCTCTTTGCCGTCTTCGCGGGTAATGAATCCGTAGCCTTTCTTGCTATCGAACCATTTAACTTGACCTGTCATAAATGAATATTGATTAAAAATGTATCAGCAAAGAAAGGTAAAAAGTGTTGATTCTCAAAATTTTTTCGCAATTATTTTTGCACGTTTTTTGTTCCTCGAAAAAATAGTTATATTTGTTCATCCGTATTATCTGTAAAAAGTTTGAAAGCTATGGGCAAGAAAGTAAAATGGGCGCTATTGACGATGCTGGGTTTTGCAACGGCTTGTTCGACAGTGAAGAACGCTCCTCAGGGAGGGCCGCAGGACCAGGCTCCGGATTCGGCCCGGGTCGAAAGACAGATCCGCCTGATGTACGGCGTGCGTCCTCCGGTACCTGTCGAGGAGGTCGAACGTCAGCAGGCCATCCGTGAGAAGACAGCCCGCAAGGAGGTTAAAAAGGCACAACGGGCCCGTGAGAAAGAGGCTCCGGCTTCCAAAAACGAATAATCGCCGATGACGGGACGAAAGCTCGGGTTGCGCAAGCGTATCGGGCTGCGCCTTTTTTCCGATCTTTATGCGGAGAAGATCGCCGAACACAAGTTGCGTACGCTCTTTGGGAGTGTACGTTACGTTGTAATTTGGCTTGCCGTCACTGCGGCAGCGACTGTCGGGTCGATCCCGGCGTGCCGGATATGCCGTTGGCGGATTTCCTGAAGGTGCTCGATGAGGAGGTTACGCCCCACAACCGCCCGGAAGATGTTCTGTTGATCTTTTCCGGCGGAGAGGTGCTCGTGCGCAGCGATCTGGAGGAAGCCGGCCGGGAGGTTACCCGCCGGGGCTATGCCTGGGGGATGGTGACCAACGGTCTGGCGCTCGACGCCGACCGCTTGCGAAGTCTGATGGATGCGGGGTTGAGATCCATTTCGATCAGTTTCGACGGCTTTGAGGATGCTCATAACTACATCCGGCGCAATCCCCGCAGTTTCGAAAAGGCGCTCGACGCGATCCGGTTGATCGTGAGGGAGCCCCGGCTCACCTACGACGTGATTACATGCGTCACTTCGCCGATGGTCGCTCGACTCGAAGAGTTCAAGGAGCTGTTGATCGCCGAAGGAGTGAAATATTGGCGCATCTTCTCGATCTTCCCTGTCGGCCGGGCCAAGGACGATCCGACGCTCGCGGTTACCGACGCACAGTTCCGCGAGGTGCTGGAGTTCATAAAGCGTACCCGTAAGGAGGGACGCATCGACTTGAGTTACGCCTGCGAAGGCTTTCTGGGCGGTTACGAAGGCGAGGTGCGGGACGATTTCTACCAGTGCGCCGCCGGGGTTTCGGCTGCCTCGATCCGGGTGGACGGGGCGATTTCGGGCTGTACCTCCATCCGGGCCAATTTCCATCAGGGGAATATTTACCGGGACAGTTTCTGGGACGTGTGGCAGAATCGCTTCGACAAGTTCCGCGACCGCGAATGGGCCCGCAAAGGGGAGTGCGCCGATTGCAAGATGTGGCGTTTCTGTCTGGGCGGCGGTATGCACCTGCACGACGACCAGGAGCATCTGATGTACTGTCACTACAAGCGATTGCAATAGTCGGAAACACAATAGGAGAGAGACTGTCTAACAGGTCCCTGAAATTGAAAATCGTCCCTGTCAGGATCATTCCGACGGAGCATTAAAATCGGACTTGTTAAACAGCCTCTCTTTGCGTTATGTCCGGTGAGGCGGACGGTTTTTTCCGGTTCGGATGTTCCGGTCTTATTCGAGCTTATGTACGAAGCTCTTCACTTCCTTGCGTTCCCGGGGCAGCGTTTCCCGGGTGCGGAACGGCTCCGCCAGCCGGTCGGCCGGGCCGGGGTAGCCGAGCGTCATCATCGTTACAGGTTCGATCTTTTCCGTGTCGAGGCCCAGCAGCCGGGCGCAGGCTTCCACGTCGAAGCCGGCCATCTGATGCAGTTGCATTCCCATCGAGGCGGCTTGCAGGGCGATCGAGATGTTCGCGGCGCCCACATCGTGCATCCAGTGCCGGTTATAGACATCCGTCCCCGGGAAATTCTTGTATCCGCAGGAAACCAGCAACACCGGAGCATCGGGCGCCCAGGCTCGATTGCCTCCGGTGAGGCACTCCGCGAGCCGGGCATGAGCTTCCGGATATTCGCGAGTCGTATAGTAATATGCCCACTCCTGGGCATTGTTGCAGGAAGGAGCCCAGCGTGCCGCTTCGAACAGCAATGCCAGTTGTTCTTCATTGACGGGACGGGAGTCGTATGAGCGGGGGCTCCATCGTTCTTCGATGGTTTTTATCAGTTTCATATCGGTAAATCATAGAATGTGTTTGGGTAATCCGCAAATTTTGTGCCCCGTGCATTACTGGATTTCGGGAAGATGCTCCGCCGGTTCCGATAGACGGTCGATGCGCAGTCGGGCAGCCGCTGCGTTCGGTGGGTGGCTGTGAAAAACCTTGCCTGTAAGCTACAGTCCCGGTTTTGCCGAAAAGCCGGATGATATGGCGGTTTTCGGAAGAAGAGGGGCAGACCTGAAATTGAGAACTCCCTGATGAAACTCTTTGTGTCCGTGTGGCCTTTCGCCGACTACAACGGCAGTTTACGACGATAAAAATTCCCGTAAAGGAAAGATTACTCTGATTTTTCGAAGCCTCGGATTGCGTCGCTTTTCTCCACTTTCCCGATAGCAGCAACCCTTGGACGAAACGAAGAAAAGTCGTTCGCGAATGACTTTTTATCTTCATCCGCCTTTGTATAAACGAATTGCCGTTGGAAAATAAAAATAAGAATCTGGATTGCGTTGCTTCGCGACTTGTCAAATAGCTCCTTGATGGGAAATACACAAACAAAAGCTGTTCCGCAGGCAGTTTTTTATCGCTGTTCGTTTGCCGTGTGACATGTCGCTGTCCGGAAATGAAAAAAGGAATGTTTTCGTATCCCTTCTCTCGGTCGGGAAAACTGGATTGCGTCGCTCTGCTTCGCTTCCGGACGAGTCTCTTATTGGGTGTACAAAAATCAAGGACCCCGCTTGATAAAGCGGAATCCTTTTTTCTTGTACCCTTACTTTCGGCGATGAATAGCCGTCGTATGCCCATAGTAAAAAACCTTTGCCTTTTAAGGCAAAGGTTTTGATTTTTGTCGGGGAGACTGGATTCGAACCAGCGACCTCCAACTCCCGAAGCTGGCGCGCTAACCGGACTGCGCTACACCCCGAACAATATTTTTCACCGTAACTGATTTCCCTCTTTTTCGAGCCTCTACGCAAGAAGTCTTTTTCCGGAGGCTTCTTCGTCGGGGTAGCGGGATTCGAACCCACGACCCCCTGCTCCCAAAGCAGGTGCGCTAACCGGACTGCGCTACACCCCGTTCCCAATCCGGGGACCTCTTGCGAGGTGTGTCCCGCCGATTGCGGAAATCAGTGCGATTTCGGAGTGCAAATATAAGGTCTTTTTTGTTTATAACAAACTTTTCCGGCTAAAATTATCTTTTCGAAGAGAGATTCCTTTTTCCCGACTTCCGTTTCGGGACCTTTTCAGGCCGGATTTCGAATATCCGGTCGCGTGTGCCACGACGTACCGTCCGTTATCCCGGAACGTTTTGTTATTGCAAGCGAACCGCTTGCAGTCGGTTTCGAATTATTCCGAATGTCCTCCCCGTATCGCAGCGATGTGCCGTTCGTTTCGGATGACGGTTTTCCGTTTTTGGTATCATCTGCCCGGGCCGTCGTCGAACAGAAACCTGAAATCTTCGCGGGGCCGGGGCATATATACGTGGAATCCCAGTTCCTGCGCCGTGTGAAGATTTTCCGCATTGTCGTCGATGAAGAGCGTCGCTTCGGGGCGCATACCGCTCTTTTCGATCATTTTGCGGTAAATTTCGGGGGGAGGGTTTCAATTCGTGCATTTCGTATGAAAGATAGGCTTTCTCGAAATAGTCGTCCAGTTGCAAACCTTCCTGGGTGAAGAGAACGTCTCGCACGAAAGGAAAAACCACGTCGTTGATGTTGGAGAGGGCATAGGTCCGGAATCCCCGTTCCCGCTGCGTGCGCACCATTTGCAGCTTGTAGCGGGGGATGCCGGCCAGGAAGGAGGTGAAGGCCCGGCGGATTTCATCGTCCGCGATGTCGCGTCCTGCGCTCCGACGCACGTAGTCGTAGAAGTCGTCGTTCGTCACGTCGCCCCGTTCCAACCGTCCGAGAAATCCTTTCGGATGGTACGAGTCGATCAAATCGTCGATTTCGGTGAATCCGATCTTGTGGAATTCCTCCACGCAGCGTGCTCTGTCGAGGTCGATCATCACGCCCCCGAGATCGAATACGATATTTTCGATTCCTTGCAGCATGTCGGTCTGTTTCGTAGTGTCGTTATGGCCTGTCGGCAATTATCCGGCCGAATGCACCGGGCAGGACCCGGCTTCGGGTTTCAGCGATGTTCTTCGTTGAAATTTCCGACGGATTTTTCCCGGTTGCAGGAGCTTTTCGGTGGCGGCCTTGTTCTTAGCACCGTTGTCCCGCTGTCGTGGTTTGTCCGTCCGACGTGCCCGTTACGTCGTTTGTTTGTTCGGTCTGTTTCCGGTTATTCGTTCGTTTGCAGCTCTTCCGGATGTGCTGTCGGGGTTTTTATCGTCGTAATTCCGGCCTCGGATTCGGTGATCGTAGTCTCGGCCTGGGTGGACTGCGTCGCTGTTGCCGTCGGAGCGGAAGGTTCGGGAGTCGCCGTTTCCTTCGCAGTTCCGGTTTGCGTGAGTTGTACCGCCGCCTGTTCCGGTACAGTCGCGAGGACTTCCGCCGTCGCGGAAGCCGATGTATCCGTTGTTTCCGCATCGCCCGCCGTATTGCCGTCCGTTACGTCGATGCTCTCTCCCTCCATACCGAGCTGGATGGCATAAATATCTTTTCCCGTGTAATCGCCGAGTTCCTGTGCCGGAATCGTCCGTACCGAGATCGCGGTGACGGGTATTCCCTGCGATCGGGTCAGGTATTCGACGATCGCGCTGTCGCGGCGGACGAGAATTTTTTCGAGCTGTCCGACGGCCTGGTCTCCGTAAAGCGTGAGGGCTTTCCGGCTGCCGGAGAGTTTGCTGCCGTCGATGCCGCGCAGGGCGAGCAGCGAGTCGGCGAAGCGCATCACTTCGTCCGATTTGAGCTTGGTTTCCTGGATTCGCTCGAAGTCGATCATCGACAGCCGCTCGCCCGCCGGAAGGGTCGAGTTGTAGCAGGCCATTTTGAGATTCAGTTCTGCCAGCCGTCCGACGGCCTTGCTGCGGTTGATCCGCTGCGCGAGGCCGATCTGCATTTCGGGCTTGTCGCGCAGTATGTCGGCCACCTTATCCAGCGTGGCGTATTGATCCGTATTGAGGGAGAATTGCAGCGGATCGACCTCGATGCGGTCGAGATTGTCGCCTCCGCCCGTCAGGAACGAGAAAGGTGCCGTCACGACTTTCAGCAGAACGTTGCCCAGCGCCTTCATCACGATCTTGCGGTAGGAGAATTCCGGGGAGTCGAGGTTGCCTTTCACCGGCAGGTCGATCTTGACGTGTCCTTTGCGGTCTTTGAGAATGTAAAGTCCCAGCTTGAGCGGAATCTTGAATTCAGGCTCCAGGTCCTTGCGTTTCTTATCGACTTCGCATTGGAATATGTCGAGATGGTTCGTGCCGTTGAGAAAGCGGTTGGCGATGATGTTCTGGCTGCGGAACGTGAGGTTGCCGCCCGTGAGCGGGTAGGCCGTGAAATGTTCGCAGTAGGGGGTGAAATCCTTGAGGTTGATGTTCGACAGAGCGACCATGAGGTTGTGGTTGTCGAGGTTCTGGAGCGAGCCTTTCCAACGGATATGGCCCGATCCCGTGCGTTGCAATTTGGCGTCGAGCGTCAGTTCGTTCTGTTTGCTGAAATCGATGTCGCGGCTCGACAGCCGGATGTCCGAAATGAGGTATCGGAACGGTTGTTCGAACGTGTTGTCCGTGAAGGCGATCTCTCCCTTGTCCAGAAGCAGTTCGCCGACGGTGAAATTGAGCTGCGTCGTGGCCGGTTCTTCGCGTTCGATGGTTACGGTCGTTTCACCGTCGATGGTCGCTTCCGTTTCCGTCGGACGCTCTTCGGGAGCTTTGATCAGAGCGAGCAGGTTGTTGCCGCCGTTCCGGTAGATTTCGAACTGGGTGCGGATGCCGGCGGCATAGATTCGGCGAATATCGTACTGCATCGTGCCCAGATTGCCGTCCCGCAGGTCGATTGAGCGTATCGACGTCGATGATCCGGTTGTCGCGGCTGTCGCGCAGTTTCAGCCCCGATGCGGCCGCTATGCCGTACGTGCGCAGGTCGAGCAGGTGGTTGGCGTTGCCTTTCACATGCAGGTCGAGCGTGACGAGGCCCTCTACCGAGCCGATGTCGATCACTTGATTGAAATAGGCCGCCGTGCCTGCCAGCGAGAGGTTCGAAAGCAGCAGGCTGAGGTCGTAGTCGGCCGTCGCCTGGTCGTATTCCAGCGAGGTGCGGAGCGAACCGCCCCGTGAGAAGTTGAACACGATGCCCATGTCCGTCCGTTCGTGTCCGGAGAGGTGCAGTCCCGGTACGTCGATGTCGAGCTCGTTGAAGCCCCACGTGACGTTACGCTGCATGTCCTTGTAAGTCAGCTCGCCGTTGTGTATCTTGATGTCGTCGATATCGACTGTCCAGGGGTTCGACGGGGCCTTTTCGACTGTGTCCGCAGGGGTCAGGAATCGGGTCAGCAGGTCGTCGAAATTGAAGCTGGTGCCATCCTGATAGACGTTCAGGTAGGGTTTGTCGATCAGTACGGCGTCGATGTGTATCCGCTGGCGCAGCAAAGGCAGCAGGTGTATTCGAGTATAGAAATTTCCCAGCGATGCGAATGTCGTCGAGTCGTCCGGTTCGAGCATGGCGATCCGGTCGATGCGAAGTTTGCCGTTGAGTACGTTGAACCGCAGCTTTTCGATGGTTATTTGCCGGCCGACGAGTTCCTTGCTGTGTTTTTCAAGGTAGTTTTTCGCGATGGGAGGCAACAGCAGAATCGTCGTCACGACGAGTACTGCGATGATGCCGAGGGTGACGAGCAGAATCTTGATCCATTTTTTCATGGCCGTCTATCTTCTTTTTTATCGGGTTCTGTGTGTTAGCGTTGAAGCTTCATCGTGTACTTGCGGGCAACCCGGAGTACGCACATCGGCATCAGACGGCAGAAGGGTATGAAAAGCCGGTTCCACCAGCCGGGTACGCAGCAGCGGCGTCCTCGCCATAGGGCTTTCAAGGCTCGCCGGGCGCAACTGTCCGGCGTGATGAGCACACCTAGCCGCAGCCCGATACGCTGCCAGCGGGGCGGCAGTCCGTAGAGGTCGGTGGCCACACCTGCCGGGCAGACGGCCGTGACACGGATGTTCTGTTCGCGCACCTCCTTGGCGAAAGCTACCGAAAAACCACGCAGGTAGGATTTGCTGGCGCTGTACAGCGCCAGTCCCGGCCAGGGCATCCAAAGCGAGTAGGAGGCCATGTTGAGGATATGTCCTCCGCAGCCCCGGCGGGCCATTTCGGTGCCGAACAGCCGACAGGTCAGGGTCGTGGTCAGGGCGTGGAGGCAGAGGATTCTTTCGATCCGCTCGACGGGTGTTTGCAGAATGTCGCGGAACGAGAAAGCTCCGGCGTTATTGACCAGGACATCGACTTCACGGCCGAGAGCCTGTACCCGCTCGAAAAGTTCGTGTGCGGCTTCGGGTCGTGCCAGGTCGATCGGGATGACCTCTACCGCCAATCCGTATTGTTCGTGGAGTTCTTCGGCTGCGGCTTCCAGTTTCGCCGGATCGAGTCCTGCGAGGATCAGCCGGTATCCGAGTTCGGCCAGCCGCCTGGCCATGCAGCGCCCGATGCCGCTGCCGGCACCCGTCACCAGAGCGGTCCGGCTCCCTTTTTCGATCGTTCCCTTGCGTGTCATTACGGTAGTTTTGCCAGTTCCTCCCGGATTTTTCGGGGCAGGTCGCCGCAATGTTTGCAGCATTTCATATCGACCGAATACATGCGGGCGATGCAGTAGTTGCGGTGGTCGCACTCGCTGCGGGTCGCCGCATCGCCTTCGCGCAGCTTGTTCACGAAAGCCGGGTCGTTCACGAGCGCCCGAGCCATCTGCACCAGTTCGAACCCGCTGTCCAGAGCCCGCTCGATTCCTTCGCGGCTCACCAGACCTCCCACGTAAATTAGCGGCAGTTGCAGCGCTTCGCGGAATTTTTTGGCATCCTCCAGGAAGTAGCACTCCGAGAAGGGGAACTGCCGGATCATGAAGGGGCCGCAGTAGCGGATGAAGGCCCGCAACCAGAGGGGCGAGTAGTAGCTCATGGTGTAGATCGGAATCAGACCCCGCATCACGGCCATCGGCGCCTTGCTTACGAAACCGCCCGAGAGAACGATGCCATTGACCTTCCAGCGCTCGATTTCGCGGGCGATCTCGATGCTCTCCGGAATCTCGATGCCGCCCTTGAATCCGTCGTACATGTTGTGCTTGACGAGTACCGAGGTGCCCGTCGCAGCGGCGGCGTTCATCACCTCCTCGAGGCACATGCGCATGAAGCGCATCCGGTTGTCGAGCGAGCCGCCGTATTCGTCGCGGCGGTGGTTGGTATAGGGCGAGAGGAACTGCGAGATGAGGTAGCCGTGCCCGGCGTGCACCTCGACGCAGTCGAAACCGGCGGCATGAGCTGTTCGCACGGCCTTGCCGAAGTCTTTGGAAACCTGCATTATTTCGTCCCGGCGCATTTTGCGGACGGGGGTGTAGGCGTATAGGTTGAATCCGCTCGAAGCCCCGATGGGAATCTGTCCGGCGGTCGAGTAGTGGGTCATGTTGCCGCAGTGACCGATCTGGATCGAAGCGGCGGCGCCTTCCTTGTGGATGGCGTCGGTGATGTCGCGTAGCGCCGGGACGATCTCCGGGCGCAGCCAAAGTTGGCTCTTGAACGAGAGCCCGCTGCGGCAGACGGCAGCGTAGGCCAGCGTGGTCATGCCGATACCGCCCCGGGCGACGCTCACGTGGTAGTCCTTGAGCTGCTGCGTGGGGCTGAAGTCTTTGCCCATCGATTCGAAGGCTGCCGAACGGATGGTGCGGTTGCGGAGCGTAACCTGCCCCAGACGATAGGGCGTGAAGAGTACGGAATCCTGCAAATTACTCATAATTGGAAACTTAATAGATGAAAGGTATGATCCTCTTTCGGTGCAGGGAGGTGAACTCCTGCCCGAACTCTTTTTTCATATCGTTTGTAAAGCGAAGCTGCGCGGGGGCGAGGTTGGCGAAGGTCCACCAGGCGAACACTGCCCCGGCCCATGACCACGAAGCGATGGCGAAGCCCACCCATTCGGTCAGCTCTCCGAAATAGTTGGCCGACGAAACGTAGCGGAACATACCGCCCCGGGGAATGTAATGGCGTGTATCGCCCGGCTTGCGCAGATGGCGGATGATGTAGTCGGAATGGAGGTTGATGACCATGCCTGCGACGAAAAGCGCGGCTCCGATGTAAAAATAGGGTTTGGAGAACCAGCCTTCGTAATAGTCGGCAGGAGAGATGTAGAAGATCCAGCCGCCTTGCATCAGGGCGTTGAGCGTATTGAAGAGCATGCCCATTCCCACGATACCGGCCGGCATTTTCGAATTGCCCCGGATCAGCAGCGGAAAGATGAACGCCCGTTGCAGGTAGTGTCCCTGGAACAGGATCAGCAGGGCCAGCGGCGCCGCTTCCCACGTGCGGTCGGAGAGGAGCCAGAGAACGGTCATGGCGATGAATACCGGACACTCCATCAGCACCCAGCCGATCCGGTTCGGGATCGGGAAGCCGTATTTACGGTTGAAGAGATAGCCGTATCCGGCCTCGAAATAATGGAGTGCGATGTAAACCGCCAAGGCCAGCAGGGCCATGACGATCAAAAAAATGTTAAAATATGCTGCCATGCCGCAAAAGTTTTTACCTATTTTGTAAAGGGTGGATAAAAATTATTACAAAGGTAGTGAAAATGAGAACAGAATAAAACAAATGAGTTCGTTTTTTTTATGCCGGAGGCTCCCTGTCTTCTGCGGGGGCGATAAAAACGGGAACAGAGTCCGACCGGTGCGTCCGGCGGCTTTGCCGAGTGCGTCCGACCTTTTCGAAAGTATGTTTCCGGGTTGTTGAATTTCGTTATTTCGGGGTTTTATCTGCGAATGTGCCGGATGTCTTCTGAAAATGTTTGGAGGCGGGATTGCCTCCTGGCATAGTTTGTGTCATTCTTCTGTTACGAACCAAAATAATTATAGCGTATGAACCAGAAACGAAACAATGATGAACTGCTGACGACAGTTTTCGGATCGAAAGAAGTGCTCGAGCCTGCTCCCACCGATGTGATCCCCCAGGGAATGATGCGCCCGGAAATTGCATATCAGATCGTCAAAGACGAAACTTATCCCCAGACTCAGCCCCGGTTGAATCTGGCGACGTTCGTGACTACCTACATGGACGAATACGCTACCCGACTTATGAATGAAGCAATCAGTGTAAACTATATCGACGAAACGGAGTATCCCCGCATTGCCGTTATGAATGGACGCTGTATCAACATGATCGCCAATCTTTGGAATACTCCGGAGAAGGCGCAGTGGAAGGCAGGCGCCCTCGGTATCGGCTCTTCGGAGGCATGTATGTTGGGCGGTGTGGCCGCGTGGCTGCGCTGGCGCAAGCGTCGCCAGGCTGCGGGCAAACCGTTCGACAAACCGAATCTGGTGATGAGCGCCGGTTTCCAGGTGGTGTGGGAGAAGTTCTGCCAGCTTTGGCAAATCGAACTGCGAACCGTGCCTCTGACGCTGAAGAACCCGACGCTCGATCCCGAGCAGGCGCTCGCCATGTGCGACGAGAACACGATCTGTATCGTACCGATTCAGGGCGTTACCTGGACGGGTCTGAACGATGATGTCGAGGCGCTCGACAAGGCGCTCGATGCTTACAACAAGAAGACCGGCTTCGAAATTCCGATCCACGTGGACGCCGCTTCCGGCGGTTTCATCCTGCCGTTCCTGAATCCCGAGGTGAAATGGGACTTCCGCCTGAAGTGGGTGCTCTCGATCTCTACGTCGGGTCACAAGTACGGCCTGGTGTATCCGGGCCTGGGTTGGGTAGTTTGGAAGGACAAGAAATACCTGCCCGATGAGATGTCGTTCAGCGTCAATTACCTGGGCGCGAATATCACGCAGGTCGGTCTGAACTTCTCGCGTCCGGCGGCCCAGGTGCTGGGACAGTACTACAATTTCCTCCGCCTGGGATTCGAGGGCTACAAGGAGATTCAGCAGAATTCGATGGACATCGCCACCTATTGCCACGATCAGATCGGCAAGATGAAGTGCTTCCGCAACTATGCCGACAAGCTGGTCAATCCGTTGTTCATCTGGTATATGAATCCCGATTACGACAAGAAGGCCAAGTGGACGCTCTACGACCTGCAGGCTCTGCTGCAGCAGAGCGGGTGGATGGTTCCGGCCTATACGATGCCTGAGAACCTGGAAAATCTGGTCGTAATGCGTGTGGTCGTTCGCCAGGGTACGTCGCGCGATATGATCGACATGCTTATCGACGACATCAAGAACGCTGTGGCCGAGCTTGAAAAGCTGGAGTATCCGACCGATTCCCGTATCAAATACGAGAAGCAGATCAAGCAGAAAGGCCGCGTATTTACGCACTGATCCGCAGAAACCCGATCCTGCATCCGCCCCGTCGAACCGCTGCACGTGCAGCCGGGGAGAGTTGATGGTTGCGACCGCAATCCGCCTGTCCCGATTGGTGGCGGTGCCGATGCGGTGGGTTGGGATTCCCGCTGATCGCCCGGCTTGCGGGGTTAGCCTCTTCCCGTGACCGAGGCATTGCAAGCTCCGCCCGTCTGAATTTTCAGACGGGCGGAGCTTTTTTTACGAAAAATCGTTGCATAATTAAAATAAAAATGATATATTTGGGCAAATGAAAAAAAACTATTTACCAACCAAACTAAAACCTTTGTATTTATGAAAAAATTTAATTACTTATTCGGCTGGCTTTTTTGCGGGGCGGCGCTTCTCGGTTTTGGATGCGACGATGACAAGACGGATGTCCCCCCCCCGACGGTTACGTTTGAAATCGCGACGCCGGAAGCCTCGTCTAATTCCGTTTCTGTGACGGTTACGCCGTCGGACGACAAAACGACCTATTTTGCGGGAGTGACGGAATCTTCCTCCGTCGAAGGACTTGCCGACGAGGAGCTTGTTGCCGAAATGGTCGCACGTTCGGATTTCGACAAGTGTCTTTACATGGGCAAGAAAGATGTTTCGGCAACCGGGCTGAAGGCTGATACCGATTATACGGTGGTGGTTTTCAGCTATCAGAATAAAGAAGTCGGAGCTGTGGTCAAGAAGACCGTCAGGACGCAGAAGGAGGGTGATGGGCCGACGCCGGGCGATTTCAAAATCGAGATCACGGTAACCGATATCACCCACAATTCGGCTAAGGTGAAGGTTACGCCCAGCGACGATACGGTGGACTACTACGTGAACGTGTTTCCCAAATCCGAGGTCGAGCGTGACGGAAAGATGCTTGAAGGCTGGGAGTTCATCGAATATTACGGACAGGACCCCTACATCGGGAACAAAACCCAGAAGGGTGTGTACGAGAGGTCGCTATCGGGACTTTCGTGGAACTACTCGTACGTAGTGGCGGCTTACGACCTTTCTCAGGATGAGGAAGTCGTTTATTATGAGTTCCTGACGACCAAGGCTCCGGACGTTCCCGACCAGTTCCAGATTACGAACATCCAGCCTACGACCACGGGGGTGACCTTTACCGTGACACCCCAGAGTGCGGACGAATGGTATTGCGCCTGGATTACGACGAAATCTACCTATGAGAGTTTCGAGCCGGAATCGTATATTCAGGGCGTTTATTATGGCCTGAACAATATTGCGGTTGATAAGCAGATGACGATGTCGGACTACGTGAAGTCGATCGCCAAGCAGGGTACGGCAGAGTGGAGCAATTATGACGGCGATCTGAAGCCCAAGACTGATTACGTGATCTTGGCGTTTTACGTGGACCCGAACAATGAAGACCAGTTGAAGGTATACGACTATGCATATACGAAGGCGGAATTCCGCACGGAGACTCCGGAGACCGAAATTTCGTTGACGCTGGGCGACATCAAGAACCTGACGGACAACGGCGACGGTACTGCCGAGGTAACGGTTCATGTCAAGGCCTCCCTGGCCACATCGTATCGCATCGGCGCTCACACGCAGACCGAAATCGATGAGGAAATCGCGAATGGTTACGGCCCTGAGGATTGGGGGGACTTTTGGATCAGTTGGCGTCCCTCCTCCGATGTCGAAGGCATTTGTTCACCCGAAGGCGCCGATGTCACTGCGCTCATTCCTTTCGTTGCAGGACAGGGATATTGCCTCATTTTCCGAGTCCGTAGTGAAGATGGCAACACGAAAACCGAGTACAAACCTTTGAATAAATAACATTCGGATACATATTCCGGTCCGGTATTTCTCGGCGAATGCAGGTTTTCTGTTTCATCTGAGATTCGGAGAATAATGGTGGGGAGATGCCGGACCGGATTTTTCTTTGAAGTTCATGCTATGAAAAAAACGATATTCGAGCACTTTGGATTCTGGTTGCGCGGAGTTGTGTGTGGCGCGTTGCTCCTGTCGGCGGCGGTTGCATGCAGCGATGATAACGACGATCCGGGGGCAGCGGCTCCCGAGATCACTTTGGAGAGCGTTTCGACGGGTCAGACCGAATTTTCGTTCCGCCTGCGGACGAATGTGGACGGGGCGTACGGTTATCAGGTCGTGAAACGGACGCAGAATGACGGGATAGAGAAGCCCGACGCCGCATCGCTTTTCGACGAGCACACCGGTACCGTGAATAAAGAGACTACGGTGGCCGTGACCGGTTTGGAGACGGGCTGTTCCTATGTGCTTTATGCGGCCGTGAAGGCGGAGACGCTGTATAGCGAAGTGGCGGAGCTCGCCTTTACGACAGGGGTGAACTCGAACGAAATTATCGAGGTGTCGGACATCGGCTCCGACCGGTTTACGTTCTCTATCCGTTGTGAGGGTCCCTACTTTTTCGCCGCGATTCCGACGGCCACGCTGAATACGTATACCATCGAGGAGTACCTCACTGAGGCGGGTTGCATCGGCCGGGGCGAGGCCGAATACGACTGGGTCGACGGAGGGGAATTCTCCGCCGAAAACGGGACTTTCTCCATGAAGGTCATCGCGGGTGTTCCGTACGTCATTCTGATGGCGCCCTGCGACGCATCGTACAATATCACCGGGGAGCCTCAGCGGCTGGATTTCGAGACGCTGCCCCGCCAGGGTAGCGGTGCGGAAGTGGAGGTGGAATTGACCGAAATCGCCTCTACGTCGGTGAAGGTCGGAACCTCGCCTGGCGAAGGTGTCGCCGAATATTACGTATATGTCCGTGATAAGGAGTGGTATACGAACATCATCGAGAACAACGGAGGCGAGGCGATGGCGATCCATATGATCAAGTATGCCACCGATGCGGGACTGGGCAGGAAATACGAGGCGGTCGCGAGCGAAGTGTGGGAGGGTCTGAAACCCTCCAAGGAATATTACTGCGGCGTGGTGAGCGTCGATTTTTCCGGGGGCGAGAATCTTCAGTTGGTACCGTTCACGACTGAAGAGTCCTCGGGACGGGTGCCTCTGCTGGAGGTCGAGGCCCGTAAATCCGATACGAATCCTTCCGAGACGCTGAATCTCCGCATTCGGAGCGATATAGCTTATCTGGGACGTTACGCCGTTTTGGCCGCCGCCGAGGTAAAGAATTACGAAGCGCAGGGTAAGGGTGACAAGGAAATTATTTCGGACGTAGGCACCGACCTGAACATCCAGGAGATGGAGCAGGTCAATACGGCGGAAGGTTACGATATCGAGGTGGAATTCCTCTATCCGGGCATGGAGTATGTCTGCATCGTCGCCGTACGTTCGTTGGAGGATGTGGAAGTTTATAAACGGGTGACGGTGCGGATGGACGACTGGCCCTCCGAGGCGCGTGTCGAGTCCGAGTTGTTCGACGTGCTTCCGGGTACCTGGACGATCTCCTATTCCTATCTGGACTATAATGATATGCCTCAGGAGATTAAGGATGTCGAAGTGAAGATCGAAGCCGGAGTCGATGATAAGACTTGTAAGGAGTACCGTGCTCGGAATATGCTGGTGCTGACCGGCTATCCGTTCCAGGGGGGCGAGCCGCTCTATTATTCTCCGGCCGATTTGATGAGAGAATCTTCCTGGTACAGCGCGGCACCTGAACTGGCTTACCGTGACTACGGGGCCAAAATCTTCTTCCACATTGGAGAGGGCGATGAGGTGACGGTGCCTTCGTCGAAGAGTGTTTATCTGTATAACTGGGGAGACTGGCCGCTTCTTTTCGTGGGCATGGATTACGATAAGTACCAGCTCGCGCCGGCATCGTTTCCGGTGGAGGTATCGTCCGACCGCAGGACGCTTACGATCAAGCAGTACGTATCGGGTGCCGAGTTCGAATACGGTGTATACCGGCCTTCAGTGGTGATGGATGGAGTCAAGTTGAACGTGGCTGTGTCGGATATCGTGCTGCGTAAGGTCGATTGAGTGATGCGGCAGCAAAGGGCTGTCCCGATTGGTGGCGGTGCCGATGCGGTGGGTTGGGATTCCCGCTGATCGCCCGGCTTGCGGGGTTAGCCTCTTCCCGTGACCGAGGCATTGTAAGCTCCGCCCGTCTGAATTTTCAGACGGGCGGAGCTTTTTTTACGAAAAATCGTTGCGTAATTAAAAATAGAATGATATATTTGTAATATCAAAATAATATCATAAAAACAGGATGGTTATGGAAAAGGGAAATTTTGTCTATTCGGGTTGGCGGGCCAACGGCTTCGTCGCGCTCGTCGGGTTGCTGGTGTTGATCGCCGGAGGTATCGCGCTGTGCGTGTTCGGCAGCGATGTAATGGATCCGCGCATTGGGCTGCGGACTGCGATGCTGGTTTGCGGCGTATGCCTGTTTTTTATAAGTATGTTCTGTTTCAAGGGCTTTATGTTGCTCGAACCCAACGAAGCCCGTGTCGTTATGTTTTTCGGCAAATACAAGGGGACTTTTTACGAAACGGGTTTTTGGTGGATCAATCCCTTTATGGGGCGCAAGAAAATTTCGGTGCGTGCCCGCAACCTGAACGTCGAGCCGATCAAGGTGAACGACAAGAACGGCAATCCGGTGATGATCGGCCTGGTGCTGGTGTGGAAAATCCGTCCGGACGAGATCTACCGGGCCGTGTTCGACATCGACGCCTCGACGATGGGCGGCACCGATCTTGCGGTTTCGGCTTCGGCCCGTATGAAGGTGCTCGAAAACTTCGTCAGCGTGCAGAGCGATGCCGCACTGCGTCAGGTGGCGGGGTATTATGCGTATGATAACAACGGCGTTGCAGATGACGAACTGACTCTGCGTTCGAACAGTGACGAGATCAACGATCAGCTCGAAGCCAAGCTCAACGACCGTCTTTCGATGGCCGGTATCGAAGTGATCGAGGCCCGCATCAACTACCTGGCCTACGCGCCGGAAATTGCAGCCGTGATGTTGCGGCGCCAACAGGCCGATGCGATCATCTCGGCTCGTGAGAAGATCGTCGAGGGAGCCGTCACGATGGTCAAGATGGCTCTCGACCGGTTGGCCGACGACCGGATCGTGGAGTTGGACGAGGAGCGCAAGGCGGCTATGGTGAGCAATCTTTTGGTGGTGCTGTGTGCTGACGAGGCCGCACAGCCGATCGTCAATGCAGGTACGTTGCATCATTAGGATCGGACGATGGCGAAGGAGGCGACGAAGAGTTTTGTGCTGCGTGTCGATGCGGCTACGATGGAGGCGGTCGAGCGGTGGGCTGCGGACGAGTTCCGCAGCACCAACGGACAACTGCAGTGGATCATCATGGAAGCTCTGCGCAGAAGCGGCCGCCTGAAAAAATCACGGGTCGGGAAACCGGAGCCGAAACCCGAAAAAGAGTGAATCTATGCGAATCAGTTTTATGCGGTGGCGTCCCGGCAGCGACGGCCGGGAGCCTCGGGAGCGGAGAAAATGGCTCGAAATAAACGGTGTGCCGAGTCGGGTCAGGTTTCGCATGTTTATCCGTAACAGATTGTGGATCGGACTTCCTCCCGCTTTCGTGGCAGGGTTCGGAGTCGTATTGCTGCTGCTGGTTTCCGGCGGAGAATCGACTCCGGAGCGGAGCTTGGTGCGGGCGTCGATCGCCGGCGGTTTATGCGTATTCGGTTGGATATTGGGCGTCTGGGCCGCAACGGGACCCGATCCGGAGGCGGATTCGAATGCTGAAAATCCGGAACAGGCTTCCGGGGATCGGTTTGCTCCCCGCGGGTTGCGATGGTGGCTGTGGGTTCTTTGCGGTGGGGCTGCGATATGCTATGCCGTCTTTTCTCCGAGCATCGGACGGATCGTCGAAGGCGAACGTACGGTGTTGGAGGGTGCGGCGGAAATCGTCAGTAAAGTATTGACGGTAGTCTGTGTGATCGTTCCTGTTTGGTTGGCGGAACGAGCCCGGCGGTAACTTCGTCCGGCCGGATACGCAGCGCGGGTACGGTGTTTCCCTGCCGGTCCTTACCTGCGGTTTTCGACACTCGGCTGTTGGGCGCCCGTTCGGGAGGTTTTTCTTGGTGTCACTCCGGCGGAACGGATTTTTAGGACGATGCGGGATATTTTTCTGAAATTTACGCTATCTTTAACCCGATGAAAAAGATCGTTGTTTTTACGGGTGCCGGCGTGAGTGCCGACAGCGGACTGGCTACTTTCCGCGATTCCGACGGGCTGTGGGCCAACTACCGAATCGAAGATGTCTGTACGCCCGAGGCGTTGCGCGACAATCGGGCGCAGGTCGTCGATTTTTACAACATGCGCCGCCGCGAGATGCTCGGGAAGGAGCCGAATGCGGGCCATCGTGCTATTGCGGGCCTGGAGAAGTGTTTCGATGTGGAGGTAATTACCCAAAATGTCGATAATCTGCACGAGCGGGCCGGCTCTTCGCGCGTCACGCACTTGCACGGAGAGCTGACTAAATTGCGTTCGTCGCGCGATCCCGAATTGATCGTGCCCATCGACGGCTGGGAACAGCGGCTCGATGCAACCGCTCCGGACGGCTCCCTGCTTCGCCCTCATATCGTCTTTCGGCGAGGCGGTCCCGATGTTCGAACGGGCGGCCGAGATCGCCGGGACAGCCGATCTCATGGTCGTAGTCGGTACTTCGCTGGCGGTCTATCCCGCCGCATCGCTGGTGCGTTACGTGCGGCCCGATGTGCCGATTTTTCTGGTCGATCCGGGAAATCCCGATACGGCGATGATCCGCAATCCGCTCACCCATATCCGTTCACGTGCCGCCGAGGGCATGCCCGAACTGGCGGAGCGGTTGAAGTCGGAATTCTCTTGAATCACAGCTTTTCTGTCTGTCGTTTTCTCGCGGTCGGAAGGCAGTCGGTTCGAAACTCTTCCCGCATGATTTGCCGGGTTGCGCCGGAGGGATGGGACGACCTTCGAGGATTGTAAAACGATAAGGAGCGGATTACCGCTCCTTATCGTTTTATTGTTTCTTTTGAAAATTTCTCCGGAACTATCGGTAGGTGATCTCGATCGTTGCCGGGTTTACGATGTCGCGTATTTTGGTTTTCGTCCGGTTTTTGATTTCGTATTTGTAAAGTTTTTCTTCTTCGGGGAACTCGGGGTGGTTCATAGCTTCATCGATGACTTCGTTGCCGACTACGATGTCGTATTCTACCTGATACTCCTCATACGGGACGTCGTAGGATATCCGCTTTACCGCATTGTCGGCATCCGTTTCGATGCGCAGTTTCAGGTATTCGTCCTCTCCGCAGGCGGATTCCGTAGTGGTGTAGGATTTGTGTAGCGTGACATTTGGTGTGGGATAAGCACCCTCATCCACTCCCACCTCGTCGTCCTCGTCGGCGGCAGTGGTTATTTCGGGCAGGCAATCGCCGTAGTTTCCGGTCAGGCGTAACAGGGAAAAAATAGCGCTGGAAGTGTTTTCGAATGAGATGCGACCGCCCATTGCATACATGTAGAAATCGAGGTTGCTCCGGTCGTTGGCATAACGGTGGGGGTAGCACTCATCGGCCGGGAGCGAATACTCCCAGGGCTGGTAGTCCGGGTCGTAGGAGGCCTCGTAACTGTCGTAGTAGGTGTAGCGCGTCAGCAGGCCGTCCGTGTAGTAGAATTTGTTTTCGCTGTATTGATTCAGGCCGCTGGAAGAGGAATAGGAATACTTGGATAGCAAGGAAGAGAGACGTCCTTCCGGGGTGTATGTATAGGTCTCCTGCCCTTCGAGCCGGGGTGTCCCGTTGTCGTAGTCGTAACTCGAAGTTTCGGTGATGCGTCCTTTCGCGTCGGTTTTGGCGGAAATTTTGTAGAGAAGGCGCTCCGCCTCATCGGTTGTCCGGACCGAAACTTCGTTGGCGATCGTATAGTCGAATGTATATATCTCCGTTCCGTTGTCTTTATAGGAGTATTCGTCGGTCGAGTGGTAGTTTTCGGTAATTCGGGCTACTCTGTTTTCTTCGTCGTAGTCGAATGATTGCGAGACGGTCGTCGTCGCTCCCTCTTCGCGGTTGTCTGTGAGTTTGTAATCCACCCGGGCGACGTATTTGTAATCGGTCGGAGGCGTGTCTGGATCATTTGGATTGTCCGGATTGTCTGAACCGTGTCCCTTTTGTTCGATTTCGATGGCGATGCGGTAAGAGCCGCAGACGATCGTGATTTTGGCGAAGCGCGATTCGGAAGAGCTGTTGGATTCGAGGATTTCGATGGTGATCTGCGCTTTGCCGGCATCGCCGCTGTAGGCGGACAGACGGAGCCACGAAGGTTCCGTGCGCGTCGTCTCTTCGAGGGTTGCAGTCCATGCTTCCGCTGCCGTGAACGAAATGGTTTTCGGAGCGGTTTGATCAGCGTCAAAGATTTGCTCCAGTAAAGAGCTGTCGATCAGGATGGAAGAAAGCCCCCCCCCTCCTCGGGAGATTCGGTGCAGGCTCCGAGCATGACGAATGCCAGCAGAGCTGCGAATAGTTTTACGTGTTTCATTGTTTAGGAATTTAAGTGATATTAAGTGTTTGGTTCAATGCCGTATGACAGGAACGGTTGCTGCGTGGTCCGTTAGTTCTTGTTTTTGAAGTAAAGCTCCAGCAATTCGTGCGCCGCGACGAACGAGCTGACTTTGGCGTCGAGCACTTTTTGCTCGAGCTCCGTGATGCGGGGTTCGATCTGCGGGTTGTGGTAGAAGCTGTTCTTCAACACCTCGTCGATGGTTTCGTACATCCAATACTTGTTCTGACGGTTGCGGTTGTGCGTGAAGTATCCGTTCGCCTGAATGAAGTCGAGGAACTCTTCGACGCCTTTCCACACCTCCTCGAGTCCCGTTTTTGTGTATGCCGAGCAGGTATAGACTTTCGGCCGCCAACCCGATTCCGGGACCGGGAAAAGACGCAGCGCACCCTGATATTGCGTTTTGGCCAGTTCGGCTTTGTGGATGTTCTCGCCGTCGGCCTTGGTGATGACCATCATATCGGCCATCTCCATAATGCCGCGCTTGATGCCCTGCAATTCGTCGCCCGCACCGGAGATCTGGAGCATCATGAACATATCGACCATCGAATGTACGGCCGTTTCGGACTGTCCCACGCCGACCGTTTCGATGAAGATGACGTCGAATCCGGCAGCTTCGCACAGGATGATCGTTTCGCGGGTTTTGCGGGCTACGCCGCCGAGCGACCCGGCCGAAGGGGAGGGGCGGATGAAGACCTTGGGATTGGACGAGATGCTCTCCATGCGGGTCTTGTCGCCGAGGATCGAACCGCCGCTGCGCTCCGAGCTGGGGTCGATGGCCAGTACCGCCAGCTTGTGCTTGAGCGAGGTGACCATATTGCCTACGGCTTCGATGAAGGTCGATTTTCCGGCTCCCGGGACGCCCGTGATGCCGATGCGTACCGATTTCCCGGCATGCGGCAGGCACTTTTCGATGATCTCCTGCGCCTGGGCATAGTGGTCGGGGTTGCTGCTTTCGACCAGGGTGATGGCCTGCGAAAGCGTCGTGATGTTGCCTTGAAGAATGCCCTCGACATATTCCTCGGTGGTGAGCGCGCGCTTTTTCTTCCGGACGAAATAGGGATTGACTACGGGTTGGTTTTCCACGCCTTCGGTTACAGTCAGGGCGCACTCGTGATGTGTGTCGGCATACTCTTTTTCGTAGTGGTTTATCTTGGTGAATGACATGACGGAATTAAAGGTATTACTGGAGTTTATTGAACTATTTTCTGGATGAATGAACTGGTCATGCTCTGCGGATTTCCCATCCACAGCACTCGATTCTTGGCATCGATCAGCACGCTGAACGGCACGAAATCGACTCCGAAACTGCCGAATACTTTTTTGTCGTGATCGAGTGCCACACCGATTCGTTCGGAGATGTAGGGCGTGAGAATCGGGGCGATTTTTTCGGAATCTTCCTGTGTTATGATGATAATGCGCAGTTTGGAGCCTAATTTGTTAGATAGGTCCCGGAGTGCGTCCAGCGAAGCCGTGCAGCCTTTGTTCGACGAGTGGAAGAATACGAGGTACGAAAGATCCGCTGCGGCCGGATTCCGGGATGCGAGCCAAGTGACGCTTTTGAGTTCGGGGGCCCGCTCTCCGATGACGATGTTCTGTGCATGGGATGCGCCCAACGTGCAAAAAACGACAGTAAGGAGTAAAAGAACTCGTTTCATAGGCATCGTAATTTTTAGCGAAGATAGTGAAAAAAAATAAATAAAGACCGGTTTTCTGCCGGAAAGGAGATTTATATTATGGAGAATATATGGGGACCGCAACGTAAGACGGGAAATATGGAGGAAGAGAGCCTCCGCGAGGAGAACAGAAAGGCGCACGAGGAGGACGAACGTTTTCGGATGACGGCTGTGAAAGCGGCCGGACAGGTGCGTCAGCGTATGCGCTGCGCGACCGGGGAGTCGGATGAGGTCATTCGTCGTAAGTTCATGTTGCCCGAGCGGTATATTCTGACCTTGATGACGGTCGAAACGCTCGGCCAGGAGCGGATGCTGCTCGATCTGATGGCCGGCGGTCGGCTCGGTGCGGACCTCGTGCTTTGCGGTCGTCGTTCGTTCTATGCCGATATGTTGCTTCGCACCGCTCGCGACCGTCGTCTGGCGCTGCGTACCAATTTTATTTACGAATACTCGCCCGAGGAGTTGAGCGCTTTTTTCCGCATGGCAGACGGCCTGGTTTACCTGCCCCGGAAACGGGGGCGGGTGCAGCCTGTCGTCGAAGCGCTCTATGCCGGGATTCCGGCCGTGCTCTCCGATACCCGCCGCAATCGGCTGACTGCCGGCGATGCGGCCCGTTATATCGCGTGTCCGGAGCTCGATGAGCTGGCCGATACGCTCGATGCGATCCTGTCCGATTCCGGATTGCGTCGGCAGGTGCAGGGATGCTGCCTGCGTCGTGTGGAACGATGGAAAACTCCCGACGATAACTTGCGGACCAGGGAGTGATAATACGGGAGCAATTAACCGATCGATAGTTGCACGCTTCGGATTAAATCGCTACTTTTGTCACCGAAAAATCTCATTGAAAGTTTTGTAATCCTCATCGGAGGGCAATATAATGCCGGATAAGATGACTGGGTAAAACCAATCGCTTGTCCGGTGTTTTTTGTTTTGTGCTAAATGTGCAAGTAGTTGAATTTAGTATGATTGTGCATGGAAAGAGATGCTATTGATTTCGGTTCGCTGAAGGTTTCGGTATTGTTCCGCCGTCTGTTTATTCCGACTTTGTGCGGTATGCTCAGTATTTCGGCAGTTACGGTGGCCGACGGTATTTTCGTGGGGCAGGGCGTCGGCAGCGACGGCATCGCCGCCGTGAATATCTACGTCCCGCTGCTGATGGTCTTTCAGGGAATGGGCTTCATGATCGGTATCGGCTGCTCGGTGGTGGCTTCGATCCACTTGTCGCAGTCGAAGATCCGGGCGGCCCGCCTGAACGTCACGCAGGCGATGGTGTTCGTGACGGCGGTGACCTTGCTGCTGTCTTCGGCGATTCTGCTTTTCCCCGACCGGACGGCTGTGTTGCTGGGGGCTTCGGAGCATCTGCTGCCGTTGGTGAAGGATTATCTGTTGTGGTTTACTCCGGCACTGGTTTTCCAGATGTGGACGGCCGTCGGACTTTTCGTTATCCGTTTGGACGGGGCGCCGAAGCTGGCGATGTGGTGCAGTGTTATCTCGGCGTTGCTCAACGTGTTGCTGGACTGGTTGTTTATTTTCCCGCTGGGGAGGGGCGTCATGGGGGCTGCGTTCGCTACCGCGATCAGTGTATCCGTCGGCGGCGGTATCGCTTTGTGGTACCTGCTGTGCCGGGCCCGTTCGTTGTCCCTCTGTCCGCTTAAGGGCAGCCGCAAGAGCTTGCGCCTCTCGTTGCGGAATGTGGGGTATCAGTGTCGTATCGGCTCCTCGGCCTTGTTGGGCGAAGCGACTCTTGCGACCTTGATGTTTACCGGAAATCAGGTGTTTATGCGCTATTTGGGCGATGACGGCGTCGGAGCGTTCGGCATCGCCTGCTACTACATTCCTTTTGTGTTCATGGTCGGCAACGCCATTGCGCAGTCGGCACAGCCGATCATCAGCTATAACTTCGGGGCAGGCGCTTCGGGGCGGGTGATACAGGCACGACGGATCGCATTGGCAACGGCTGTTGTGTGCGGTATGACCGCGATGGGATTGTTCGTCTGCTGTCCCCGTATATTGGTCGGGTTCTTCCTCGATACCGATACGCCGGCTGCCCTTATCGCTATCGAAGGGTTTCCGTTGTTTGCGTCGGGTTTCGTCTTTTTCATCGTGAACCTGACCGTCATCGGGTATTATCAGAGTCTTGAACGGGTAAGAGCCGCCACTACGTTCGCTTTGCTTCGAGGCTTCGTCCTTTTGGTTCCCGCTTTCCTGCTGCTGCCCCGTGTGGCCGGGATCTCCGGCATCTGGCTCGCCATGCCGCTCTCGGAATTGCTGACGTGTGCTGTCATCGCGGTATTTTATAATCTGCGGCGGGGTTTCGGCCTTCGGTTTTCTTGATTTCAAGCGGTTGTCCTTCACGGATAACCGCTTTGTTTTTCCGTTTTTTCCCTGCATATGCCGGAAAGTCGGAATAGTTCCGACTAAAATCGTTTTTTTGTTGGCTTATTCAGATATTTCATCTATTTTTGTATGATTTTTTGAGGATTCCGAAAATTCAAATTCAACGATATTCAACTTAATTAAATCTCTTGAAATTATGAAAGTATCTCACATTGAGCATCTTGGCATTGCAGTCAAAAGCCTGGATGAGTCGATTCCCTATTGGGAAAACGTACTGGGTCTGAAATGTTATGCGATCGAAGAGGTTGCCGACCAGAAAGTCCGCACGGCGTTCTTCAAGCTGGGCCAGACGAAGATCGAGTTGCTCGAGCCTACGTCGCCCGAATCGACCATCGCCAAGTTCATCGAGAACAAGGGCATCGGTATCCACCACATGGCACTCGCCTGCGAGAATATCGAGGAGCAGTTGGCCGATGCAGCCGCCAAGGGCATCCGTCTGATCGACGCTACGCCCCGCAAGGGTGCCGAGGGCATGACCATCGCTTTCCTGCATCCGAAATCCACCCAGGGCATCCTGACGGAGCTTTGCGAGAACAAGAATAAATAATTTAACAGCATATTTTCGATTATGAGTGAAATTCAGAACCAGATCAACCAGCTCATCGAGAACCGTGAGATGGCTCGTATGGGCGGTGGTCAGAAGGCGATCGACAAGCAACACGAGAAGGGTAAGTACACCGCACGCGAGCGTATCCAGATGCTGCTCGACGAGGGTAGCTTCGAGGAGTTCGACATGTTCGTCACGCATCGTTGCTACGACTTCGGTATGGAGAAGAAGCATACGTTCGGCGACGGTGTGGTAACGGGTTACGGTACGATCGAAGGCCGCTTGGTCTATGTCTTTGCCCAGGACTTCACCGTGACGGCAGGTTCTCTGTCGCTTTCGATGTCCGACAAGATCTGCAAGATTATGGATATGGCGATGCGCAATGGCGCTCCCTGCATCGGCTTGAACGATTCGGGCGGTGCCCGCATCCAGGAGGGCGTGAACGCTCTGGCGGGTTATGCCAACATTTTCCAGCGCAACGTGATGTGCTCGGGTGTCATTCCGCAGATTTCGGCCATCTTCGGTCCCTGTGCCGGCGGTGCAGTCTATTCTCCGGCGCTGACCGACTTCATCATCATGAAGAAGGGTTCCTCGAATATGTTCCTCACCGGTCCGAAGGTCGTGAAGACCGTGACGGGCGAAGACGTGACGCAGGAGCAGTTGGGCGGTGCCACGATGCATACGACCAAGTCGGGCGTAGCTCAGTTCGCCGTCGAAACCGAGGAGGAAGGCATCCAGTTGATCCGTCAGTTGCTTTCCTATATGCCGCAGAACAACATGGAGGATACGCCGATGGTCGTCTGCACTGATCAGATCAACCGTCTGGAGGATTCTCTGAACGAGATCATTCCCGACAATCCGAACAAGCCTTACGATATGGCCGAGGTGATTCGTGCTATCGTCGATAACGGCGAATACCTGGAGTCGGCTGCCGATTTCGCAAAGAATATCATCACCTGCTTCGCCCGCTTCAACGGACAGAGCGTCGGTATCATCGCCAACCAGCCCAAGTACATGGCCGGTGTGCTCGACATCAACGCCAGCCGCAAGGCCGCCCGCTTCGTGCGCTTCTGCGATGCCTTCAACATTCCGCTGGTGACCCTCGTGGATGTTCCGGGCTTCCTGCCGGGTACGACCCAGGAGTACGGCGGTGTCATTACGCACGGTGCGAAGCTGCTGTTCGCATATTGCGAGGCTACCGTTCCGAAGATCACCGTGACGCTGCGCAAGGCATACGGCGGCGCTTATATCGTGATGTCTTCGAAACATATCCGCGGTGATATCAACTACGCATGGCCGACGGCCGAGATCGCTGTGATGGGTGCGAGCGGTGCCGTCGAGGTGCTGCATGCCAAGGAGCTCGCCGCTTTCGAGAGCGCCGAGGAGAAGGCCAAGTTCGTGGCCGAGAAGGAGCAGGAGTACCGCGACAAGTTCTCCAATCCCTACAACGCCGCCCGCTACGGCTATATCGACGATGTGATCGAGCCGCGCAACACGCGTTTCCGCATTATCCGCGCTTTGCAGTCGCTCGCAACCAAACGTTTGCAGAATCCGGCCAAGAAGCACTCTAATATTCCTTTATAAATCGACGAATTATGACACAGATAGATTGGTCGGGTATCCTTACGATCACATGCGTCGGGTTCTGCCTGGTGATTGTCATGCTCCTTCTGCTGGTCTTTGTAATGAAGGGCTTCGGTTCTTTCTTTACGCATCAGCGCAAGAAGCAGTCACCGTCGCAGACGGAATTGGACGAGGAGACCGTAGCCGCCATTATGACGGCGCTGAAGCTCTTCGGCAGCGCCCGTCACGACCGGGAAACCGAGATGCTTACGATTTTGAGCATCAAGCGGGCTTACTCGCCCTGGAACTCGAAAATTCACGGATTAACTCAAATGCCAGATTACAGAAAATAAGTTATGAAAGACTATTCATTGAAAATAAACGGAAATCAATACGACATTTCGATTGAGGACGTGAACGAAGAATCGACGATGGCCAACGTCACCGTCAATGGTGTCGCTTACGAGGTGGAAATCGTCGGCGAGCAGGCCAGCAAGATGAAGAAACCGCAGGTCGTTCCCGCTCCGAAAGCTGCAGGGCTGTCGGTGACTCCGACTACGGCTGCGCCTTCCGCTCCCAAAGCTGCACAGGCTGCTGCCGGCGGTCCCGGTTTGCAGGTGAAATCTCCGCTGCCCGGTACGATCCTCTCGGTCAATGTGAAGGAGGGCGACCGCGTCGCTCCCCGTCAAACTCTTTTCGTGCTCGAGGCGATGAAGATGGAGAACAACATCGATGCCGAACGCGGCGGTGTTGTCAAATCCATCCACGTCCAGAAGGGCGCTACCGTGATGGAAGGTGATCTGTTAATCGTTATCGAATAAGTGATATGATGTTAACAGCTGGATCCATTTCATTGTCCGACAGTCTGGTCGATTTTTTCAATCAGACCGGATTCGCAGGGGCGACCTGGGGGAATATAGCGATGATTCTCGTCGCTTTCCTGCTCCTGTACCTCGCCATCAAACACAAGTTCGAACCGCTGCTGCTCTTCACGATCGCTTTCGGTATGCTGCTGACCAACCTGCCGGGAGCGAATATGTTCCATTCCGAACTGTTCGCCGGCGGACATATCCACTGGGGAAGCTTCATTCAGGATGCCGGATTGCTCGATTATCTTTATCTGGGTGTGAAGCTCGGTATCTACCCGTGTCTGATCTTCATCGGTGTCGGTGCCATGACCGATTTCGGCCCGCTGATCGCCAACCCGAAGAGTTTCATGCTCGGTGCTGCTGCGCAGTTGGGTATTTTCGTGACCTTCCTGGGGGCTTACGCGTTGGGCTTCACTCCTGCTCAGGCCGGTAGTATCGGTATCATCGGCGGTGCCGACGGTCCGACTGCGATCTTCCTGACCGCCCGCCTCGCGCCCGAATTGCTGGGTCCGATCGCCGTGGCCGCTTACTCTTATATGGCCCTCGTGCCGGTGATTCAGCCGCCCATCATGCGTCTGCTGACCACCAAGAAAGAGCGTGAAATCAAGATGTCGCAGCTGCGCCCGGTTTCCAAAACCGAGAAGATCCTCTTCCCGATCATCATTGCCGTAATCATCTCGCTGCTCCTGCCGAGCGCCGCTCCGCTGATCGGCTGTCTTATGCTGGGTAACCTGATGAAAGAGTGCGGTGTGGTTGATCGTTTGAGCAAGACCGTGCAGAACGAGCTGATGAATATCGTGGTGATTTTCCTCGGTATTACCGTCGGTGCTACGGCTACCGCCGAAGCGTTCATCAATGTCCAGACCTTGAGTATTCTGGTGCTGGGTGTGCTTGCGTTCGCTCTCGGTACGGCCGGAGGTTTGCTGCTTGCCAAGTTTATGAACCTCTTCCTCCCGGAGGGCAAGAAGATGAACCCGCTGATCGGCTCCGCCGGTGTTTCTGCGGTTCCTATGGCAGCCCGCGTATCGCAAACCGTCGGCCAGGAGGCCAATCCGAGCAACTTCCTGCTCATGCACGCCATGGGTCCGAACGTAGCCGGTGTCGTCGGCTCTGCGGTTGCCGCAGGTATTCTGCTGTCGTTCCTGGGATAGTCCGGGGTTTCTATAGATTGAAGAGGGCCGTTTTGCAGACGGTCCTCTTCTTTTTCCTGGGAAAGAAGGTTGCTGACGCCTATATCGGCTGCGGTGTGCCTATTGGTAATTATATTTTTTAAGAAACCCTTATTCGACGATCGCAGCACGAATCCGACGGTCGCTTATTCGCTGTCGGTGGTCGCGTTTATAATTCGCCCCCTTCCTTGCTCCTTTTCTTCGGAAAGGACTTGGTCCGTTACGCATCCAAAAAGCTCCGCTAACAGCTATGATTCCATGCTTGAAATTTGATCGTGCGGCTTTTGGTATTGTAATGGATTCCGGGATCAGACCGGGGCGGTTCCGGTTGCGTTGTTCCGTCCGGCTCCTGTTTCTTGCGATGAAACGAATAAATAATTGATATTCGAGTGTTTTCTGTCGCCTAACTTTTTGAGTCGTCTTAAAATTCCGCCTCGGGAAAATGCAAATAAATTTGCTTTTGCATCCGGCTTTTCCTATCTTTGTAGAAGATAGGATTCGGTTCGGCAATTTTCGAGAACAAGTTCTCACAATTGCTCTTACCTCTCGCTATCTTTGACATAGTCTTAGATAGGATGCGCCTCGGAAAACCGTGAACAAGGTCCCGTTGTCTCTCGGCTTTCACTATTTTTGTTTATGTAGAAACCAACAGACAGATGCTATGAAAAAATTTCTGTTTTATGCCGTGAGCCTGTTGCTGGTGTTACCCGCGATGGCTCAAACTCCGGCCGATGCCCCGGGTACGACGACTTCGACACCTCCGGCCGAGGGACTGGTCATTGCGGATGGCCAGGTCGCACGTTTGAAAAAAGCCCCGTCGTTTAAGAACAAAGGGTTCGAAAAGTATTGGAAATGGGTGCTTTCGCGCGTACAGTATCCTGCCGATATGGAAGAGCAGAAGGTCGAAGGAGTGGTGCAAGTCCGGATTATCGTCGAAACCGACGGATCCGTGACTGTGGACGAAGTGCTTGCTTCGCCCCATGAGAAGCTGACCGAAGCGGTTACGCGGGTGGTCGAGAATTCTCCGAAGTGGACTCCGGGCATCATGACCGACAAGGAGTCCGGTCTGGATTATCCCGTGCGGGTTTCTTACGTTCTGCCCGTGGAGTTCAAGGTGCGTCCGCAAAAACTGGTCGATCCGACCATCGGACGTTATAACGGACAGAAGAATTTCAAACCTTACGGTAGTTGATACGCTTTCTGCGTCGGCCCGGTATCTTGTTGCAGGTGCGCTGCCGACTGGTCGATTTTCTGCGGTGACCGCCGGGGATGCGTAAAAAAACCGTGCTTGGCTTCGGACGAAAGAAGCCGGGCGCGGTTTTTTGTTGTAAAAAGTGTAAATGGCTTTTTTAGAATATATTGACGTTATTTGTTCGGGTGTTTTGCTTTTTGCGGATTTTCTTCGTATCTTTGCGCACCCGTATAGTGCGGGAGGTTGGATAAATAAGTATTAATTAAACGTAAACAAAGTGGATTCATTAAGCTACAAAACTATCTCGGCGAACGCCGCTACGGTTGACAAGCAATGGGTTGTCATCGACGCGACCGACGAGGTATTGGGACGTCTTGCATCGCAGGTTGCGAAGATCCTCCGCGGCAAGAACAAGCCTAGCTACACCCCCCACGTCGATTGCGGTGATTATGTTATCGTCATCAACGCGGACAAAGTGAAGCTCACAGGCAAGAAGATGACCGACAAGGTCTACACACGACACACCGGTTTCCCGGGAGGTCAGCGTTTCGCTACGCCGGCCGATTACCTGGCGAAGAAACCGACGTTTCTCATCGAGAAGGCTGTCAAAGGCATGCTCCCCAAAACGCGCCTTGGCGAAGCCATTATGAAGAATCTGAAGGTGTATGCCGGCGCCGAGCATCCGCACGCCGCTCAGAACCCGAAGGCAATTAAGTTAAACGAGATTAAGTAAGAATTATGGAAGTTGTAAATACCGTAGGTCGTCGTAAGGCTGCTGTGGCTCGCGTATTCGTGAAGCCGGGTAAAGGGGAGATTACGATCAACCGCAAATCGCTGGAAGTCTATTTTCCGCTCGACATCCTTCAGTTCCAGGTGAAGCAGCCGCTGCTGGCTACCAACACCGCAGAGAACTACGATATCACCATCAATCTGGACGGTGGCGGTATCAAGGGGCAGGCTGAGGCGGCTCGTCTGGGTATCGCACGCGCATTGTGCGAGATCGATGCCGAGTTCCGTCCGGTTCTGAAGAAGAACGGATTCCTGACGCGCGATCCCCGCGAAGTTGAGCGTAAGAAACCCGGTCAGCCCGGAGCACGTCGTAAGTTCCAGTTCAGCAAGCGTTAATCGTACGACCGAATTTCGGCAAGCACGATTCAGGTTACAAACCGGCAAGACTACCTATATATTATTATATCGGCTATTACTTACAGGTTGCCTGATCGCGGAAAACTCTCCGGATTGACCGCAGTTCACTACCGGGAGAGTTGAAGAAAAGAGAATTAAAATTAAACCATTGAATTAAAATGTCACGTACAGATTTTAATACATTATTGGAAGCCGGCGCTCATTTCGGACACTTGAAGCGTAAGTGGAATCCCAAAATGGCTCCTTATATTTTCATGGAGAAGAACGGCATCCACATCATCGACCTGCACAAGACCGTGCTGAAGCTCGATGAGGCGGCAAACGCACTCAAGCAGATCGCCAAGAGCGGTCGTCGCGTGCTGTTCGTCGCCACCAAGAAACAAGCCAAGGAAATCGTTGCCGAAAAGATCGCAGCTATCGGTATGCCTTACGTTACGGAGCGTTGGGCTGGCGGTATGCTGACAAACTTCCCCACCATACGTAAAGCCGTCAAGAAGATGTCCACCATCGACAAAATGACCAACGACGGCACGTTCGATAATTTCTCCAAGCGTGAGAAGCTGCAGATCGCGCGTCAGCGTGCGAAACTCGAGAAGAACCTCGGTTCGATCGCCGACCTGACCCGTCTGCCGGCCGCTCTGTTCGTCGTGGACGTGCAGAAGGAGTCCAACGCCGTGAAGGAGGCCAAGCGATTGAATATTCCCGTATTTGCAATGGTAGATACTTGTTGTGATCCAACCGACATTGATTACGTTATCCCTGCAAATGACGATGCGACCAAGTCGATCGCTGTGATCCTCGACGCCGTGTGCGGTGCCATCAGCGAGGGCCTCGAGGAGCGTAAGCTCGAAAAAGAGAAGGAGGCCCAGGAGAATGAGGCTCATGAGGGCGATGCTCCTGCGAAGAAGGATGCGAAACCTCGTATCAAGAAAGCCGTGAAGGCTTCCGTGGATGCTGAGGAGGCTACCGTTGCCGAGGTTGTCGCTGCGACCGAGCAGAAAGCGGAATAATTCGCACGGAGATTATGGACGTTTCCGTCCCGTGCGAAGATTGCCCGAGCGATCCGAGATGGTCGGGATACGGAAACGCAGAACGAAGTTCAACGAAATTAAAACCAAGACTATGGAAATCAAAGCTGCAGATGTAATGAAGCTCCGCAAAATGACCGGTGCCGGTATGATGGACTGTAAAAAGGCCCTTGCCGAAGCCGAAGGTGATTTCGCGCGTGCCCAGGATATCATCCGTGAAAAGGGTAAGCTGGTCGTTGCCAAGCGTGCCGATCGTACGGCCACCGAAGGTGTCGTCGTAACGAAAATCGTGGGTCAGAAGGGTTATATCCTCTGCCTGGCTTGCGAAACCGACTTCGTGGCGCAGAATGCGGAGTACTCCGCTTCAGCTAACGCGATGCTGGACGTTGCCGTGAAAACCGATGCTGCGGACCGTGATGCGCTGCTGGCAGCCAAGAATGCCGAAGGCCGCACTGTCGAGGAGATGGTGACCGAGAAATCGGGTCAGACCGGCGAGAAGATCGAGCTGGCATACTATGCCCGTATCGAAGCTCCCTACTGTCATGCGTACGTACACTTCAACAAGAAGCTCGGTACGCTTATCGGCTTCAACAAGGTCGTTCCCGAGGAGGTAGCCCATACCGTTGCCATGCAGGCAACCGCTATGGCTCCCGTTTCGATCTCTGAGGCCGATTGCCCGGCCGATGTGATCGAGCACGAGCGCAAGATCGCTGTCGAGGCCATGAAGCAGGATCCGAAGAATGCCAACAAACCCGAGGCTATTCTGGAGAAGATCGCCGAGGGTAAGATGCGCAAGTTCTTCGAGGAGAATACGCTGCTCAACCAGCCGGTGGTAGGTGAGAAGGAGACGATCGCCGAGTTTATCCACAAGGCGGACAAGGATGCTACGGTTATCGCTTACAAGCGTTTCGCGCTCGAAGCGTAATCGGTGACCCTATAACGAAAAATAGCGAAGGAATTTCCTTCGCTATTTTTTGCTTTTATGGTGTCGGTGTTCTTGAATTTCTAAGAAGGGATTTCCTCTGTTCCCCCCCCCTCGATGGGGTGAAGTAGTCGAATTCGATATGAACGGAGGCTTGTCAATGATTGCGGTCGGTGCCGAAAAAAGAGTATGGAAATGCCTTTTCTGAAGATTAGAGAACAATTTACTGCAATAATATTGTGCGCGAAAAATTTTCTAATCGATTCAGGTCCGATTTATTGTAATAACGACTCAATTTTTTCAAAAATATTATATCGTCTTCAGTAAAATAATTTCCTCCCCACATATATACATCGGCAATTTTCCACACTTCAGATGGAGTCATGATTTTCCCATCTTTTAAGATAATACGAAAAACCAAAGTATCCGCAGCATATGAATCTGAGTCAAGAATGACATAACGTCGGAAAAAATCTGTAAATGCGGAGTTATCGCCATAATACAAGATAGAACTTATAAAAAAGTCTTCAGCAAGCATAACAGAAATCAATCTTAAACGACTCTCTGTTGGCTTGTAGTAATGAGATATCCCTGCCGACGTTTTAACAACAAGATCGCATGGAGCCCACCAACTACAAAAACTCACATAGAAAAGTAATGTGTCATTTTGAGGGTTGAACTGAAACCCTTCCGATTCGACATCTTCAAGCATCTTTTTTAAGAGTCCTATTGTGGGGGAAGAAATTTCCAATTTCGTACCTCTTTTCTGCTTCCAATCCGGACGAAAACATGGATCTTTTTTCACAGGTTTAAGTCCATAAGTATAAATATTGACGTGCTCCGACGCCTCCTGCCATAAATCAAATAGGCTTGTTTGAGCATACGTGGTCAAGCTAATTCCCAACAACAAACAAGAAAGAATTATTTTTCTCATAATCAGTTATTCAAATATTTATATTTACCATAAAAAATACTTTCGGATCGATGATTCAAAATAGCCGTACATTCAATTGGAACCCCATCGGTACTTACTGCATAATGAGTACGCAAAGGCAAGCCGTATTGTGCTCTAATCCTATTTTCGAGATTCGGGGCGGGCAGAACTTAAAGAAACAGAGAGCATAACTCTTGCTTGAATCCGATTCGGGAGTTATTTTCTGCAAATCCGCCGCAGAACCCAGAGCGGATAACGTCGTACGGGGCGCAGCCAGAGCCATACCCGAGCCAATACCCGGTGAATGGCACTACAATCCACAACTCCATAAACCTTGGCCGGGGGCATCGTTTCCGTGGTAAGGTTGCCATCGCCGAGCAGCGTGACCTCTTCCGGTGTCGCCTGAATGATGCGGTGTACGACGAAATTGCCTTGTACGGTTTCGGCCATCACCACCGCTCCGCGTCGCAGATCCTCGTGGCGCAGGGGCCGCAGCGTGATGACGCTGCCGCTGCGGAAGAAGGGCAGCATGCTCTGTCCCTGGACGCAGATTCGTACGTTTTGGCCTTCGAGCAGCAGGTCCCTCGTCTGGGCGAAGGCGATCCGGTTCGCTACGGTTTTTTTCCATGATCAATTGTTTTCAGGCTCTCTGTTTTCCTTCGAGGACCGTGGCGTAGGAGAGTTCGGCCGCTGCCTTGTCCGGCAGGCAGGCCAAGTGCCACACAGGGGCTTGGGTGAGAATGTCCGACAGCGTACGGCAGATTCTATCCTGCAAATCGCTGTCGTAGGCGAATGCCGGGGGGCAGGACGGGAGCAGCGATCCGACGGCCCGCAAGATTGACAGTCGGGTGATTTCGTTGGCCGGGGCCTGGCTCAACCGGACGATTCCGGCAATCGGCCGCGAAATGTTGCGGTAACAGGGGGTCTTGCCGCTCCAGGGCGATCCGAAAGCGGTCGCCTGCCCCTGGTACATCCGGATAATCGGGCTGTCGTCGTTGAGCAGCCGTGCTCCGGGAATGTGCTCCTGCCACAGCCGGGTATGGGTGCTTTTTCCCGTGCCGGATTCTCCCAGAAACAGGACGGCCCGGCCTTCGCATTCGATGGTCGAGGAGTGTATCGCAATGGCTTCGGGGGAGATGGCGATGCCGAACATGATCCAAAGCCCGAAACGCATCAGGGATTGATGGGGTTCGCGTCCGTCGGCGAGCAGGTCGCTCTGTACATCCGGCGAATCGAACGCTTTGAAGAATAGCGTCGGACGATCCCCGTTGCGGGGAACCATGCGGAACAGGTAACCTCGCGGCGTACGCTCGAAGTGGCAGTCGGCTTCCGCATCGTCGAACGGAAATACGTCGAGTTCCCTGTTCGGCTCTCCTCCTGTTAATTTTTTATTTATCGTGCAGTCCGGAATCAGGCGCATGGTCAGGGGCGCGGCCGGGTCCGCTTCTGCGGCGAACGGTTCGAATGCCCGAGCCATGTGGCTGCCGGGTCTTACGAAGAGCCGGTCGGCCTGTTCCAGCCGGATGCGGAATCCGGCGATGATATATTCTCTATCCATTGTTATCGAGTGTGATGATGCGGTCGCAGTACTCCAGCGAGCTTTCTCGATGGGCGATGACCACGATGGTTAAATCTCTGTTGTGTTGTGACAGTTCGGCGATCGAACGGTTGATTCCCTCCTCCGTCCCGCTGTCGAGCGCCGAGGTCGCCTCGTCGAAGAATAAAATGTTGGCCTGTTTGTAGAGAGCTCTGGCAATGCCGATGCGCTGGCGTTGTCCGCCCGACAGTTTGTTGCCGGCCTCCCCGATCGGGGTGTCGATCCCTGCGGAGAGCGATTGCACGAAGTCTTCCAGCCGGGCGGCACGCAGGGACTCCTCGGCTCTCCGACGGTCGATTTTCTCCTCCTCTTCGCCCAGGGCGATGTTTTCCAGCAGGGTGCCGTCCAGCAGGAACACGTGCTGCGAAACGTAGCCGACGGCATTTTGCCAGCGGCGGCGGTTGGCGGCGGTCAGGGGCTCGCCGTCGATCGTGATTTCACCGCCGGTGGGGGTATAGAATCCCAACAGAAGGTTGAACAGGGTCGTTTTTCCGGCCCCCGATGCGCCTCGGATACCGACGTGTTCTCCCTTGCGGATCGTGAGTGTCAGCCCGTGCAGCACCTCTTTGTCGCCGCGCTCGTCGTCGAAGCGGAACGAGAGGTCGCGCACGGCGATTTCACGTTCGAAGGGCAGCGGAGGCTGTGCGGCTGACGGTTCCGGCTTTTCGTCGTTCAGGTCGATGTCCCGCAGGATATCGATGGTGTAGCGGTTGTATTTGAGTGCCGACCATCCGGACATCATGTTGCGTACCGAAGGCATCAGCCGCAACCCGGCGACGGCGAATACGCCGAAGAGGACCCGGGCTTCATCGCCCGGCGTACCGAGGCTGACCGCCACGAACAGCGCCATGCCGATCGCCAGTCCTACCTCCATGAAGATCGAAGGCAAGGCATTGACGGTCATATTTCTGGACTGAATCGTAACGATCTTGTCCATCGCCCGGTCGAAGCGGCGCAGCATCGAAGGAAAGGCATCGTTGATCTCCAGGTCGGCATATCCCCGGAAGGTCTCGACGACCGTGCGGGCCTTCTCGCGCTGGGCTTCGTTCTCCTGTACGCCGTAACGGTGGAGCCGTTTGCGCACGGCGCTGTAGTAGAACCAGACGGTCGGAATGAATACCAGCAGGACCAGTCCCGCGACTGTGGGGTTGTAGAACAGCAGCGCCGTGAACAGCAGTGCGAGCAGCATGCTCTCGCTCGTGATCGACGCGAGCGGTACGAGGATCCCCGTAACGAACGCCAGACAGACGAAATTGACGTTCCGCGAGAGCAGTGCCGAATTGGTGTTTTTGATGAATCCCAGCCCCCGGTCGTGATATTCGATATAGAGCCGCCGCGACATACACCGGTAGAGGTCGTAAATATACCGCCGTTCGTAGCGCAGCAGGAAGAGGTTCAGCAGGTTTTTGAATGCGATCAGTGCGACGATACATCCGCATACGGTCAGGGCGAACGCCCGGTCCGATTCGAATCCGCCCGCTTGGTACAGCCGTTCGAGCCAGGGGTTCGTGTGCATGCTCTCGCTGTCGAGGATCAGCAGCAGTACCGGAATCAGCAGAGCCAGTCCTGCGAAGTTGAGCAGGGCCCGCAGGAAGATCGTGCCGGAAACCAGGTAGCTCCGGCGGCGGAATCGGCGGGGGATGATGTCCAGCAGGATTGATCTCATGAAGCTGTTTTTCGGGACCGGTCTGCGATTGTCGTTCGCAAGAGCCGGCCTGCATTTTTTGTATAAGTCGGGGACGCTCGCTCTTTCCGTTGCGGGATGCGTCCCAAAAACGTATCAAATATACGATTATCTGTTCGAAAAATTCGCCGTTTGTCCCTGTTTTTTCGGTATTCGCTTCTGTTCTCCCCGTTTTTCAATCCTCCTTCTCCTCCACCCGCTCCGTGCGTCCCAGACGTACATACCAGAGATAGCCTTCCGTCCGGGTGTAACCCATCTGCCGCAGCAGGCGCAGGTACTCGCGGATCTGTTTGCGGTGGCGTGCGGTTTCCCGGTCGCCGAACTTGTAATCCACCACTACGGCCCGCTCGCCGTCGGTCATCACGCGGTCGGGGCGCCGCGTCGTTCCGCTGCCCGGCAGGATGATTTCGTTCTCGTTGCGCACCACCTGCCACCTGCCGCCGAACCACTCCGCCGTCACCGGATCCGCGAGGGCCTTTTCGACCAGCTCCCGCAGGCGGGGGGCCTCTTTCATCGAGTACGCCGTCCTGGGTCATCGCTTCGATGGCCATGTAGATCTCATCCGTTGTCGCGGCGTTTTCGAAGACCCGGTGCATCAGGATGCCGAAGTCGCGCGGGGTGAGTTCGGCCCGACCCTCTTCCTCGTAGTAGCGTTCTGTCGGCAGCCGCAGTTGCAACTGCGGCTCCGACGTGGGGTAGTCCCCGAGCAGGACGTGCGCGGCTTTCGCTTTCCGGTGCGTATCCGGCTCCGGTCCGGCGAATTCGCCGAATTCGTAGGTTTCGGCGGCTTCGTCCCGGGAGCAGCTGCCCTCCAGCCCGTCCAGCCGGACCGTGCCGTCCTCCGGGGCGATGTTTTGCAGGATCAACTGTCCGACGTTCGGTCCCTTGGCTCCCTTCTGCGGGATGAAGATGTGCAGCGACTCCACGGCCCGTGTCAGGGCTACGTACAGCAGGTTGATGTTGTCCACGTGCGCGTAGATCATTTCCCGGTAATAGTCGGCCGAGAAGAGCGATTCGCCCATGCTGGTTTTATACCGCACCGGGAATCGGCCGATTTCCTCCAGCTCCCCGTCCGTGCCTTCGGCCCAGACGATGTTCGCCGAGAGTCCGCTCGATTTGGGATTGAGCGTCCAGTTGCAGTAGGGGATCAGCACCACCTTTTTTTCCAATCCCTTGGCCTTGTGTATCGTGGTGATTTCGATGGTCGTTTCGCCCTGTTCGACGCTCAGCGAGCGGCCGCTTCTGTTCGTCCCACCATTTGAGGAAGAGGGGAATGTCGGCTACGCGGCCCGCGCAGAAGTTGATGATCTGTTCGTGCACGGCTTGCAGGTAGGCGATCTCCTCCCGTCGCTCCTGAAGGTCGTACCGCATGACGATCCGTTCGAACGCCTCTTCGGGCGGGAACAGCCGCAGCGATTTAAGAAAGACGACCTCCTCTTCCGTGAGTTCCGCATCGAAGGAGGGGTTGGCTGAAAAATGGTTGTAAATGGCCCGGCTCAGCGAATCCGCAGGATTCATGGCCAGCTTCAGGCAGGCGATGACGAACGAACTGATCGGTGCCGTGCCGACGATGAGCGCCTCCTGCGTCATCACGTCGAACCGGTAGCGGGGATCCGTGTTCCGGCGCTTGAAGTCGAGCAGTGCCGAGGCGACTTTGGCGCCGTCCGTGCCGCTGCGCACCAGAATCATCATATCTTTCGGTCGGAACCCCTTGTCCACGAGAGCTTTGATGCGTTCGATGAGGGGCGGCTCGCCGGTGTAATGGGTGATATTGACGTAGCCGGGATGCAGTCCTTTCTTGCGGGCGCTCTGCGCGTGTTCGCGATAGGCCTCCTGCAGGGTGTCGCGCAGCTCTTCTCGGGCCTTTTCCCCCAGGGCGTGCGGCGGAGCCTGGGCGAGCAGTTGGTTCAGTGCCGTGTTGTCGCTTTCGACCACCTTGCCGATCATCCGGTTGTTGAACTCCACCACCAGCGGCAAGCTCCGGAAATTCTCCTTCAGGTGTATCGTTTCGGTGCTCGCTTCTCCCAGCTCCCGTGCCGCCCGGCGGTGCAGGATCTCCCAGTCGCCGCCCCGCCAGCGGTAGATCGACTGTTTGATGTCGCCCACGATCAGCACCGAGGTCTGTTCCGACTGTGCCATGGCGTTGCCCCAGCAGGGGCAGGAAGTTTTCCCACTCCCGGGTCGAGGTGTCCTGAAATTCGTCGATCATGAACCGGTCGTAGCGGTTGCCGACTTTTTCGTAGATGAACGGGGCGTCGTTGTGGCGGATGAACTCCGAGAGGATGTTCTTGGTCTCGGAGAGCATCATCACGTTCTCGTCGCTGCACATCTGCCGTACTTTGCCGTAAAGGTCCTGCAGCAGGGCGAAGCTGCGGTAGTTCTCGCGCAGCAGGTCGGTGGTGTTCCAGAAGCGGATGCTGCGGTCGTAACGGGCGCACAGTTCGGCCAGCAGCGGCTGAAGCTCCGCGACCAGCGGCAGGGCCGGCGAGTCCTTGGCGCACCAGCCTTCCGTCGTCGCGCTCATCTTGCGCACGGTAGCTGTGGGTGCTTTGATCTCTCCGGCGGCTGCGGCCGCGAAGTAGCCCGCGAAGCTGCGGCTCTTGCCGGTGAAGTCGGCCGTCGTGACGCCAGCGGTATTCATGAGGTTCATGGCCCGAACGCCCAATTCCTGAAACTCCTTTTTCTTCCGGCTTTTGGCCCTCCCCGTCGCCTTGCCGACGATCCGGTTCAGTTCGGCTTTGGAACGCTCCGCCGAGAGGGTTTCGCGGTTGCTTTCCTTGAATATTTCGTTGCCCAGGGCGAGGATGCCTTCGCGTACGTCCCAGCGTTTGCCGTCTTCGATGCGCTCCTGCACGAAGGCCGTGAGCCACCGTTGCAGTTCTTCGTCGATGCGGATCTGTTCGACCAGCGCATCCGCGCTTTTGGAGAGCACCGAGGCGGTTTCGATTTCGACGTTGTAGTTCAGATCGAGTCCCAACTCCTGGATGAAAGCCCGCAGAATGCGCTGGAAAAAGGTATCGATGGTGAGGATCGTGAACCGCGAATAGTCGTGCAGGATGCGGGTCCGGGCTTCCCGGGCCCGGGTGCGGACGGTCCGTTCGTCGAGCGACAGCTCCGCACACAGGCTGGCCAGGTAGCCGCTCTTGCCGCCCGAGGCCAGCGTGTGTATCTCCGACAGGATTCGGGATCTCATCTCCTCGGTGGCCTTGTTGGTGAACGTGACGGCCAGGATGTGACGGTACAGCGTGGGTTGTTCGACCACGTCCCGCACGTATTTGTATGCCAACTGGTAGGTCTTGCCCGACCCGGCGCTGGCGTTCAGTATTCTCGCTCTCACTTGGTTATCGCTTCAAAATGTCGGATGAAGACGGCCGGAGGAATCCCGCTTTGCGGCAGGTCCGCTGCTGCCCGGGTATTTTTCCGGCCGCATCGATGCCGGTGGCGGATGAAGGCTGCCGGAGCCGGATGCCTGCCGGCTAAACCGACGTTCTTTTGGTAAAGGTAGCGATAAAAAGGGAAACGGACGGAGAAATTCAAAAAAATATCGTATCTTGGCGTTACGAAAAAGCAAAAAACAGAAAAAACTATGAAAAGATGGATATTGAGCCTGGCGCTCCTGACGCTGGGATTTACGGCTTCGGCCCAGAATGATCTGATCGATCGGGGGGAGTTGGCTCCCGAAATCGCGGCGGCGAGCGGCGAGAAAATGGAGTGGCTTCCTTCCTTCAACGGTGTGATCGTCGAGGGACTGTTTCGGATCCGGTTCGAGCGGGTGCCTATGGATCAGGCTCCCAAGATCGTTTTCAACACCAAAGGCGTTTACGACAGCCGCTTCACGGCGGAGGTGAACAAGAATAAGATGCTCGTGATCTCCGAGCGCATCGGCACCCGCGAACGTTCCGAAACCGAGGTGACGGTTTATTACAACAACCTGAAGGAGATCCGTATTTCGGGGGCGAATGCCACGTTCGGAGAGCCGATCGACTTTCCGCAGGCCCGGTGCTGGTTTTCCAACGGGGCGGTCGTCAGCGCAGCGCTCGATGTGAAAGATCTTCAGATGGATGTTACGGGCAAGAGCGTCGTGGTCCTGACGGGCAAGGTCCGCTACTGGGATCTGAATGTTTCCACGGCCCAGGTGGACGCTGCCGCTGTCGAAGTGATGTCCGTGCGTGTCAATTCCACCTCCAAGGCCGACGTGACCATCACCGCTCCGGAGCGCCTCGAGGCGTCGGTCGGTACGAAGGGCCGGATCACCTGCATCGGAGAGCCCGAGTTGCTGCACACTTCGAACTCCTTGATCGGGGGCGAGATCACCTTCAAATAGCGCACTCGCCATGCCGGGATTCCTGCAGGAGGTCGCTGCCGATTTATACGACAGATACGGGGACGATATTTCGTCCCTTTCTGTTCTGTTTCCTTCCCGACGTGCGCGGCTTTTCTTTATCGACGCCTTGTCCGGCATCGCCGAACGTCCTTTGTGGCAGCCCCGCTGGACGACTATCGACGAGTTGATGAGCGAGATTTCGGGTCTCCGCATCGGCGACCGGGTGCGTCTGGTGACCGAACTGTATAAAGTCTATTCGGAATTTCATCCCGAATCCTTCGACAAGTTCTATTTCTGGGGGGAGATGCTCCTCACGGATTTCGATACGATCGACAAGTACCTGATCGACGCCGATATGCTTTTCCGCAACCTGGCCGACATCAAGGAGTTGGAGGCCGACGTTTCGTATTTGAGCCCCGTCCAGTTGAAAATCATCGCTTTCTGGGCCAATTTCACGGACGAAACCTCCCTTTCCGAGGAGAAACGCCGCTTCCTGGCCGTTTGGCAGACGCTGGGCCCGGTCTATCGGACTTTCCGCGAGCGGCTCCGGTCGCTGGGGATGGCCTATACGGGGATGGTACACCGGGCGGCCGCCGAGCGGATCAAGGCCGGCGGTTTCGCATTCCCGGAGTCCCGGCGGTTCGTCGTGGCGGGCTTCAACGCGCTCTCGGAGTGCGAGAAACGGCTTTTCAAGTTTCTCTCCACGGCTGCCGAAACCGATTTCTACTGGGATTACGATACTTATTATACGGACAATGCCGACCAGGAGGCCGGTATGTTCCTGCGCGAGAACCGGATCCTGTTTCCCGCCCGGCGCGAACTTTCGCACGATCATTTCCGGTCGCCGAAGCGAATCGAAGCGATTTCCACGGTATCGAACGCCGTGCAATGCAAGTACGTGGCTTCGATCCTGCGGGAACTGGCTGCCGAACAGGGGCCGCTGGGGAAGGAGACTGCCGTCGTGCTCACGGATGAAAACCTGCTGCTGCCCTTGCTGCATGCTCTGCCTGCGGAGATTGGAAAGGTGAATGTGACGATGGGTTATCCACTGAAACAGAGCCTTTCCTATTCGTTTGTTGAACGATTGATCGAACTGCAAAACCATGCCCGGCAGAAGGAGGGCAAACCGCTTTTTTACCACGCCGACGTGCTGGGACTTCTGTCGCACCCTTATATCCTCGAAAGCGACCCCTCCCGGATCGTCCGTATGCAGGAGGAGATCGTCCGAAACCGGCGTATCACGGTCGCGGCGGAGTGGCTGGCCTGCACGCCGTTGCTTGCTACGCTGTTCCGGAGCGTCGAGGGGTGGCGCGGATTTTCGGACTACCTGCTGGCGGTGATCGCGCAGATTGCCCGGATGCCTTACGAAGATACGGAGGCACGCCGCCGCGTAGAGTTCCTGAACGTCATTTCCGAAGAGGTGATAAAACTTCGCAATTCACTGAATAATTGTGAAATAGAATTATCTATATCGATCTATACTTCACTTCTTCGCCGACATCTGCAAACCCTGCGTATTCCTTACGAGGGAGAGCCTTTGGAGGGAATTCAGGTCATGGGTATCCTCGAAACCCGCAACCTCGATTTCCGCAACGTCATTTTGCTCTCGATGAACGACGACAACTTTCCCGGCAGCGTCGTGACCGGTACTTCGTTCATTCCCTACAACCTGCGGGCGGCCTATGCCTTGCCTACGCCGGAGCATCACGAGGGGGTTTACGCCTACTATTTTTATCGTTTGCTGCAACGGGCCGAGAACGTGCGGATGCTCTATTGCGCTCATGCCGATGACAAGACCACCGGCGAACAGAGCCGTTACATCTATCAACTGGAGTACGAAACTCCCTTCGAGATCCTCCGCCGGGAGGTCGGTATCGATGTCAATCGGATGGAAACCCTGCCGATCGAGGTCCCCAAGCAAGGGGAAACCGCCGAAAAGTTGGCCCGCTTCCTCGCGCCGGACGATCCCGTGCGGCTGTCGCCTACGGCTTTTTTTCGGTATGTGGCTTGTCCCCTGCGCTTCTATTTTCACTCCGTGGCCCGGTTGGAGCCAGACGACGAGATTTCGGAGGAGGTCGATGCACCGATGTTCGGTACGATTCTCCATGCGGCTTTGCAGCGGCTCTATGCTCCCTTTGTCGGGAAGACCGGCTACGGAGAGGCGTTGCGTGCGCTGACCCGTTCGTCCGAAGTGGAGAAGGCGGTAGTTGCGGCCATCAATGAAAACTATTTGCAGGATGTTGAAGCGACGGTTGAGGATTATAGCGGTAATCTGTTGTTGGTCAAAGATATTGTAATCCGCTATATTCGGGGCGGCGTATTGCCTTACGACGCCGCGCATGACGATTTTACGGTCGAAGGACTCGAGGAGCGGATCGGGCAGGAGTTTGCGTTCGAAAGCGCCGGAAAATCCCTGCGTGTGGTCTTCGGGGGCCTGGCCGACCGGATCGACCGCCTGCCGGACGGTACGCTGCGGGTCGTGGACTATAAGACCGGCGAACCGCACCTCGATTTCCAGGGGGTCGAAGCGCTCTTTCGTGGAGAGGCCAAACAGCGTCAATCCAATATTTTACAGACGTTGCTCTATTCGATGATGCTTTTCCATTCGCGGGGGGTGGATGCCGAGCCGACGCTCTATTACGTGCGGGCCATGCACCGGGACGACTATTCGTCCCGGCTCGTCGATCGGGAGTTGGGGCGCACGGGCGTACGCTATTCCGAATACCGCGAGCCTTTCGAACGGCTGTTGCGCGAAACCCTTGCCGAGATGTTCGATCCGGCGATTCCGTTCCGTCAGTGCGAGGATGCCGAGCACACCTGCCGCTATTGCGATTTCCGCGAGATCTGCAAACGCTGACGCGAGCGTGCCGCAGCGATTTTCTCCGTGTCGTCTTTTCGGAAGGGCAATTACATTTTCAATCTGCCCCTTGTCCGACGATCGCTTTTCGCGGCTGGTGGCCGCGTTCATAATTCTGCTCCAGAATCCCCTCTTCGGAGGGAGCTTGGGCTACTGCGCTCCCGAAGAGGTGTATATGAAAGTGTATAATCACGTTCGGAAAATCAGTCTGCAGCCTGTAAATACCGGCCATAGAGCGTCTCATATCTTGATCCGATTCATTGACGGACGGTGCGAGCGTATTTCCGACGATATGCGGGATCGGCTCGGAGAACCGCTTTTGCGGGAGGGTCGGTCAGTTCGCAGCGGATTTTTCGCGGGATGCCTGTAAATACTCCCGCAGGATTTTTTCGAGTTCCGCCGTGCCGATATCGACTGTTGAAGCCGTGATTGCGTAGGGGGATCCAAAGTATTTCATTTGCCAGCGCATAAGCCCTTTGGCAATCCGGTTTTTTTCCTCGTCGATCGCCCGGTCGGGATCGTGGAGTTCGATCCGGATGAATTTCTGCCCGTAGGTTCGGAATACGCTGAAATCCGCAATGCGCTGCCACTCGATCGTGATGTATATCCCTTTTGCCGGTACGTAAATCCGCAGACTGTCCGGAGTCAGCAACAGAGTCGGCCTGTTTCGGAAGAAATTTTTCAGCAGCACGATGAACAAGATGCAGATACATCCTCCGAAGAAGACCGCTCCCACGATACCGATGACCAGCCCGACCTTTCCATGCGGCTGTACGATGACGAGCAGGCAGGAGAGGGTCGTCATGATCGCTGCGGCGAGCGTTGTGCCCAGCAATTTGCGGTGGCTGGGATAGATAGCCGTTTCTTTTTTCATTCGCGATTCGAAAAATTAGTCGAAGGACTGCATGCCCGACTGGGCGATGCGGATGATCCGCTGGTACTCGACGGGTGAGAGTTCCATGAAGAAGTAGTGGATCGGATCGACGCGCATGCCGTTGTGCCGCACCTCGTAATGCAGGTGGGGTGCGATCGAAAGTCCCGTGTTGCCCGAAAGTCCGATGATGTCGCCGCGACGGACCTCCTGCCCGCGGCGGACATTGACCGCCAGCAGGTGACTGTACGAGGTTTCGTAACCGTTGCCGTGATCGATGACGATGGTGCGGCCCGCCGTAGAGCGCGTGGCGATCTCCTTCACGCGGCCGTCCGCCGTGGCGAAGACGCGCGAACCTTCGGGCACCGTGTAATCGACGCCCTGATGGGATTGCAGGGTGCGGTAGAAGGGGTGGATGCGCATGCCGTAGGAGGCGGTGAGCAGCGTGAGCTGCTGGTTGATAACGGGCTGTATGGCCGGAATCCGGTTGCGGCCGTCGCCGACCGTATCCAGCAGACGTTGCAGTTCGAGGTACGATTCGTTGAGCTTGGTCAGCGTCGCTTCGGATTGTCTGACCTTCTCTTTGAGTTCCAGGATGATCTGACGGTCGGATTTGTCCAGCAGGCTTTCGTACGTTGCGAGCCGCTTGGTTTCGTATTCGGTGTCGAAATCGTAAGGATCGGATTCGAAGAGGATGTTGAAGACGTTGCGGTCGCGCTCGGAAACATTTTCCATCACTGTGCGCAGCGAGTCGTAGCGGGCTTCGAGCCGGGTGTATTCGTCCCTCAACTGATCGGTGGAGTGCTTGAGCTCGTATTCGACGGGCGTGTCGAAGAAGAGCGAAAACCCGACGTAGTAGAGGATGGCTGCGCCGAACCACACCAGCACGTGAAACGTGATGCGGATCGCCTTCTGTTTGGGCGTGCGCGGTGTGGCGTATTTGATCGGTCTGCGGGTTCTTGCCATGTTATTCGTCGAAGGTGTCGAGGTTGAGCTCCTGCATCTGTTCCATCAGGCGCTCGTACTCCTCGTTGGTCATATTGCGGTTGAAATAGTTGATCGGATTGACGACCTGTCCCATGTGAATCACCTCGTAATGCAGGTGGGGGCCGGTCACGCCGCCCGTGTTGCCGACCTTGCCGATCAGTTGTCCGCGCACGACCTTCTCGCCGGGTTTGACGAAGATCTGGCTCAGGTGTGCGTAGCGGGTCTGGTAGCCGTACTGGTGGTTCAGGAGGATCTGCTTGCCGTATCCTCTGCGGGGCTGTCAGGTCGGTGGACTGTACCGTCGCGTCGCCCGTGGCATAGACGTTGTTGCCGATGTTGGCCGCCAGGTCGATGCCTTTGTGCAGGATGCGTCGGTGGTAGATCGGGTGGTTGCGGTAGCCGAACGGCTCGATACCCCTGCGCAGGGCCTGACGGTCGATGGGCCAGATGGCCGGGATTGCCGTGGACATGTTCTCCTTGTTCTTGGCTAGGATTTGCAACTCGTCGAACGAAACGGAGGTACGGTAGAGCTGGCGGCCGAAAGCGTCGAGCTGCTGCCACGTGCCGATCATCAGCGGGGCGTATTCGTCGCCCGCCAGAGCCGCGTATTTGGACGCCGGATAGGGGGTGTAGATCCCTCCGATATTCAGGGTGTCGGCCGAGAACAAAGCCCGGTAAACGAAGTTGTCGCGGTGGTGTATTTCGTCCAGTTTACGCTGCTCCGCGCGGATCTTGTCCTGAAGGAGCCGGTATTTGAAGACCAGCTCCGAATTTTCGCGCAGGATGCGGTACATTTTCGGCGTGTAGAAGACATTTGCGAAGACGACATTGACGATCGATACTGCGATGAAGATGATGAGGATTTTGCGAATGACACGGTAGGTGCGCAGGCGGAACGGGACCGTGACCACCTCATGAGTGGCCGAAACCACCTCACGGGTCAGGGCGTGGGGATCGAACGTCTGCTTTTTTCGTGCCATGATCTGAAAAACTCCTTGGAAGTGATGCAAAATTAAGGTAAAATATGTAATTTTGCAATCTTGTAACTTCTTTAAGTTTCGCGGATTCGAGCGGATGACAGCCTGAGCACAGGCAGCCGGAATCTGCGGAGTGTGTCTTATGAACAACGCAAAGAATTGAAAACACAGTATATGGAATCCAACAAAATTCGTCAGGCTTTCCTCGATTTCTTCGCAGGGAAGGACCATGTGATCGTACCGTCGGCACCGATGGTGGTGAAAAACGACCCGACGTTGATGTTCACCAACGCGGGTATGAACCAGTTCAAGGACATTTTCCTCGGGAATATTCCCCGTCCCTATCCCCGGGCCGCCGATACGCAGAAGTGCCTGCGCGTGTCGGGCAAGCACAACGACCTGGAGGAGGTCGGCCATGACACCTACCATCACACGATGTTCGAGATGCTGGGCAACTGGTCGTTCGGCGACTATTTCAAGAAGGAGGCGATCGGCTGGGCCTGGGAGCTGCTGACCGGGGTGTACGGACTGGACAAGAGCCGCATGTACGCTACCGTGTTCGAGGGAAGTCCCGAAGACGGGGTGCCGTTCGACCAGGAGGCCTACGACATCTGGCTGCAATACCTGCCTGCGGATCACATCATCCGCGGCAACAAGCACGACAACTTCTGGGAGATGGGCGACGTAGGCCCTTGCGGACCTTGCAGCGAGATCCACTACGACCTGCGCGACGAGTCGGAGATTGCCGCCGTGCCGGGCCGCGAGATGGTCAATCAGGGCAGCCCGCTGGTGATCGAGATCTGGAACCTGGTCTTCATGCAGTTCAACCGCAAGGCGAACGGTTCGCTCGAACCCCTGGCGGCCAACTGTATCGATACGGGCATGGGTTTCGAACGCCTCTGCATGATTCTGCAAGGGAAAAAGTCGAATTACGATACCGACGTGTTCCAACCTACGATCCAGCGCATCGCCGCCATGTCTGGCAAAACGTACGGTGCGGATGAGAAGTGCGACGTGGCTATGCGCGTGGTCGCCGACCACCTGCGTGCCATTTCGTTCTCGATCGCCGACGGACAGCTTCCTTCGAACGTGAAGGCGGGCTACGTGATCCGCCGCATTCTGCGCCGCGCCGTCCGCTACGGCTATACCTACCTGGGCTTCAACGAGCCCTTCATCTGCCGTCTGGTGGCCGGTCTGGTCGATCAGATGGGCGGGCAGTTCCCCGAGCTTAAGGCCCAGCAGACGCTGATCGAGAAGGTGATCGAGGAGGAGGAAAGCTCCTTCCTGCGTACGCTCGCTACGGGCATCAACCTGTTGGACGGCGTGATGGCCGAGGTTCGCAAGAGCGGCGGCGAACGCATTTCCGGCAAGGACGCTTTCCTGTTGTACGATACCTACGGATTCCCGATCGACCTGACGGAGCTGATCGCCCGCGAACAGGGGATCGAGGTGGATCTGGAGGCCTTCGAGAAGGAGCTGCAGGCGCAGAAGGAGCGTTCGCGCAACGCTGCTGCGGTCGATACCGACGACTGGAAGGAGCTGATCCATATCAAGCAGAGCGAGTTCATCGGTTACGACACGCTGAGCGCCGAGGTGAAGATCGCCCGCTACCGCCGTGTGTCCTCCAAAGGACGCGTTTCCTACCAGTTGGTGTTCGACCGCACTCCGTTCTACGGCAATTCCGGCGGTCAGATCGGCGATATCGGCTATATCGAAACCGCCAACGAACGGATCCCGGTCGTGGCTACCGAGAAGGAGAACGGCCTGATTATCCATATCGTTACCCAACTGCCCGAAAATCCCGAGGCGACCTTCATGGCCGTCGTGGATCCGGAGAAACGTCAGGCGGCTGCCAACAACCATACGGCGACCCATCTGATGCATGAAGCGCTGCGCAAGGTGCTCGGTACGCACGTCGAGCAGAAAGGTTCGCTCGTGACGCCCGAATACCTGCGCTTCGACTTTTCGCACTTCCAGAAGGTGACGCACGAGGAGCTGCGCCGGGTCGAGCAACTGGTCAATCGTGCCATTCGCGCGAACTATCCCCTCGAGGAGAAACGCGATGCCACCAAGGAAGAGGCTGCAGCGGCCGGGGCGATGATGCTCTTCGGCGAGAAATACGGCGACCGGGTGCGTATGGTGCGCTTCGGCACCTCGGTCGAGTTGTGCGGCGGTACTCACGTGAGCGCTACGGGTAATATCGGGTTCTTCAAGATCCTGAACGAAAGCGCCATTTCCGCCGGTGTACGACGTATCGAGGCCACGACGGGGGCGAAGGCCGAGGAGGTGATCTATGCGGCCGAAGATACGATGCGCAACGTGGCCGATTATCTCAATAACCCGCAGATTCTTCAGTCGATCAAGAAGATCATGGAAAGCAACGAGGCTTTGAAGCACGAGATGGAGGCCATCCGCCGCGAACAGGTGGCCGAGTGGGCCGCGAAGATCGTCGATTCTACGCCCGAGCGTGGCGGGATGCGGCTGATGGCTACGCAGACCGATCGCCGGCCGGATTTCATCAAGGACCTCGCTTTCGCCGTGCGTTCGCGTTCGAAGAATATCGTACTGGTGATCGGATCGATCAATGACGGCAAGCCGACGCTCACCGTCGCTTTGGGCGACGATATCGTGGCGCAGGGAGTCAATGCCGGTGTCGTGGTGCGCGAGGCGGCCAAAGCCATCAACGGCGGCGGCGGCGGACAGCCTTTCCTGGCGACGGCGGGCGGTAAGAACCCCGATGGCATCCAGGCGGCTATCGACAAGGCCGTAGAACTGATTGTGGAACAAGTAAAGTAATGTTTCGGATGAGTAATCGCAAAGTATTGCTGATGATCCTCGACGGTTGGGGCATCGGCGACGGACAGAAGGGGGATGTCATCGCACAGGTGCATCCTGCCTATATTTCGGAAATGACCCGTAAATACCCTCATGCGCAGTTGCGTACGGACGGCGAAACGTCGGCCTGCCCGATGGGCAGATGGGCAATTCGGAGGTGGGGCACCTCAATATCGGTGCGGGGCGGGTGGTCTATCAGGATTTGGTGAAGATCAACCGGGCCTGCCGCGACGATTCGATTCTGAAGAATCCCGAAATCGTGAAGGCGTTCGAATACGCCAAATCGAACGGGGTGAGCGTGCACCTGATGGGATTGGTTTCGGACGGCGGGGTGCACTCGTCGCTGGATCACCTGCTCAAATTGACGGACATCGCCGATAAATACGGTATCGAACGTACCTACGTGCATTGCTTTATGGACGGCCGCGATACCGATCCGTACAGCGGCAAGGGATTCATCGAACGGCTGGAAAAGCACATGCGGGAACGATCGACGGGCGTCGTGGCCTCGATCGTAGGCCGTTATTACGCGATGGACCGCGACAAGCGTTGGGAGCGTGTGAAGGTGGCCTACGACCTGTTGGTCGAGGGCAAGGGCGAACATTCGTCCGATATGGCGCTGGCGATGCAGAAGTCGTACGACGAAGGGGTGACCGACGAGTTCGTGAAGCCCGTCGTGCGGATCGACGAGGACGGCAATCCGATCGGTATGATCCGGCCGAACGACGTGGTGATCTTCTTCAACTACCGGAACGACCGGGCCAAGGAGCTGACCATCGTACTCACACAGGAGGATATGCCGCAGCAGGGCATGCACACGCTGCCGCTCTACTATTGCTGCATGACCCCCTATGACGCCAAGTTCGAGGGGCTGCATATCCTGTTCGACAAGGAGAACGTGGCCGACACGATTGGCGAGTATGTCGCCCGGCAGGGGCTTTCGCAGCTCCGTATCGCCGAAACGGAGAAATACGCTCATGTGACCTTCTTCCTGAACGGAGGCCGCGAGGAGGAGTTCGAGGGCGAGGACCGCATTCTGGTCGCTTCTCCGAAGGTGGCGACTTACGACCTTCAGCCCGAGATGAGCGCTTACGAGGTGGCCGACAAGCTGGTCGGGGCACTCGACAGGCAGAAATACGATTTCATCTGCCTGAATTTCGCCAACGGCGATATGGTGGGGCATACGGGAGTTTATGAGGCGATCGAGAAAGCGGTGAAGGCTGTCGATGCGTGCGTGGCCAAAGTCGTCGAGGCGGCCCTTCGCAACGGGTACGAGGTCGTGCAGATCGCCGATCACGGCAACGCCGACAATGCGGTCAATGCCGACGGCACGCCCAATACGGCCCATTCGCTCAATCCGGTGCCGATCGTCGTGGTTTCCGACCGCGTGAAAACGGTCCGCGACGGTATCCTGGCCGACGTAGCGCCTACGGTCCTCGACCTGATGGGGCTCGAAAAGCCCGAAGCCATGACAGGACATTCGCTGGTGGAATTTAAGTAGGGGAACTCTTATAGGTATAGAGTGGATTTTATATCGATTTTGATTTGCGTTGAAAAACATCTGTTTTTCAACGCAAATCTTTTTTAGAGGATTCGGGAGGATTTATTCCCGAATATTTTGTATTCTTCGTAACTGTTTGTTGTGGGTATCTTCTTCGAATTTTAATTTAAGGTTTATGAAAAAATTTATCTGTTGCGTTGCGGCGCTTTCGGCATTGATCTTTTCGAGCGGTTGTGGCGACGACGAGAAGCAGGTCGAACCGGTCGATGAATATTGGATCGAATGGAAAAATGAGAGCGATTATCGAATCGATTTCTTTTATGTAGAAGGAGGGTATCGGTGGCATGACGGGATTAATCGTGGAAAGTATGTTTCCGTGCGGGTGTCCGGCTCACCGGAAGGTTTGTCGGACTATATTGAGGACCGAAAGATGGGGCTGTGGTATGAGCAGTTTGTCGTCGATGGCGAAACGTATGCATATATGGAAAACTACGACCCGTCGGGGTCGGGTAATTCCGCTGTGCCAAAGGGTTTGCAGGACGTGCAGCGCTATACTTTGGTAAATAAGGAGAAAAACGGTAGTCTGGCTTTGGTTTGGGTTTATACTTTCACCAATGCCGATTACGAGGCGGCGAAAGCCCGGGGTGCGGTGCATATTACGCTTGGGGAAATTTAATTTTTAGGAATATCAGGCATTTGATTCTTCCCGGAAGTCGGATTCGATTTCCGGGAATTTTCTTAAAAGATTCAAGAAACGAAGTTGTATTTTCGAATATTATCTATTACTTTTATAATGAAGTCAAATCAGCCTGAATTTAAATTATGAGAAAGATTCTTTATTTGTGGATGATTTGCGTCGTGCTGTGCTCTCTTGTAAGTTGCAATGACAGCGACGATAAAACCTATTCGTCCTATGTCAGCCGGTTCGTGTGGGAGAATAGGTGCAATCATAGGATCGAATATTTCTATGTAGAGGGGTGCATCACGAGATCCCAGGGAATAAAGTATGGAGAGCGGGCTGTAAAAGAATTGGAAGGACCTTCGCCCGTGGATTTGCAGACTTTTCTCGACGGAAGAGAAACTCATGTTATCTACGATTCTTTTACAGAAGGAGTTATAATTTACTGTTATATGGAAAATTATTATCCGTCGGGACTCGGAGAAGTTGCGGTTCCGAAAAGTTTGCAGGATCCCGATCGTTATGTTTACAAGGCTTATGAAGAGGGGGATAAATACGTCGTGGAATGGACTTATACATTTACCGATGCGGATTACGAGGCTGCCAGGGCTCGCGGACCGGTGCGCATCGGAATTGTTTGATTCATAACAGAAAAATCGAAGAAAACCCCGGACTGAACTTAAGTTCAGTCCGGGGTTTTCTCATTCGGTCGCTTCGGCGGCGTCTTACTATCGCTGTTCGGCTAAAAAGGTTTCGATATTCCGTTCGATGCAGCCGACCAATGTTTCGAGTGCTTCGACCGGGGCCCAGGCCGTGTGGGGCGAGAGCAGCAACCGGTCGGGGTCTGTTACACGCAGCAGGGGGTTGTCCGGCGACATCGGCTCGCGCGAGAAGACATCGATTCCGGCACCGGCCAGCCGCTTGTTGTCGAGCGCATCGGCGAGGGCCTGCTCATCGACGATGCCACCTCGGGCTACGTTGATCAATAGGGCCGAAGGTTTCATCAGGGCCAATTCCCGGGCTCCGACGAGGCCGCGCGTGCGGTCGTTCAAGGGAGCGTGGATCGACACGATGTCCGACCAGCGGAGCAGTTCGTCGAGCGGCATGGCGGGGTAGGGTTCCTGCCGTTCGACACCCGAAGTCGAAGTATAGGCGATCTGGCAGCCGAGGGCTGCGGCGACTTCGGCGACCTTGTGCCCGATGGCTCCCAGGCCGATGATACCCCAGCGTTTGCCGTAGAGCTGGTGGAGCGGCCGTCCGAAATGGAACGGAGCGTCGGATGCGGCGTATTCGCCGCTCTTGACGTAGCGGTCGTAGTAGATGCTCTGCCGCAGCAGGGCGATGGCGGCACCGATCGTCGTTTCCGTCACCGCATGGGTGGAGTAGCCGACAGCGTTGCGGACCTCAATCCCGCGTTCGGCGGCGGCTTCCAGATCGACGTTGTTCATACCGGTAGCGGCGATGCAGATCAGTTTGAGCTGCGGCAGCACCTTGATAGCTTCGGCCCGCAGGGGGACCTTGTTGGTGATGACGATGTCTGCGTCGATACAACGCTCGGCTATTTCACCGGGCGTCGTTTTTTCGTAGCCGGTATAATTTCCCAGTTGCTTGATGCGGGAGAGGTCGATTCCTCCCAGGCTGTACTCATCTAAAAATACGATATTCATAGTTGCGGTTTTATTTCGGGTCTTGTTTCGGTATGTGCATCCGCCGAAGCAGGGGCCTCGCCGAATAAGACCATCATTTTTTGTACCATTGTCTGCGGATCCGTGGTGGTACCGGGTACGGGAAACGGAGGTGTTTCCGCAGTTTCCGGTACGGATCGGGATTGCCGGGGCCTCGACGGAACAGTCGTAGGTTCCGCGTCGCAGCCGGCGGGCTTGTCTCCGGACCGGACACGGGCGATCTCGTTTGCGGACTGTATCGTCCATCTGTCGTGACCGGCGGATTACGGAGCTGCCTCGGCTATGCTTGTTCGCATCGTTCGCCGCTGTTTTGCAAAGATACGAATAAGCCGAGCGCAAAAGCAATTTTTATTTGCATTTTGCCGAGGCGGAGTATCTAAGACGAAGTCAAAGATACGAAAAGATGGACACTAAGCCAAACTTGGTTGAGTTTGTCCGATTCATATCTTAAAAACAAAGATACTAAAAGCCGAGAGAAAACGGGAATTGTTCCCGTTTTCCGAGGCGCAGCCTATTTAACCGAGGCTATGTCAAAGATAATAATATTTCGAAAAACGGATCTAACCGCTTCTGGATGGTCATAAATCCGTTCCGACAGCCGTTTGAGCGGTTTTCTTGTACGCGGGACGGCTGTTGCGGTCCGCTTACAGCTCTCCGATCACTCCCCGGACGACTACCGAGGCGCAGCCTATGCCGAAGAGGGCGGGCAGGTAGGAGATCGTGCCCGTGTTGGATTTCTTGTTCTGTTCTTCGCAGAGGATCGTCGCGCCTTCGCGTACCGGTTCGGCGGAGAATACGGCTTTGAAGCCGCTGCGTACTCCGGCTTTGTGAAGCCGTTTGCGCAGCATGTGGGCCAGCGGGCAGTGGTGGGTGCGGGAGATGTCCTCGATTTCGAGCCGCGTGGGGTCGGTTTTGGCTCCGGCGCCCATCGAGCTGACCAGGGGAATGCCGCGTTTCAGCGCCCCCAGGATCAGCGCCAGCTTGGGCGAGAGGGTGTCGATCGCATCGACCGCGTAGTCGAACCGTGCCGAGTCGAGCAACAGGTCGGTTTCTTCGTCCTTGATGTATTTATCGACTACGTGGAGTTCGAGTGCCGGGTTGATGTCCCGCAGCCGCTCGGCCAGCACCTCGGCTTTGGGCCGTCCGACGGTCGAGTGGAGGGCCACCAGCTGGCGGTTGATATTGGTCGGATTGACCGTGTCGGCATCGGCGACGGTCATACGTCCCACGCCTGCCCGGACGATCATCTCGGCGGCATAGGCGCCCACGCCGCCCAGTCCTACGACCAGCACGTGGGCCGCACGCAGTTTTTCGAGTTTTTCCGCTCCCAGCAGGAGCTCCGTTCTTTCGAGCCAGTTGTCAGTCATCGTTCGAATATCTCTCTGTAATTGCGGTATATCGCGCATTTCAACAGTTCAGGGTCGAGGTCTTTCGCTTGGGCGATCCGGCGGTAAATCTCCTCGATCGGCACGTCGCTTTCGTCCGTTTCGGCGAAGAGGTTTTCGACCGGCGTGCGCCGCAGGGCTTCGACCGTGCGGGGTGAGCGGAACGTCCGCTCCCCGAAGGAGAGGTAGTAGCCTCTTTTTACGGCTTCGGCCGCCTGCTGGGGCGATCCGATGAAGCCGTGGAAGATCACCGCCCGCAGCGCATGGGAGCCAGTTCGCGCATGACCGCTTCGAAGGCCTTCACGCAGTGCAGCACGACCGGTTTGCCGAGCCGTTCGGCCCAGTCGAGCTGTTCGCGGAAAATCCGGAGCTGGGCCTCCCGGCCGACCGTGCCGGCATAGTCCAGGCCGATCTCGCCGACCAGATCGACTTCGCCGAACCGGGGGACGATCTCTTCGATTCGCCGTGTTTCCGCCTGCCAGGGATGAATCCCTGCGAAAGAGGGCTCCAAAGCCTTGCCGGTGGGACGGTGCGTGTGGATATCGACTATGCTGCATTTCATAATGCGGATCGCTCTGAAAAGACAAAGTTATGATTTTTCAGTCGATTAAAAAATCAGGCCGCTCTTTGCAGTTCGTATCGGAAAAAATCGTATCTTCGCACGCGATTTAGTGTGTTATTGCGCTAACAAACATTGCCTGGAAAACTCAATGCAAAATAATTATCTGTAAAACAACCATTTATTAACCATGTCGAAAATCATTACATTACGCAAAGGTCTCGACATCAATCTTCAGGGTAAGGCCGTGGAGAAGCTGGTCAAATTGCCGCTCGCTCCCGAGTACGCTGTGTCGCCTCTCGATTTCGAGGGTGTGACGCCCAAGTTGCTGGTGAAAGCCGGCGACCGGGTCAAGGCGGGTACCCCGTTGTTCTTCAACAAGTACAACGAAAGGGTGGTTTTCACCTCGCCCGTCAGCGGTACGGTTTCGGCGATCAATCGCGGTGAGAAGCGTTGCATTCTCAACGTGACGGTCCAGGCCGATGCGACCCAGATGTACGAAGAGTTTGCCAAGCTGAATGTGCAAACCGCTTCCCGCGAAGAGATTATCGATCTTTTGCTCAAGTCTGGGCTTTGGCCCATGATTATCCAGCGGCCTTACGGTATCATCGCCGATCCGAGCGACACACCGAAGGCCGTTTTCGTTTCGACGTTCGATTCCGCACCGCTGGCTCCGGATTACAATTTCGTGCTGGCCGGTGAGAAGCGGAACCTCGAAACGGGTATCGAAGCGATGCGCAAGCTCGCTTCGGGTAAGGTCCATCTGGGCGTGCGTGCCGGTGCGGAGGGCGAAATGGCATCTCTGAAAGGGGCCGAAATCCACACGTTTGCAGGCAAGCATCCGGTAGGTAATGTAGGCGTTCAGATTCATCACGTCGATCCGATCAACAAGGACGAGCGGGTGTGGACGGTGAATATTCAGGATCTGGCCATCATCGGCCGCCTGCTGAACGAAGGGCGCGTCGATAGAACCAAAGTCATCGCGGTCGCAGGCTCCGAGGTGAAAAATCCCCAGTACTACCGGCTTATCGACGGTGCTCCGGTGGCTTCGGTGCTTAAGGACAACTTGAAGCCCTCGACCCACAATCCCCGCATCATTTCGGGCAACGTGCTTACGGGACGCAAGACCCCGGCCGACGGTTTCATCGGTTTTTATGCAAACATGGTGACGGTAATTCCCGAAGGCAACCATTATGAATTGCTGGGTTGGGCGATGCCCCGTCTGAATAAGTTTTCGGTTTCCAGGGCCTATTTTTCATGGCTCTGCCCGAAGAAGGTTTACGACCTGGATACCAATCTCAACGGCGGCGAGCGCCCGTTTGTGGTGACGGGACTGTACGATAAGTACCTGCCGATGGACATCTATCCCACCTACCTGCTCAAGGCGATTCTTGCGGGCGACATCGACAAGATGGAGAACCTCGGCATCTACGAGGTCGTCGAGGAGGATTTCGCGCTTTGCGAATTTGTCGATCCCTCGAAGATCGAGATGCAGCAGATCATCCGGGACGGTATTAACTTAATGATCAAGGAGGCATAACGATGGGAGGTTTAAGAAAATTCGTAGATAAAATCAAGCCGACCTTCTCCGAAGGCGGCAAGCTTTCGTTCCTCGCATCGACCTTCGATGCGTTCGAAACGTTCCTTTTCGTGCCGAATACGACCACGAGCAGAGGAGCCCATATCCGTGATTGCAACGATATGAAGCGTACGATGATCGTGGTGGTCGTGGCGCTGATGCCGGCCTTGTTGTTCGGTATGTACAATACGGGCTACCAGGTGGGCATGACCGGCTGGGCAGCCTTTTGGTTCGGTTTCCTCGAGGTGCTGCCGATGATCGTGGTTTCCTACGTGGTCGGTCTGGGCATCGAGTTCTTTTTTGCCCAGAAGCGCGGACACGAAGTCAATGAAGGTTTTCTCGTGTCGGGTCTGCTGATCCCGATGATTATGCCGGTCGGTACGCCGCTTTGGATGATCGCGCTGGGTACGGCTTTCGCCGTCATCTTCGGCAAGGAGGTCTTCGGCGGTACGGGTATGAATGTCTTCAATCCCGCGCTGGTGGCGCGTGCATTCGTGTTTTTCGCCTACACGCCCTTTATTTCGGGTGAGAAGGTTTGGTTCGCCGACGACGCTGTCTCGGGTGCTACGGCCCTCGAACAACTCGCTACGAGCGGTGCGATGAGTTATTCGACGGCGGACGCTTTCCTGGGATTCATTCCCGGCTGCGTGGGCGAAACTTCGACGCTGGCGATTCTGATCGGCGCAGCGATTCTGCTCTTTACGGGCGTCGCTTCGTGGCGCACGATGTCGTTCGTCTTTATCGGCGGCCTGGCAATGGGATACTTTTTCCAGGCACTCGGCGTGACGACCTACCCCGCTTGGGAGCATCTGATCGTCGGCGGTTTCGCTTTCGGCGCCGTGTTCATGGCCACCGATCCCGTCACGTCGGCCCAGACCCGTACGGGCCAGTATATCGTCGGATTCCTCACCGGTGCGCTCGCCGTGTTGATCCGTGTGGTCAATCCGGCCTATCCCGAAGGTATGATGCTTGCGATCCTCTTCATGAACGCATTGGCTCCGCTGGTGGACTACTGCGTGGTCGAGTCCAGCATCTCGCGCCGGAAGAAACGTGTTAAATTGGTAAAATAGGGGAGATATGGCAAAGAAAAAATTCGTATGCAGCATTTGCGGACATGTCCACGAAGGTAACTCCGCACCCGATACCTGCCCCGTCTGCCAGGCTTCCTCGTCGGCATTTACGGAGGATCGGTCCGGCCGGAAAAAGGGCTGGATGCACAATCCCAACAGCAACACTTATATCATCGTCTATTCTACGGTCATGGTCGTCATCGTGGCGACTCTGCTGGCCGTGGCTTCGCTCTCGTTGCAAAAGCGTCAGGCGGAGAACGAGTTGCAGGAGAAGAAGAGCAATATTCTCCAGTCGCTCGGGTACAGCCCCGACGAAAATCCGCAGGAGTTCGACCGGGCGCTGGCCGATTTCGACAACCAGGTCAAATCCTTCGTCCTCGATGCCGACGGCGTGAAAACCGAAACTCCCTCCAAGGAGGTCTTCGCGATGCTCGCCACCAACCAGAATATCCGCGATAATTACGATGCCAAGCGTCTTATTCTGTTTCAGACCGAAGACGGTCGCGTCGTCATTCCGCTGATCGGTATGGGTCTTTGGGGCGATATCTGGGGGTATGTGGCGCTCGAAAAGGATATGGATACCGTGTCGGGTATCGTCATGGCCCACAAGGGCGAAACCCCGGGCCTCGGTGCCGAGATCGCCACGCCTAAGTTCCAGGCGCATTTCGCCGGCAAGAAGCTGTTCAAGAGCGGCGAGTTCGTATCGGTCAGCCTGCGCAAGGGCGGTGCGAAAGATCCCGAGCACGAGGTAGATGGTATTTCGGGCGGTACGAAAACCTCGGACGGCGTGACGGCCATGCTCCGCGATTGCCTGTCGGCTTACCTGCCTTACTTCGAAAGTCAGCATCAGGCCGCAGCACAGTCGGCACCCGCTGCCGCGAACGAGGCTGCAAGTTCGGAAGTGTCTAACCAGCAAAACGTAAACGAGAGCCATGAGTAATGAAAAGGAGTCGATCTTCTCGGCTAAGAATTTGAAATACCTGACCAGTCCGTTCTCTGCGAACAACCCCGTCATCGTGCAGATCCTGGGTATCTGCTCGGCCCTGGCGGTAACCGTGCAGATGAAGCCGGCGATCGTAATGGCCCTCTCGGTGGCCGTCGTGACCGGTTTTTCGAGTATGGTGATGTCTTGCCTGCGCAAGGGCGTGCCTTCGCGTATCCGTATTATCGTTCAGCTGGTTGTGATCGCCGCGCTGGTGATTCTCGTGGACCAGATACTGAAGGCATACGTCTATGAAGTGTCCAAACAGCTTTCCGTCTATGTCGGTCTGATTATCACCAACTGTATCGTGATGGGTCGTGTGGAGGCATTCGCTCTGGGCAACAAGCCCTGGCCCGCATTCCTCGACGGTATCGGCAACGGTCTGGGCTACGGTATGATTTTGGTGATCGTGGCCTTCTTCCGCGAACTGTTCGGTTCGGGAACGCTGCTCGGCTACCAGATCGTTCCCGAAAACTGGTACATCGCCAACGGCGGCGGTTATTCCAACAACGGTCTGATGCTCTTTCCGCCGATGGCGCTGATCATCGTAGGGTGCATCATCTGGGTACATCGTTCTCACAACAAGGATTTACAGGAAAAATAGGAGGGTAACGTATGGAATCATTGAATATCTTTATCCGGTCGATCTTTATCGACAACATGGTCTTCGCCTTCTTCTTCGGCATGTGTTCCTACATCGCCGTATCGAAGAGCGTCAAGACGGCCCTCGGCCTGGGTCTGGCCGTTACGTTCGTGATGGTGATGACCGTGCCTCTGAACTACCTTTTGTACGAATACGTCCTCAAAGCCGATGTATTGGTCCCGGGAGTCGATTTGAGCTTTTTGACTTTCATCGTCTTTATCGCCACGATCGCCGCTTTCGTGCAGCTCGTGGAGATGGCCGTCGAGAAATTCTCGCCGACGCTTTATAATCAGTTGGGTATCTTCCTGCCGCTGATCGCCGTGAACTGCGCCATTCTGGGCGGTTCGCTCTTCATGCAGCAAAAGGTCGATGCGCTGGAGATCACTTCGCTCTGGCAGTCGATCGTCTATGGTCTGGGTTCTGGTCTGGGCTGGTGGCTGGCGATCGTGATGATGGCCGCCATTCGCGAGAAGACGACCTACTCGCAGATTCCCGCTGCACTCCGGGGTCCCGGTATCGCATTCATCATCACGGGTTTGATGGGTATCGCGTTCATGATCTTCTCGGGTATCAAGTTGTAATCCTTTAAAAGAGATAAAAAGATGACGTTAACAATTATCATAGCGATCGTTGCCTTTCTGGTGATAACCCTGGTTCTCGTGGGGTTGCTTCTCTTTGCGAAGGCGAAACTGACCACCTCGGGCGATGTCACCATCGACATCAACGGCGGGGAGAAAGTGCTCATCGCCGAGAGCGGCGGCACGCTGCTTTCGACGCTGGCCAACAACAACGTGTTCCTGCCGTCGGCATGCGGCGGCGGCGGTTCGTGCGGCATGTGCAAATGTCAGGTGCTGGAGGGCGGCGGCGAACTGCTGCCGACCGAAACGGGCTTTATCAACCGCAAGATGGCCAAGGAGCATTGGCGCTTGGGCTGTCAGGTGAAAGTCAAGGAAAATCTCAAGATCCACGTGCCGGAGTCGGTGCTGGGTGTCAAGAAGTGGGAGTGCGAGGTGATCTCGAACCGCAATATCTCGACCTTCCTCAAGGAGTTCGTGGTGAAATTACCTGAAGGCGAGAACCTCAAGTTCCGCAGCGGCGGCTATATCCAGATCGACATTCCGAAGTACGATGCCATCAAATTCTCCGACATGGACATCGAAGAGCCTTACCGCGAGGATTGGGATAAGATGAAGATGTGGGATCTGGTGACCAAGAATCCCGAACCTACGTTCCGGGCCTATTCGATGGCCAACCATCCGGCCGAGGGCAATATCATCATGCTCAACATCCGTATCGCCACGCCTCCGTTCGACCGGGCTACGGGTACTTTCGCCAAGGTGAATCCCGGTATCTGCTCGTCGTACATCTTCTCCCGCAAGCCGGGCGACAAGGTGACGATTTCGGGTCCTTACGGCGAGTTCTTCCTGCCTGACAACCTGCCCGCGACGCAGGAGCTGGTATTCATCGGCGGCGGTGCAGGTATGGCACCGATGCGCAGCCACATCATGCACCTGTTCAAGACCGAGAAGACTTCGCGTCCCGTATCGTTCTGGTACGGCGCCCGCGCGCTCAAGGAGGTGCCGTATATGGATGAGTTCCTCGAAATCCAGCGGGAGTTCCCGAATTTCAAGTTCCATCTGGCGCTTGACCGTCCGGATCCCCAGGCGGATGCCGCCGGAGTGAAATATACGCCCGGATTCGTGCACAACGTGCTGTATGAGAATTACCTGAAGAACCATCAGGCTCCCGAGGACAATATTTACCTCATGTGCGGTCCTCCGATGATGATTTCGTCGGTGGTGAAGATGCTCGACAGCCTGGGCGTGCCTTCCGAGAATATTCTTTACGATAATTTCGGCAGCTGATAGAGGTCTATATTCTGATGTAAAAAGAGGTTACGGTGTAAACCGTAACCTCTTTTTTGTTGGTAGAAGCTGCTTGACAAGGGTATGGATCGGAAAATTCCCGGCCAATTCAGGGATTCTTGTCCTGCGGGGGTTGTAAAGAGTCCTGTTAATTTTCCGAAGGCTTTTCTGCGGTCATTCGGAAATCGACGGGAATGACGAGACTGACCTTTACGGCGTCACCTTTTTCGTCGCGGCCCGGTGTCCATTTCGGCGAGGATTCCAGTATCCGGGTCACTTCATCGCTGAAGCATTTATCCGGGGACTGCAAAATCTTTATGTCGCCGACGCTGCCGGCTTGATCGACAGTGAATTGTGCTACGACTTTCCCGCCGAGGTTATTTTTGAAAGCCTCCGCCGGATAACGAATCTGACTGTTTACCCAGTTGTGGAAAGCCTTCATATCTCCGCTCTGGAATGAGGGCATCTGTTCTGTCTGTTCGAGTGCGAGCGTGGCATTGCAGACGGCGATCTGGGAGTAAGCGGTTTCATCCCGTATTTGGACTTTCGAAGCTTTCCCTGTCGTGTCTTTTTTGTAAAAAAAGACGGCGGCCTTTCCGGGAAGATAGGCGGCGTATTTCTCGCGCATTTCGGGCGTGAGATTCTCTGTTCCTACGATGCTATAGGTACCACTGGGAAGTGTAAGAGAGCGCAGGCCGGTGACGGGATCCGTCTTGAAATCGGTGACTTCCCCATCGACTACGAGCAGTAGGTCGTAGTCTTCGTTTTCCGGGGAGGCGGTTTTTTCGGCGGTTTCCGCTGGCGGGTCGGTCGGGGTGTAAGCTGACGGCAATTTGTCCTGGATGCGGATTTCTGCCGCTTTGGAGGTGAATCCGAAAGCTGCCAGCAGGCCGGTGACGATGGGGAGCATTGCGATCAGGCGGAGCAGAGCGTATCTGCTCTTCATAGGCGTTGTCATCATTTGGATTCGTTTTTTTGTTAATGAATTGGTTAATGAATTGGACAGACCGTCGGCTACGTCCGGACTGTAACCGAACTGCTGCGTGAAGATGGTTTTCAGATAATTTCCTGTGTCGTGCCCCTCGGCGAGTACGTCGCGGTCGGCTTCGAACTCTTCCACTTCGGTAAGTGCGCGTGCTGCGAGCCACGCGAAAGGATTCCACCACAGCAGGGCTTTCAGGCTCTCCATAACGATCCGTTCGAGCGAATGGCGGTGGATGACGTGACTCTTTTCGTGGGCGAAGATCGCCGCAATGTCTTTTTCTGCGACGGAGCGGCTGATATAAATCGTGCGGAAGAAGGAGAACGATGCGATTTGAGCAGTAGGGCGTACCAATACGATACGTCCGATTCGTTCCTGTGTACTGTGTCGTCGCAGGCGTCGGATCAGAAGCGCTTGCCGGAACATGGAAGAGAGTAGAAGAAGTACTCCGCAACCGTACACGATCCATATCGCTGCCTCGTAATCGAACGCGGCGGCGGAAACGGAGGGGGCGGTGAAGGTGGTTTTGGCGGGAGTGCCTGCGGTGGCGTAAATCACCTTGCCCGGCCAGACCGGAATTCGGAGCAAGGGAATGAGAGCCGCCGCGAGGAGCGACCCCGTGAGGCAGAGCCGTGCTGCGAGGTACCCCGTGCAATTGCGCAGAAACAGCAGGTATGCGCCGTACAGTATGCCGCTGCAAACGACTGTTTCGAGGATGTATCGGACGATCTCTTTCATGACTTGTCGGTTTTATGTCGGGCTTGCCGGATGATGGCGAGGATTTGTTCGGTTTCTTGTATCGAAAGGTCTTCTCGCCGGGAGAAGAAAGAAACCATTTGGGCCAACGACCCGTCGAAGTAGGAGTTCAATATCGAAGAAACAACCGTCTTGGCGTACTCTTCTTTGGGAACGAGCGGGTAGTATTCGTAACTTTTGCCCCGTTCCGTACGTCCGACGTAGCCTTTGTTCTCGAGTATTTTGACGAAAGTGGCGATGGTCGTATATTTCGGTTTGGGCTCCTGCATTGCGGCGATGAGATCATTGATGGAACCTGCGCCCAGTTGCCAGAGGATCTGCATGACCTCTTCTTCGCCGCGTGTCAGTTTTTTGAGGGTGGTATTGTCTGTTTTCATTGTGTTTTTATTGGTTTACTACAAATTTAGTACTAAAATTTTAGATGTGCAAATAAATCTACTAAAAAATTAGATGAAAAGGTTGTTTTGTTCGGAAGCGATATTTTAATTTGCCCGTGCCTTGTACGATTTTACGTAGGTTGCGCCTCGGAAAACTGTAAACAAGTTCCCGTTTTCTCTCGGTTTTCACTATCTTTGCAGAAGATAGGAGGCGGTTCGGCAATCTTTGCGTGCAAGCCCGCACGATTGCACTCACCTTTCACTATCTTTGCCGTATGAAAAATATCGTATTTGATCTGGGAGGTGTGGTTTTCGGGCGCGATCCACGTAAGTGGGAGCCGGAATTTATGGAGTTCTTCGCGTTCATCCATGCGGAGAAAATGCCGGAATTTTGGGTGGATTACGACCGGGGCACCCTTACGCTCGATGAGGTCGTCCGTATATTGAGCCGGGAAAAGGCGTGCGATGAGCGGGTCACGGCCCGTTTTATTCGGGATGCGATCGACCGGCAGGAGGAGATCGTCGAAACCCGTGCGTTGGTCGGCGACCTGAAACGGGTCGGTTATAAGTTATATGTGCTGTCGAACATGTCGCGGGAGTTCATCGACTTCCTGCGCAAGATGCCGGTTTACCGCTGTTTCGACGGGGAGGTCATCTCCTGCGAAGAGCAGGTCGTGAAGCCCGAGCCGGAGATCTACCGTCGTCTGCTCGATCGTTATTCGCTCGATCCGGCCGAAACCCTTTTTATCGACGACCGTCCGGTGAATCTCGAAGCCGCCCGTACATTCGGTATTTCGACTTTTCTGTTCCGTCACCGCGAAGCGCAGCGGAGCTGCGATGAGTTGCGGAAAATGCTGTTGTGAAACGGGCGCTCCCGGCTCGGAGCCGAAATCATAAATTTTCGTTTATGAAGGCGTTGTGGATAAAAATTGTCCTATTGGCCGTCGCACTACCGGGCGTTTGGGGAAATGTTGCGGCGCAGGTAACCATCTCTGCCGATTTCGATACGGGCAGCATCGGGTCGGTCCGCCGGATCGATTCGGTGCGGATGCTTCATGCCGCGAAAAATTCGCTGGAGGTGATGAGCTTCGGAATACGGTCGCGCATCGACCCACTCAATCCCGTCGATACGGCCCTTCTGCCCAGCAGCCGCTGGTTCCATTTTCGCCTGGAAGGGGTGAAGGGAAAGCTGATGTTTCTGCGTATTCCCAATACCGAGATGGTGCGGCCGTTTTATTCGTACGACGGGGAGGAATACCTGCGCTTCGATGCAGGTGAATGTTCGCTGCCGCAGACAGTCTATAAATATTTCCTGCACGACACGGTTTATGTCGCTTATTTCCTGCCTTACAGTCATGCCCGACATAAAGCCAAAGCCGACGAGTGGGCATGTTCGCCTTTCGTGCGACGTCAGCGGATCGGCCGGAGCGGAGAAGGACGTCCGATCGAAATGCTGATCCTCACGGATGCCACTGTTCCGGACAGCCTCAAGCGCCGGGTGTGGATTCACTCCCGTGTGCATACCAGCGAAGCACCTGCTGCATGGTATCTCGAGGCAATGATCGACGAACTGCTTTCCGATGCGCCTCTTTCGCGGGAGATTTTGCGCCGCACGGTTTTCTACGTGGTTCCCGAGACCAATCCTGACGGTGTTCGGGGCGGTTATTCCCGTTCCACGGCGCAAGGTGTCAATCTTGAAATCAACTGGGATCGGCCCGACTCCCTGACACAGCCTGAAGTGAGGGTCCTGAAACGCACGATCGACAGCCTTTCGACAGAGCGTCCTTTCGACGTAGCGTTGAATCTTCACTCCCAGAGTGCGCCGTTCGTGACGTACTGGATTCATACGGCGAAATCGACCTCTGCAAAAATGTATCGACGCAAGATGCTGCTGTCGGCCCTGACGGTCGCCCATACGCCGTATTACCGTCCCATCGACCAGCGTTTTTCGGAAGCTGCTCCCCGGTATGCCGAGGGTTGGTTCTGGCAGCGCTTCGGCGAGAGAACGCTGGCCGTGACGTTCGAAACGCCCTATACTTATTATAATAACGATCCGGCAGGGGAATGGGTTTCCCGGGAGAGTTTGGCTGAATTGGCACATGCGTCGCTGTTGGCCTTGAGCGACCTGCTCGATTTGGGCGGCAGCGAGCGACGGCAGGCTGATTCGGAGCGGATGAAGGCGCGGGGCAAATGGTTGCGCCGCACGGCGAAGGACCGTCAGTTTTTCGGCGGTTCCTATCTGGTCGCGGAGCGGAAAGGGGCCTCCGTATCGTTCGTTTTTCCCGATGTGGCCGAAGGTCGGTATGAAGTGTTCAAGTGGATTCCCGGACCGCTGGATAAGAAATTCGCACGCGAGGAAAACCGGTGGCAGCCGATCGGCGAGGTCGTGCAGGAGCAGGCGGGGCGGCTCGTGTGGCGTTACCAGGCTGCGGCTCCGGGCGATGTGCTGGATGTGATTTTGCTCGTACCTAAATCGGAGCGATAGGGTGAAGTACAAGGGGACAAAAATTGTAAAGTTGTGTCTTCTGCGCTTATTTTTGTGTTCGAAGTGGGAATTTTTTGAACGGCTCGCTGCAATTGGAATTTTTGACTTGTCAGGCTTTCACTTGGTAAAAAGAAAGTCAGGCAACTCTTCAAGAGTTGCCTGACTGTGGGGTTTCTTCATCGTTTGTAGCGAGAGAGAGACTTGAACTCTCGACCTCATGATTATGAATCATGCGCTCTAACCAGCTGAGCTATCTCGCCATAGCTTTCCGTTTCAAAGCGAGTGCAAATATAAACCAAAAAGTTGAACGGACCAAATCTTTCTCCGAAAAATATGTCCTGAAAATGCATGTTGAATCGTATGGCATTGATTTTGACGGGTAAAGGGAAGTAAAATGAGAATCGTATATGGTGCAAGCGAAGACTTCCGACTTTCAACCTCTGCCGCTCAAGATACTCAATGTCTTGTCCCTCCTGGCCGGAGCATCTCTGCTCGTGGCCGTTTCGTGGGAGATTCTCCTGGGGGGACCCGCGGCATTATTCGACTGACTACCTGCTGTTGCAAGGGATCGTCTGTGTTGTTTTTCTGGCCGATTTCTTTGCCCGGATGTGGATGGCTGACCACAGTTGGCGTTTTTTCTTTCGCAATCTCTATTTCTTTCTTCTTTCCGTTCCCTATTTGAATATCGTCGATTGGATGGGGATCGAACTTTCGCATGCGGAAGCGATGCTGATGGGACTCGTACCTCTTTTGCGGGCTTTGCTGGGGCTGTATGTGCTTTTCACCTGGATCATCAATAATCGGGTTACGCGATTGCTGACCTCCTACGTCTTGTCGATGTTGGTGTTCACCTATTTCGCCGCTTTGATTTTTTATGATTACGAGATCGAAGTCAATCCTGCGTTGCACGATTTCGGCGATGCGATCTGGTGGGCCAGTATGAACCTTACGACTGTCGGTGCCGATATCTTTGCCGTGACGGCCGTCGGTAAGATATTGACGGTGTTGCTCCCTACGTTGGGAATGATGATGTTCCCGATTTTCACGGTGTATGTCACTCAGATTTATACGCGCAACAGAAAGTCCGACTCTTGATCGGAGTCGGACTTTGCGCATGGGATCCGCTTTCGGACGGATTATTTTTTTTGTTCCCGGAGCAGGTCCCGAATCTCCGTAAGCAACAACTCCTCCTTGGACGGTTCCGGCACCGGTGCCGGCGCGGCTTCCTGTTTTTTCTTCATCAGCTTGTTCATCATCTTGACCATCAGAAAGACGCAGAAGGCCAGGATAGCGAAATCCACGCACTGTTGGATGAATGCGCCGTAATTCCACCAGATCGGTTCCGCAGGAACACTCTCCGCCGTACCCGACCCGATTGCGTCGGTCACTACGTGTGTCGCTTTCGAGGAGAGGTCGCGCACCTTGCTGATGTCGAGCCGCAGCGACGAGAAGTCCGTATTGCCGATGAGGGCGCCGATGGGCGGCATCAGGATGTCGTTGACTAGCGATGAAACGATTTTTCCGAACGCACCGCCGATGATTACGCCGACAGCCATGTCCATTACGTTGCCCTTGAGGGCAAATTCCCGAAATTCTTTGAAAAAAGACATATACGTTGATTTTTAAGGTTAATTGTGGCAAATGCAATACGATAATATACAAAGATACGAATAAGCCGAGTGCAAAAGCAAATTTTATTTGCATTTTGCCGAGGCGAAGTATCTAAGACGAAGTCAAAGATTACGAATAAGCCGAGTGCAAAAGCAAATTTTATTTGCATTTTGCCGAGGCGAAGTATCTAAGACGAAGTCAAAGATTACGAATAAGCCGAGTGCAAAAGCAAATTTTATTTGCATTTTGCCGAGGCGAAGTATCCAAGACGAAGTCAAAGATACTATTTATTTGCAAAAAGAAAAACCGGTCCCGTTGATTTTTCGGGACCGGTCGGATGATATTTCCGGAAAGGAGCTATTCTTCCACTTCCACCAGGATGGCATCGGTTGCGACGTTGTCGCCTTCCTGTACGAGAATCTGCTTGATCGTACCCGCCACGTCGCTGGTGATCGAGTTTTCCATCTTCATCGCTTCGAGGATAACCACTTCCTGTCCGGCTTTTACCTTGTCGCCGACCTTCACCTTCAGGGCGATGATCTTGCCCGGCAGGGGAGCGGTCACCTTGTGGCCCGTGATGGCTTTGGCTTCGACCTTGTGTTCGCTCCGGGCGGCAGTTTTCGGAGTGTCTTTGGCTGCCGTCGCTTCGTAGGCTTTCTTCTTCTGGTCGGTGAGGAATGTCTTGGCAACCATCGGGAAGAGCTCGAGCAGAAGCACCTCTTTTTCATTGGCAGCGAGCTTTACGCCTCCTGCTTCGGGCAGTTCGGGATTGGGCTGCATCTGGTATTTCGACGTATCGTAGGGAATCTCTTCGCGTACACCGCAGATCTTGAACCGGAATTCGGGGTCGATCTTCACCGGCGTTTCACCGTATTCGCCCTTTACGAGAGCAACGAATTGCGAACTCTTGGTCGTGTACATCGGCCGTCCGGCCTTTTCGTCCAATGCGCAGCTTACGGCCTGGGCACCCACGATCTGCGAGGTAGGGGTCACCAGCGGCGGCAGACCTGCGGCCAGACGTACAGTCGGGATCAACTCCATGGCGCGGGGCAGAATCTCCTCGGCCTTGAGCTGCTGGAGCTGTGCCACCATGTTGGAGTACATGCCGCCCGGGATTTCGGCCTTCTTGACCAGTTCGTTCGGTGCCGGGAATCCGAAATGGGCCTCGATCTTGTGGCAGGCGTCGAGCAGCGTCTCTTCGTCGTCCGCCTGCGCTGCTTTGATCGCACGGTCGAATTCGGCGTCGATCTCCTTCGGAAGTTCGTCGGTGAGCGGATTGAAAGGCTTCGGCATAGGCTTCTCTTTGCCGAAGACCGAAATTTCGAGCTCTTTGCGGATCTCCTTGAGCTGGGTGTTGATCTTGGCAACGGCTTCCATGTTGACACCCGTGTCGATCCCCAGTTTCTTGCAGAAGACGTAGATCAACTCGATAGCCGGCGCTCCCGTACCGCCGCTGAAGTACCAGCAGTTGGTATCGACGATATCGACTCCTGCGACGATCGCCGCCAGCACCGATGCCAGACCGTAGCCCGGGGTGCAGTGGGTGTGGAAATCGATGGGGACATTCAGATTCTGCTTGAAGAGTTTCACCAGTTTGCTCACGCGGTGGGGCGGGATCAGACCCGACATATCCTTGATCGTGATCATATCGGCTCCCAGCGCCTCCATTTGCTTGGCTTTCGAGAGGAAGTATTCGTCCGTAAATACCGGCTTCGGGTTCTTCTTGCCCATCAATTTGCCGAAGAACCCGATTTCCGGATATTTCGGATCTACCGTATAGCACACAGCACAATCGGCGATACCGCCGTATTGCTTCACGTATTTTACGGTCGATTTGACGTTGTTCACGTCGTTCAGGGCATCGAAGATACGCATGATGCCCAAGCCGCTCTGAATCGAATTACGGCAGAAGCCGTCGATGATCTCGTCCGTATAGGGGGCGTAACCGAAGAGGTTGCGGCCGCGCGAAAGGGCCGTGAGCTTCGATACGTTTCCGATTGCCTTGTGAATGGTTTCCAGGCGGGTCCAGGGATTTTCATTCAGGTAGCGCATTACCGAGTCGGGCACTGCGCCGCCCCAAACTTCCATGGCGTAAAAGTTCGCATCCTTGTAGAAAGGAAGGCAGCGGTCGATTTGGGCCTGGTTCATTCGTGTAGCGAAAGACGACTGTTGGCCGTCACGCAACGTAAGATCTCTGATTTTTAATGATTTGGCCATTGTATTGAATTTTTAATGGTTATTTCCCTTCCTTTGGGCTCGCTCCGTTTTTCTTCGGAGAAGGGCCGTATTGTTATTCGAATAACAAATATAGTGAACAAATTTGAATTTCCAAATTTTGTGCAAAAATTTTTAATAAATAATTTCTGCCCCGGTGATCGTTTCGAACGAAGCGGAAAAAGGCGTCGAATGGATTTTTTTAATCGTTGTGAAACAATAGGTTACGGCGTGTTGCCGAGAGTCGGTTCCGGACACCGGATTTGCCTCTGTCCCTGACCGGGTTTCGGGGAATGCGGGAGCGTGGGAATTCGTGCCGCCGGTTCCGAAAGAGATGTCGAACCTTATGCCGGAACAGATTTTTCGAATTTCGTATCTGGGATTCCCGATCGTGTCGCTGCCTTTTTATTTAGATACTTCGCCTCGGCAAAATGCAAATAAAATTTGCTTTTGCGCTCGGCTTATTCGTATCTTTGTCATTTGTATGGGCGGGCGTCGATCCTTTCGGAGGTGTTTTACGATTCGCGGGAGGAGCGCGGCCTTGTCCGTTACTCATTTTCGGAAAATTTACGATTTACAATGACTCCTACGGCCGTACTGCTCACCGTGCTCGGGTATATCGCAATGCTTTTCGTCGTTGCGGGAATCGCCGGAAGGCGGGTGTCGAACACGGGCTTTTTTACCGGTAACCGGGAGAATCCCTGGTATGTGGCGGCTTTGGCAATGGTCGGGGCGGCGATGTCGGGCATAACTTTCGTGTCGGTGCCGGGGTCGGTTGCGGCCGATTCGTTCTCCTACCTGCAGATGGTGCTGGGTTTTACCGTCGGGCAGATGGTGATCGCCTTCGTGCTGATTCCGCTTTTCTACCGGTTGAAGGTAGTCTCCCTGTACGAATATCTCGACGGACGTTTCGGTATGACGACCCACCTTACGGGGGCCTGGTTCTTTTTCATATCCAAAATGTTCGCCGCGGCATTGAAAGTTTATGTCGTCTGCACCGTGCTGCAGGTGCTGGTGTTCGACCCGTTCGGCGTGCCGTTCGCAGTCAATGCGGCTTTCTTGGTCGGATTGGTCTGGCTCTATACCTGGCGGGGCGGTGTCCGTTCGGTCGTCTGGACGGATATTCTGCATACGTGTTGTCTGGTGGGGAGTATCGTGCTCTGCATCGTCTTTATCATGCGGAGCCTCGGTCTGACATCGGCCGGAGTTGTGCAGGCCGTTTGCGATTCGCCGATGTCGCGCATCTTCTTTTTCGAGGATACCGGGTCGGCCCGTTATTTCTGGAAAATGTTTTTCGGGGGTGTCTTCACGCTGGTCGCCATGACCGGTTTGGATCAGGATATGATGCAGCGGAACTTGAGCTGCCGCTCGCCCCGGGATTCGCAGATCAACATCGTGATTACGGCCTTCAGCCAGATGGCTGTGATCCTGCTTTTTCTGGTGCTCGGCGTGCTGCTCTACCTCTATGCAGAACATGCTGGATTGCCGATGCCCGAGAAAGGCGATCAACTGTTCGCCGTAGTCGCCGTGAACGGCGGATTGCCGCTTATCGTTGGTATTATGTTCGTTGTGGGACTTATATCGAGTACCTATTCATCTGCCGGGGCTGCCATGACGGCATTGACGACTTCGTTCACCGTGGATATCTTGCGCGGTCCGAAGCGTTGGGGCGAAGGGCGGTTGACGCAGGTACGTATCGGGGTGCACGTCGTAATGGCACTCGTGATGGGGTGTGTGGTTCTCTTTTTCGGCCGGTTCGGTAATGACAGTGTGATTAACTTGATTTTCAAGGTTGCGGGTTATACGTACGGGCCTATTCTGGGAATGTTCGCATTCGGCATCTGCACCCGGCGGCGGATTCGTGACCGCTGGGTTCCGCTGGTGGCTTTCGCGGCTCCGTTGCTGTCGGTCGCCCTGCAAAGTTTCGTCGCGTATAAGTACGACTACCATATCGGCTTCGAATTGATCGCCTACAACGCGCTGTTTACCGTAATCGGAATGTCGCTGCTTGTCGAGCGGCGTCCGAAACCGGCGTTGAATGATCGAATATGAAAGATAGACAAACAGACTTAAAATAGTTGATATTATGGCTTTAGAACAGGAAATTTCCAAAGGAATCATGGAGGCTATGAAGGCCAAGGATACCGTACGTCTTACGACGTTGCGCAACGTGAAGAAGTATATTATCGAGGCGAAGACCGCTTCGGCGGGTATCACCGAATTGTCCGATGCCGAGGTGCTGAAGATCATTGCGAAGCTGGCCAAGCAGGGGGCCGAGTCGGCTGCGGTATATGCGCAACAGAACCGTCCCGATCTGGCTGCCGAAGAGTCGGCTCAAGTCGCCGTGCTGCAGACGTTCCTGCCCAAACAGATGACCGGTGAGGAGTTGACCGAGGCTGTCCGGTCGATCATTGCCGAGGTCGGTGCAACCTCGATGAAAGAGATGGGGAAGGTGATGGGTGTCGCATCGAAAAAATTGGCAGGTATGGCTGATGGTAAGGATATATCGGCCAAAGTAAAAGAGCTTCTTTCTTAAATAATTTGTTGAGCTGACAATATTCCGCGGAAATGAGTCTGTTGCACTCCCTGCATCGGAATGTCAAGACGATCGCCATGCCGATGGGTATGGTGGTCGGAGCCTTGTTATGCCGTCCGGTGACAGCGGCCGAGAGTATGTCGAACGGGATGATTACCCCGACGCTGATCTTTCTGATGCTGTTTTTCACTTTCTGTCGGGTGAAGCCTCGGCAGATGCGGGTGAAGATGCTGCATGTCTGGCTGCTGGCATTTCAGATCGTGGGCAGCATAGTGGTTTACCTGTCGTTCGTCTGGTTCGATCCGTTGTTGGCGCAGGGGGCCATGATTTGTGTCCTGGCTCCGGTTGCGATGGCAGCCGTGGTGATCGGCGGTATGTTGGGGGCCAACGTAACCACGATGGCTACGTACAGCCTGATCTGCAACATGGTCGTCGCTTTGGTGGCTCCGATGCTGCTTTCGTTCGTGGGCTCCGACCATGCCACGTTTCTGGCAATTCTCTCCCGTGTGGGACCGGTGCTGGTGCTGCCGTTCGTCTGTGCCCAGTTGTGCCGAAAATTCTTGCCGGGAGTGGCATTCTGGGTGTCGAAGCATAGCCAGATTTCATTTTATATGTGGCTGGTGTCGCTGGTTTTTGTCATTGGCCGCACGACCGCTTTTATCATCGACCTGGAGAATGCTGAACCCTGGACCGAAATTGCACTGGGGCTCGTTGCGATGGTGATCTGCGTGGTTCAGTTCGGAGTGGGACGGATGCTGGGACGCCGTTACGGTGATGCCGCAGCGGGCGGGCAGTCGTTGGGACAGAAGAATACGGTGCTCGCCGTGTGGATGGCCCAGTCGTTTCTGAACCCGATCTCCTCGATCGCCCCCACGGCGTACATCGTCTGGCAGAACTTCGTGAACTCCTACCAAATCTATAAAAAGGATAGAAAAGTGATGAAAAATCAAATATAAATTATTAAAATATAGTAATTTATATTCGATTGCGGAAATTTTCGTATGTTTTTGCAATTTTCTCAGCTAAGCCCATAATTGCCCAATATTTGTTACTCGAAAATGCTGCGGTAACAAAACAAATTCACTATATTTGCCGTTGAAGCAACAAACGGGGAACGGTATGGCGAAGCAGAAACAGACGGTCAAATTAAAAGAGCCGGTGCGAATCCGGTTCAAGCAGTTGTCCAATGGAAATCAATCCATCTATCTGGACTACTATACGGGCGACGTGATCCGCAAGGAGAACTATGTCGGCGGTAAACGGAAGTACGAGTTTCTGAAACTCTACCTTATTCCCGAACGGACGAGGGAGGACAAGGCGAAGAACGAAGCGACGCTCGCTCTTGCCAAAGCGATTCAGAGCAAGCGGATCGTCGAAGTGCAGAACGATGCACATGGTTTCCAGAACATGAACAAGTCCCGAGTGAACCTGCTCGATTATCTGGAAAATATCGGAAAGCAGTCCGCCGGGCAGGGAAGCCGGAACTATGCCCGAACGGTGCTTAATACCGTCCGTGCGTTGAAATTGTTTCGTGGCGACTATATTGCTTTTCGGGATGTCGATAAGGAGTTCCTTTCGGAGTTTACCGATTACCTGCGGCAGATGCCGAAAGCCAGCAAATACGGCGTATTGAAAGCCGGAGGGCGGTTGAGCAACAATTCGGTTGTTTCCTATTACGGTACCTTGAGAACGGCCATCAACCGCGCTTACAAAGAGGGGATCATCACTGTCAATCCGACCAAAGAGTTTGATTTCGCAAGTAAAGTGCGGCAGGAACCAAGCCGCCGCGAGTATCTGACAATCTACGAGTTGAAGACGCTGATAAATACTGAATGTCGGCACGAGATCGTCAAGCGGGCTTTTCTTTTCAGTTGTCTGTGCGGGCTGCGCGTCAGCGACATTCGCAAATTGAGGTGGTGCGACCTGCAATGCAGTGGTGGGCGTGTCCGTATCGAAATCACGATGCAGAAAACCAAAGAACCGCTTTACCTGCCGATTTCGGACGAAGCGTTGAAATGGCTGCCGGAGCGCGGCGAGGCGAGCGACAGCGATTTTATCTTTCCGCTGACGCACGAGGGAACGGTGAATGACACGCTGCAACACTGGGCGAAAGTCGCCGGAATAACCAAACACATCTCGTTTCATATCTGGAGACATCCAAGTTCTACTTTCTAATTGAGATACAATCAATTAAAGTCCTCATTCTCTTAAATGGGTAACGATTTGGTAACGAAAGTGTGTCTTTTTGTGACCTTTCGTGTCTTAGGTCACAGACATTATACAAAAAAAAACTCCTACAATATCAAGGTATTGTAGGAGTTGTACATTTACTGTCCATTTCTGTCCAGCGTTTTGTGATCCCGCTGGGGCTCGAACCCAGGACCCCAACATTAAAAGTGTTGTGCTCTACCAGCTGAGCTACGGAATCATCCGCGCCAATCCGGAGTTATCCGTTTTGGTGGTGCAAATGTATAGAAAATTTTTGTTTTGCCAAAATAAAACGATATTTTTGTACGGAATATTGATTATCGTAAATCTTAAAACAAGATAAATTTTATGTGTAAAGCTCTGATTATCGGCGCAGGAGGCGTAGGTACCGTCGTGGCGCAGAAAATTGCTGCCAATCCGATTTTTTCGGACGTGATGCTGGCCAGCCGAACGAAAGCGAAGTGTGATGCCATTGCTGCGGCAATCGGCGGGGACCGGGTGAAGACTGCGCAGGTCGATGCCGACAATGTAGCCGATTTGTGCGAGTTGTTTCGGGCTTTCAAGCCCGATATCGTGGTGAACGTGGCGCTGCCGTACCAGGATCTGACCATCATGGACGCCTGCCTGGAGTGCGGGGTGAACTACCTCGATACAGCCAATTACGAACCCAAGGACGAGGCGCATTTCGAGTATTCGTGGCAGTGGGCCTATCAGGAGCGCTTCAAGGAGAAAGGGCTGACGGCTATTCTGGGCTGCGGCTTCGATCCGGGAGTGACAGCTATTTTCACCGCCTATGCCGCCAAACACCATTTCGACGAGATTCACTACCTCGATATCGTGGACTGCAACGCCGGCAATCACGGCATGGCTTTCGCCACGAATTTCAACCCGGAAATCAATATCCGCGAGGTGACTCAAAAAGGCCGTTACTACGAGAACGGCAAGTGGGTGGTGACCGAACCGCACGAGATACACAGCCGCTCAATTATCCTGAAATCGGCGAGCGCGAATCGTACGTGATCTACCACGAGGAGCTGGAGTCGCTCGTCAAGAACTATCCGACGATCAAGCGTGCCCGCTTCTGGATGACCTTCGGTCAGGAGTACCTCACGCACCTGCGCGTGATTCAGAATATCGGCATGGCGCGTATCGACCCGATCATCTACAACGGCGTCGAGATCGTCCCGATCCAGTTCCTCAAGGCGGTGCTGCCCGATCCCAAGTCGCTGGGCGCCAACTACCACGGCCAGACCTCGATCGGCTGCCGCATCCGGGGCGTCAAGGACGGCAAGGAGCGCACCTACTATATTTATAACAACTGCGACCACGAGCAGGCTTTCAAGGAGACCGGCACGCAGGCCGTGTCGTTCACCACGGGCGTTCCGGCGGCTTTGGGCGCGTCGATGTGGGCCAAGGGCCTCTGGCGCGGCGCCGGCGTGTTCAACGTCGAGGAGTTCGATCCCGATCCGTTCCTGGCCGAGCTGGGACCGCAGGGATTGCCCTGGGTCGAGAAATTCGACGTCGATCTGGAAGTCTGATCGGGTTTCGATAATTGGTTTGAAAGTCCGGATGGTATGTACCGTCCGGACTTTTTTTATCGGTCTGTATTGGTGTGAAAAGAGGTAGGTATAAATACTTATTATTCTAAATAGCCGGGATTTTTGAATCCCGGTTGGGAGGTTTTTTCTATTTTTGCGTGAATTTGAAACAGCATCAGAAATCCATGATCGATTTTCAAAAATTACCTTCTCCCTGCTTCGTGCTGGATGAGCAGTTGCTCGATCGGAATTTGGCGGTCATCGACCGCGTTCGCCGGGAGAGCGGTGCCGAAGTGATCGTCGCTCTGAAGGCCTGTGCCATGTGGAGTATTTTCCCGGAGCTTGCGCAACATTCCGACGGAGCCACCGCTTCGTCGCTGGCCGAGGCGAGGCTGGTTTTCGAGGAGTTCGGCCGTCCGGCGCATACGTACGCTCCGGTGTATACCGACCGGAATATCGAAGAGATTCTCGATTGCAGCGATCACATCACCTTCAATTCCGTTGCGCAGTTCGAACGGTTCGGACAGATGGCCCTGCTGCGCGGTATTTCGTGCGGCCTGCGGATCAACCCCGGCTATTCGCCGGTAGAAACCGATCTCTATAACCCTTGCGTGCCCGGTTCGCGGCTGGGTATTCCCGCCGGGGAGCTGAAGGAGCTGCCCGCCGGGGTCGAAGGATTGCATTTCCACGTGCTGTGCGAGTCCCGCCCCGAACATTTGCGCTTGGCGCTCGATGCCGTCGAAGAGCGTTTCGGTCGTTTCCTCGACCGGATCAAATGGCTCAATATGGGCGGCGGACACCTGATGACCCACAAGGATTACGATTGCGATGAGCTGATCCGCATTTTGCAGGAGTTCAAGGCGAAATATCCGAACCTGCGCTTGATCCTGGAGCCCGGCAGCGCCTTCACTTGGCGGACGGGTTACCTGGTTTCGACCGTGGAGGACATCGTTGAGAACGGCGGCGTGCGTACGGCGATGCTCGACGTGTCGTTCGCCTGCCACATGCCCGACTGCCTGGAGATGCCCTATAAACCGGCGATCCTGGGGGCCCGCGATCCGGAACCGGGAGAGAAGGGCTGGCGTATGGGCGGCAACAGTTGTCTGGCCGGGGATTACTACGGGGATTGGATCTTCGACCGCGATCTGCGGGTCGGCGATCGCATCGTGTTCGAGGATATGATTCACTATACGATGGTCAAGACCACGATGTTCAACGGCGTGGCGCATCCTGCGATCGCCATCGTGCGCCGCGATGGAGCAATAGAAATAATCAGAGAATTCGGCTACGAGGATTTCAAGTCCCGTATGTCGTAATCATTAAACCGCAATAGATGAAAGATTTTACCCCTACTTTCTACACGCTGGAGTGTGTCGCTACCGGCCGGGAGTTTCCGGACGAAGGGTGGACGCTGGACGATGCCCAGTGCAAGTGTCCTTCGTTGATCCGTACTCGTTATGCAAAAAAGCAGCTCGAACTCAAATCCGATGAATACGGGTTCTACAAGTTCGCCGACTGGTTGCCTGTTCGGCGAATGCTGGAAATTCGAAGGCTCCGGTGACCTACAAAAGTAAAGGGTTGGCTGCGCACCTCGGGCTGGAAAATCTCTACATTACCTTCAACGGCTATTACCCGGCTATCGGGGCGCACATGACTACCTGTTCGTTCAAGGAAACGGAGGCTTACAGCGTCTGTGCCCGTATCGACGAGAACGAGAAGCGGGTGCTTGTCGTGGCGTCGGCCGGCAATACGGCCCGCGCCTTCGCCAAGGTCTGCTCCGACAACCGGATTCCGCTGCTCTTGTCGGTGCCTGCCGACAACCTCGATGCCCTGTGGTTCGACGGACCGCTGGATCCTTGCGTGAAACTGATCTGTTCGGAGAAGGGCGGAGATTATTTCGATGCGATCCATTTGAGCAACCTGGCACTCAAGAGCGATAAGTTTTATGCCGAGGGCGGTGCGAAGAACGTGGCACGCCGCGACGGCATGGCCACTACCGTACTGTCGGCAGCGACGACCATCGGCCGCATCCCCGACTACTATTTCCAGGCCGTGGGCAGCGGTACGGGTGCTATTGCCGCCTGGGAAGCCAATATGCGCCTTATCGAGGACGGCCGTTTCGGTAGTCACCTGATGAAGCTGATGGTTTCGCAGAACGCGCCGTTCGTGCCGATGTATAACGCCTGGCGGGAGGATTCGCGCGACATGCTCCATTACGACGACGACAAGGCGCGCCGCGACGCGGAGATCATCGACGCCAAGGTGCTTTCGAACCGCCGTCCGCCTTACAGCGTCACGGGCGGTCTTTTCGATGCGCTGAAAGCCACCGGCGGCGAGATGTTCGCGCTGACCAATGCCCACGCCCGCAAAGCGCGGCGTCTGTTCCTCGAGTTGGAAGGCGTCGATATCTATTCGGCGGCCGGCATCGCCACCGCATCGCTCATCAAGGCTGTAGAAGAGGGCAAGATCGCCAAAGATGCCGTGGTGATGCTGAATATTACGGGCGGCGGCGAACTCCATTTCAAGGAGGATAAAACGCTGTGGTACCTGAAGCCCGATCATGTTTTCCCGATCGATCCCGACCCGGAGGAGGTGATCGCCAAAACGGAAGCCCTGTTCGCATAAAATAGCGTCCGGACGATCCGAAAAGGCCGGCGCGACAAAAAAAGAGGGGACGATTTTCCGTATCGTCCCCTCTTTTTTCGTTTGTCTGCGATCAGAACGTCGAGGTCATGTCTTTGGGTACGCAGATGAAGAAATCGGCCTTACCGAGTGCTTCGGGATCGAGCTTGTCGGTATTTTCCTGCCGGATGACCTCCACCGTGCCGATCTTCAGACCGGGACGGTACTGGTTGAGGTAGGTGATGATGCCGCTGTGGTCCGTCGAGTGGAAGTTGCCGTTCATGTGGACGAGTTTCGACTGCATCCGTTCGGCGATCGACCAGGCCATCGTAGCGTCTTTGACCGCCTGTGCCTTCGAAAGGTTTTCTGCGGCGCTCTGTTTCATCCCGGGCATTTTCATGGCCCCGAAATATTCGTCCACGCTCTTGTTGGGCACATAATTCAGGGGCAGCGGTGCGACATACCGTTTCGCTTCGTCCGAAAGCCCGTCCAGCGCCTCGAATCCGCCTTTGGCGACCATGTTGGCGTAGCGGCGTGCTACGTTCGTGGCGACGAAGGGAATCTTGTGCTCTTTGGCGAATTCGACGATCGGAGAGTAGTCGGTCTTGTAGTTGGGCCAGAGCTTGGCTTCGGCGTTGAACCGTTCGGGGGTAATCATTCCGGCCAGGTATTCGTCGAGGATCAGCTGATTGTCCCGCTCGAACATTTCGGCGCCGATCATCAGCCGGTCGCCGTGCCGGTCGTAAAGGTCTTTGACGATTTCGTATTCCATCCAGTGGGCGATGGGGCAGTTGTGGATTTCGCCGATGAATACGACATCCTGCCGTTCGAGCACGTCCATCATCTGCGTGTAATCGACCCGATTGCCCTGGGCGTCGAACAGCGTGTAGGCATTTTTCTCCTGTGCCCAACCGAGCGTTGCGGTCAGGCAGCAGATCAACGATACGAGGATCTTTTTCATTTTCCGTTCTGTTTATTATTCTGGTACATAAATGATTTCTCCGTTTTCCAGTTCGTAGGCGATGCCGACGCGCTTGCCCTTCGCACCGGAACCCTGCTGTTCGGAGGGGGTGTATTTGTTGATCTTGTTTCCCTCCTTCATGATGATCTCCATATTTTCCTTGCCGGGGTTTTTCACTACGGTGAAGTCTTCCTGCGTGAATACTTCGGTCATGTTCATATGCATTACCATGGCGACCATCAGCGCTACGGCGAAGACCATCGCCACGTCGAACAGATTGACCACCACGCTCAGCGGATCGGAGTCTTCCTGTACGGCGAACTTGCTTTTTCTGCGGGTCGGTTTCATGCTTCCGTGTTTTTTTCGATCAGTTTCCGTGATACGTAGTCCAGGTTATTGACATCCTTGGCATACCAGCGCTGCTTGAATTGCAGGGATACCAGGCCCACGCCGCTGATCACGAGGCCCACGACCGTCGTGGCGAATACGACCTGCATATTGTAGGACATACCTGCGATGTCGCCCGTCGAGAGTCCCACGAGCGCCGGGCTCATGGCGATCAGCGTGCCGATCAGACCCAGTACGGGGCCGATCTTGGTGAGAAGTTTGGACAGGATCACGTCCTTCTCGGCGTCGTTCTCGAAATTCGAGATCAGGTAGTCTGCGTAATCCTGGCTGGCCGGGTTGGTCAGCAGGTCGCGCAGATAGCGGATGTAGAGCGAGTTGTCTTTCGCGGGCAGCGCTTTGCGCAGGTCGTCCACCTTGTCCGGTGTCAGGTTTTTGATCAGGTCGTTCAGTCGCTTGTCGTTCTTGCGTTTGGCCATGTATTGGTTGTAGATGCCGCCCACGAGCAGCAGGGCGCGGATGAACAGCAGCAACAGCAGCAGAATATCCGGGATAAGCAGGCTGTTGGCCACCCAGAAAAGTACTTGTGAAATGGTTTCCATATAAGTTTATTTGTTTTACGATTTCTTGGAATTTATGACGGTTCGGGGTTGTGCCGAATGTTTTTTGCGGGCGTTTCGCTTTTGCAGGACGATCCATTTGATGCGGTTCCAGAGCGCCCCAAGCACGAAGAGAACCAGGAACAGTCCGAAGGCGAATCCCAGTGCCCGCCAGTTCGTCGGCTCATCGACCGCCGGATAGGTTACATTGCCGTTGACGGTGGTCAGCAGACCGATGATGCAGACGAAGAGGCTCACCAGAAAGTGCGTCTCCAGCCGCATCTCCTTTTCCGGCAGCAGGAGCCGGAAAAGGTGGCAGAGCAGCGGGAACAGCACGACGACGGCTGCGGCGAACGCATAGGAGATCGCCGAGAACGACGTTCCGGGAAAACTGAACACCAATTCGGTCTGCAGGTAGAACAGCACGGGGAAGACGAGTAGGCTGGGGTACCACTTCAGGGGTTTCACCCACCACCGTTCCTGTTGTCCGAACCAACCCCGCAGCACGGCGATGCAGTAGGCGAAGCAGACGACCGATTCGAGCGTGATGATAACGGCCATATTTTGCAGAGCCGTCGTGTTTGCAGGTAGTCGGCCAGCTGCGTCTTCGATTGCAGAATGGCGTACGGGTAGGTCGCGATGACGAAGGCGCCGCACACCGCTCCGAACAGAGCGGCCTGCCAGATCCTCCAGAAACTGAGTTTGAGCACGCAGTTGATGAGGATGAACAGGATGAGTATGCTGATGATTAGTTGCATAGTATCGTGTTAGTTGTCTTTTCTCTTTTTGCGGAGCACCAGCAGCAGGACGACGAACAACACCAGTACGCCGCCGGCGATCCATACGCCGTTCAGGGCGTTTTTCTGACCTTGTTCACCGCTGGATACTTCGTCTTTCTTGAGTACCATTCCGTTCTTGTTATCCGGGCTTTGTACGGTCTTCATGGTCTGGATCTGCTGTTTGTAGGCCGCCGCATGCTGCGGAGCGACCCGTCCGGCGATGAACTCCTGCAATTTGGCGTTGCCGCCCGAGAAGCCGCTGCCCGTCGAGCCGAACTCTTCGACCAGCTCCGTGTGCAGGCTCGCCAGTGTGTTGAGCTGCTGCTCCGAGGCTTTCCACATTCCCTTGCGGGCAGTTTCCAGCATTACGGCCGTGATTTCCTGCAGGGCTGCCGGATTCTGCTGACGGAAGAACTGTTCGGTTCCCAGGCCGTAGCTATCCTCGACATACACGTCGTAGATCCGGTCCCACATCTCCTTGTCGATGACATCGGGCTTGGTGACGTTCCATCCGTAGGTGTTGGTCACGACCTCGGTGATCTGCGATGCGCTCGATGCGCCGCCCTTCATCACCTCCTTGACATATTCCGGATTGAAGATCGTGGCGCGGGATTCCACGCCGATAGCCTCCTTGAGCTCCTGCATCTTGACGTTGTTGCGGTTGCGGTAGTCGGCGAAATAGGCGTCGGGGTCCTTGCCCGTGACATTGCGCACGGCCAGGTTCATACCGCCCATGAACTCATAGACGTGGTCGAGGCTCAACGCGCCCCAGGTGTTGCTCTGACGGGGCTGTACGACGGCGTCCGTGTTGTGGAGCACGGCCCGCAGCAGCCCGGCCTTCATCTCTCCCCACTCTTCGTCGCTGCCGTACACGGCGCCCATGTTGTTGATGTAGGCGTCGGCGATCTCCTGTTCGTCGGTCCACTTGTCCCCGCTGGTAATCATGTCCTGGATGCCGGTTCCGTACATGCCGTTCACACCGCCGAATACCCGCTGTGTGGACATTTCACGCGCGTCTTTCGGGGATACGCCCTGCTCGACGAGCAAGCGTTCGGTCTCCACCGTGCTTTCCGCCACGCGGTTGCCGTACCGGTCGTCGGTCGCTGCCGCCGCCATCTCGACGGCCCGCGAAATCAGTGCCAGGCGCGATGCCGCCAGGTCGCGGAATTGGCCCGAGGTCTGTACGATTACGTCCACGCGGGGTCGGCCCAACTGCTCGGAGGGAATCAGCCGCAGGTCGGACACGCGGCCGTAAGCGTCGCGTACCGGCTCTACGCCCAGCATGTAGAGCACCTGGGCGATCGTCGCACCTTCGCTCTCGATGAATTCACTGCTCCAGAAGGTGTAGCTGACTTTGCGCGGATAGTCGCCGTGCGTTTTCTTGTATTGTGCAAGCGTATTCTCTGCCAGCTCCTTGCCTTTGGCCCAGGCCTGTTCGGACGGGGTGGTCTCTGCGTTCACTGCATAAAGGTTGCGGCCCGTAGGCACCGCCTGCGGATTGGCCACGGCATCGCCGCCCGAGGTCGGTGCGACGTATCCGCCTGCCAGAGCGTTCAGAATCGAGCGCATCTCCATTTCCGGACTCTCCTCCAGCGCCCGTTTGTAGTTCTGGATATTCGTTACGGTGCGCTCCACTTCGGCGATGGCCTGCGCTTCGCGCTTCTGATCGGCCGTATATTCCGCAGGAGTAACTGCGCGGCCCATCATCATCATGCCTCGCCGGGGCGGAGTGAGGATCGTGTGCGCTTCGGCGAGCTTCTCCGGGGTGATTCCCGCTACGCGGCAGACCAGTGCGTCATCGGCTTTCTGTCCGCCGAGCACCTGGCGAACCAGTTGCTTGGCCGGCTCCAGATAGTGCTGCGTGAAGAATGCCTGGCTCTTGAGCTGCGTGTCGGCTACCTTTCCGCGCTGGCGGTCGAGGGCCGCTACGCTGTATGCGATCGGGTCGGCGCTCATGGCCATTACCGACGAACGGATCTTCTCCGGCGAGTAGGGAACGCCCGTCGTATAGAGCTGTCCGGTCATCTTTTCGTTGGCGATCTCCTCGGCGAAGTTTTCGATGCGGGCGATCTCCTCGGCAGTGTAGGGCTGCGTGAGCAGGCTGTCCAGCCGCAGGTCGCGGTGCAGGCCCATCTTCACGGCGATCTTTTTCACGGCGATCGATACCTCCGGCTGGCGGGCCTCGTCGGTCTTGTAGTACGCTTCGATTTTGTTCATCAGCTCCTTGTACTGTCCCCGGGTCTTGCTCTCCGTGAACGGCGGGGTCAGGTAGGAGATCGTCGTGGCGTACGAGCGGCGTTTGGCCATCATGCTCTCGCCGACGTTGCCGATGGTGTAGTAATAGAAGTGGGGAATGGTGCCCACCAGACGGTCGGGCCAGTCGTAGCGGCAGAGCGCCACCTGTTTCCGGGGCGTGAACTCCAGGCTGCCGTGTGTGCCGAAGTGAATCATCGCGTCGGCTCCGAAGCCGTATTGCGCCCAGAGGTAGGCGCCGATGTAGGGGTGGGGCGGAGCGGTTTTGGCGCCGTGTACGATGGCGAAGGCGTCGTCGCCGACCGCGGCCATGGGCTGCGGCAGCAGCACGACGTTGCCCAGATCGATGCGGGCTACGGCCAGGCACGGTTCGCCCTCCCGGACCGTACTCATATAGTGGCCCGGCGCTTCGCCGTACAGTTGCACGACGTCGGCATAGAGCTCTTCGGGTAGGGCGTCCTGCACCCAGGATTCGTATTCCGACTTTCCGACCAGTGCCGGACGGCCGTTTTTCAGGAAGTCGTCGAAAGTTCCTTCGGCATAGGTGCTCAATACGGCACCCTGTGTCATCAGCAGCTTTTCGAACTCTTTTCGGTCGCAGGCAGGTTTTTCACCGTGTAGCCTTCGGCCTTGAGCCGTTTCAGGAGATTATAGAGCGACGGCACCGTTTCCAGTCCCTGGGCCGTCAGCGAGGATTGTCCGGCGCCTTTGAAGTAGTAGATCGCTACTTTCTTTTCAGCATTCGGCTTCCGTTTCAGCGAGATGAAGTTGCCGATGATCCGGGTGAAATTCTTCAGCCGTTCGGGAATGGCCTTGAAGAGGTAGATTCCCTCTTCGTCCAGTTCCTGATCGTTCAGCACGTAGGGGTAGATCGCGCCGTCCAGTTCGGGTACGACGATACTCTGGGACATGAATCCCCCGAACATCCCCATCGGGTCGCTTTCCCACTCCTCCTGCGTTTCCAGCATGGAGAGCGGCGAGAAGATCGGGATGTTCCGCTTCTTCAGCCACTCTACGGCTGCGTCGGCCTGGCCCATGACCATGCGCCCGTGCGCGAAGTGGATGACCGCGTCGGGGCCGATTTCCCGCAGGAACGTCAGACGCTGGCGGTACGACGAAACGGGATAGACGTTCATTCCTGCGTTTTGCAGCGATACGATCAGGCTGTCGATGTTGGCCCGGTTGCCGCTGAAGGGGTCGTTCAGACCGCCTACGATTGCGATTTTGGGGGCTTTCTCCCGATAAATTCCCTGTTCCCGGAGGTATTTCTCATAGTCCGCGACGGTTTTGAATGAGAGGTCTTCGTCCAAGTGGTAGAGCACGTCCGAAGCGCTCTCGACAGCTTCTTCAGCCGGTGTGACGAAGAGGCGCTTCGCGTCGATATGCTGGCGGACGTAGCGGGCCATATTCCGGTAATTCCGCTTGTTGCCGTTGCCGATGTAGGCCGAGATTCCGGCCTTGGTGAGGCTGTCGAGGCTACAGATGTCGTTTTCCGGATTGGTGGCGGCGTAAATGTAGATAGGGGTGCCTTCGTCGGCTGCCGCGAGGATCTGCGCTCGCTGCTCTTCAGTGATTTTCAGACCCATGCCGAATCCCAGCACCAGGTCGTAACGTCCGAGCCGGTCGAGCCGGTCGAGCGGTATTTCTTCGTATTCGATGAAGTTGTCTTCGTTGGATTTGACGAGGCTGGCCGTCTGATAGTTCTGGAAGTTCACCAGTCCGATCCGGGTCGTGGATGCCCATTTGCTCCACGCCGCCCAGCAGCACAGGACCACTGCGAGTACGGCGACGGCCGCGAGGATCCATTTCTTGTTTTTTGCCATTATTCGAAGTGTAAATTGTTAAGATTCTTGAGGATTGCCGGCGTCCGGATCCATACCGGACGGGCCGTATCTTGAAAACGGACTCTTTTTGCGTGGTTTGGCCGGCAGTCCCGTAGTTCCGGTGCTGCCAGCCAATCCGATCGCATCATTTCGTCTATTTCAGCAACTCGTACTCCAGTTGCGGACGTCCGCGCTCACCGTCGTCGCCCGAACCGAATTTGAGGAACCGGAGCTTGTAGTAGTTTTCCGCACAGTCCTTGATGACGAAGAAACGGTCTGCCTTGACACCCGGATTCTCCACGCCCGGCATCGCGGGGGTGCGCCAGTTGGTGCCGATCGTGTTCGCTTCCGTCTGGAACTCCGCAGATGCCACGTCCGCACGTTTGAAGTCGGCATACGACTTGGTGTCCGTCATGACGATCGCTGTTTCCGCGCCGCCCAGGTTGTTGATCGTGATTACATCCTGCGTGAACGAGATCACCGGTCCCGATGCCATCATGGTCGAAGAGGCGGCGTAGGCCCACATGATGTCCCATTTGCTCTTGGCGGGCTGGAGCACCTGTTCGCCGGTTTCGAGCGAGAGTCCGATGAAGCTGTAAATCGGGTCTTTCGTGATTTCGACGGTTTTTGGGGTCGTATCTTCCACCTTGCCGTACTCTACCTTGTAGCCGTTGCCGCTGCGGGTGACTTTCACTTTGTACCAGAGGCTCCGGTTTTCCGTACCGTCGGTATTGGTCTTGTTGTCGGCCGAGGCCACGAAAAATACCTTGTTGTTCGCATCCGTAGCCGATATTTCGCCGAATGCGGTCTTCGACAGGTCGCCCGTGACGTCGTCGATCCATTCCGCCTTGAAGTCTTCGGACATGCTGCCTGCGGCGATGTTGGGTGCGCTCTGCGCATCTTCGAGGGTTACGGCTGCGAAGTCCGTTTTCTCGGAAGCGGCCGCTACCGTTGCGTATGAAGAGTTGAGTACCACGCGGAACTCATCGCCGCAGTAGAAGCCCAGGTTCCAGCTCTTGCGGTCGATCTGCATCTGGCTGTTATTACTCAGATCGACATAGACCATGTTGGCGTAGTTCTGGTCACCGACTTTCCCTTCGAGCGTCATCGTGCCGCCCGTGGAGACGATCGGAGTGAACGAGAGGGTCATCTCCTTGGTCGTGCCGATCTTGTAGCCTTCGGTCAGCGAGAGGGAGAGAATCTGGAATTTCGCCGTTCCCTCGGGGTTTTTACCCGTCGCTTTGGCTACGGTGAAAGTGCCCGTGGACTGTCCGGCCGGAATATTGACCGTGATCTTGCCGTCGGTCATGGCCGGGGTCGTCGTGATGTCCGCGTCGGATACGTCCGAAGAGGTCATTTCCATCGTTACGTCCAAGCTCTCGGTCGTAGCGCGGCTGAGTTTCAGGCCGAGGCTGACGGTTTCGCCGTCCATGCCGGCTTCCGATACGGCGAATTCGACCGAAATGTCCTGCAACTTCAGGTTGTCGTCATCGTCGTTGCATGCCGAGAATCCGAAGGTCATCAGACAGGCTGACAGTAAGTAAAGTAATCTTTTCATAGAATGGTTTTAATTAGTTAATATTGAATTTGTTATTTTTTGAATTTTCCGTTCAGCATCAAGTTCAGTCCGATGAAGTAGCTGCGTCCGCAGCCGAGATAGCTGACCGAAGGGGTGTCGTTCGCGGATTCTACGATCGTGCGTATGTCGGTCAGGTTGAAGAGGTTTTTGACACCTACGTTCAGGCTCAGGAACGAGGTCAGCTTCTGCGTGACGGTGATGTCCCCGTAGTGGTAGGAGGGGAGTCCCCTCAGGTAAATTTCGCTCTCTTTCTTGTTGTCCGGGGTCGTGTATTCGTGGTAATAGTACTCCTTGCGCTGGCCGGTGTATTTGTAGAAGAAACTGATGTCCGTTCCCGACTTGGCGATATGGTAACTGATGGTCGTACTCACTTCGGGCGAATAGCGGAACTGGGGCAGGCTTTTATCGTCGGAGGCATATTTGTTGTAGCGTCCGATCAGCGAAGCATTGACGTTCACGCGTAATCCGCCCCATGCCAGCGAGGTTTCCAGTGCCCCGCCCAGGGTTTTGTAGCGGCCGATGTTGTAGTAGGTGTTGTAGTTGGGAATATCGACGTTCTGCGCCAGGCTGATCTTGTCCTTGAAGACGTTGTAGAAACCGCTCAACGTGGTGGTGAGCCGGATCCGCGCGTTATGCAGGATGCGGTAGGTGAACGATCCCGTGACATTGTTCGAATATTCGGCTTTCAGGTCCGGGTTGCCGTCGATGTCGTGGTTGTCGTTGTGGAACGAGAAGTAGAGCTCCTGCAGGGTCGGCGTACGGAAGCCGTAGGCATAGGAGAGGCGGATGTCCATATCGGGTGTCAGATCGAACTTCGTTAAAATCGAAGGTACGGCCACAGGAGCTTCGTAGTCGGCCATCAGGAAAGCCCGAACGCCGGGGCGTACGCTCATCCAGCTCCAGGGTTTGTATTCGGCCGAGATGAAGAATGCCAGATCGGAGATCGTGGGGGTGCCGTCGATGCGTCCGCCCTTGCCTTCGGTCCATTGGTATTCCAAACCGGGCTGAAGGCTGATCTTCGGGCCGATATTCCAGGTTGCCGTCGCCCGTGCGATCCAGGCTTTGTACTGGGTGACATCCTGACTGGCATCTTCGGCCGAGAGCCATTTCTCTCCGGTCGAGAGGTCTGTCCAGGTGGTCTGCGTGCGGCGCTTGTAGTCCTGGTAGGAGAGGGCGAGATTGACGCTCAACCGGTTGTCCAGTCTCCAGTCTGCCTGTAACTGATGGGTGTATCGTTTGGTCAGATAGTCCTTGTCGGAAACCTTCTCCGGTTCGATGGCGGTACCGTTCAGAGGACCGAAGATTTTCTCGTCGAGGAAATCCAGCCGGTACCAGACGTTCAGGTTGCGTCGCTGGAACCCTATCATACCGTTGGCCAGCGACTGGTCTTTGGGATGCCAGCGCTTTTCGCGTCCGGTCAGGTCGCCCTGCCAGCCGCCGTTGTCGTTGCGGGTGTAGCCGCCGTTGAAGTAGAGTCCGTTTTTAAGATTGAATCCGAGGTCGATGCTTTCGTTGTGAAGACCTTCGCCGTTGAAGAACTGGTATTCCTTGCCCATCGTTTCTTCCTGGATGCGGGCGCCCACGCGCCAGGTGCTTTCGCCGGAATAGCCCGGTCCCTTTTTGGTGATGATGTTGATGACTCCCGCAAGGGCGTCCGTGCCATAGACTACCGACATCGGACCTTCGACGATTTCGACCCGTTCGATCCGGTTTACGTCGAGTTGGCTGAGGCTCTGTTTGGTCGAGCCTCGGTCGATCATCGGAATACCGTCCATGAGGATTTTGACGTTGTTGCCGCTCATACCCATCAGCTCGAAGTCCGTTTCTCCGAGCGCCATGTCGTTCGAGAGGCGGATGCCGATTTCGGTGTTGAGCAGCGACTGTACATCCAGGGGTGCCTTTTGCCGGATCTGATCGCTGTTTACCGACCGTACCTTATATAAGGAGTTTTTCATGGATTGCGGCGAGAACTGTCCGGTGACGACCACCTCCTCCAACTGGTTGATATCTTCCTTGACTTCGATGTTCGGGAATACGTTTTCCCGACCGGTTTCGATGGTGACCGGAAACTCCTTGCGGTGGGCGGTTACGGATTGGACGACCATCGTATATTCGCCCGGGGGAGCCGCAAATTCGAAATTGCCGTCCCCGTCGGACATCCCGCCGAATACCGTATTTTTCAGCGAAACCGTGATGTATTCGGCCGGAGCGCCGTCTGTGGTGATGACATTGCCCGAGATTTTGACCTTTACCCGGTTTTGTCCCGCTGCGGGCAGGACGGACAATAATAATAGGATGACAGTGCAGATATTTTTAATCATGGGCTTTTGGTTTTATTCGTTTGCAAAAGTAGGGGGGATGAAACGGGCGGGCAATCACCCGTTTTAGGTATTTCGGAGGCGAGAGGTAGTCAAATGTGGTGAGCTTGCCCGTCTGTCGGATTCCTGAGCTGTTTCCCGGATCTTCCGTTCGGTTTGCGGAGCGGTCCCTTGATTTTTGTCCGGCCGGAGGTGGCGTTGGGGCGGTTGCGATAAAGTCCGGTCGTTTTTCGGGTTTGGCGGAGATTTTGTACAAGCAGTATCGAAAGAACTTAAAAAATTATCGATTATGTTTTTCTTGTGGTATTTATTGATAGGTTTGGTTGCCGGATGGCTCGCCAACCTGATCGTGAAAGGGCGGGGGTCCGGCCTGATCGTCAATTTAGTTGTCGGCATCGTCGGCGGGGTGCTCGGCGGCTGGATCTTCTCGCTGTTCGGACTTTTCGCCGTAGGAACCATCGGCAGTATCGTCACTTCGGTAGTCGGTGCTATCGTATTGTTGTGGATCGTAGCTGCCGTAGGCAATAAAAAAGAGAAAAAGATAGACTAAAAAATTATTCGTATGAATGAGAAATTGAATGCGGACAAAGAGCGTCTGAAGGCGGATCTGTCCGATACGGTACAGGATGTGAAAGAGCATGTGGCCGCGAAAGCCGGTCAGGTGAAAGAACAGGTCGTAGCGAAAGCCGGCCAGGTCAAGGAAAGCGCCCGCCAGCAGGCGCAGCAACTGAAAGGACAGGCCAAGGAGCAGGCAGGCAAAGTGCTCGACAAGACCAGGGAATTGGTCGATAAGGCATCCGAAAAGGTGAAAGAGTGGTAATAAAAAATAGAATGGAAAAGAGAGGCCGGCCAGCCATAGGGCCGGCCTTTTCGTTTGTGTGTCCGGACAAATGGATTATCTTTGCACCCCGACAGGCCGAAGTTCCGCTGCAGAGGAACCGAGGCCGATATTATTAATCACTTTAATTTTTACAGGATGAAAGAGATCCAAACAAAGCGTACTCCGCGCTTCAGGCGCTGGTGTCGCAAGGGGTACGCCGCTTTCGCGAGCCTTCGGCGCCAGGTTACCATCGGAGTCCTCTCTGTTTCGATGTCCACCATTCTCCTGTCCACGACGACGCCCGTGCAGGCGCAGACCGTCGATTCGCTTACGATCGCCAGAGAGCTGGAGATCGAAAAGGTCGAGGTGACGGGGGTGAAAGCTACCCCCACGCGCAGTACGATGTCGTCCACCTCCGTTTTCGATCGAAAGGCGGGTGCTTCGGCGCCGGTCCAGACCCTCGAGTCTGTGCTGCGTTTGAGCCCTGCGATCGATCTTCGGGAACGGAGCGGCAGGGGAACGCAGGCGGACATTATGATCCGGGGAGGTTCCTTCGACCAGACGATGGTCATGCTCAACGGTATTAACTTTACGGATGCCCGAACGGGTCATCAGTCGCATTCGCTGCCGATCGACATAGATTGCATCGCGGGAATCGATCTGATCGACGGCGTATCGGGCGTCGGTGCGTATGCAGGGGCCCTGAATATCCGCACGATGCCTCTCAAATCCCGCTATCTGCGCATCGAGGCGGCGGGCGGCGACGACGGCTATGCGTACGGCAATCTATCGGGGGCCGTGACCAAGGGACGTTTTTCCCTTTTTGCCGCCGGGTCGTACCGTCGCAGCGACGGGTATATCCACAACACCGATTTCGAGAACTACAACGGTTACTTGCGGATGAACTACGACAGTGAAAAGGCCGGATTTTTCGATTTCCAGGCCGGTTATCAGAACCGGTCGTTCGGTTCGAACCGGTTTCTATGCCGCGTACAATCCCGATCAGTTCGAGCATACTTCGACGGTGCTCTCTTCGCTGCGATGGGTGAAATCCGTCGGGCGTTTCACGCTCAATTCGTCGGTCAGCTACCGCAAGAATTTCGACCGCTACGACTGGACGCGCGGTACGCCGATGAATCATCACAATACGGACAATGCGGGAGCCGAGTTCTGGGCCGACTGTACGTGGAAGGGCGGTGTGACCTCCCTGGGAGGCGATTACACCTACAACCACATTTACAGCACCAATCTCGGCGAGCCGCTTCCGACTCCGCACGGCAAATATACCCATGCCAAGGACCGTCACGTGGGAAATCTCTGGCTGCGGCATGTCAAACAGTGGGAGCGTTTCGACGTTTCCGGTTCGGCCGGGGTGAGCTTCACGCCTTATGGGACTTCGGCCCTGTGGAGTCTTTCGGGAGGCTATCGTCCGGTGCGTGGGCTGCGGCTCGAGGTCGGTGCGGCCCAGTCGATGCGACTGCCTACCTTCACCGATCTTTATTACACATCCCCTGCACAGCTCAATAATCTGGATTTGAAGCCTGAACATGCGATTACCTATCGTTTCGCGGCGGATTACGCCCGCAGCGGGTGGAATGCTTCGCTGTTTACTTACTACCGGCAGGGGCGCGACATCATCGACTGGGTGTGGCGCGAGGATATGGACGGCAAGTGGCACTCCGAGCAGGAGAGCAAGCTCGACACCTATGGACTGGAGGTTTCGGGCGGTTATACGACGACCGGGTTTCTGCACCGGATTTCGGTTTCATACGGCTATATCCATACGAGCAAAGTCGATCGGGTCATCACTTCCAGTGCGCTGGATTATATGAAGCACAAAGCGGCGGCGACGGTCGAATTCCGTTTTCTGCGTAACTGTTCGCTCACGCTGACCGGTGCGGTATATGACCGCAACGGCAGCTATACCTATTATTTGCGTAATGCGGACGGTTCCCTGATGTTGGATCCCGACGGCAAGATGATGACCGAAGTGCGTGACTTCAAGCCTTATTTCCTGTTGGACGGCCGTCTGTCGTGGGAAAAGAAGGGGTGGAAGCTCTATTTTGACGTGATGAACATGACCGATACCCGTTATTTCGATTTCGGCGGGTTGGAGATGCCCGGCGTCTGGTTTTCGGGCGGTATCGTCGTGACGATCGGGTAATGTCCGGAAAAGTTTGTTTGCGGCGGGCCGGGATCGAATCCCGGCCCGTTTTATCGTTGCGAAAAGTGTCGTATTGTGAGATTCGGCCGTGGAATACGTGATAGTTTGTAACCGTATAGTCCGTTTCGATAAAAGATTTGTAACTTTCTTTGGAGGGATATTTATTTATTTCGTATATTTGATGTAGTCTGAAGGTATTTAATTGACTACAAATAGATTAAAAGAAACTCGCATGAGAATAGGCAACGGATAAGAAATTGGTAAAGTGCTTTGATACACTATATTTCTCATGCTGTCAAACAACTCTTATTTGTTTGCAAATATAATATTATTGCAGGTAAAAATCAAAAATAACGAGGTTTATTTTCATTTTTGCCTGCTGATATTTGTTCCGGATTGTCGGATGCGATATATTTGTAATTAGGATTCGTACCGTGTTCCAAGCGGTTCATAAGTAACGACTTGCGGAGCTTTGGCAACAAGGGGATGCGGCTCCGTTTTATAGAAATGACTTATGCAAACCGACTTATCCATTTACAACAGTCTTCGCCCTTCCTTTATAGAAGGCGTTCACGCCGTGAAGTTCAATGCTTTGTCGGCGGTCATATCGCGTTACCGGGATTATGCCCGCAGTTCCGAACAAATAAAAGCGTACTCGGGAGATTCTCTTCTGATGCGGGACATTGCCTCCTTGCTTGACGAAGCACCCCGTCCCATAACGGGGGAATACCAGGATTTCACCCCGTTCCTGCTTCTTCTGATGCTTTCGGAGGAGTTTCATGCCGTCCATTACGTCGAGCGTCTTGTAACGTGGTATTTCGGCTACTGTTGTGTCGATGAACTGCGGACGGTCTGCACCATTCTGTTCCAGTGTTCCTACCCGCATCACGACACGCTGCGGCTGCGGTTTAAGAATTACCTGCGTGAAGCCCGTAAGACATTGGGTATGCCCGTTGAATGTAACGCTGCTGTCATGCTGAAAATGCTCGACGCCTCTTATGAACATCTCACTCCCGCCGATGTCGGGGAGTTCGAGGAGCTGTTGCACCTGGGGGACGATTACGAGTTCATCTCCCGTGTCAAATCGAATTATCTTGCCTCGGATAACGTCACGGAACTCGCCGGGGTTTGCGGGTATTCCAGCACGATTACCTTCCGCCGGCGTTTCCAGCGGGTTTTCGGCTGCTCGGCCTCCTCGTGGTTACGTCAGCGCCGTATCGAACGTATCGGGGAGTTGCTGCGGACGACACACTACACGTTGCAGGAAATAGCCTACATGTGCGGTTTCTCCGCCCAATCCCACTTTACGGACTTTTGCAAGCGGAATATGGGGAGCAATCCCACTTCCATCCGCCAGGAAGGCCGGATCTGACATTAAAATCGGCCTCGTGATAAAAAAACGAAGAGAAAGATAAAAATCGTAATCCGCCGGTTTTTCGATTCGCTAACTTTATACGCGAAAGTAACAAGACGGATTATGATTGCATTTATAGAAAAATTAAACAGCGAAGTCCTGCGGAGTATCGAACGTATCGAATCGCGGGATACCGACGTGTTGAAAAAGTCGCTTGAAGCGTCACGTGTCCTGGGAGAAGCGTTCGACCGTTTGAAACAATATATCATCGGCTACCGTTTTCAAAACGATGACGAGGAAATAAAGTTCTTCAAAGAAATCAAACCCCGTCTTTTTTGCCGTCTGATCTATTACCGCAAGCTCTACAATATCGAGATGAACCGTCCGGTAGGAAGTATCGAGGCACAACGGGAGTACCTGGACGCCCATGTTCGGGCCATCAACGCGTACACGCAGAAACGCCTTGACTTTATCCGCTATTTCCGCAGCGGCGCTACACACCTGGACAGCCTCTATTTCCTGCGCGGGCAGACCGACACGGAGCAATACCTGGAAACCTTCTACTATGAACTCGACCCGCAGTTTTCGACAAACGCGGATTTCAAGGTGGCGAAAATCCTGGCCAACGATATGTTGTCGGTTTATCTTATGGGCGAATTGGAATCACTGGAGAGCACGAACCTCCGGAACATGGTTCTGCCATTGTCTGACGTGCGTCCGACATGGCAGGACTCGAAGACGGATCTGACGGAACTTATTTACCTGCTCGACAGTAAAGGCTGTTTCGGCAATGTGCCACTCACGCAACTTGCCAGCTACATTTCCAACGCTTTCAACGTACACCTCGACATGAACCTTTCGAGGACATTCTGCGATATGAAAATCCGAAACAACCCGACACCGTGGCTTGACAAGGCGAAAGAGGCCCTGCTTAAACGTATGCAGACGTGGAAGCGAAACAAGAAAAACGGCAATTCCGAGTAGAATATGAACCGGTAAAGCACTCTATTCCTTATAGAAACACTGATAATCAGCGTTGTATATAACAAAAGAACCGAGGTCGGTTTTCCCCCGTAACTCTCGAAAGGAACTTTCCCGAACGCCCGTATTTGCACCCGTATAAGGAGCCGATACGGGTGTTCCGTTGTAGCCCCGTCCGGATTAGAACACCGTTAAGCGTTGAATCACAGTATTCTATCGCATTTCTGCCCATAAAAATACCGAGTACGGGCCGCGGATTTCGGTAAAAAACACTGCCTTCTTCACCGCATGAACCGTTGAGAATCAGTTCACTGCAAATTATCAAAAAAAAGTCGTACCGACCTCGTTTTAAGCTGTCCATATAAGCCCGACCTTTGTAACAGACTAAAAAACAAAGGAGTATGAAAATCATAGTGATCGGTTCGCGAGCCTATAACGAGCTTGTCGGGCGTATAGAGAAAATAGAGGCTGCAATCGCCTCTCTCCCTGAAAAGGGGCGTGCATGGAATAAGGAGTATATAAACGACGAATGGATGGACGGCGAGCAGGTCTGCCGTTACCTGGGTATCAGCGGGCGTACCCTTCAACGCCTCCGCTCGGATCACGTGATCACCTATTCGGCCATCAACCGGAAGCTGTATTATTCCCTCACGGAAATCCGCCGTGTGCTGAAGGAGCGTTCCGTGCGGCGCAAGAACCAACCAAAGGAGTAGGCCATGTTTCTGGACAAGGAATATTTCGACGGATGGATGCAGCGGCTCTCGGAACGGCTGGAACGTATCGAGAAGCTGTGCGCGGGGGACGTGGAGCAACCGCTTTCCATCCTGCCTGACGGGGAGCGTCTTCTGGACAATTACGACCTGTGCCGTATGCTCAATATCAGCAAGCGCACACTCCAGCGTTACCGCACCTCGGGAGAGCTGCCTTACGAGATGATCTATCACAAGACCTTCTACCGGGAATCGGACGTCCTGCGGTTCATCGAGCGTAACTTCAGTAATTTCCGCAAGCTGAAAAAGGATCGTCCTGCCGGTTCCGGTTAGGCCCTGTCCCGAGAGTCCGGCGTCATGGAAAAACGCGGAGATACATGGAATAAGGCACGACAAGGCGGTACAACCGCTCGATATTTGCCGTAAAATCAGTATGTTTGCTGAATGAAGCCTATATAATAATGAAGCAATGAAAGAAACTGATAAAATATATCCTGCCGACAAAGGGGAGGAAGAGCTGCTGCATAATGTGCGCCATATCTTGCAGGAAGCGCGCGCGAAGGTGATACATCATGTCAATTCGACCCTCGTGAGGGCTTACTGGCAGGTAGGGAAATACATAGTGGAGTACGAGCAGCAGGGAACCGACCGTGCCGGATATGGCAAGGCTGTCATCAACACCCTTTCCAGGCGGCTCGTGGCGGAGTTCGGAAACGGGTTCACGGCCACCAACCTGCGGTACATGAGGCAGTTTTACCAGTGCTACCCGAAATATCACACGCTGTGTGATAAATTGAGCTGGTCGCATTGCCGCACGCTTCTCAAGGTGTCGGGCGATGCCGCCCGTGATTTTTACCTGCACGAGTGCGTCAAGGAAAACTGGAGTGTCCGGCAGCTCGACCGCCAAATCAACACGCTTTTCTATGACCGCCTGCTGGCCAGCCGAGACAAGAAAGCTGTGAAAGAGGAGATTTCCCGTACCGAACCCGGACGTGTCGAACCCAAAGAGATCATCCGCGACCCGTATATCCTGGAGTTTCTCGGTATCCCGCAGGGAGAGCATTTTCTGGAAACCGATCTGGAGCAACTGCTCATCAGCCGCTTGCAGCGCTTGATGCTCGAACTCGGGAAAGGCTTCGCCTTCGTCGCGCGACAGAAGCGTATCTCCTTCGATGACAAGCATTTCTACATCGACCTGGTCTTTTACAATTACCTGGCCCGTTGTTTCGTTTTAATAGACCTTAAATCCGGGGAGCTGACCCATCAGGATTTGGGGCAGATGCAGATGTATGTCAATTACTACACCCGTGAGTTGATGAATCCCGGGGATAACCCTCCGGTGGGTATCGTCCTCTGCGCGGAGAAAAACGACGCGGTCGTCCGTTATACGCTGCCCGAAGATGAAAAGCAGGTCTTCGCCGCCCAGTACATGACCTATCTTCCCACGCAGGAGGAGCTGCAAACACTCTTGCAGGAAGTGTGACGACAACGCTCACGGACATATGAAAAAAGCCGATGGAAATCTGTACTTCCGTCGGCTTTTCGTTTACATCTTGATCCCTTTCTTCGCAGGGCCGTTCTCCGGCGGGCTGCCCACGCCCGCGATCACGATGCGCCCCCCGGAGGCGTCGGCAATCTGCCGCAGCCGGGAAGGAATACGGGCCGCCGTGTTGTCTTCCTTCGGGAGCTCTTCCGCCGTGTCATGCCGTTCCCGGCACACGTCGTTATCCTCCTCCGCCTCCTTTCCCTCGCTCTCTTCTATCGGTTTGAGGCTTTGCTGTATCCTGCGGTCTATTTCCGTCAGGTCAGCTTTTAGGGCCGTCAGTTCGGGCTCCTTGCGCCAGGAACTTTCCACCACTTCCCGCAGGACGGGAATATCTTTCTCCAGTTCCTCATTCTTTTTCCGGAATTTCTCCAGTGTCGGCTCGATGGTCGCGAGCGCGTGGATGAAGTTCATCGCCGCCAGTCGCGGGTCGGAGGCGATATTCCCGTAGTTATACTGGTATAGATAATCCCCTTCACCCCGGACATAAAAACGGTTCTGCACCAGGTCGAGCCCGTCTTTCCCGGTCGTTTCGCTCTGGACGAGCAGCTCGAACCCGTAGAGGCTCCCGATGGGTTCGAGCCTGTCGAGCGTGCGTGCCGTTTCGGCGATATGGTTGAGCTGTTTCCCGATGAGCTTGGGGTCGGAGGTTTCCAGCCCGTTCAGTTTCACGGGATTGCGGTACGAGCCGTCCTCGTTGAACTCGACGCGGGCCTTGAAGTGTTCCAGATCCTTGCCGATACGCCGTATCAGGTCGTTGTTCTTCTCTATCTTCTCCGTGATCTGCTCCAGCTTGTAGCGGCTCGATGATTTGCCGCGCACGAATGCCTGGCGTTCGCTTTCGAGCGTGGCAATCTTCTTCTCCAGGCGGGCTTTGTCCAGCAGGTCTGTATTTCCCGAGAGGACGGCGACATACTCGGAAAAATTCATGCCGCTCTTTTCGTCGATGGCCCCCTCGTCGATGGTACGGCTTCCCATGTTGTTGGTCTTGAGCTGGCGGATGAACAGTTGCTTGTTGTGCAACAGCCCGAACTTGTAGGCGTCGAGCGACTTCTCGACGGCGTATAATATCACGTCCACCTTGTTGTCGGCATGGAGTTTGGCGATCTCGTTCCCGGTGCGTATTCCCCGCCCGTCGCGCTGCTCCAGGTCGCTGGGACGCCAGGGGCAGTCCAGGTGGTGTATCGCCACGCAGCGTTTCTGCGCGTTCACTCCCGTCCCGAGCATCTCGGTCGATCCGAAGAGTACGCGGATTTTTCCGGTGTTCATACCGGCGATCATCTCCTTGCGCGCTTTTTCCGAGGTCGCCTCCTGGATGAACCGCACCTCGCTTTGGGGTATGCCGTAATCCTCCGCGAGTTTACGCCGTATCTCGGAATAGACGTTCCACCCCGCTCCGGGTTTGTAGGTTCCCAGGTCGGAGAATACGAACTGCGTACCTTTGTACGCCTCGAAACGGCGGTAGTAACCGGCAATCATACGGGCGCAGTGGCTCGCCTTGTTGTCCACGTGGTCGCTGTATAGTTCGGGGTCTATCATACGCATATCGAGCGACATCTTGCGGGCGTAGTCTGTGGCAATGAGCATTTTCGCCTTTTCCTCCCGCTCCGAGAGCGGCAGGCGGCCCAGGAGCGTGGCATCGCCCGATTTGGCGAACTGCACCAGCCGTTCTATGAACTCCGTCTGCTGGGGTGTCGGCGGGATATTGTGCAATATCTCGTTCTTTTGCGGTCGGTCGATCCCTATATCCTCCGCCGAGCGGTAATCTGTAATCTCGGAGTAGAACATGGCCAGTTCGGGAACCTTGATGAAATATCGGAACCGTTCTTTCTGCACGACCTCGTTGGTCACGGAAAACTCGTAGTCGATGGTTTTCTTGGCAAAAATGGCCGCCCAGGCATCGAAGGTGCGGATATTCTGACGCTCCAGTTCCTTCGGGCGCAGGTACTTGAAAAGCAGGTACAGTTCCGTGAGCGAGTTGGAGATGGTCGTTCCCGAGAGGAACGTCGCCCCCAGGTCGCGGCCCGTGCGCTGCTGTATGGTACGCAGCGCGAAAAGCATGTTGAGCGCCCGCTGCGACCCCTCGGGATTTCCGAGGCCCGCCACCCGGTCATGCCGGGTCGTGAAAGTCAGGTTCTTGAATTTGTGGCTCTCGTCCACGTAGAGGTGGTCGATACCCATGAGCGGAAGTCCACGGCGTCGTCCTTGCGTGTTTCCAGCGCGTGCGCCACCTTCTGCAACTTGGCTTCCAGGTTGGCCTTGCGTTTCTGACACCCTTTCATCATGGCGCGGGAAACGTCCCTGCCTTGTGCTTTGAGCACTTCGAGGTTCTCCTCCACACAGTCCAGCTCGGCCTGCAATATCTCCTGCTGTATCTCCGGAGACTGGGGTATCATGCCGAACTGTTCGTGCGAGAGGATCACGGCGTCCCAGTCGTTGTTGCGTATCTCCCGGAAGATGCGCTCACGCTTCCGGGGCGTGAAATCCTCCTTGCCCGGGTAGAGGACTTTGGCCATCGGGTAAGCGGTGCAGAACGTCCGGGCTATTTCATGGATGTTGGCTTTCAGCCCGATAATCATGGGTTTGTTGGCCAGTCCGAGGCGTTTCTTCTCGTAGGCCCCGCAGCACATGATGAGGGTCTTTCCGCCGCCCACCTCGTGGTCGATTATCCCGCCGCCGAGCAGTTTGTCCATCCATATCGCGTCCTTCTGGCTGTCATACAGATTGTCTATTCCCAGCCCCTTGAGGTCGAGGTCGGGGAATTCCTGGTGCGTCCCGTCGTACTTCGGGCGCACGTAACAGTTGAAAGTACGGTTATAGAGGTCTGTCAGGCGGTCTTTGAAGTCGGACGACTGCTCGCGCAGCCATTCGGGGAAAGCACCCCGGATCTCGTCTATCTTGCTGTTGGCGAGCTGTATGGCCTCCCCGTCACGCACTTTGACCTCCCGCCGTTCGCCGTCCACCCATTTGAGGACGGTCTTGGTGATGTCGGGCGAAGTGTTTTGCAGGGCGTGTTTCAAAAGGTGCAGGCCGTTGTACTTACGGGTCTGCGCGCTGACGGCATACTGCTCCGTGATCTTCACGTTCGTCGCTTCCGCCTTCACGCCGTACTCGTCCAGGTTGGAGGCGAAGGTGATCTTCACCTCCGTATCGAAGAGCGAGGAGGCGAAACGCTCGTAAATACCTTTTGGAATCCACCGTTCGCCCAGGTTGAAGTCCAGGTCGTCGAAAGCGATGGGTTTGGGTGTCGCCTCGCGCAGAGCCTCCAGCGATTCCCGGGCCGGGGCGTGGTCGGGATTCTCCCGCAGGAACGCCTCGATCCGTTCGGCTTTCCCGATGACATTGCCGGCGATGAACTTGTCGGCAACCTCGTAGCCGTCCGTTTCCGGGTTGTAATAGATACGTCCTTTCAGTTCCCCGAGTATTCCCTCCACGGTAGTTCCCGTGAGCGATGCCATGTAGCGAGGTTCCACCCGGCCGTACTTGTTCAGGCTGGCCACAAGGGCCTCCGAAGCATCGTCGGCGTGCGTGATCTCATCGGGATTGAAGGCCACGGGACGCTCGAAGATGTCGGCTTTGCGTGCCTTGCCGTCGATGTAACGCTCCAGCGATAGAATCTCCGTCCCCCGCGCGTCCATCTTGATCAGGTCGAGGTTGCGTTTGTCATTGAGCCGTCCGAAGCGTTCGGTGAAATTGTCGTAAAGCCGGTTGAGCATCTCCCGCAGGGCGGGGTTCGCCGTCAGCGTTTCCGCCTCGTTGTTATAAAGGTGGTAATAGGCATCGCGTATCTCGATATACATGGAGGCTTTCGTCCGTTGTGCAGGCGTGAGTTCCAGCGGGTGGAACATGGGTTGCAGGGATTCAATCCCCCGCAGGTAGCCGACCCGGTTTTGTCCGTCCGTGACGAGTGTCCCTTCGCGGAAATAGGGGGCGACCTCCCCCTCGAACGGGCGGGGTTTCATATCCACCTCCCGTATCTGTGGCGTTTCTTTACCGGGTTCTTCCTCCTCCGGATTTTCCGACGTGTCGAACAAGCTGCCCGTTCTCGGCGTACCGGCGGCTTGTTTCCGTCTGTCTTTCGGGGCTTCCGTCGGGGGGCGTACCGCCTGCCGTTCCCGCTGTTCCGGAGTTTCCTGCTGCCGGGCGCTTTGTCGGCGCAGTTCCGCCCTCCGTTCCGGGGTAAGCGACATCATCATCTCGTAAAAGCCGTTGATCGGCGGGTTGTCCTCCCAGTTCAGGGAGGCATACAAGTCTTCGGGATCACGCTCCGGTGGCGTCGTTTTCGGCATTTCGCTCTTCTGTTCCTCCGGAGAGGAGGCCGGGGCGAATAACGAGGGTTGCCGGGGCGTCTTCCGCTTTGCTCCCCGGCGGCTGTTCCTTTTCTTGGATATACCGAGTTCTGCCTGCCGCCGCTCCTCGGCGCTGAAGCCGAACAGGTCGTAGAGCGTCAGCAACGGTTCCTGCTGCACGTTTACCGGTTCGGCAGCCGCCGTTTCCACCGTGTCGAAAAGCGACCCGGCGAAGCCCTCCCGCGGTTTCGGTTCCGTTGTTCCGCCCACGTGCTGCACGGGAGTATCCGCCATGCCGAAATCTTCGGGTTTCGGCGGGTGCTGCTCCCACAAGCGATTCTCCCGCTCCTTCGACCAGGCCCCGAAGTCGGCCAGATCCTCCGGTCGGTTCTCCGGCGGGTGTGGCGGCAGAATCCGGTAACACTTGTCCGGGTTTGTTTTCGATTCGGGTAATCTCCCCGGTTTCGGTATCGACATGGTAGCCCTGCGCCGCCATTTCTGCGACGACGCGGCGTTTTTCCTCCTCTTCCCGCTGCTGCTGAAGGTTACGGGCGTCGGCGATAATCTCCTTGACGATTTCTCCGGCAAGGCGGGGCTCGTATCTTTCGGCACGCTGGCGTTCCGCCTGACGGGAACGGGACAATTCCCGCTCCGGTGTACCGGGTGTCTGTTCCGGAGCATGTTCCAGGCAATAACTCTCGTTGAAATGCCGGTTGAAATCCTCCGAGAGCATACGCCGCATCTCCCGGTCGATGCCGTCCACGCCCTCCGCGTGGGTGAACTCCATCGCCGGTTTGCCGTAGGGGTCTTTGCCTACTTTGGCCTCGGTATGGATCACTCTGTCGAACGACTGGAAAAGGTTGTTTATCCGGATGCCGTTCGACAGCTTGCGGGATTCGATGAAATCCCGCTGCCGTTCGGACAGTTCCCCCCGTGGCGGCTTTCTTTTGCAGGATAACCAGGTCGCTGCCGACCTCCGTCCCTGCGTGTTCTGTAAAGAGGTTGTTCGGCAGCCGGATGGCCGATACGGGCTCGCAGCGGTTCATCAGCCACTCGCGCACGGGGCGTCCCTGCTCGGCGTTCAATACTCCCTGCGAGGTGATGAATGCCACCAGGCCGCCCTCGCGTACCATATCGACGGACTTCATGAAAAAATAGTTGTGCAGCGCCCGTGTGCCTTGCCGCCGCACGGGGTCGGTATGGGTGGAGAAGAACGGGTCGAAGAGCGCCACGTCCCCGAAAGGGATGTTGCTCACGGCCACGTCGTAGTAACCGGCGTATTTGGGTTCGATACGTTCGAATCCCTGTACCCGCACCCGTTTTTCGGGATGCAGGTGCTTCAGGATCAACCCCGTGGCGGGGTCTTTCTCGAAGCAGGTGATCTCCGCGTAGGGGTCGTGGAAATCCACGGCATTGACGAAAACCCCCGTTCCCGCGCTGGGGTCAAGAATACGTTTTGGGACGATCCGCGTGTCCCATATCGCCTCCACGATGGCGTCTGCCACTTTCGGGGGCGTGTAAAAAGCCGTCAGGACGGAGTTCTTGATCCCGTCCATGTAGCGCTTGTATTCCCGTTCGTCGGGAGTATTCGCCCTGATGACCTCGTGCAACTCGGCCACGAGCGTTGCCATGCCGTCCTTGTCCGGTTTCCCGGTGGGGTTTTCCAGCACTTCCTTGATGGCGCCGAAGCCGCTGTATGCGCCGAGTGTCCTTTCTTCTTCGGGAGTCGGCGCCCGCCGTTCCCTGTCGAGCGTGAAGGCCGTCTTCAGCGCGTCGATATTCTGGCGGAGGTGGGTTTTTCTTATTGAATGCCATCTTCGAGAAGTATTTGGACGGTTCCCGTCAGTTCGGTATAGAACAGTTCGTAGTCGGGCGTGTCGGCGAAGTCGTCCGTGAGGTCGTACTTCTCCAGCACTCCGCGGCAGAGGGGCAGCAGGCGTAGAGCCGCCTGCCGGGCGGTATCCTCGGGAATCTCCGCCTCGAATTCCCTCCAGAGGATGTTTACCAGCGTGTTGTAGGGTGAAAAGTGCAGTCCGCGGTAGAGTTCCTCGCGGGCAATTTCTTCGGCCTCGATGTGGTTGCAGCCCGAACGGATCGCCTCGCTGTACGCTTGGGCGGCGCTGTCGGCCCGCTCGGCGATGAATTCACCTTCGGCGATGAGTTCCGGGTGGCTGTCCTTGAGGTAGGATAGTAACGAAAGTCCGTAATAGGACAATTCCCCCGTGGGGGTATGGTGTTGCTTGTCTGGCATGATAAGAATTTTTAGTGGTCGTTGATAATCGGGGAAGAGAAAGGCGCCCCGGGTTCCCACCCGAAGCGCCGACCACTGAAAAAATCCTTATCAAACAAGCGTATCTCGTTATGACAGGTCTTTTCCAGTGGCAAAGGTAACGATTATTTCCGTTTGTTCCTCTTTCCCTGCCTGGGAGTATCGCGTGGCTCGAAAACGAACGAGGTCTTGAACTGGTCATCGAGCGTGAGGGCCGCGTCGAACGTCCCGCCGCCGTTTTTGACGAATCCTCGGATCGTGCCGGTTTTGCCTTTGGTCAGCAGTTCCGCGAGCTGCTTGTCGGTCAGCTCCTTGCGGGCCACGGTTCTCCATACGGTCAGGCCGCAATCGGGATTCTGACACTTGGCGAGTTTGGGATAGAACACCACGGGCCTGCCGCAACGCGGGCAGGCTGTGTCACTCTCCGCGCCGTCGATTCTTGCTTCCAGCAGTTCTTTGGCGATTTGCGAGGCGAAGACTTCGATACCGCGATGGAACGTCGGGGCGTCCATCTCCCCGGTAGCGATCTTCGAGAGGGCCAGTTCCCAGCCGCCCGTCATGGCGACATCGGCGATCTTCTTGTCCCTGACCACGGCATACACGGCCAGTCCCTTGTCCGTGGGTACAAGCGACTTTTTCTCTCGCCTGACATACTCGCGGGCAAAGAGCGTTTCGATGATGGCGGCACGGGTGGCGGGCGTGCCGATGCCGGCATCCTTCATCGCCTCGCGTTCGGCCTCGTCGGACAGTTCGCGTCCGGCGGTTTCCATCGCCGCCAGCAGGCTCGATTCCGTGTGAAGGGGGCGCGGCCGGGTCTGTTTCTGTTCCGTGCCGCATCCTTTGACGGGCAGCTCGTCGCCTTGTACGATGTCGGGAAGGAGGGTCATGTCCTCCTCTTTCTCCTCGACAGGTTCATTCAGGACGGCCCGCCAGCCCGTCTCGACCATGATACTGCCGCGGGCCGTGAAATCATGCCCCGCGCTTTGCAGGGTAAGGGAAGTGTTTTCTTTCACGCAGGCCCCGGAAAAGGTTTCGAGCATCCGCCCCGCGACCATCTCATAGACGATGCGGTGGTCGGCATCCAGTTCGGAAGGGAGGTTCTCGGTGGGAAGCAGCGCGTGGTGGTCGGCGATCTTTTCGTTGTCCACGCTTCGGCGGGAGAGAGATGCGGTATCCATCCTGCTCGCGTATTCCGCGAAACGGGGATAGCGTGTCATGTTCCCGATGAGTGCCGGAATCTCCTCGGCCACATCTTCCGATATATAGCGTGAGCCGGTACGGGGATAAGTGATGAACTTCTTCTCGTAAAGCGACTGGGCGATGTCGAGCGTTTTTTCTGCCGAAAAACCATACCGGCTGTTGGCCTCTTTCTGGAGTGTCGTCAGGTCGTACAAGAGAGGCGGCTGTTCCCTGGTCTCCTTGCGCTCCACGTTCACGACGCGTACCGTTCGGGCGCCGATAACCTCGGCGCGGGCTGCTTCCGCCTTCTCCCTGCCGTCGAATTTCTCCGTGGAGAGGACGGTGAACTCCGTGCCCTCCTTTGCCGTGGAAAGCTTCAGCCGGAAATAGGTGGCGGGCTTGAACGCCTTGTTCTCCAGGTAACGGGAGCAGATGATCGCCAGCGTGGGGGTCTGCACCCGTCCGAGCGACCAGACACCCCGCCCGGCAGCCACAGCAAGCGCTTGCGAGGCGTTGATACCGACGATCCAGTCGGCTTCGCTGCGGGCTTTGGCCGAGAGGTAAAGGTTGTCGTATTCGTTGCCGGGGCGAAGGTGTTGTAACCCCTCGCGGATGGCCCGGTCGGTCAGGCTGCTGATCCATAACCGCACGAAAGGGGTACGGCATTCCAGGTAAGAGTAGATGTAGCGGAAGATCAGCTCCCCTTCACGCCCCGCGTCGGTCGCGACGATGATGCGCTCGGCCATGCCGAACAATTCCCGGAGAATACCGAGCTGCTTCACGACACCCGGGTCGGCCTTATACTCTTTACCCTCCCGAACCTGCCGGGGCAGGAGGATGAACGATGATGGCAGGATAGGCAGGTTTTCCCGGCGGAAACCCGCGATGCCATACTGTTGGGGCATTGCCAGCCCGACCAGGTGGCCGAAGGCCCAGGTTACGGCATAGCCGTTTCCCTCTATAAAACCGTCTTTACGGTTCGTGGCTCCCACGATGGCGGCGATCTCACGCGCCACCGAGGGCTTTTCTGCGATAATAACTTGCATGATGATTCGGATTTTTCAGTGGTTGTTTTCTTGTAGTTCTTCTTTCTCTTTTTCCGGACGGGCGATCAGCCGGCGGTCGTAATAGACATGGTTGCTGTTCCCGTCGTAATACTGCCGTCCGTCGTCTGCCTCCTCCGGGGGGCTGCGTTTACCCGGCCGGAGGTATAAGGCGGCCAGCGCTGCGATCAGGAGCGGCATGGCTCCGGTCTGCATGTAGAACCATTTCATACGTTATACCTTGACACCTTTGGAGTTGCTCTTTTTTTGCAGCTGCGGTAATTTCTCCTTTGCGCCGGAGTGGCCTCCTGCTGTCCCTGCTTGAGCGGCTCTTTTTCACACCTTTGACCGCTTCGACGGTCTTGCCCTCGGAATTGACGGCGACCTGGGTACGGCTTTCAACGGCGGGTTTGACCTCCGCTCCCTGCCGTTTCGCACGGTCGGGATTCCAGCGGAAGAAGTCCATCTTGTTACGCTCGAAGTTGGGCTTGACCCAGGCGTTGAACGGCTCACCCTGCCCGTCCTTGACCATGCCCTTGATGTAGAAAGCCTTGACATCCGCCCGCTTGGAGGGGTCGTTCACCGCTTCCGTCCACTGGTCATAAGCCTCTTTGGGCACGGAGGCTTTGAGGATTGTCCGGTGAATCGTGAGTGTGGGCTGTCGTTCGGAGGCCGTAGTTTCCTGCCGTCCGTTTTTCTCGGCGGCCTTCTGGCGGTAAATCTCCTTGTTCTCCTGGGCGTAGCGGTTGCGATCCAAACCGTCGTAGGTAAAGGAATAGTTACGTTCGGCCGCGTCGATTTGGATATAGGCATCCCGCTTATAACCCGCGCGGGTGGTATATCCTTCGAGCAACACCTTGCCGCCGCCGTAGAAATCCATCTGCTTGCCTTCCGAGAGGTCGGCCTCCTTGATACGGGCACGTTTTTCGAGTAGCGAAACGGGCATGGGTTCCAGAGTGTTCGTCCATTTGTCTATCGACACGTAGCAGGGCGTGAGCTTGCCCGGCTCCAGCTCCAGGTCGATCACTTTCCCGGCATGACGGGTGTTCATCAGGTTCGTTTTCGCCTCCTCATCGAGCAGCACCCCGTGGAAGGGGGCGTCGAGGTCGGGCCGTTCCTGCCAGTAATGCGGCACGACGCGCAGCGAGCCGTCCGCCTGCTCTTCGAGCGACACGCGCCCTTTGGTGGAAACACGCATCCCGTTCTCCAGTTCGGGGTTCATCTCCACCAGCCCGTTGGATTTATGTCCGTAAGACATGGCTTTCAGGTGTGGCTCGATGTCCTCCATGCGGATACCTTTCTTCTCCATATCCGCCAGGTCTATCTTCGTGACGTCCAGCGGCTCGAACTGCCGCTGCTCCTGCGTCTGAAGCCGTTCGGAGGGGTCGATACGGTAATTTTCCAGAATCTCCGGGTCGAAGTCGATGCGGATAAGTTTGTTCAGGGCATTCTCCGTCATGACGAAGATACCCGTGTGGACGGGGTTCTGGGCCTGTTCCATGAACTTTTTGAAGAAGGCTTCGAGGGCTGAATCCTGCGTGTTCACGTTCAGCAGGCTCGCCACGTTCTGATCCGTGGGGTCGGCGGTCTGGATATTGCCGTCCTGATCCACGCCGGTAACGGCTTGTAGTCGTCCGTCGTCGGCATTCTGAACGAGCATGACTTGTTTAGCGTCGTTCTTTACGTTTTCGTCCATAATTACGAGTGTTTTTAGTTAGCACCAATAGCGATGCGGGAACGAAAGTAAGGGGAACCGGCTGAACGTAAAAGAGTTGGAAAGGCTATGGAAGCATCGGGCACAGAAGTGGCCGCTTGTGGCGCAGGGCAGAGGAAATCGGAGAAACGGAGTGCCGGGAAGGACGGATTTGGCAGAGGGTATTTTCGTGGCTCCTCACCTTATTTGTCAGGTAGTCGGGATCTATTGTTAAATGTCAATAAAGCGCATGGATAACCCGTGTTTTTTTATAAATTTGCGAAAACGGGTTTCAATATCCGACAAAACGTGAGGCATGGAAATATATACCCCAAAAACCAAGATCAAACTTTCTCCGGTGATAAGAAACGGGAGAGAATTTGTCGAAGTGACTTTCGGTAATGACAATGACATCCGCTTGTCGCTGTCGAAGGAAGAAAACGTACTGCTTGTCGGCGGCAGGGCTTATCTGCCGGCAGAAGATTTCGTGCTTGCCGAGTTCTTCGACCGCTATGTAAAAATGGCGTTTATAGACTATTCTGCCATCAAGGAAACCGCACCCCGTAAAGAGGAAGACAAACGGCCGCCACTGCCGGAAGGCTATCTGGAAAAACTTCAGCAAGTGCGTTACAGTGACCATACCGTAAGGGTATATACCTCCTATTTCCGCGATTTCCAACAGCATTTCGAGGGGCGTAAGATTGAAACGGTTACTCCCGGCGAGATAAACGACTACCTGCTGTATCTCATCCACGAGAAAAACATATCCTCCTGCCAGCAAAACCAGCGTATCAACGCCATCAAGTTCTATTACGAGAAAGTTCTCGGTCAGGAACGGCGGTGTTACAAGGTGAACCGTGCCAAACGGGAGAAGACGCTGCCCGACGTGTTGAGCAAGGAGGAAATAAAGAAAATACTCGACGTGACGGTGACAGACCTGCGTTTCTTCTGTATGTTCTCCATACTCTATTCCGCAGGGTTGCGCATCAGCGAACTGCTGGAACTGAAACCCGGCGACATCAACGAATCCCGCTCCCTGATACGGGTGCGGCAGGGTAAAGGGAAAAAAGACCGCTACACCCTGCTGTCAAGACCGTTGATGAAAAAGCTGACGGAATATAACAGACTATACAAACCGAAAGTGTGGCTTTTTGAACACAGACCGGGAGAACCTTTCACCGAGAGTATCGTGTCGAAACGGCTGAAGGCAGCGGCCCGGGAAGCGGGAATCACGAAACGGATTTATCCGCACCTGCTGCGCCATTCGTTCGCCACTCACCTGCTGGAGCAGGGAACCGACATCAAGATAGTGAAAGAGCTTATGGGACATAACAATATCAAGACGACAGAAAGGTATGTCCACATAGCCGACACTTTCAAAAGCAATATCAAAAGCCCGTTGGACGATCTGTTGATGGAGGAAGACGAGGTCTGATACTTAAAGAAAATAACAGCCAAATCGGCTGATAGTATAACATTATCTGCCCATAAAAAGAATGAATATGAAAATAGAATTAGAAAATTGTCAAAAAAGTCTTACTCTCAAAGATTTTGAAGAAATTGAGAGTAAATTGGGGTATGCCTTGCCGGAAAGACTGAAAGAGTTCTATTTGCAATATAATGGAGGAGAACCTAAACAGCAAACCATCTCCATAAACAAATATCACGAAGTGGAAATTATAATTTTCCAACCGTTCAAATATAATAAGAGTTTTAAGAATGCTCTTTTTCATACTGTTGAAGGAGAAACCTTGGAGCATCGTAGTTCTAATTCGATTTCTGACAATATTCTGCTATTTGCCAGTGGACATAACAATTTGAGAAATATTGGTGTAATTGCAATCAATATAAAAAACAGAGCTGTATATTTTTATAGAATTATTGGTTTTGTAAAAAATAGCGATGCATTTATTTTTGATGAACCTCAATTGATAGCGGATTCAATAGATGATTTTTTCAATAATCTCGTTGCTTTCCCAAAAATCGAAGAGGAACAACAAACGGAGATTATAGAAATAGAAGGTGTAATGCCTGAACTTTCGGACTGTTCGGCTTCGCTAACAAAAGAAGATATAAAGAATTTTGAGGTTGAGTTGAATGTAAAGATTCCGGCAGGCATGAAGAACTTTTACCTCAAGTTCAACGGTGGTATGCCATCACCATATTGTTTTCAACCGCAGGACGAGGATTTGGATTGGGTGGAGATAAATGCGTTCTTTCCGATAAAGGAACGCACCAATGCTTTTGAAACAATTGAAGTCATAGCCAAAGGTATATGGAGTAGGAATTTAATGCCATGCAACCTGTTGCCTTTTGCTATGGATTCGGGTGGAAACTATTATGCGTTGAACTTGAAGAATAAAAAGATTTACTATTACTTGACTGACGAGTGGGACGAAAACGCTTCAAGAGAATACAACTTTGAAACAAATACTCGTTACATCGCCCAGTCATTCAATTACTTTATAAATCATTTCATCGAAGAAGAGGAATAAAGCGGGCAGATAACAAGCGGATCAATCTCCTTTAATGAGGATTATCCACCGAACATTATAATAAATAAAAATCAAAGCATTATGGCAAAATATGAGTTGGGGGCAATTTATAAAATTAATGGTCGAAGTGGTGAATTGTATTATGTAAGACTTTTGACAAACGACTGTTATGGCGTTTTTTCATCATTAGAAGGCGAACTGAATGAAGAGACATTTGCTCAAACCCATTATCGTCTCTATTTTAGCTGTAACTCTTTTCCTATAAAACGAGGTATATGGGAAAAAGTCGTATCATCTCCAAACTGTACAGATATTGCACGGTGGCAACGCCCTCAATATTTAGCTAATTTTGCTAATTTCAACATGAAATTATTTCTTGATCAATGTAGAGTTTTTCATGAAGATGGGAACCTTTATCAATGTGAAAGTAAAGAGGAGTTTATTAGATTAGTAAAATCCGGTAAGATTTTATTTTGTTTTAATACTTATGAAATTATACCAGACTTTCTAATGAGGTATTACAAGGATTTCCCCAATAACTATATTGTAAATAAAGATTTTATCCATAGTGGAACTTTGGAATACCAAAAAGAACAAACAAATGTATTAAAAGAATTAGGCTTTGATATTGGAAACTTATTATAACAAGCGGCTGAACATTCCTATAAAGGTTAGTTAGCCACCAAACATTAGACACCTCTAAATAAAATTATATGGTTGATAAAAAAGAAATATTGAATCAAATAGTGAATGTGTTGGAAAAACCTTTCGTTACACATGGTTTTCGATATGTACGAGGTGGTCGCTTTGTACGAAAGCTATCTGATGGAAACACAGAACAGCAATATCATATAACTTTCAGGAAGAAATACGGCTGTTTTCTTATGTCAATCGAGCTTATTGTTCAAAATAAAGTGCTATTAAAAGATTTTGATGTTTTATACAGAGAAACCTTAATCTTTGGATACCGGAATTTTGAAGATAATTTTCGGGATGAATGTATAAAAATGGTATTGAAACAAAAGTATGTAACTTTATGCGGACTTGGGGATTGGAGAGAACTTAAAGAGGAAAATGAATCGCTGGAAAGTTTCAATGCCAGATTTCGCCTCTGGTCACCCCCTTATTTTGAAGATTTGAAGGATTTGAATAACATTTTGGAAAAAGAAGGAAGTCCCACATGGCAAGAGCAATGTTTGACCAGCATAAATCTGTCTTTGAAATTTTTCAAGAAAACAGAAGATATAAACTGGATTATAAACAATACAGAATATCAAGGACTGTTCCTATTAAAGCAAATGGGGCGAGTTGAAGAAGTTGAAAATAAGTACAATTCGTTACTTGAAAAAAAGAGGAAATATGGGAATAACACAGAAAGCATAGAGTATTTCTATAAATTATTAATGAATAAAGGTGTCTAACAAGCGGCTCAACCGCCCCAAAGGTCGGTTATCTACCAACCATTAGTTGCGGTCAAAAACGAAATAAAAATGAATGTAATATCAGAAAAAGAATATTCGTTTTCAAATGCGCTTTTTTGGAACGTAATGTTACATCATCATATTCGAGCCTTTGATGAAGAAAGGGATGCGAATTTTGATGAAGTATGGGATGAAGAACTTGTACCAACATTGTTGGATGAAAAGAAGTACAAGAAATATTGGTGTTGGCTATCTCAAATTGATTTGAAAACATCCGAAAATCAAGGTGAAATAGAAAACCCAAGAACTCTAACACTTCCTATCGGCAGCGATATTGTATTGACAATAGAATTTCATCCTTGCTGTACATATTATTTTTTGAATGACACTTTAATCGGGGAAGTTAGTGGCAACTTTCACTTGAAGTATCTCACATATTCGGAATTAATGAGGATTACAAAAGAGATATATGGAGATGTACTGTTTCATTTACTCTTACCTTTGTCTGCAATCAAAGAAAAGGAAAAAGATACAGCACTTTTTGAGATTGTCCAACGATTGCAACAAATTCCCTTATTTAAGGAACATTCCGAATATATAGGTAAATGTATCTTGAACGGATTATTAGTATCCAACTCTGACATACAGGAAAATTCCAAGATAGGAACGATATGTACAAGTAATCATTCGTATAGAAATGCTTTGATATATAATGATGAAAAGCAGGAAATAAAGGAGCTAAATATTCTTTTGTCAAAGTTATAAATTTGCAACTAACACGTGAATAAATCTCCCCGAATGGTCGATTATTCACCGAACATTACTAACAAGGAAAAAATAATATGTGTCAATACAAATCAATATGCAATCCTATAATAGAGCTTACAACACTTTTACAGAGTTGTGGCTTCACAATAGAAAAACAAGAACTTAAAGATTGGCATTTCAATGAGTTTGAGATTGTGATGAAAGGAAAGAAATTACAACTTCCAATGATAGATATAGAAGGTATAGAACAACATAGCGACAATATATATTGTTGCAAATGTCATTGGTCTGTTGTAAAACTAATAATGAATTGACACAATAAAATGTTAGTAACAAGCGGCTTAACCTCCCCTGAAAGGTCGGTTAGCCACCAAACATTATCTGCCCAGAATAATTAACAATAAAAAAGAAAAAAACAATGATTAGGTATATTGAAAAAGGCGACATATTCCGTATTGATGGAGTGAGCAGTTATGCGCATGGTTGTAATTGTGCCGGTGCAATGGGTAAAGGCATTGCCGTACAGTTCAAAAGCAAATATCCAGATATGTATCTTGAATATAAGCAGTTGTGCAAAGAAAATAAGTTTTGCCCCGGTGATGTTTTTGATTATGATTATGGCAATGGACATATATATAACCTTGGTACTCAAGCAACGTGGCGAACACGAGCTAAAATAGAGTATATCGAAAAGGCACTGATACAGATGCTTGAGTTAGCCAGTGGTGATAATGTAACGGCAATAGCCTTACCTGCAATCGGTGCTGGATTAGGAGGATTAAAATGGGATGATGTAAAAGCAATTATAGAGACAGTTTCAAATGATTATCCTAATGTTGATTTGTATGTAGTTGAAACTTATCAAAGCGAATAAAGGCAGATAACAAGCGTATCAATCTCCCTAAAGGACGATTATTCGCCGAACATTATCGTTTAATATGGTAAGTAGAAAAGAAACAGTAAAAAGTTGTTGTGTGAATATACTTGATGATGTAAAAAGAATATTAGCGCAACCTTTTGAATGTAGGAAGACTTCTCTTCCTGATGGTGCATTACATAATGTACAAAAAGAATTGGAAAATATGATTAATGCGATTGATAAAGATATTTACTCGTTTACACCAAGTTATGGCAAATATCTAATAGATTGTTGGCTTGGAGATGAATTAGTAGATAAACTTCTTGATGTTTCTTGTCAATATGAAAAACTAATTAAGTTGAAATAAACGATAGCATACGGATTAATCTTCCAAAGGTCGATTATCCAACAAACATTATCGGTCTAAAAATTAAAATATGGATAGTAAACTTCAATTATTCGCTAAAGTGTTATTAAAAGAACACTATGATGAATTTTTAGAAATGATTCAGTTGTTCAATATAGATAAGAGAACCTTTGTCCTTCAACATAGGAAAATGTTTGAAAAGGGATGGTACGATACAAGCTCTGAAGACAATGAATTTAGTGAAGTAGATATTATGCTTTGTTTTGCTATAGTTTCTCACAGAATGGCAGTTATTGATTGGAGTGGTGAAGAATATTCAGGGCAGGTTAAGCGTTCCATTACGATGATGTTAAAGAATTATGGGATAGAACGTTTCTTATGGAACACTAAAAAAGTTTGAGGATTCTTTGGATTGGGACAAAATTCGCCGAGGTGACTATTTGCCTTTGTTGTTCCAAGCTATGAACAAGCAACTTAACAGAGGCGGTTATTCCATTGTGTTTTGTGATACAAAATCGGATTGTTTTCGTTATGCAATATTACCAACTGCCGAGTTTGTGCAATTTGAGAATACGGAATTAGATGATTATCTGACAATCATTAGTCCTAAGATTTACAATATATATCTTGCAGACAAGGGAAATGAATTGCCTAAAATTATGCTGTACTTAAAAAAGAAATTTTCTGTTCCACTAAGTGAAATCAAGGAATTTTGTTCAAGAGATAAAATTTTACTTGGAATAGGGAACTCTATAATTGTGGATGAATATCGAAAAGAAATTGAACAACTTGGAGGCAAGATTGAAACAGAAGAAATAGACCGATAACAAACAGCAAACCGATTGAATAAGCGGAACGCTGCCGAACATTAGCAACCCCAAAAAGATGAAAATGATTGGAGAAACTATAAGAACTGAATTTGAAGCATTGAAAAATGACTTTGAAACCATAAGGCAACAAATAGAAGACGATGTTGTCAGGACTGAGTTGTATAAGGGCGAGTTTTATGAACTTACTCCATATTCCTATCAGCGTAATGGTTGCAAACAAGGAAAACCTGTAAAGCGTCCTGATACAATAAAAAGCACCAAAAATCTTTGTATCTACGGATTTAATAACCAAAATCAAATCGTAGAAGTTAAGGTTGGTTGTTCTATTGAAAATCAGTTTTATCACACTTTCCTGTATTATACAGACAATCTTGTGAAAAGTATTCTATACGATAATGGAAAACATTTGATGAATGTATGCCATTACTTTTTTGAGGGCGGAAAGCTGAAACGGTCACAGTTATGTGGTAGGTATGGTTGCCGTGAAGAGAATTATATCTATAAAGAAAATGCTTTGACACATATTGAAGTCAAACAATATGATATTGAGGGTAATAGTGGTAATGATTTAATTCATATATTCCAATATCAAGACGATGGGGCTTTAGAAAGTATTACCAAATCATTTCCAAATGGATATTCTGAAATAATCTATAAAACGAAAAGAGGTTGCTAACAAGCGGCTTAACTACCCCTGAAAGGTCGGTTAGCCACCAAACATTAATATTAAAAGGAAACACTATGATACCTGATAAATTGAAAAATGATTTTAATTCATTGAGAAATATGTTTGATGAATTGAAAAGAGAAATTGATAAGAATGTTGTAAAGGAAGAGAATTACAAAGGTGAGTTCTACGAAATAGCTCCTTATTCTTATCAAAGAAATAGGTTTAAGCAAGGGAAAATAGTTGGAAATGTAACTTCTCTTAAAACAACTAATAACCTATTTACTTATTATTTCGATGCAAAAAATCAAATTATAGAAATCCGAGAGGGGTTGGAACTTAAAAATCAATTCTATTATACCTTTTTCATTTACGAAAAGGAACTTATGAAAACTATTGCATATGATAATAGCAAACGTATTGTGAATGTCCGATATTATCTATATGGAAGTAATGGTAAAATAGAGAAGATGTATTCAAAGGGCACTCGTGGAAGTAGAGAAGAAACATATTTTTATGAAAATGACCGCCTACAAAAAATAGTTATAAGACAATTTGATAGAAATGATATTGAACAGGATACGTTACAACATTCATTTGATTATAAGCCTAATGGAGAATTAAAATTTATTATTCTTTCGACTGAATTATATTCTGAAACAATCTATCAGGAAACATAAATTTAATATTAACAAGCCGGGATAACGGACTAACGCCGTTCCCCGTCAAACCATTATCAATTACAGTACGACAATATGAACTTTTACTTAATAGGTAGTTTAGAAGGATTTAACGATTTACGTTTTCCAAATGTGGAAGATTGGCAAAATTGTATGGGACATGCTGAAGGTTTACTAAAGCAGTGGAATCCTCCTGAGATGGAATATATATGGAAAAAAAGTAATAGACATAAACATTTTGATTTATCACAATTTTGTAATCCTCTATTAACTATTAGCGACAAAGCATTAAGTATTTTAGAAAATATTCTTATCAAAAATGGAGAAATTCTTGATATAAAGTCGCCAAAAGGTTTTTATTTTTTTCATTGTACCAATATAATAGATGCTTTGATTGAAAAAGAATCAGATATAGTGTGGTTAGATAAAGAAAGAGGATGGGTGAGTTGTATAAATAAATTTGTGTTGGATAAAAATAAAATCCAAGAGCAAACTATTTTCAGACTTCCGAATGTAAATTGTCGCTATACTTTTTATGGGGAGGAATTTAAGAACCTTGTATTGAAACATCATCTTCAAGGAATACATTTTGATAGATACGAAACTATTATTATAAAATGAATGATTGTTTTAAAGTTTGTAGTTAAAGTATTGATAACACGCACATCAATCACTTAAACAGTGATTATCTGCATCCTATTAAACATTAGAAAATGAGAACACCAATCATAATCCTGTTATTTGTAATCCTGCTTGCCGCAAGCTGCGGAGAGCCTCCCATGCCGCCGTCGGACGAGGAAATGATACGCCATTTCACCACGCACGAGGTGGCGTTCCGTAAGGTGTACGAAATCATGGCAGAGAGTTCAGAAGGTAGTTTTCACTACCCGCCGCTTTCTCCGGAAGAGGTCATTATACTTGATTCAACAGAGCAAAGCGATACATCCCATGAAACGAATGACGAACAAGACATTCCGGTATATGGACTGTTGAAGCCGGAGCGAATCCTACTCGACTCCTTGTTATCAGAGATTGGATGCGGTTTTATCCTTGTTGATCGCAGGGAATGGGGAACGGCGGATTCGGTATATGTGAGCCTCGTTATGCCGTACTATTCCCACGGCATCGTGGATGCGGGAACATCCAAGAGTTTCGTTTACGATCCCGGATTGAGAAGCCGCCGGAACATCCGTATCACCGAACACGGCGACCTGAACGAAATCTACCGCAGGACGTACAACGACACCACGCTTTACAAACCCATCAAGGGAAACTGGTACATCGAGTTAGACCATTCGATATAACGGCCCGGAGTTCGTATCAAAGCTTGTTTCACTTTTTGTCAAGAAGATACATCATAAAGCAGATAATGGCTATCGCAAGGAAAAATAACAGAACCGCAAGGAGTTCGTTAAACCTGCACTTGGCATAGTGAGACATCACTGCTTTGCCTCGCCATTTGTAAATCCTGCTGACGAGCGACATAACGGCAAATGTGACAATGCTAAAAACGACACATGGCAACAATGCCGACACACCTGGAAAAAGCCGGATAGTAACAGTCATCATAGGGAATATCAAAAGAGCGAAGATATAAATCGAGAGCATCATTTCGCCATCGACCCTGCCTGTTCGTCTTGCTTGTTCCAATTTCTCCCCCATCCACCAGAGGTAGTCCCAGAGATAGAACCGTTGCTTATTCTCCTGCCGTTTCATCATGCCCAATGTATAAATCCGAGGTGAAACATCAGTGCGACATTCACCACGGTCAGGGCGATAGCGATAAGGACTATTTGGGCGAGCTTCCTGCCGGGATGTTTCATCTTTCCGTAATATTCACGGAGTGCTTCACGCCGCCCGGCTGTATAGCGTAGCTTGCAGAATAAATCGGGAAGAAAGCAGAGAGGAATCACTATGGCCAAACCAATCATCCAGCCGAAAAGGCGCAATATCGGCGGAACCCCAAGCGGTATGAGTAGGACGAAGAGCCAGCACCAAAACAGTAGCATACGCCCGTTGAGGTTGGTATGCTCCCTTTCGTGCCATATCTCGGCTACATACCATAGATAGTCGATGAAGCAGATCCGGTATTTGCGATTGTCCTTTTCCATACCGTTATCTCCATACAAAGAAACCAACCAATATAAGTATAATCAGAACGCTGACCAACGCAATCTGAACCCGGCGGCGTGTTTCGGGCTTGCAGTCGTCGAAAAGCCACAGCTTGCCGCCAAACTGCCAGTGACACGCCCATTTCCAACGGAACAGCAACCCTGCAAGCCATAGGGCAAGCAACCCGACACCAAACAGCAACCCGTATTTCGGGTGAGCCTGCAACCACTCGAAAAACGCTTCCGCCTTGCTGTTCATTGCTTCGTATATATCGGTAACTGTCATACTTATAATTAAAAGGATTCCGAACACAAAAATAATGTTTTCCGTTCACATAATCACTACTTTATGCTCCAAAACACCGGCTGTACGGTTATAAAACCAGGAAACAGCCCCGGTTAAGGTCACGGAGGTTGTTTGCGGGGGTGTTTGTGTTCATTTAGTTCTGTTCCGGCAGGAGCTTGCAAAGCACCGGGTCGTTCTTGATACGTTCCAGTTCCTCGGCGACGATGCGGCCGGCCTCTGCCTTGATACGTTCGTAGTTTTCCTGCACGACCTGTTTCATGTGATCCGTCCCGTTCTCGTCCGTGAAATCGGTAATTTGTGGTATCTTCTTGTACCGGGCCGTTTCCGCTTTCACTTTTTCGTTGTCCACGACAATCTCGCAGTGGAAAATCTTCTGCTCGATACGTTCGTCGAAATTGTCCGCCACGGCCCCGACGAACATTCCCTGCGTGAGCGTCGAGATCTTCGAGGCCGGGATCAGGCTGTCCAGCTGCGTGGATATGGATGTCGATTTGTCGCTGCGGCTCAACGTCATGCTCTGCCGCTTCTGCAATACCTTACCGAACCGTTCCGAGAGTGTCTTGGCCGTTTCACCTACGACCTGCCCGGAGAAGATGTTGCCCACCGTGTTCATCACGACGGCGGCCTCCTTGTCCCCGTAGTCCCTCTTCAACTGTGAAAAATCCTGGAAGCACAGCAGCACGGCGACCTTGTTGCTTCTGGCCGTGGCGATCAGGTTGTCGAGTCCCTTGAAGTAGATTGTCGGCAACTCGTCGATGATGATGCCCGATTTGAGCTGGCCTTTCTTATTTATGAGCTTGACAATCCGGGAATTATACAATCCCAAAGCCGCTCCGTAAATGTTTTGCCTGTCGGGATTGTTCCCCACGCAGAGTATCTTGGGATCGTTCGGGTTATTGATGTCGAGCGTGAAGTCATCGCCCGACATGACCCAATATAGCTGGGGCGAAATCATGCGGGAAAGCGGAATTTTGGCCGATGCTATCTGGCCCTGGAGCTGGTCTTGAGCGCCTCCGAGCCAGGCATCCATAAAGGGGCTGAGGTAGTTTTCGAGTTCCGGGTAGGATGTCAGAATCGGGAAAATATCCTCGTACCGCTTGTTCAGGAACTCGATGGCGTGCGGGAAGGTACAATACCGCCCGTTGTCGTAGATGCGCAGGAACCAGATCACGGCCGCGAAAAGGATAATGGGGCTTTCCACAAAAAAATCGCCCTGCTTCTGCACCCAGCTTCGGTTCAGGTTGAGCATGATGGTATAGGCGCTCTCGTAGGCGTCCGAAATATCGGTCATGAAGTCCGGGTGAATGGGGTTACAGCGGTGCGAGCGGCGCGGGTCGTCGAAATTTATGACGTAGAAAGTCGGGATTTTCTTGTAACCTTTCTGGTGATTCAGCAGGTGGTTGTAAGCGATTTCCGAAAGATCGGGAAACTTGTAGTCATAGATGTATTGGGTATAGCCCTTTTCGATTTGCTGTTTAATAAACTGGTTTACAACACAATAACTCTTCCCGCTGCCCGGGCTTCCCATGCAGATGCAAGCCCTTTGCGGGTTTACAACGTTGGCGAACCCGTTGTTCCACTGTTTGTTATAGTAAAATTTCGTCGGCAGATTTATGGAGTACTCGTTCTCGATCAGGCGTGTTTCCTGCTGGAATGATTCGTTCTCGTTATTGAAAGGGTCATCCATGAGATTGTTCTTCAGCAGGCGGGACATCCACACGCCGCCCATCAAGAGGCAGATATACCCGGCCGATAGGGTCAGTATGTAGAAAGCCGCGTTCGCCGCTGCCGTCAGCGGCAAGTCCAGCAGCCACCAGTTGAAGAAGAACAGCACGCCTCCCGTGGCCAGCGATGCCGTGATTTTCCGCCAGGTAATTTTCTCCTCTTTTACTCCTTTTGTCCCGAGGCATGAAAGGGCGAGGAACACTACGGCGAAAGTTTCGTCCATAGTATATTCCGGAACAGCCCCGCGGTGCGGTCGAAGTTCAGCAGAATCCTATCGACCACGCCGATATTGATTCCCCATTCCCGTATCTGCCCGTAGCAGAACCAGTAGATGTTGATAACCACGAACAAGATACTCAATGCCCGCATGAAATCCATTGTTTTAGCAAGACCCCGAAGGTCGTCTTCCTGTTGCATAACCGTAAGATTTAATAAATGAATGATAATTGAGATGTTATACTTTCCTCCGTCGTGAGGTATTCCGCTTCCGTTGCCCGTCCCGTCCGGCAGGCGCTTGTTTCGGGGACAAGCCCCTCGTGTTTTCCCCGGGATTCCGTTTTCCGCCGAAGCGCAGCTCGAAGGCGTTGGCCGAGTATGCCTTTCCCAGCCGTGATCCGTTCACGACCGTCCGTGTTTCGTGGTCAATGAACGTCACACCCACGATGCGGCCGTTTTCGTTGCGTCGTATGTAGAGATCCACCCGGGCTCCCCGCAGGCGTTCGCGCAGTTCTTCCTCCGTGGGTTCTCCCCGAAGCGCTTTATCGACCCGGCCACGGATTTGCCTCCTCGTGTCGTCCTTCCCGAACCGTTCGGCGCTACGCTCCATGTGCCGTTCCAGCCCGTCATACCCGACCTCTTTACCGAACAGTGAGGATTTGAGCGGCGCGGCCACTGCCTTGTCCCCGTTCTCGTCCAGCAGCGTGTAGAGCAATCCCCGGTAGGGGGTTCCGTTCCGCTCTCCCCGGACTTCCTCTATACCTATATTATATAAGGACAGCAATGCCCGGAACTCGCCGAGGGTCTGGAAGCGGTATGTCGCCACGGCCGGTTTTATTACCGCTGCCACCTGGCGTTTCAGGTCGCCCCGCGTGTAATCGGCGGGGACGATCCCTTGCCCTTTCTCCCGCCTTCTCCCTTTGGCGGGATGCAGTCCGTACTCCCGTTCCAGTTCCTCGGTAACGGCCACGCTGCGTTCGTTGCGCCTGCTGTCGTTTATCTTGCGCCCGTCCTGGGCCACCTGCACCGACACGATATGGATATGCTCCCGTCCGATGTCGGTATGCTTGAATACGATATAAGGTTGTCCTCCCCAGCCCATGCGCTCCATGTAGGCCCCGGCTATCTCCGCGAGCTGCCCGTCGTCAAGGCGGTCTTCGGGAGCCGGGTTGAGCGACACGTGCACGACGGGTTTTTCCGTCCGGTAGTGCGAGGGCATCCAGCGCAGGAGGTCTTCTGCCGTCGCGGCCACGTTGAAGCGCCCATCCGCCGGCTCCCTCACGATGTGGGTCAGCAGTACTTTCCCGTCGCCCCGATCGACTTTCTCCTGGTTGTACGCCAGCGCGCCGTACACGTCTTTTCCGGTGGTGATATTGGCTACCATCGCTGTTTGAACTCTTCGGAGAGCGACACGACCTGCTGCCCGACGGCCGCCAGTTCACGTGTCGCTCTCTCCAGTTTATAGAGCAGCGCGAGTGTTTTCTTCTCGGAAAAATGCGCGTGCAGCTCCTTCACCACCTGGTTGTAATTCGTTCCCACGGCACGGAATTGGGCGTGGAAAGCGGTCAGCTTCGCCACGTATTCGAGCGTTCCCCGGTCGGTCTTTACCACCCGGAACGCCTCGTTGAACACTCTCGCTTTGATAAAAGCGGCTTTGGACAATAGCCCGGACTGCTCGTAAAGGTCGAGGAAACGGGCATGTTCCACGGCTGAAAAGTTTACCGAAAAGCGGTAAACGGCCGGGTCGTTTTTCGCGGGTCGTCCCCCTTTGCCCCCTCGGGGCTTTCTGTTCTTTTCCATCGCATCGAAATTTTAAGGAGAGGCCAGAGCCCCACCGGTTCCTGAAAATTCCGATCCCTTCGCGGCCTGCCGCCCTTCTGAAAAGCACCGACTCCGGAGGTGCTTTCTCCCCCTTGCGGGCAAGCTGTTTTCTGCTGCAAAACGAGAATCGTGCAGCAGAAAACACAGCTTGCTATTTGCCCTTTGCAAATACCTTCTGCCCGCTCGCGGACAGAACATTGAAAGAGCCGCCGTAACGGGGCAAGGACGGCTTCATTAGCGTCGGGATCGTTCACGAGGCAAAGATACCGACCTGTTCAATCTCTTGTACTACAAGCGATTACGCCACTTGCGTCCACTTTGACGCCACACGCGGCCATAGCGGAAAAAGAGCATACAACCCGTGTTTTTAAGGGTTTACTTTGCACGTGAGAACGGATACGGGCAATGACACATCCCCCTGTCCGCACACGTGCGGACGGATGCAGAAAACACCGTGTGCAGAGGAAAAAGCGGGTCTTTGTCCGGATAAGCAAATGCGGTTGTGCATGAGTATAAAATCGGACACGCGCCCATGCACCGGCATACCGGCGTAACAGCCTGCCAGCGCACCAGCATATATGCGTGCCGGCATACCTGCATAAAATCTCATGCCGTCACTTGCCCGAATACGTGAAGAGATGAACGATTACCCGATTGTATAACTAAAAACGCATGGAACAATGAAAGAGAAAACGAAATTCGTGGCCTTCTCCACCCAGAAAGGCGGAGCGGGCAAAACCACCCTCACGGTGCTGGCAGCCTCTTACCTGCACTATGTAAAGGGTTTCAATGTCGCGGTCATCGACTGCGATTATCCCCAACACTCCATCGTGGAGATGCGGGAACGTGACCTGAAGCTTGCCCTCGAAGACGAACATTACAAGAGGTTAGCTTACGAACAATTCACCCGGCTTCAAAAGAAAGCCTATCCTGTCGTGGAAAGCAACACGAAAGAGGCGTTGGCCGATGCCGACTACCTCCTGCCGCAAGGTGATTTCGATTATGTGTTCTTCGACCTTCCCGGTACGATCAATAACGAGGATCTGATTCATTCCCTGGCCGGAATGGATTATCTCGTCGCCGATCAGTGCCGACCGGGTTGTCATGGAAAGCACCCTGAATTACGCGGTTGTGGTAAAGGAGCATATCATGGGCCGCGAGAAGTCCCGGATGAAAGGGCTGTATATGCTATGGAACATGGTGGACGGACGTGAAAAGACAGAGTTATATCAGGTTTACGAGGCGGTAATGAAAGAGCTGGGTCTTCCTGTTCTGAAGACCTTCCTGCCTGACACCAAGCGTTTTCGTCGTGAGCAGAACGCCAGCCGTCGCTCTGTCTTCCGCTCCACGCTCTTCCCGGCAGACCGTTCTTTGATCCGGGGCAGCAACCTGGATAAACTCGTGGATGAATTGATCGAACTGTTAAAGTAGGATCTTATGAGCGGAAAAGAACATGACGACGGTTTGGACGCTTCCTTCATCATCAGCCAGGCCAAAAGCCGAAACCGGCCATTACATCCTTACACGCCGGAAAAAGAGGAGGAGGCATCGGCTCTATCGGAACCGTCCGGCGAGGCCGCCGCCTCGCCGGCTACGAAAGAGGAGGGACGCCGCCGAAGAGGGAAAGGCCAGGATTACGAGCGTCTTTTTATCCGGAACGCCCCCTCCAATACCCGAAGCGGCAAAACGGTGTATATCCGCAAGGAGTTTCACGAGCGTATAACCCGGATAGTGCAGGTTATCGGTAAGAACGAACTCTCGCTGTATAGCTACCTGGACAATGTGCTGGAGCAGCATTTCGCGACCTATCAGGAGGAAATTTCGGAACTCTACAAGAAACGGAACTCCGATATTTTTTAGTTATGAACCCAATATTTACAACCTATTAAAAACAATCCATCATGTCAGACAAAGCAATTATTTTATCTGTTATCCTGGCGGCCGTCCTTTGCGTCGCCGTGCCCTTCATCTTCCGCGTGTGCCGCTACCGGCGCAGGATGAAAACCCTTATCGTCCCCGACGGCCCTTCGGGGGAGGTCGCCGTGGGGACTGTCCCCACCCCCGAGGCCGAGTACCTGGCCCGTTACATCTGCCTGCTGCGGCTGCCTTTCGCCGGTAACAAGCACGTGAAGATACGTCCGTCGTATCACGAGCGTATCCGCGAGATCACCCGTGTCATCGGTCGTGGCGACGTGACGATCACGGCCTACGTGGACAAGGTTCTCAAGGCGCACCTGGACGATAACCGGGAAACCATCGAGCGGCTTTTCGAGGAACGCGAGGCCGTGGCCTCCCGGCAACCCAAAGCGGAGGAGCGATGAACGGGGCGTTGTGGCTGCTGCCCCTCTTTGCCGTGGGGTATGCCTTGTGGGCGTTTTTCCGCCTGCGGCGGATGGAACGTAACGAACCGGCAGACGGGATCGTTGCCGAAGACACGCCCTGCCGGCAGGAGATCATCGGCAGGAGCCGCTTTGTCCTCGACCCGCGCCACTCCCGGCCACAAGCTGCCGTAGAATCTGAAACTGAAAAAGTTACGGAAAAAGCCGATATATTTGTGCCCACGAATGTACCCGAACACCCCCGGCAGATTCCGCCGGAAGACCTGGATGAAGTGTTCGGTGTCGCTCCCGAGGGGGAGCCTAACGAACCTCTGGAAATCGACTTTCCGCTGTACGATGAATCTTTCCCGGATGCGGACGCGGAGGAGCCGGATTATGACGAGGATGAAGACGACACCGAAGAGCTGCCCCTTTTGGGCCGCTCGCTTGCCCAGGGGGTTAGTTTTGAACAGATGGGCGAAGCCTACCGCCACGTGGTACATGATCCACCTTCAACAGACGAGCAAAGGGAGGAAACGGGACGTGTCCTCCTGGGCCTGAAACAGACCGACATGTTCGAGGTCATCGTTTCGGGCCGCCCCGACGGGAACGACAGGGTAAAATCCCTGATCGACACCTACCTCTCGGCCTTTCACCGGCGTATGTCCGAGAGGTCTGCGGAAAGCCCATCTCCGCAGGGTTCGGTTCCCACGGGTTTCGACGTCCGTGAGTTTGTTTAACCCCATAATGACATCACGATGAAAGAAAAAGACTACGGGTAGCACGTGAGGCTATCCTCGAACCACTGAAAAAATCCGAATCAAGAAGTTTAACCCGGTGCGGGGCCTATCCATCCCCGCGCCACAATTCAAACATTATCGAGTTATGAGAAAGAACAAGATTCTTCTTCCGGCGGCATTTCTCTTTGCCGCCATCTCCTCCGCTTTCGCGCAGGGCAACGGCATCGCCGGCATTACGGAGGCTACCAACATGGTAACCAGCTACTTCGATCCCGGAACGAAGCTCATCTACGCGATTGGGGCTGTGGTCGGCCTTATCGGCGGGATCAAGGTCTATAACAAGTTTTCGAGCGGCGACCCCGACACGTCGAAGACCGCCGCGAGCTGGTTCGGCGCGTGTATTTTCCTGATTGTCGCCGCGACGATCCTACGCTCTTTCTTCTTGTAGTCCAACCTGTCATGCAAATAATTATGGAATATGGAATCAACAAGGGAATCGGCAAGAGCGTGGAGTTCCGGGGCCTGAAGGCGCAGTACCTCTTCATCTTCGCGGGCGGCCTGCTGGCCGTCTTCGTGGTGTTCGTCATCCTCTACATGGCAGGGGTCGATCAGTGGGTATGTATCGCTTTCGGCGTTGCGGCGGCTTCGGTGCTGGTCTGGCTTACCTTCCGCCTGAACGCCCGTTACGGGGAACACGGGCTGATGAAGCTGTTCGCCGCGCGCCGGCATCCCCGCTACCTGCTCAACCGCAAGTCCCTGCGCCGGTTGCTGAAAAGAAAGGGGGGGCCGCGTATGAGAAACATCTTGAAAGCCACCACGCTGGAAAGCAAGTTCCCGCTCCTGGCCGTGGAAGGCGGTTGTATCATCAGCAAGGACGCGGACATAACGGTCGCCTATCGGGTCGAACTCCCGGAGCTGTTCACCGTCACGTCCGCCGAGTACGAGGCGATCCACGCCGCCTGGTGCAAGGCCCTGAAGGTCTTGCCCGAATACAGCGTGGTACACAAGCAGGACTGGTTCATCCGCGAGCGTTACCGCCCGGCCACGGGCGAGGGGGACATGAGTTTCCTCTCCTGCAGTTACGAGCGGCATTTCAACGAGCGTCCGTTCCTGACCCACGCCTGCTTCCTCTACCTGACGAAAACGACGAGGGAGCGTATGCACATGCGTTCAGACTTCTCGACCCTCTGCCGGGGCAACATCATTCCCAAAGAGGTAAACCGGGAATCGGCGACAAAATTCCTGGAGGCGGCGGAACAGTTCGAGCGTATTCTGAACGATTCGGGTTTCCTGACCCTTGTCCGCCTCACGGGGGGACGAGATCACGGGTACGGCGGATTGTCCGGGCCTGCTGGAACGGTACTTTTCCCTCTCGCTCTCGGAGACGACTTCTCTTCAGGACATCGAGCTGGGGGCCGAGGTTCTGCGCGTGGGTAACAAACGGGTGTGCCTGCACACGCTCTCGGACACGGAAGACCTGCCGGGGCGCGTGGGTACGGACACCCGTTACGAGCGTCTTTCCACCGACCGTTCGGACTGCCTGCTCTCGTTCGCGGCCCCCGTGGGGCTTCTGCTTTCCTGCGACCACCTTTACAACCAGTACGTGTTCCTGGAAGACAGCGACGAAAACCTGCGTATGTTCGAGAAACGTGCGCGTAACATGCAGTCCCTTTCCCGCTACTCCCGCGGGAACCAGATAAACAAGGAGTGGGTGCGATACGTCGCTGTGTAAGTAATTGTTAAACTTAGATTTAACCCGTTGTTTCGTCAACGGTAGCCTATGGACAGATGCACCAATAGTAATATACTGTATCAAAGCTGTCCAGACAAGGTAGCCCTTCCGAAAGGAGCAGTCAGAACCGTGAGGGAAAGACAATGGCTGTTAGTATCATACAGTCAGGGAGCTTGGCTTGGGTGGTATGGTTAGCGTAAGCGAACTGTCGTCTAAACGTCGTAAGGTTGAAGAAGCCAAAGATACTGATAGGCTTCAGCCCAAAAGGGAAGCAGTCGGTTATTCCTCTCCATTCTGGGAATACACGAACAGAGTACTGCCGGTGTAATAGACAGAACCTAACCCACTTATAAGTTACTTGCACGGAACGTAGTAAGCCCGTATTTCTCCTGCCAATGACAGGTAAGCAGACCGTAAGGAATGCCGAATGGAGTGCGGGTATAGGATTGCAGAAAAAGCGAATGCCACCCTGTAATGGGGTGAATAGGGATTGAAACATCATCCCGCTGCGAAAGCAGGCTGACTTCTGCGGTAGGTGATTCTTTACAAGAAACTTTTAGAACTTTTAAAAGGAGAAAAGCAAATGAACGAAATTAAAAAATCGTGTGCATCGACTGACCAAACGCAGAGCAAATGGGACAGTATAAATTGGCTCAAATGCGAAGCTGCGGTTCAAAAGCTACAAGCGCGTATTGTAAAGGCTCAAAAAGAGGGTCGCCACAACAAGGTCAAAGCCTTGCAGTGGACACTGACCCACTCGTTTTACGCTAAAGCATTAGCGGTAAGACGTGTAACTTCCAATAATGGGAGTAAAACGGCTGGCGTCGATATGGTAACATGGAAAACGCCAGATGCTAAAGTGTGTGCAATAACCGAACTGAAAAGGAGAGGTTATACACCCCAACCTCTGAGACGAGTACATATCAGAAAGAGTAACGGGAAATTAAGACCATTGGGTATACCAACTATGAAAGACCGGGCTATGCAGGCATTGTATCTGATGGCACTGGCTCCCGTAGCTGAAACAACGGCTGATGCCAATTCTTATGGTTTCAGAAAAGAAAGGAGCACGGCAGATGCCGTTCAACAATGCTTCAATGACCTGGCAAGGACGACATCCCCACAATGGATCTTAGAAGGTGATATCAAAGGTTGTTTCGACCATATCAGTCATGAATGGTTGCTTGACAATATCCCTATGGATAAAGTTTTGCTCCGTAAATGGTTGAAAAGTGGATTTATTTTCAACAAGCAACTTTTTCCGACAGAGGAGGGAACTCCTCAAGGCGGCATCATCTCCCCAACTCTTGCAAATATGACTTTGGACGGACTGGAAAAACTGCTTGCCGATAGCTTTCCGATAAACCGCTCGAAGAAAAATTACTATACTCCTATGATAAATCTTGTTCGCTACGCGGATGATTTTATTATCACAGGAGAGAGTAAGGAGTTGTTGGAGAACCATGTTAAACCATTAGTCATTGAGTTTCTTCAAGCAAGAGGGCTTACCTTATCAGAAGAAAAGACTAAGATAACTCATATAGAAGAAGGGTTTGATTTTCTTGGGTTCAATATCAGAAAATATAAAGGCAAGTTTATCACAAAACCATCCAAGAAGAGTCGAAAGAGATTTTTAGATAAGGTTCGTGAAATAGTGGACAAGAACAAGTCTTCTAAGCAACAATCTTTGATACGATTGCTAAACCCAGTCATTAGAGGATGGGCGAACTACTACAAGGGGTGTTCTGCATCGGAAACTTTCCGTAAAACAGATGCACAAATTTTCAACAAACTATGGCGATGGTCTCGCAGAAGACATCCCAAAAAAGGTAAACGATGGATTGCCAACAAGTATTATCACACTGTAAGAGGTAGAAGCTGGACTTTTGCCGTACCGCTTGAAAACAGGAAAGTGGATAAATACCACACTCTTGTGAGATTGTCGGATACGAAAATAAAGCGACATATCAAAATCCGCAGTGAGGCCAACCCATATGATGCCGATTGGAAAGATTTCTTCGATCAATACAAGACCCGAAGAATGCTTGCACACTTAGACGGCAAGCAATATATCTATCGCCTGTGGAATCAGCAAATGCAATGTTGCCCTGTGTGTGGCAAGCACATCACACGGGAAACTCCCTGGAAAATTACTGAAATGACAGGGAGCAGTAGAAAGGCGAAAGTCCTAATACATGACCATTGCAGCCGAATTACTAACAGAAATAAATGGAAGTTACTATGAGCCGGCTTTTAGTTACAAATAAAAGTTTTGAATTGCTTGAGCCGTATGAGGGGAAACTCTCACGTACGGTTCTTAGAGGGGAAAGCTCCCGTAAGGGGGCTGACCTACTCGACATCGACCAGTATCTCAACGAGGCGCACTCGTTCGGTCTTCAATCCGTCCGGGCCCATTTCAACGTGCTGGCCTGGTCGGACGACGTGCAGGAGCTCCGGCATATCCGCAATGATGTGGGCAGCCAGCTCGCTCTGATGGAGTGCCGCCCGCGCCACAACACCGTGGACGCCGCCACGCTCTACTGGGCGGGTATGCCGGGCAATGCGGGGGATTTCCCCGCCGAGGAATCGTTCTACACGTTCATCGAGCCCGCGGTCTGTTTCTTCACGGAGGAAACCAACTATAAATCCTCGTCCAGTCCTTTCGGCATCAAGCTGTGCGACCGCGTAAGCGGCAGGCCCCTGCACCTGGACATCTCGGACGAACCGATGAAAAAAGGGATCATTACCAACAGGAATAAATTCGTGTTAGGCGGCTCGGGGTCAGGCAAGTCATTCTTTATGAATCATTTAGTCCGCCAATACTGGGAGCAGGGCACGCATGTCGTGCTGGTGGATACCGGTAACAGCTACCAGGGTCTTTGCGAGCTGATCCGGCGTAAGACCAAAGGTGAGGACGGCGTGTATTTTACCTATACCGAGGAACATCCCATCAGTTTCAACCCGTTCTACACCGACGATTACTATTTCGACGTGGAGAAGAAGGACAGCATCAAGACGCTGCTGCTGACACTCTGGAAAACCGAGGACGACAAGATCACGAAGACCGAGAGCGGCGAGCTGGGCAGTGCCGTGAACGCCTATATCGAGCGTATCCGCGCCGACCGGAATATCGTGCCGTGTTTCGACAGTTTCTACGAGTACCTGCGGGACGACTACCGCCGCGAGCTGGAGGAGCGGGAGATCCGGGTCAGCCGCGAGGATTTCAACATCGACAACATGCTCATCACCCTGCGGCAGTATTACAAGGGCGGACGCTACGACTTCCTTCTGAACTCCCGGGCCAACATCGACCTGCTCTCGAAGCGCTTCGTGGTCTTCGAGGTGGATTCCATCAAGGAAAACAAGGAGCTTTTTCCCGTGGTCACCATCATCATCATGGAGGCTTTCATAAACAAGATGAGACGGCTCAAGGGGGTACGCAAACAGCTCATCGTCGAGGAGGCCTGGAAGGCGCTCTCTACGGCCAATATGGCTGAATATCTGCGTTATATGTATAAAACCGTCCGCAAATACTACGGTGAGGCCATCGTGGTGACGCAGGAGGTCGAGGACATCATTTCCAGCCCGGTGGTCAAGGAGGCGATCATCAACAACTCGGACTGCAAGATCCTGCTCGACCAGCGCAAGTTCATGAACCGTTTCGACGCGATTCAGTCCTTGTTGGGGCTGACCGACAAGGAGAAGGCGCAGATTCTCTCGATCAACCAGTCCAACGACCCTTCCCGTAAATACAAGGAGGTCTGGATCGGTCTGGGCGGCGTTCAGTCGGCGGTCTATGCCACGGAGGTCAGCGTCCCGGAGTACCTGGCCTACACGACCGAGGAAACGGAGAAAGTGGAGGTGCAGCGGCTTGCCGGCGAGCTGGGCGGTGATATGGAACTGGCGATCAGGCAGCTCGCCGAGGGCAAACGTTAAAGGGAGGGCAGGCCATGTATCGCAAGTGTATCGGATCAGACCCCACGGCGGCGCGTTTGGACTTCGCGCTGTACGAGGTGGCGGGCGAGTGGGAAAGCCGCTCGGGTTCTCCCCGGGTTCGCATCTACCGCAACCCGGGACGCCGGGGCGGCGGTTTTTACGTGGAGGTGTCTTACAAGGACGGGACACGCTTCTCCCGTCCCGTGAGGAAGTATTGGGGAGGCATCCGTTACTTCGACCTCTACGGGTATGTCGCCCTGGCCTACGATGCGGGGCGCGAGGTGCTCCAGCTCTCCGCCTACGGGGATTATTACCGGGCGTCGGAATGACCGCCCAAGTATTCACGAATTAAATAATGAAAAGGATGAAACGATTGATTTTAACGCTGTTCGTGGGGCTTCTTTGCTTCACGTACCAGGCAAAAGCGCAGTGGACGGTCATCGACCCGTCGAACCTCGTTCAGAACATCAAGAGCGCGGTTCAAAGCTCGACCACGGCGACCAACATGGTCAAGTCGCTGCAAGAGAGTATCAAGATTTATAACCAGAGCAAGGCTTACTACGACGCCCTCAAATCGGTGCATAACATCATCAAGGATGCCCGGAAGGTGAAGCTGACGCTCGAAATGGTCAGCGAGATCACGGAAATCTACACCTCGGGATTCAACCGTATGGTTTCAGACCCGAACTTCACGGTGGACGAGCTGGCGGCGATCTCGGCGGGTTACGCCCGGCTGCTGGAGGAGGGCGGCGCGCTGGTGGCGGAACTCAAGACGGTCATAACCGGCGGCAACGGCCTCTCGCTCTCGGACAAGGAGCGGATGGACGTGGTGGATCAGGTTTACACGAAGATGCTGGAGTACCGCAACCTCACGCGCTATTACACGCGCAAGACCATCTCCGTGTCCTTCATCCGCGGCCGCGAAAAGGGCGACGCGCACCGGGTGCTGGCACTTTACGGGAACCCGAACGACAGATATTGGTAACCTGAAAACGGAGGCAGTCATGGATTTCGACAATTTACACCAGGTTCTCCGGAACCTGTATCAGGAGATGATGCCGCTATGCGGCGACATGATCGGGGTGGCGAAAGGTATCGCCGGCCTGGGTGCGCTCTTTTACGTGGCTTACCGGGTATGGAAGGCACTGGCCAGCGCGGAGCCTATCGACGTGTTCCCGCTCCTGCGGCCTTTCGCCATCGGCTTGTGCGTGATGTTCTTTCCCACCGTGGTTCTGGGGACGATCAACGCTGTGATGTCGCCCGTGGTGCAGGGCACGCACGCCATACTGGAGGGGCAGACATTGGATTTGCAGGCATACCAGCAACAGAAGGACGATTTGGAAGCCGAGGCCCGCAGGCGCGAGGGCAAGGCTTGGTTAGTGGACGACGAGGTGTATGAACAACGGCTTGCGGATATGGGTATCACGGATTTGGGCGAGATTATCAGCATGTGGGCCGAACGCACGTGGTACGACATCAAGGCCGGTTTCCGGCAGCTTGTCCGGGACTTCTTCGAGTTGTTGTTCAACGCCGCGGGGCTTACCATCGACACGCTGCGGACATTCTTTTTAGTCGTGCTGTCGATTCTGGGGCCCTTGTCGTTCGCCCTCTCCATTTACGACGGCTTCCACTCGACGCTCGCGAGTTGGATTTCCCGCTATATCAGCGTGTACCTTTGGCTTCCCATCGCCGACCTGTTCTCCGCGGTGCTGGCCAAGATCCAGACGTTGATGCTCCAGGCGGACGTCCTGGCCCTGCAAGACCCCAACTACATTCCCGACAGCGGCAGCGGTGTCTATATTATCTTTTTGATTATAGGTATCATAGGCTATTTCACGATCCCCACCGTTGCCGAGTGGGTGATCCAGTCGGGCGGAGCCGGCGGGGCTATGGGCGGTATCAACAAGGCCGGGGCATTCGCCACGGGTGTCGCGGGCGGTATCGCCGGCAACATGATCGGCCGCACGTTCGGGCGTCGCGGCGGTGGCGGTTCCTCCTCCGGTAACGGCGGCGGTGGCCCGGCTTCGGGCAGTGCCCCCAACGGGCGCAACCTGGCAACACAAGGTAACAGTAATCATTCATAACAATTTGGACAATGGAATTCAAGTCATTAAAAAACATCGAAACAAGTTTCAGGCAGATTCGGCTTTTCGGTATCGTGTTCCTCTGCCTGTGCGCGCTGGTATCCGTGTTCAGCGTGGTCGCGAGCTTCCGTTTCGCCGAAAAGCAGCGCGAGAAGATCTACGTCCTGGACGGGGGCAAGTCGCTGATGCTGGCGCTATCGCAGGATTTGAGCCAGAACCGCCCCGTGGAGGCGCGCGAACATATCCGGCGTTTTCACGAGTTGTTCTTTACCCTCTCGCCCGACCGTGCGGCCATCGAAAGCAACATCAACCGCGCGCTGTTCCTGGTCGATAAGAGTGCCTTCGCCTATTACCAGGACATGCAGGAGAAAGGTTACTACAACCGTGTGGTGTCGGGGAACATCAGCCAGCGTATCGAGGTGGACTCCGTGGTGTGCGACTTCAACGCCTATCCCTACCGGGCCATGACCTATGCCCGGCAAATGATTGTCCGCGAGAGCAACATCACCGAGCGTTCGCTGGTCACGCGCTGCGAGCTGATCAACTCGGGGCGTTCGGACAATAACCCGCAGGGTTTCATCATGGAGAAATTCGAGATTCTGGAGAACCGCGATTTACGTACATTAAAAAGATAAGGCTATGGCAAAGAAGAGAATAAAGGCTTTCGGGGAGTGGGTCGAAGACCTCCTGCGCCGCGCTTGCGGGGCGCTCTCGCCCGATAAGCGGATTATCGTGATCCTCACGCTGCTCTTGTTCTTTTCCGTCTTGTCGCTCTACTTTACCGTGTCTTCCATCTACCGCTTCGGCAAGGGAGCCGGGGAACGGATGCAGATACGGCATATCGAGCGGCTGGAGCTGGAATTAAGACAACGGCAGGAGGCCGACAGTGTAAAACATCTAAAAGATTTCAATTATGACGACGAACGAAAAACAGAATAAACGGCCGGAGGCGGGGAAAAAGGAACTCACGCCCCGGCAGATACAGATGCGGAAGAAGATGGTGGTCTTCCCGCTCTTTTTCCTGGCCTTTGCCGGGTGCATGTGGCTGATCTTCTCCCCCGGCGAAAAAGAACGGGAGGAGCCTTCGGCGGGTTTCAACACGGAGCTGCCGACCCCGGAATCGGAGGGTATCCTCTCGGACAAGCGTGATGCCTACGTGCAGGAGGAGATGCGGCGCAGGGAGCGGGAAAAGATGCGCTCCTTGCAGGATTTCGCGTTCGGGATGGAGGACGAGGAGGAAGAGCCCGTCATGCCCGCTGCCGTGCCGGATAAGTCTTCCGGCCCTGCCGGCGGTTCGTCGGGAGCTTTCCGGACTTCCCGTGCCGCCTATGCCGACATCAACCGCCAGTTAGGCAGTTTCTACGAGGACACCGCCGGTGAAACGGGGGAAGAGCGCGAGATGCAGGCCCGCATCGAGGAACTGGAACGCCGCCTGGAAGAACAGCAGGCGCAGAAAACGGCCCAGGAGGAGCAGGTGGCGCTGCTGGAGAAGTCCTACGAGATCGCCGCCCGCTACATGAACGGCGGTCAGGCCCCTGAAGCCCCGCGTCAGAAAGCCTCCGTTTCCGGCAAGGCTTCCGTGCAGCCCGTGCGCCAGGTGCGCCGTAACATCGTGTCGCTGCTTGCCGCCCCGCTGCCCGATTCGGTCTTCGCCCGTGAGTTCGTCAAGCCCCGGAACTGGGGTTTCAACACGGTGGGGAGCGACCTTCGCGAGCCCGAGCGCAACAGTATCCGTGCCGCCGTGCAGCAAACCGTGACGCTCACCGATGGCGGGGAGGTTACTTTCCGGCTGCTGGAACCGATGATGGCGGGAGATCTGCTCATCCCCTCGGGTACGCCCGTAACGGGGGCGGCGAGGATCAACGGTGAACGGCTGACGGTCAAGGTCAGCGCTGTCCAGCACGGCGGGGCGGTCGTTCCGGTCGATCTGTCGGTCTATGACACGAACGGCAACGAGGGTATTCCCGTGCCGGGGTCGGAAGAACTCAATGCCGTGAAGGAGATCGCCGCCAATATGGGCGCGGGCATGGGCAGCAGTATCACGATCACGGACGATGCCGGTTCGCAACTGCTCTCCGACCTGGGGCGCAGCGCCATCCAGGGCGTGTCGCAATACGTGAGCAAGAAGATGCGCTCGGTCAAGGTCACGCTCAAGGCCGGTTACAGCGTCCTGCTGCTCCCGCCCCTTCAATAAGGGTACAAACGACGTACTTCCGTACACCACTGAAAAAATCCATTTTTATCAACAATCAAAAATTTATCGAGTATGAAAAAGATTCTTCTGGCACTCGCTTTTATCGGGTGCATGTTCGCTGCCCACGCGCAGGAAAGCCCTCCACGGGCGATTTGTACGACGGTCTTACCCGTCCGCTGACCTTCAACCGGGTTATCCCGCCCTACGCGCTGGAGGTGACGTTCAGCAAGACCGTTCATGTGATTTTCCCCTCGGCCATCCGTTACGTCGATCTGGGGTCTTCGGATCTTCTGGCGGCGAAAGCCGACGGCACGGAACGTGCTGCGTGTAAAGGCGGCCCTGCGTGATTTCTCGCGCGAGAGCAACCTTTCGGTCATTACCGAGGACGGGGCCTATTACAGCTTCAATGTCAAGTATGCCGACGAGCCGGTGAAACTGTCGGTCGAGATGGCGGACTTCCTGCATGACGGGGAGGCGGTAAACCGCCCCAATAACGCGCTGGACATCTATTTGCAGGAGTTGGGATGCGAATCTCCGCTGCTGGTCAAACTGATCATGCAGTCCATTTACAAGAATGACCGCCGCGAGATCAAGCATATCGGTTGCAAGCGTTTCGGGGTACAATACCTCCTCAAAGGTATCTACGTGCATAACGACCTGCTTTATTTCCACCTCCAACTGAAAAACTCCTCCAACGTGCCTTTCAACGTGGACTACCTGACGTTCAAGATTACGGACAAGAAGGTGGCCAAACGCACGGCCATCCAGGAGCAGGTCGTATGGCCCGTGCGTGCGTACAACAACGTGCAGGTCATCGGCGGCAAGCGTACCGAGCGCATGGTCTTCACGCTCCCGAAGTTCACGCTGGCCGACGACAAGCAGCTGGTCGTGGAACTGCACGAGCAGCAAGGCGGGCGACACCAGACTTTCACGGTGGAGAATGCCGACCTGGTGCGCGCACGTGTTATCAACGAGTTAAAGGTAAAGTGATATGAAACGGGCGATATTCATTCTCACGCTGGGGTTATGCCTCCTCCTTTCGGACGGGGCGCACGCCCAGCGTGCCCTGCCCGCCATGCGCGGGCTGGAAATACGGGGAGGCATGGCCGACGGCTTCTATACCCGGGACAGCCGCAGCGAAACGGGCTACTGGTTCGGGCTGGCCATGAGCCGCTACGCGAAGAATGCCGACAAGTGGGTGTTCGGCGCGGAGTTCCTGAACCGTTATTACCCCTACAAGTCGGAACGTATCCCGGTGGCGCAGTTCACGGCCGAGGGAGGTTACTATTACAAGTTCCTCGCCGACCCGTCCAGGACTTTTTTCTTCTACCTCGGCGGCTCGGCGCTGGCCGGTTACGAGAGCGTGAACCGGGGCGAGAGCGGCTCTATGACGGCTCTACGCTCCGCCACCGCGACCGTTTCCTCTATGGCGGGGCCGTCACGCTGGAGGTCGATGCGTACCTGACCGACAGGATTATCCTCTCGCTGACGGGGCGTGAGCGTATCCTATGGGGCACTACAACGGGACATTTCCACGCGCAGTTCGGCCTGGGCGTGAAATTCATAATCCATTAAACTTGCAAGCGACATGAAAAAGATGAAAAAGATATTGGCCCTGGCGGTCTGGATCGCCGCCCTGGGTCTTTTATGCGCATCCTGCGACAACGGGCTGGATATACAGCAGGCGTACACGTTCTCTCTGGAAACGATGCCCGTTCAGAAGCGAATCTCCGTTGGTGAAACCGCTGAAATCCGCTGCACGCTCGTGCGGGAGGGGAGATACGGCGCACGTTACACGATCCGCTATTTCCAGCCCGACGGGCGCGGTGAGTTGAGGATGGACGACGGTACGGTGTTCCTGCCCAACGACCGCTATCCGCTCGACCGTGAGGTGTTCCGCCTCTATTACACATCGCGCAGCGATGACCAGCAGGCCATCGACGTCTATGTCGAGGACAACACGGGTCAGGTCGTGAAGACCTCCTTCACGTTCCAGAGCGAGAACGGGACGGAGGAAACGGAACGATAACGGAATATGTCTAACCAAGAGAGGCGCCCGTCACCCGGGCGCTTTCCATAAATACTGAAAACCATGACAGAGCAAGAGAGAATAGATATAGCCTATCTCGATACGGGGGTGTACGAGAACCCGTGGCGTGAGAACCTTTTCGAGACGCTGCCCGAGGATCGGAAAACGGCGGAAGTCTGCCGTTTCGCCATCAAGAAATCGGCTTTCAACATCGAGTTCGTTCCCGAAGCGATGAAAACGCCGGAACTTTGTCTTGCCGCGGCCGGCCACCGGGGCGAAACACTGAAATTCGTCCCTGACCGTCTGAAGACACCGAAAATGTGCCGTGCCGCCGTCGATAGCAACAGCTACGCGCTGTATTACGTTCCGGAGGGGTTGAAGACCCCCGAACTGTGCATGGCGGCCGTGAAGCGCAACGGCCTGGTGCTGGAGGCCGTTCCCGGGGAATTGAGGACGCCGCAAATATGCCGTGCGGCGTTGAAAGCGGTGGACAGTGCCGATTACAAGATACTCCCTTACATTCCGTATCCCGATATATGCCTGGAAGGGCTGAAAAAATTCGGGATGTCGTTCGTGGACAAGTTCGAGATTTTCGCCTCCATTGCCCCGGAGGTCATGACCGGGGAACTGGCCCTTCACGGCGTGGGGATGGACGCGTCCTGCCTTTCGCTCGTGCCGGTGGAACTGCGCACGGAGGCAGTCTGCCTGCGTGCCGTCAGCGGGGACGGCATCCTGCTCCATGAAGTGCCGGAGGAATTACGCACGGAACGGGTCTGCGAGGCCGCCGTGTCCTCGAACTACCTGGCGCTGGAGTACGTTCCGAAGCATCTGAAAACCGACCGTCTGTGCGGGATGGCGCTGGAGCGCGATCCCCTGGCCATCCGCTTTTTCAACCCCGAACAGCTCACGCCGGAGGTCTGCAACCGGGCGTTGGCCCGTACCGACGACCTGCGTGTCCTCCGCTATATCCCCTTCGAGGAGATACACCTGAAAGTGTTGGGGTTCTATTGCACGAATTACGATAAGACCTTCGATTTTTTGGAGAACATGAACCCCTGGTTCCTCACGCCGAGGGTGGCCCGGGAAATTTTCGCCCTGGAGCCGGAGCTGTTCTACAACCTTCCCGATCACGCCAAGAACGAGGAGATGTGCCGCCGGGCCGTCGGGCACGACGGGAGCTACCTGCAATATGTCCCCGAGAAGTGGAAAACGCCGGAGTTGTGCATGGAGGCCATACGGCGCAGTCCCTATGCCATCGCCCACCTGCCCGAGAGCATGAAAAGCCCGGATCTATACATGAGCCTGGTGCGGGAGAACCCGCAAAACCTGAAAGGCGTCCCCCGCGAAGCCCGGACGCCGGAGATGAGCCGGGAGGCTTTCGAGCGTACCTACGGGAAGGACAAAACCGATTTCTCGGTTATCAGCGCGTTGAGCGACCCCGCCCTGGTCTTGCAGGTGTTCCGCGAGCAGGACGACCCGCAGCAGATACACCGGTTGATGAGTGTCCTGCACCTGAACCGCCGGCTTGTAACGGAGGAGGTGGCGTTGGAGGCCGTTCGCAAGGATGCGGGGGTGCTGTACGACATTCCCCAGACGGCCATCACGCCGCTCGTGGCCGATACGGCCGTGCGGGGCGACCCGAGGATGATCCAGTGGATTCCGAGGGAGCTTCGCACGTCGGATCTGTGCCTCTATGCCGAGGCCGCCCATCCCGAGTTGCGGGTTTACGTTCCCGACGAGATAGCAAAGGGACGTAATATCTATTCGTTCCACCGTCAGGTGGACGCGAAATTGCGGCAGCCGCTCGAATACGAACAATACAAGACCCTCTACTCGGGCGGCGCGGTGCGTGTGAACAACGTGTGGACGTCGGTTGCGGGTGAGATTGACTGCTGCGAGGTGCGTTACGACCGTAAGACGGAGAAACTCAAACTGCGGATCGTCGAACCGCCCAGGGAGAAGAAGGCGCAGCCGAAGGTCGCGCCCCGCAAACCCGCCCGGGGGCCGAAATTGTAGGACGGCGGGTAGTTCTTTGGCAGGAAGGTTGTTAAAAATCGCACGTGTTGTCGCCGATACCCGGATGAAATCGTTATATTTGCAATCGAATCCTCCGGCGGCGTGCCGCCGGGCGATTTACATACGGAAGGAACACATTATGGTGGGGCATTGAAAACAGCCAAATTTTAATCCGCTCGCAAAATAATGGGTAGTTCTCTTCTTCATCGTCGTGTCTATATGCGTCAAGCGTATGCGATAGCGGCGTGGGGAGAAATTATCTATCGAGTGGATGGGTGCTTGGCTGTACCTCAATGCCGGTATTTAACGTATTCTCACGCCTTTTTCGTATGGTATTTGTCTGAACCTAAAGAAAAGCGATATGGAAACGAAATCGACAAATGAGGTAAAGGGTGATTACGACCGGGTATCGGCGAGTGAATGCCTGGGGTCGCTAATCGAGTTGCACGGGATTGTTATGGAAGACGATCTGTTCGTCATTCCCGATGCGGATGGCACGGCAGTATTATACAATGACGGGAAGATACGTTTTGACGAGATCGCCGACATCGAGGTCGGCTCGGTGTTCGTGGGCATCCTGCTCCGCAACGGCTATCTGTTCTACCTTTCCCGTACCGAACCGCTCAAGACGTGCATATACACGCATGGCGGGTGGGGTTCAATCTCTGAAATTTCTCCCCGTGGCATTGCCGGACATATCGGGCGTGAACTGCACGGGAAGCTGGGCGACCATACGGCGGTCGATTGACGGGAAACAAAAAAATCGGACGGTTGTTATCGTCCGATTTTTTTCGCGTCGTATTTTCACGGCCGTTGCCTGCCGTGTTCCCGTTTCCGCCTTTGCAGGGCGAGCAGTTGCCGCAACATGTAGGCATGGTTTTCCCCCCACGGTATGCCCCGAGGGCATCAGGTAGGGACTTGCGAGGCACTCCCGGCATTGGCGTACCGCCTCTTTTAAGTCGGTAACGGTTATTTCCGCTCCCGTGATGTCTTTAATCTTTGTTTCCATTCTTGTCCTGTTTTTTTGGTTCGTACCAACTGTCCCGGTAATTTTCTCCCACGAGCGAGAAAATTCCGCTCATGCCGCTTTCAGCGGCGAAATTTTTGGCTTCCCATATACCGGAAAACTCTCCCAGCAGCCGGTAGCCGATGAATAATTTGTACTTGCGCATGATTTTATCGTTTTTCCAGGTTGATAATCGGTGTGTTCTTTTGCAGCCATTCCTTCACGCTGTCCATGTTGTATTCGGATGTGATAACCGCCGTTCGGTCGTCGATTTCGGTGAAGCGCGTAGTTTCATACCCGTCGATCCACTGCTTCAGCGTGGCAACGCCCCACACCTGCGGGTCGTCGAACATGGTGTCGAGCCGCCCGATACCCTCGCCGAAGGTTACGAGCAGCGTTTCATAGGAGATTTCCTTGTTTACTTCATTCGTTTTCATATTCTCGCTTTTTACGGGCGGCTTTTGCCGCCCCGAAATTTTTTAATCAGATAAGTTCCACTTTAACCCTGCTCATGTTCGCCCAGAACACGCCGTTGCAGTAGTAGGCGTAGCCGTTATGCCAGTTGCTCCTGCGGCGTATCACGTCCTGCTCGGGTGGTCGTATCTCGATACTCGTGGTGTAGATGTTGTGTCCCACGGTAATGACGAGGTTGCACCTTCGCCATATCTCGGAATGGGTTCTGAACCCGTTTTTCCCCTCGACGAGCGCAAGGGCCGTCTTGACTGCTTCCCGAACTTCCCAATCCCACTCCCCGAAGGGTTTGAGCGGGCGTGCCATGTAGCTTTTATAGATGATTTTCATTGTTATATTTTTTTTGTAGGGCGGCTTTCGCCGCCCCGATTTTATAATTCGACAATCCTTTCCACTCTGCCGTACAACATGGAGCGTATGCTCGTCTTGTCCACGCCCTTGTATTCCGTGTAATGCCCGTACTGCTTTACCACGAATGTTTTCAGTACATCGACAAAGTTGAAACGATACCCTAAAAGCGGAATGGAGTCCTTGAAATAGGTGTTATGGTTTACCTCACGGGTAATCCAGTCTTTCTCCTCACGGGTGAGCGTTCCCCCGTCATTGAGCCGTTTGCGTAATATGTACGCTTTTGAGCCTGCAAGGCTTTCGAGTGCGGGAACGTCCCACGACACGAATTTATATGCTATTTGGTTCATTCTATTTTGTTTTTGCGGGCGGCTTTCGCCGCCCCGATTTTTATGCTGTCATTCGTTTCCGTATAAGGGACATGTTCCCCTTCATCAGTTTCAGTATTTGCCCGTGGTATGGGGTATTCTTGTTACACACGCCACGGCTCTGCACGACCTCCATGCGTTTTAGGGACACCTCTATCGTTTCGATACGTTTGCCGTCGATTGTGGCCGAGAGTATGAGCGAGTCGGCTTTCAGATAGTATTCGTTGGTAAACACGCAGTGGTGCATGGCCTCGCCCTCCTGCCGTATGGCTTCAACGCTGTCCAATACCTTGATGCGGATTTCCCCGTCGGAAAACTCCACTCCGAAAAACCGTCCTTTGGCTTTGACAAACGAGGCTTCCTGTTCCAACGCCTTGCGCCGTTCCTCCTGCCGCCGTTCCATTTGCATGTGCCGCCGTTTTTTAGCCATGTAGAGGTCATGCGCTGCGGGCAGGTCTGCGGGACACACGAAATGGGCGTTATGCAGGTCTTTCCCGAAAAATCGCAGCAGGTCGATGTAGTCGCACCATTCCGTCGGTTTCCCGATAGCGTACCCGTTACGGATGGCGATACGGATGGCCGGCCAATAGTCTGCGATATTGCGGGAGGAACGGGCGAAAAATCGCACGAGTGCCGTTTGTCCCGCTTTAAGCAGCGTTTCGGCCTTGTTCTCCGAGAGCAGCAGGTGGATAAGGTCGAAAGGGGTTACATCGGGGAGTTGTTTGCCGTAACCGCTTCGGCGCAGTTCGGGGATAAGCCGTTGCCGGGGATAGATGCGTGTGGGCGTGATGTTGTATTTCCCGTCGTTCTCCGCCCGCAGTTCCAATGCGCTCGACCAACTCCACCCGTGAACGAAGAAGCCCATCGGGCGCAGCCGTGCGAAGGTTGCGGAGCGTCCGTCGGGGGCAATCCACCGCTGTACGGCTTCGATATGGGTGTAAACGGGCGTCTGTCCCACTTTCGCCCAACACTCGATATAGACGAAGCGCAGGACTTGAAAACCCTTGCAGCGGGTTACGATGCACAAATACTCGTAATCGTTGAACTTGCGGCGCAGGGTGGTTTCCACTTTCAGCGGGGTGTGGCAGTGCGGACACTCGCACCCTAACAGATTGTCCGTGAGTTCTCCGTTTTCGCTCTGCCACGTGTGGCCGCACTCGGTGCAGGTGATAAGTCCTTTCGGCGTGCGGCGTCCGATATGCTCGATGCAGTTCTTGTACCCCCATTCGATTTGTGCGGGGGTAAGCGGCGGCAGGTGTTTACTTGCCGCCACAACGCTCTGTTGGAATTTTGTTCTCGGTTTCATAACTAAAATAGACTGGGCATTAGTTTGTTATCTTCGATTTTCTTGGGTTTGGACTTGGCTTTCGCCAACTTGGCGTAGGCTTCGCTCTCGGCCTTCCGTATGGCGTTCCGCCGTGCCTCGGCTTTTTCCTCCTCGGTCAGTTCGACGGTGTGATTGACCACTACCTTGCAACTGACGGGTTTGCCGATGTCGATGTCCTCCTCGTCGTAATAGTGGAGTGCCATAGGAGTATATTTCCTCGTCGGCAAACCCGTTGCAACCGCTCTGCCGTACTTGGTTGATGATGAAAGTGCAGCAATCGTCAATGTTCTTTTTTTCGGGTTGGCGTATCGGGGTGCGAAAAGTTCGTCCTCCCGTGCCCGTGCGTCGAGATAGTTCTGTATCGTCAGTTTGAAATAATCTGTTCCTTGTGCCATGATTTTTTGGTATTGTGGGGCGGCGAGCCGCCCCGTGTTCAACATTTATTCGTCCTTTCCGAGAAGCCGTCGCACCTCGTCCTCTTTGGTCTTTTGGAAAATCCATCCCGCTTTCTTCTGCCCGTCATGCGTCAGCCGTGCGTTGAAGCGTCCCCCGAGTGCGTGAAGGGCGTCCTTGACGGGCTTGGTGTCCCCGAATACGGCTATCGCCTTCTCGGAATAGTCCACGATGATAAACCCGCCTTGCACGCTCGTTTCAGTGCGTTCCGCCCGTTTTTCGTCTTTCGGCTCGGGCAGACATATATTCTCCCTCGTTTCCTGCGATATATGCCAGCCTGTCGATGTACCCTTCACGGGTGTAGTGGGTCAGTTTGCAGACACTCCACCCGTATTTCGGACTTTTGCCGAGCGTGAAAACGGGATAGCGGTGTTCGTTCTTGGGGTCGTATTCGGAGAGGTGCGCCGTTTGCGGGAAATTGGCCGCCGCCTTTCTCAACTCCCCGAAGCCGTTGCGGGAGGTGGCCGAAAAGCCGAGAATGACGGTACGCACGCTTCGGGTGGTCGAACACTCGTAAGAGGGGTCAGTGTATTCCGTTTCGTTGAGTTCGGCGATGATTACGCCCTGCACCCCTTCGGGCATGATGCGGCGTAACCTCTGCGCTCCTATTTCCGCTATGCGGTCATGCTCGGCTTTCTCTTTGGCGGCGGCGATGGCCTGCGCCGTGGCTTGCTCTTCCGCCTGCCTCACGAGCAAAGCCACCTCGAAAGCGTCCATGAACTCGGGGTTCACGTCGTCGTAGTACCTGCCGATACCGAATGTTTGCGAGAGGGGTCGCAAAATGTCCGTTTGGCTGATTTCCTTTGTTTCGGTATCGACCATGTGGTACACGTAGCCACGGGCGGTGTGTTCCACCTTGTAAACGACGTAACGCTTTCTGCTCGCACCCGCACCGATACCGATGATTACCTGGTTTTCCTTGACTACCTGCACCTGCGTGTCCGTGGTAGTCGCTCCGAATAATGAAATGTACTTTGTCATACCTGTAAAAATTTAGAAGATGTGAGTGAATAGGAAATAGAAAAAGCCGGTTAGAGCCACGAGAGAAACAAGGCAGGAGAAAATGCCCCGCAGGATGTCATAACAGAACGTGAAGCCCAAAACGACCCAAATAAAGTCGATACCCCACACGTGGAAGCCCAAAGCCACCGCCCCGACCTTTACCGCCAACCCGACCTTTGCCTTTATGCCAAGTGGAAGGTTGGAGGATTTCTGTTTCCATTTATTTTTCTCTTCGTTTCTCATAACCTTTGACTTTTTTTTTATGCCGTAGCGGAGCCGGTATGGATGGAATCTGTTTCGGTAGCATCAAAAGGTGTCGGGGATAGCTGCTGCAAGATTTTGTCGGAAAATACGCTCGCCCGCAGGGAAAGAGGAAGATTTTGCGGCAAACCGCCCCGCGGCCCGATCTTGCAGCAGCGTGAGCCCCGTAACTACCTTTGCTACTGACAACAGATTTCCATACCGCGCTCCGCGGCATGAAAAAAAAGAGAGGAAAAGGTTATGGGAGAGAAACGGGGAGAAAACGATATGCCGTGAACGCTCGCGAAAGTCGGTTCACGGCTCACCCTGCATGGAATGATAAATCGCCCGCGAACATTTCCTTTCACGGGCGATTGGCGTATCGGAGCGTGCCGATCCCGTATCGGCGGAGGATCGTTTCCGCCGGACGTGGCGCCACTCGCTGCCACTTTTAAGACGGATACGTCCATATGCCACTGGCTGATAACAAGATACTGTCCATTTGTGTACTTTTGGGCATCCGGGAAACAAAAAATGAAACAGAACATGGAAATAATAAGTATGGACGTGAAGGCTTTCGACGCGCTGGCAGGGCACGTGGAAGCCATTGAAAGAAAAGCCGAGGCGTTATGCCGCAGGCAAGAGGACGTGAGTTTGAAAAAATGGCTGGACAACCAGGATGTCTGTGACGTGCTGGGTATATCGAAACGTACCCTGCAAACCTACCGGGAGAAAGGGTTGCTGCCTTTCAGCCGCATCCGTCACAAAATCTTCTACAAACCGGAAGATGTCGGGAAACTGCTGCAATCGTCGCACTATCCTAATACCGCCGCGTTATGAGCCATTATTTCATCGACAAGCACGATCCGCGTGTGGCGGATCTCTTCCGGCGCTTGGAAAAGGCCGGCAAGGCACTGGATAAACTGGAATCCTCCGGAGGCCGGACACTCAAGGGAGAGCGGTTCGTCACCGACGAGGAATTGTCCCGGCTGCTGAAAATCAGCAGGCGTACATTGCAGGAATACCGCACGGCGCGGATCATTCCCTATTATTTGATTCAGGGCAAGGTACTATACATGGAATCCGAGATACAGAAATTCCTGGAAGATTCCCGGAAGAAATGTATCGGGGGACAGGAATGGGTATAAAAGAAGAACGGCCAAAACGTTGGCCGTTCTTCTTTTTCAGTTCAATATCGTGTTCATGCCGGGGAGCTGCCAGACGACGGCGGTCGTCGTGGCCCTTCGGACAAGCCACCGTCGGAAGGCTTCGGCATTCCCGGATTTTAAGCGGAAAGCCAGCGCGGCGATCATTTCGAGCGAATACAGCTCGACAATACCGCCGTCACGGTTGCGCTCCCGGCGGTAAACCCTCTCCTCACGGAGTATGCCGCTTTTGAGTATGGAGCGGATGTTGCTCCCCACGGCAGGAACGAAGACTCCGAACAGGTCGGCAATCTGGTGGCGCGTGAGCCATACACGGTTCTCCGGCGCGTTGGGATTTCCACCCGCCCGTTTTCAATGCTGATAGGTTCTCTTGTCGTCATAGTCATACAAATTTATCAATTTTTGTTATACTGTTCAACCGTTTACCGTTATAATATCTGCCGTTTCCGGTTCGTCCTCCTCGTAGAGATTTATTTTCCGGCCTTTGGTCTGTTCTTTCAGCCGTTTCATGTCCTCGTCCACCTTGCGGTCGGTCACTTTGGCGTAAATCTGCGTGGTGGAAATGCTCTTGTGTCCCATCATGCGGCTGACAGTTTCGATAGGCACACCCAACGAGAGCGTGATATGTGTCCCGAAATTGTGCCTCGCCTTGTGAAAGGTCATGTCGAAGCCGTATGTCCGTCCCAGTTCTCTGGTGAGCTTGATGAGATACCCCCGGCAATAGAGGTTGAAAATCCTGTCGCTTTTACGCTCGTGGCGGTATTTCTCGATGATCTGCAACGGCACGTTCAGCAGGCGGATGGCCGAGGGCGTTTCGGTCTTCTGGCGCCCCGGATGTGTATCCAGTACGTTCCGTCGTCCGACTGCGTGATGTCTTTTTTCGGACAAGCGTTTCAGGTCGGCGTAGGACAACCCCGTGAAGGTAGCGAAGAGAAACCAGTCCCGCACCCGCTGGAGGTTGGGTTTATCGACGGGAGTTTCCATCAGCTTTTTGAGGTCTTCGAGTTTCAAATGGCGGCTCTTGCGCCGGGGCAGTTCCGGGTGCAGCTTCCCGTAAGGGTCGCGCCGGAGTGTACCCTGACTGACAGCCCGCTTGGTCATTTTCTTCAACCGGTAAAGATGCTCGTGTACTGTCTTGGGTTTCATTTCACGATCTGTACGCAGGAATATTTCAAAATCATCGTAGAACTCCCGGTCAAGGCTCCGCAACGCTACATCCTCCTTTTCCTTCCTTTTTTTCACGAAGGAGGCTAAAATATTATAGGAGTTCTCGTAACTTTCATAGGTTTCTTCCTTGCGATCCACGCCGACACGCTTGCGGAACTCCTCGTTATGCTCGCGGAACAAGGCAAGGAGGGTGAACGGTTTCTGCCCGATTCCTTCCACGGCGTTTTTGACCAGCTCGGCCGTCACGAAACCGAGGCTTTTACGAATATGACGGTAATGCCCGGTGATTTTTTCGGTCAGTTTCTCTATTGCCAGGTTTACCGTTCGGGCGTTCTCGCTTCGTCCGTTCGCCCTTTTGGTTTCCGGATTCCAGAGCGATGGATCGACAAACGCGTTGATATTGATCGGGGCCGACTTGGCGTCGATGCTTACCTTGCATAACAATTTACATGTTCCGTCCTTGCGGACTTTCGTGCGGTTGATGTAGAACAGCAGGGAGAACGTGCTGCGACGTTTTATCTCTTTATTATTCGTTTCCATAATCGTTGTGAATTTGATTGTCAATGATAGATTAAATAGCTACGGAGAAGCGGCCGGCAATCTTTTCCTCTAAAGACCGGGTATCCATGTCGATCTTGTCATCGGTCACTTTGGCGTAAATCTGCGTCGTGGAAATGCGGCTATGCCCCAGCATTTTACTGACGGTTTCAAGCGGGACACCATGCGAAAGCGTGATCTCGGTGGCGTAGGTATGGCGTGCTGTGTGAAAGACGAGCTTCCGTTCAATCCCGCAAATGGCGGCAATACGTTTCAGCGTCCGGTTGAGTTCGTTGTTGCTGTACATCGGCAGCAGTTTCCCTTCCGGGGCCATATCCCGGTACTTGTCGAGGATGAGTAACGGGATGTCGAGCAACGGCACTTCATAGTCGATTTTCGTCTTCTTGCGGGCGGTCTTGATCCATACCTCACCGTCCTCGGCCACTTCCAGATCCTCCGTCGTCAGGCGGCACATGTCCCCGTAAGGGATACCCGTGTAGCAGGAGAAGAGGAACAGGTCGCGGATATGGTAGAGTTTCGGGTCGTGCAGGGGTGTGGTCATCAGCCGTTGTAACTCCGCTGCGGTAAGGTATTTCTGTTCCCGCTCGGGATGTTCGGCTTCATAACCCGCGAACGGGTCGGCAGTGATAATCCCTTCCGCGATGGCTTCCCCGACAATCGTGTTCAACCGTGTGACAAGCAACACGATAGTTCCCAGGGCAAAGCGGCGCTCCGTGCGTAGGTAGAGGTCATAGTTGTCGATGAATGAACGGTTCAGGGCCGTGAAAGGAACATCCGACAACTTGTATTTCTCCTGGATGAAAGCAGCCACACAGTTACAAGCATAGCGGTAAGATTGCGCTGTTCCCTTTTCCCGGTTCACGCCGACACGTTTCTCGAAATGTTCGATGAACGTCCGGAAATAACCCAACAGGGTTTCCTGCCCGAAAGCCGTCCCCAACAACAGATTCCTTATTTCTTCAGCCGTTACATTCTCACGGGTGGCTGACAGTTCGTCATAAATGGAAATGGCTGAAGCTCGCAAATCGTCCAGTTGCCGGTTGATTTCCCGCGCGGCGTTACTTTTTACCCGTGGCACGTCCGGATGCCCACACAGTGCAGCGGGTACGGACATTTTCGCACTAAAAGCCGCTTCTGAAAATTTGCCGACAACAAGTTTCGCCATGACCGGGCAATGTCCCTCGTCATTCATTTCGCTCTTTTTGAGGTAGAACGTAACCGTTACATCCGTCTGTTTCATAACTCTATTTTTTATGTTGCAAAATTACTTGATATAGAGTTATTTACAGTTATGAAAATTATAGCGGAACAAAGAATAAAACCCCGGATGCCGGTAACATAACCTGTATTTCCATGAAAAACGGAAAAAAACGGTTATCTTTACGGGCAAAATATAGGGTTCTTTGCATGGTGAACGGTAAAACCGCAGGTGGTCAAGCGTTATTTTGCCGGATTATCCGGGGCTAAAAAAGGCAACGGATAAGTAGCAAATCTTTCTCTTAACCTTTCATTATCCTGCATTTTAGCGATTTGGAAAGGCATAGAAGAATTTGGCTTAACTCTCCTCAATACCAAACACTTACTTTATTTATCCAAATTTTGCCGTTTTTTTGCGAGTTCTTCGTATATTTGTAGGTCTGTTTTACGGGCTAATTCTGAAGCGAATACAAATTCTTAACATACTCTAAAATACATGGAAAAACGTATTATTGAATGCGTGCCCAACTTTAGCGAGGGCCGTAACAAGGCTGTTATTCAGCAGATTACTTCCGCAATCGAGGCGGTTGACGGAGTCAAGTTGCTCGACGTCGATCCGGGTGAAGCGACCAACCGTACGGTGGTTACCTTCGTCGGAGAACCCGAAGCCGTGCTGGAAGCGGCTTTCCAGGGCGTCAAGAAAGCTGCCGAGGTTATCGATATGCGTAATCATAAGGGAGCGCATCCCCGTATGGGTGCCACGGACGTATGTCCGCTCATCCCGATCGCGGGTATTACGCTCGAGGAGTGCGCCGAGCTGGCCCGTCAGTTGGCCAAGCGCATCGCCGACGAGTTGCATGTGCCGACCTATTGCTACGAGGCGGCTGCCTTTACGCCGGAGCGCCGCAACCTGGCCGTATGTCGTGCCGGTGAGTACGAGGCGCTGCCCGAGAAGATGAATCACGAAGGCAAAGCTCCCGATTTCGGCGACCGTCCCTTCGACGAGGGCGTAGCACGCACGGGTGCCACCGCCGTAGGTGCACGCGACTTCCTGATCGCCGTGAACTTCAACCTGAACACCACCTCCACGCGCCGCGCCAACGCCATCGCGTTCGACGTGCGCGAAAAGGGCCGTCCGGTACGCGAAGGCAATTCGCCCGTAGGCAAACCCTTGAAGGACGAGAACGGCAAGACCATCATGAAGCCCGGTACGCTGAAGGCTACCAAGGCGATCGGCTGGTTCATCGACGAGTACCAGATCGCCCAGGTTTCGATGAATATCACCAATATTTCCGTTACGCCGCTCCACGTGGCTTTCGACGAGGTTTGCCGCGCCGCCAACGCACGCGGTGTGCGTGTGACCGGTACCGAGATCGTCGGCCTGATTCCGAAGCGCACGTTGATCGAGGCGGGCCGCTATTTCCTGAAGAAGCAGGAGCGTTCGACCGGTATTTCCGAGGAGGAGATCATCCGTATCGCCATCAAGTCGATGGGTCTGGACGAGTTGAAGCCGTTCAAACCGGAAGAGAAGGTGATCGAATACCTGATCGAAGCGGACAATAAGAAGAAGAAACTGGTCGATCTGACCTGCACCGGCTTCGCAGAGGAGACCGCCAGCGAGTCCCCGGCTCCGGGCGGCGGTTCGATTTCCGCTTACATGGGTGCGCTGGGCGCTGCCCTGGGTACGATGGTCGCCAACCTGTCGTCGCACAAACCCGGCTGGGACGCACGTTGGGAGGAGTTCTCCGACTGGGCGGACAAAGGCCAGAAGCTGATGACCGAGTTGCTGCACCTGGTCGATGAGGATACCGAAGCGTTCAACCGGATCATGAACGTATTCTCGATGCCGAAGGGTACCGACGAGGAGAAAGCTGCCCGTAGCGCCGCATTGCAGGAGGCTACGCTCTACGCTACGCAGGTGCCTCTGCGTACGATGCAGACCTCGTTCAAGGTGTTCGAAATCGTGAAGGCGATGGCCGAACAGGGAAATCCCAATTCGGTAACCGACGCCGGCGTCGGAGCGCTGGCTGCCCGCAGCGCCGTGCTGGGTGCGTGTCTGAACGTGAAGATCAATGCCGCCGGTCTGAAAGACCGTGCCGTCGCCGATGACCTGATCGGCCAGGCCAACCGGATCGTCGCCGATGCGGAGAAAGCCGAGCGTGAGATTCTGGAAATCGTCGAGAGCAAGATTAAATAATTTAATACATATAAAACAATGACTGTAAAGGAATTTCAGGAGCAGATCAAGGCGGGTATCCCCGATGTGCTGCCCGCACCGAAACCGTACGATCCCACCATCAACCACGCGCCCAAGCGTAAGGAGATACTCACCGAGGAGGAGCGCGTGCTGGCCATCCGCAATGCCCTGCGCTACTTCCCGGCCAAGCACCACGAAGTGTTGGCCCGCGAGTTCGCCGAGGAGTTGCACAAGTACGGTCGTATCTATATGTATCGTTTCCGTCCCGATTATGAGATGTATGCCCGTCCGATCGAGGAGTATCCCCACAAGTCGCGTCAGGCCGCTGCGATTATGGTGATGATCCAGAACAACCTGGACAAGGCTGTGGCGCAGCATCCCCACGAGCTGATTACCTACGGCGGTAACGGTGCCGTGTTCCAGAACTGGGCGCAGTATCTGCTTACGATGCAGTATCTGTCCCAGATGACCGACGATCAGACGCTGGTGATGTATTCGGGACACCCGATGGGCCTGTTCCCGTCGCATCCCGACGCTCCGCGCGTGATCGTAACCAACGGTATGGTGATTCCGAACTATTCGAAACCGGACGATTGGGAGCGTTTCAATGCGCTCGGCGTTTCGCAGTACGGTCAGATGACCGCCGGCTCCTATATGTATATTGGCCCGCAGGGTATCGTGCACGGCACGACGATCACGGTGCTCAACGCAGCCCGCAAACGTCTTACCGAGGGTAAGAAAGACATTCGCGGCATGCTCTTCGTGACGGCCGGTCTGGGCGGTATGTCGGGTGCGCAGCCGAAGGCGGGTAATATCTCCGGTGTGGTGAGCATCACGGCCGAGATCAACCCCAAAGCGGTGCATACGCGTCATTCGCAGGGCTGGGTCGATGAGGTGTACACCTCGCTCGACGAGTTGCTGGCCCGTGCGAAGAAGGCACAGGAGAACAAGGAGGCCGTGTCGCTGGCTTACCAGGGCAACGTGGTCGATCTTTGGGAGCGTCTGGCTGCCGAGAACGTCAATGTCGATCTGGGTTCCGACCAGACGTCGCTGCACAACCCCTGGGCAGGCGGTTACTATCCCGTCGGCTTGAGCTACGAAGAGTCCAACCGCATGATGGCAGAGGATCCCGAGGAGTTCAAGAAGCGTGTTCAGGAGTCGCTGCGCCGCCAGGTGGCTGCGATCAACAAGCTGACCGCCAAGGGTATGTATTTCTTCGATTACGGCAATGCCTTCCTGTTGGAGGCTTCGCGCGCCGGAGCCGCCGTGATGGGCGAGGGCGGCCGGTTCCGCTATCCCTCCTACGTGCAGGACATTATGGGACCGATGTTCTTCGACTACGGCTTCGGACCTTTCCGCTGGGTCTGCACGTCGGGAAAACCCGAAGACCTGGCTACTACAGACCGTCTGGCTACCGAAGTGCTCGAAGAGATTCGCAAGACCGCTCCGAAGGAGATCGCCGGACAGCTCGACGACAATATCCACTGGATCAAGGAGGCTGGCAAGAACAAGCTGGTCGTAGGTTCGCAGGCACGTATCCTGTATGCCGACAGCGAGGGCCGCACCAAGATCGCGCTCGCGTTCAACGACGCTATCGCACGCGGCGAAATTTCCGCACCTGTCGTATTGGGTCGTGACCACCACGACGTGTCGGGTACCGATTCGCCCTACCGCGAGACCTCGAACATCTACGACGGTTCGAACCTTACGGCCGACATGGCCGTGCAGAACGTCATCGGCGACTCGTTTCGCGGCGCGACGTGGGTTTCGATCCACAACGGCGGCGGCGTGGGCTGGGGCGAGGTGATCAACGGCGGCTTCGGCATGGTGATCGACGGTTCGGAGGATTCCGCGCGTCATATCAAGGAGATGCTTCTCTGGGACGTGAACAACGGTATCGCACGCCGCAGCTGGGCCCGCAACGAGGGCGCGATGTTCGCTATCAAACGCGAGATGGAGCGTACCCCGGGCCTGAAGGTGACCCTTCCCAACCTGGCGGACGACAAGCTGGTTCGCAAGGCTATCGACGAAGTGAAATAATAGATCGGTCTTCTCTCCGTTCGGTTGCTGCCGGACGGAGAGAATGCTTTCGATTGGCTGAAGCGGAGGGGATTCCCTGTACGCCGGACGTCGAGAGCACCGAAAAACAATTCGACTTATTTTTGAGTATTAACCTTTAATAAGAAATACAACGATGATTCATCATATCAGCGCGGAGTATCTTACGGTCGATCGTGTCCGCGAAATTCTGGAAAACAATATCAAAATCGACTTGAGCGAAGATGCGAAAAAACGCATCGTGCGTTGTCGCGAATACCTGGATAACAAGATGGAAACCCAGAAAGAGCCCATCTACGGTATTACGACCGGCTTCGGTTCGCTCTGCAATATTTCGATCGACAAGGACCAGCTCTCGCAGTTGCAGAAGAACCTGGTGATGTCGCATGCCTGCGGTACGGGCGAGCGCGTTCCTGCCGAGATCGTGAAGCTGATGCTGCTGCTCAAGATCCAGTCCCTTTCGTACGGCAATTCGGGCGTGCAGCTCGAAACCGTACAGCGTCTGGTCGATTTCTTCAACAACGACGTGCTGCCGGTCGTGTTCCAGCAGGGATCGCTGGGCGCTTCGGGCGACCTGGCTCCGCTGGCCAACATGTGCCTGCCGCTGCTGGGCCTCGGCGAAGTGGAGTACAAGGGTGCACGGCGTCCTTCGGACGAAGTCCTCAAGGAGTTCGGCTGGAAGCCTATTTCGCTGCAATCGAAGGAGGGCCTCGCCCTGCTGAACGGTACGCAGTTCATGTCGGCTTTCGGCGTATATTCGCTTATCAAGGCTCGTCGCTTGAGCGAGTGGGCCGACCTGATCGGCGCGATGTCGCTCGACGCATTCGACGGCCGCATCAACCCGTTCATCGACGAGGTGCATGAAATCCGTGCCCACAAGGGACAGCTTACTACGGCTCGCAATTTCCGTCGCCTGCTCGAAGGCAGCGAGATGATCGCCCGTCCGAAGAAGCATGTGCAGGATCCCTACTCCTTCCGCTGCATCCCGCAGGTGCACGGGGCGTCGAAAGATACGATCGACTATGTAGGCGGTGTTCTCGAAACCGAGATCAACAGCCCTACGGATAACCCGACGATCTTCCCCGAGAAGGATATCATCGTTTCGGCCGGTAATTTCCACGGACAGCCGATCGCTCTGGCGATGGATTTCCTGGCTATTGCTGTTGCGGAGTTGGGCAACATCTCCGAGCGTCGTATTTACAAGCTGATTTCGGGTGCACGCGAGCTGCCCTCGTTCCTGGTGGCCAAGCCGGGTCTGAACAGCGGTTTCATGATTCCGCAGTACGCGGCCGCTTCGATCGTGAGCCAGAGCAAGGGTCTTTGCTGGCCCGCTTCGTGCGACTCGATTCCTTCGTCGCAGGGTCAGGAGGACCACGTCAGCATGGGTTCCAACGCTGCCACGAAGCTCTACCGTGTGGTGCTGAACACCGAGCGTGTGCTGGCTATCGAGCTGCTCAATGCGGCACAGGCCCTCGAGTTCCGCCGTCCGCTGCGTTCTTCGAAGCCCATCGAGGATCTGCTGGCAGCTTACCGTAAGCATGTGCCGTTCGTCGAGAACGATCAGGTGATGTACACGTTGATCGACGCTTCGGTGAAATTCCTTCAAACCGAGAAATTGTAATGTTACTCGTTAAGAACATAGCCAAGATCGTCGGCGTGGACGAGAGCGGCCGTCTTCGGGTCAAGGGGCGCGACATGAATGTACTCGGCGAGATCGACAACGCCTGGCTGCTGGCCGACGGCGATCGTATCGCTGCATACGGCACGATGGACAAGATGCCGGAGGTGGCTCCCGACACGGAAGTCGTCGATGCGGAGGGAGGCATGCTTTTCCCTTCGTTCTGCGATTCGCATACCCATCTGGTCTATGCCGGAAGCCGCGAACGGGAGTTTCTGGACAAGATCAACGGCTTGAGCTACGAAGAGATCGCCAAGCGGGGCGGCGGCATCTTGAATTCCGCCGACCGCTTGCACGAAACTTCCGAGGACGAGCTTTACGAGCAGGCGATGGAACGTATCCGCGAGATTATCGCAATGGGTACGGGCTGCGTCGAGATCAAGAGCGGCTACGGTCTTACGACCGAAGACGAACTGAAGATGCTGCGCGTCATCCGCCGCATCCGCGAAACTTCGCCGATCACCGTCCGTGCCACTTTCCTCGGAGCTCATGCCGTAGGCCGGGCCTATAAAGGCCGCCAGCAGGAGTATGTGGACCTGATCTGTCGGGAGATGATCCCTGCCGTCGGCAGGGAGAAGCTTGCCGAGTTCGTCGATGTCTTCTGCGACCAGGGGTTCTTCACCGTCGAAGAGACGGAGCAGATCCTGCGTGCGGGTGCCGAGTACGGTCTCGTGCCGAAGATCCATGCCAACGAGCTGGCCGTTTCGGGCGGTGTGCAGGTCGGTGTCCGCAACAAGGCGCTGTCCGTCGATCATCTGGAGCGCATGGGGGCCGAGGAGATTGAAGTGCTGCGTACGTCCGGTACGATGCCGACGATGCTGCCGGGTGCCGCTTTCTTCCTGGAGATGCCGTATCCTCCTGCACGGGCAATGATCGAGGGCGGTTTGAGCGTGGCTTTGGCTTCGGATTTCAACCCCGGTTCATCGCCTTCGGGCAGTATGAAGATGATCGTTTCGCTGGCCTGCATCAAGATGCGTATGACGCCGGCCGAAGCGATCAACGCCGCGACACTGAACGGTGCTTACGCCATGGGCTTGAGCAGCGAGTACGGTTCGATCACCGTAGGCAAGAAGGCGAACTTCTTCCTCACGACGAAGATTCCTTCGGTGGCATATCTGCCGTATGCCTATACCTCTCTGCTTATCCACCGGGTATTCCTCCGGGGGCAAGAGGTGAAGTAATTCGCCGATATATCGTTCGAAGCCGGGGCAGGGTATTCTGCTCCGGCTTTTTGTTCTTTTTACTTCATTCCTCGCTGATACCGGCCGGATTTCCGGTTGCACGGAAGAGGTCGTTATCTTACGTATGGATGAATACGTTTTCGGACAATTTCGGTGTATTTTTTGCAGGAAAGAAAAATATGATACGCTGTTTGTCGATTGCGACCGTGCTTACGGGCATGGCAATAACTTTAAATGCACAGAATATGAAACCATTGACTCCCGAAGAAGAGCGGGTGATCGTTCGAAAAGGAACCGAAGCTCCCTTTTCCGGTAAATATTACCTCCACGACGAAGACGGCACCTACCGCTGCCGCCGGTGCGGTGCTCCGTTGTACCGTTCGCAGGATAAATTCGATGCCGGCTGCGGCTGGCCCAGCTTCGATGATGAAATTCCGGGTGCCGTGCGCCGCGAACCGGATGCCGACGGACGCCGTACGGAGATTCTCTGCGCCAAGTGCGGAGCCCATTTGGGCCACGTCTTTACGGACGAAGGATTTACCGCTAAAAATACGCGCCATTGCGTGAATTCCCTCTCCCTCGATTTCGTACCGGCGGCCATTCCGACCATGCCGGTCGCGGAACCGGCAGCGGCTTCTGCCGAAAAGCCTGAAAATACTTCGTCAGCCGAGCCGCCGAAATCGGTGCAAACCGAACGGGCTATTTTCGCCGGCGGTTGTTTCTGGGGCGTGGAGTATATGCTGGGTAAGGTGGACGGAGTGAGCATTCGTTCGGGCTATATCGGCGGCCATACCGAGAATCCCACCTACGAGCAGGTGTGCAGCCATAAAACGGGCCATGCCGAGGCCGTCGAAGTCGAGTTCGATCCTTCGAAAGTCTCTTACGAAACTCTTGCCAGGCTCTTTTTCGAGATACACGATCCGACCCAGCTCGACGGACAGGGACCCGACTTGGGCGATCAGTATCGGTCGGAGATTTTCTATACTACCCCTGAGCAGAAGGAGGTTGCCGAACGGCTGATCCGTATCCTGAAGGAGAAAGGGTATAGCGTGGTGACCGACGTAACTCCGGCTTCCCGCTTCTGGCCGGCTGAACAATACCATCAGAACTACTACAACCGTAAAGGTACGCAGCCGTACTGTCATCGTTATACCAAACGGTTTTGACGGACGGCGTTCGTGAATAGTCGGCAGGGGGAGCTGCGTCGGTCGGCGTTCGGGTACGGAGAAGGCACGAAGCGGGAATTGTTGTACTAATATCGAATGCAATATGGATAATTTGTTTGATTTGACGGGACGGGTTGCTGTCGTAACCGGTGCGTCGAGCGGTCTGGGGGCGGATGCAGCCCGGGCTTATGCCGGTCAGGGAGCTGACGTGGCACTGTTGGCTCGCAGGGTCGAGAAACTGAAGACCGTAGCCGACGAAATAGCCGCAACGGGGCGTAAAGTGCTTGTCGTGGGGTGCGACGTGACCGACGAGGAGCAGGTCCGCAAAGCGATCGGGCAGGTCGTGGCTCGCTTTGGAAAGATCGACATTCTGCTCAACAATGCGGGTGTCGCCGTGCCGGGTACTGTCGAGCAACTGACCACCGATGAATGGGACAAAGAGATGAATACCAACGTGCGGGGTGCTTATCTGGTCTGCAAATACGTCGTACCTCACATGCGCGAACGCCGTTACGGCAAGATCGTCAATATCTCTTCCGTGAACGCACTGATCGCGGACAAGAGTCCGTTGCTGGCCCGACATGTTTACAACGCATCGAAGGCGGCGGTTTTGGGATTGACGATCGGAATGGCCGCTTCGTACGGCGTCGATGGTATTACGGTGAATGCTGTTTGCCCCGGACTTTTCGAGAGCGAGATGACCGAAGATACGCTTTTCAAAAACGAGGAGTTCATGAGGATGTACAATTTCACCGATCCGATGAGCCGTCCCGGTCGCCGGGGCGAACTGAACGGTACGATCCTCTATTTTTCGTCCGACGCTTCGAGTTATGTCACCGGTCAGCACGTGGTCGTCGATGGCGGTGCCAGCATCGTCTGACGGAAGAGCAGCCGACGAGGGGCGGTCTGTTTTATGGCGGGCAGATTTTCGCCATGACCATATAAACGGAGAAGCGTGTCGAGAAGGGGGGGGTGAAAATGCGGTTTTTACCGGACGTTGCCCTGCGAGTAACGAGAAACACCCTGCCGATTCCGGCAGGGTGTTTCTCGTTTGGTCCTAATCGGTCGGGGGCGGGTCCGTCCGGCTGTTGTAACCTCGGCGAACCTATGCCTGTTCCCGAAGTTCGCTTATCCCGATATTGCCTTGTCGGTAGCGGGTGAAATCCCGAATCGGTTATGCTTTCGGAGATGAGTCTTGCGCCTCCTGTTTTTCTACATCGAACGGGTTGCTTTGCGTGACGGTCGTATGCCAGGGGATTCCGATCAGTGTCGATAGATCGACTTTGGCGGATTCGATGTAGCTGCTCAGGATCATATCGCGGGCGTCTGCGTTTTGGAACGGATAGAGTTCGAACGCCGGCAATACGGAAACGAAGTGTTCCATGATTTCTGCCTGGATGGATTCGTAACTCGGCCAGTTTTTGTTCGAGGAGAAACAGTAGATCTGGACCGGAAGGCCGTTGGCTACCGGCGGCAGTGTCCGCACCATCAGCAGCAGTTCTTTGCTGACGAAAGGATGGCGCCGCAGATACATCACCATGTAGGCCCGGAACAGACCGAGATTCGTGTCGATAGTTCCGTTCACCAGTCCTTCTGGATTGTCCGTATTGGCGACTTTTCCATCGGCTGCCTGCTTCTGCTTTTCGGTTATGAATTGCGCCAGTTCTTTGTCGAAGGCTTTCATTTTCTCCAGAAATTCCGGCGTGCACGGTTTGATGTAATCGAGTTTCAGGGTATATTCGCGCATGATGCGCCGTCCGCCCGAGTCGCTCATGCCCCGCCAGTTGATGAACGAACCCGAAACCAGCGAATAGGGTGGGACGGTTACGATCGTGTTGTCGAAGTTCTGAACCTTCACGACATCCAGGGATATGTCGATAACGGTGCCGTTTATGTTGTTCTGCGGCATTTCGATCCAGTCGCCGATGCGCAGCATGTCGTCTTCGGAGATCATTACGCCTGCGACCAGTCCCAGAATAGTATCCTTGAACACCAGCATCAATACGGCTGTGAAAGCACCCAGTCCCGTAATCAGGTTGAGCGGCGATTTGTTGATCAGGATCGAAATGATAACGATCACGACGACGCAGTAGAAAACCACGCGGAATATCTGGATAAAGCCCTTCATCGGGCGGTTTTTCAGTTGCTTGTTCTTTTTCAGCTCATCTCCGACCGTGTTCAGTATGGCATTTACGGAGATAATCAGGGCGATGAAAAAATAGATCCAGGTGATCTTCTCGCTCAGGATGAACCAGGCGGAATCTTTGCTGAAAGCGAATGGCAGCAGGGCGGAAACCATCAGTGGCGGAATGATGGCCGTCAGCTTCCGAAATACGCCGTATTTGAACATCGATTCGAAGAATCCGACGCGTTTGCGTTTCAGAATCTTTTTCGCCAGATGCACCAATACGGCGTGGACGATTCCCGCGACGATGAATGCGATAATCACGATTACGATCAGAAACAGGAGTTCGTCCATTTTGTCGAGCATATGGGACGGAATGCCGATCCAGGCGAGGAATTTTTTGATTCCGAACAGGATGGTCAATGCAAAGTCGTTTGTATTCATAAACGGTTGGAAAAATCGAAGTTTGTCGTGTGTGGATTCGTCATTTCGAATCTTATCTTAATTATTATGCAATAATTATTCCTAACGAGGATCGGTCGGGCTATAAGTCGGAGTGTTCGGTTAAAAGATGAGAAATCTGCGGCTTAAAGATGTTTTGCTGCAGATAATAAAGGAGTATTTTGGTTTTTCTGATATTCATTGAAATTAAAAAGATCGCAGGGATTTTGAGTATTATAGTACGTGTATGTCTAATATTTGTTTTTTTCAAAAATAAATAGAATTTGATCGGATGATTTTTGTCTGTTTTGTTGTTTTTACTTTTCTATTTGTTGCTTTTTTCGGGGGGGGGAAATTGAGCTTGGATTTCCATGACCTTTTTTATAATTTAAATTTCGAAAAGGAGAAATTGCTTCTAAAGGATCTCTTCGAAGGTTGTTTAATTTTAAATTATTATTGTTATGAACTTGTTTTTACGTTTTTTGTTCATGGGAGCGGTTTGCCTGCTTCCTTTGGTCGGTTGTAGCGACGATGATACCGAGGGAACGGGGCCAGAGCCGACGTCTGACTTTCAATTCGAGACTTTGGAGCTGACGCAAGGTTCGTTCAAGGTGAAGATAACTCCCGAAGACAAGAATATGACTTACTTTTTCGGAGTGCTCGAAAAGTCGGATTTCAGCCAGTTTGAAAATCTTGAGAGTTTGCAGGCAGCAAACATCGAAAATATAAAAGCCCTCGCGGAGGCTAATGGAGTCGGGGTCGAGGAGTTCTTGCTGGAGGCATTGCTTAAAGGAGAGCAGGAGTGGAAATATAATACGCTTGTTCCGGAGACCGATTATGTCTTTTACGCCTATGGATTATCGACCGAATTGGAGATTCTTACGACTGTCAATACTTATGAATTCAAGACATTGGTCGTCGAGCAAGTAGAGGTGAATTTCAAGATTACGGCTTCGGACGTGACGCCGACGTCGTTTACGCTGAATGTCGAGCCGGACCGAACGGATTGCGTATATTATTACGACATTCTTCTCCCTGCCGTATATATGGATTACTGTGGAGGTGATCCGGCAAATTTACCGGCTTTTGTCGAGAACTATCTTGCAGAGTGGAAAAAAACCGAGCGGTATGCGACTTACACGTTGCCGGAATTCATTGCTGAAGTGACTGTTAGCGGCAAAACTTCCGATTCCTCGTTTGAAAATCTTCTGCCGGAGGGAACTTATTATGCCTTCGCAGTCTGTGTGGCCAATGACGGAACCTGTATTTCGGAGGCTACGGTAGAAACTATTAGGACGAGCGAATCTCCTAAAAATTCTTATACGGTATCCTCCGAAGTCGTTACCGATGTCGCTTATTCGGCTATAGTCACGGCAGAGCAGAGTGAGGCTTTTGCCGTTATGATGGAGCTTCAGGAGTATTTTGCCGACGCCAAATCGGATGCCGAAATCATTCAGACGATTTACGATGCTTATAACCAGAATATTTCCAAATATCTTTATGCGGATGTTGCGAATGTTTCGTTCGGAGGCCTTATTCCCAACGACAAATATTATCTTTTGATCTTTGCATGCAATCCGGACGGATCGCCGAAACTCGACGACAAGATAAATCTCAAGAAAGTCGAGGTCAATACGTCGCCGGCAGTGATGTCCTCGGTCCAATACGAACTTAGCGTATCGAGCATAGCCAAGATCGATGCGATGGTTACGGTAAGGGCTGACGGTAATTATGAAAATGAAACATTCCTTTTCAATTATATCACGAAAGCCGAATACGACGCTATTTCGGGGGACAAGACTGCCGGTCTGAAGGCTCATATGGACGCATTTATCGATGCCAGAGTGAAAGATTGGAACGATTCTCATCCGAATTCGGGCGTGATGACGCGTAAAGAGTTCCTTTCTCGTGCTCTCATGAACGGCAAGGAGGATCTGTTTGTGCCGATAGAGATCGGCGGGCTTACTCCTGGTACTACGTATTATCTGTATGTTTTTGGACTCAAGGCCGACGGTACCTATACGACAGAGCCGGTTACGACCCAATTCACTACCGTTGCGGATCAGGTGACCCTGGCTTCCCTGGAGTTCATCGTAATGTCGTACGGCTATCCGGAGGAGAACCGGAATATGTATAGGGTTTGGACGTATGCGAATAATTCGAAAGAGCACTATTTTCAGTCGTTTGTCGGAGAGGACGAGTGGGCTGGCAAGACGGCTTCCGAAGTGAGGGAGCTGCTCAAAGCGTCCAAGTGGCCCAGTTCAAGCTCATACAAAGTGGACGCACAATTCGGACAGACTTGGTATGGCTATTCCGTCGCTTATGACGAGGCGGGAATTCCCACGAAAGTCTATAAACTTTGGCATACAAGCCCTGCGGATACCGGAGACGGTTTCGATAATATAACAGGAGGAACAATAACAGTGGACATCGAGGAGTTGTCCGAATAGTGATGTTTTTATGAGAACTAAAATCTTATTTTTGATGATGCTTGTTGCAGCCGGTCTTATGACCGGTTGCGGCAAGGATTCCGAGGAGACTCCTACAAAACCGGAAGATCCGATTCCTCCCGTGACGACGACTTACGAAATAGGGGATTATTACGAGAACGGCTTTGTAAAAGGAATCGTGATATATATTGATTCGGAGGGTAAGAGTGGAACTGTGGTTTCGCTCGATGAAACTGAAGCCATATGGTCTTACAAATACGAAGAACCGATGGCTTCTTTCCCACAGACGGGGCGATATAATACGGATTGTGTATATAATATGGAAGGATGGCGGGAGAATTATCCCGGGTTCCTGTGGTGCAGTGAAAAGGATGTTATGGGAGTTAAAAACTGGTATGTGCCGGATCAGAGAGAGTTAGGGCTTTTGTACGAGGCTTATTCCGGAGTGAGAGGAGGAGGCAGCCTGTCTGACGACGAAATAAGGAAGAACAAACAGCTGTTTAACGACACTCTCAAGGAGAAGGGCGGTGTCCCGTTGTCCGATGCAGTCTATTGGACTTCCGCCGAATGCTCGGCGCGGATGGCTTATGCGTTCGATATGGCATCCGGAGCCATGATCGAGATGCCTCAGGAACTGGATAAGGGGATGAAATACAAATTCCGGGCTATGGCTGATTTTAAATTTTAAATATTTTGGTATGAAAAAAATTATGTTATTTTTCGTCGCCTGTATTTCCTGTATTACTGTGGCATGCGATAGTGACGACGACGGTACGAAAGGAGATGATAATAAATTTCCGGCACCGGAAGTGACATTCAGCGCGATTACCGGTGTCTCTTTTACTGCCGGGTGGAATGCCTTGGAAACAGCGGATTCATACAGATACGAGGTTTCGTATGAGAAAGACGGCCAAGTCGTTGCTGTTGCTGCACAGAACACCGAGACGACGACTTTTTCTTTGGACGGGCTTCTGCCTGCTACGGATTATTCGGTCCGAGTGGTTGCAAAGGCCGGAGGAAAGACCATTTCGGATTGGTTTTCCGGAACTGTAAGGACTTTAGGAGGTGAAAGCGTAACATTTACCGTTACACCTTATGAGCGCTATATTGAGAATGCGTTTATTTATCCTTACGCCGAAGTGAAGCCTTCCGATTCCGAGGTATATTATTGGGTAAGTGCTATTCCTTCCAATAGCGAACGAGATCCGAAGGAGTGGATGCAGGAGGATATCGATTATTATATGGAGTTGGGCAAAACTTGGGACGATCTTGTGGCGGATAAATTGATTTTGAAAGGTGATGCCGAAAGTGTTCCTTTTGCTTTCACCGGTTACGATCATTATTATTTTATTGTTGCGCCGGTTGGAAAAAATCTTTCTGAAATAGTCGTCAGTGGCGAGGTTTCTCGTAGTTATAGATTTTGGTACGAGGCTCGGGAAGTGCAGATGCTGCATGAATCGACTTACGAACAGTTTGCCGGAGAGTGGCTGTTGCAGACATCCGGTACTGTAAAGGAGGAGAATGGATCACTCGATGTACAGGAAGTGGGTGAAGAATTTCCGGTTACCATTTCTCCTGCTGATGATAAGAAATCGTTTTATCTCAAGGGATGGGGCGGGGATCGAAACAAATTCCGGGATTTTGCGATAAAAATGGATTTCGAACCGGCGGAAGACAATTATCATAAGATAGGTATATCTTTTCCTCAGGACATAGAGACGGAGGGGGATATTGTATGGAAGTATGTTTCCTGGTACAATTTTGTCGGAACTGTCGGTGACGAAAAAGTGTATACTTATTTGCCTTATGATGATAAAATGTATGAGAATATGCCTTCGTGGTCGAAAGGATTCATCGGTTTTATGGGAAATCTCAATAAGACTGTGATTAAGATTTGTCCGCTGTATTATATGGATGGGAACAATGAAGGTGCTTATATAATGTCTATGTGGCCGTATGGAATCAGTTCTACGGGAGATGTCGAGCAAGACAAACTGCTTAATAACAAATATGAAGATCCGGTTGGTCCTTATTATTTGATAAGAAAGGATGTGGCGGACGGTCTTGTGTTGCAACTGCCCGATACCGAAGAACCGGATGCCGACGTTGCCGGGCTGTTGAATGCACTGCAGAGTGTGCGGCAGGCGAATACTCCTCGTGAGGTGTTCAGTGTGAAACGTTGATAATGTCCGATAACTTTTCGGGATTTGAATTTGAGAGAGCGGTATCCGAATTAAGATATCGCTCTCTTTTTTGTTTTTATAAGATTTGTCGGTTTGTTGCCTTGTCAAGGGGGGGCCATACCTGATTTTTGCCTGCAAAGCGATCCGAATTGTTATTCGAAGTGCTTGGACGATCGGAGTATTGTTGCTTTAGTCTCAAACATAATTTTCACAGTTTTTAACGAGTCGCGGAATAAGTCATTAGAATTAATACAAGTCTTTTGTCCTATGATATAGGTTTTTGAAACTGTTTCAAACTCATATCGAATTTTATCATTGGGTACGAAAATATATTTGCCATTGGAATTTTATAGCTATCATGAAATCTTCTTGGTGCTTTTTTCGGGACTTGAATGCTCTTCACTTGTCGTTTTGCAATACCTGATTCTTTCTTCGAAGACCTTTGAAACCGGCAGATATATAATTATCGTATTGATTTTTGATTGTGTGCTTTGAATGTTTCAGTTAAGGAATGGCATTCGGAACATTTTGTTCCAGATAACGATCCGATCCCGTTTGAGCGATAACGTGTTTCCCTGCCTTATCCAGCTCTCGATATGTGCGAAGCGACGCAGATTTATGGTATCGAGGGATAAGTTGAGCGCTTTGCAACTCCTATTTGCTCCCCTTTTTGCTGCGTCCCGTTGTTTCGGATCGATAAACCGATGGATACGCATCTCTTTTCTTTCTCCATTTACTGTGAGTCGTAATGTGATAGGAACTTCATCATTACGATTTGTCTTTGTTTTACACAGGTAGAATAAAACGCTGAAAGAGGTCTTTCCATAATATATCTTTTTAGTTACGAACTTACAGTCTATGGCTGGTAAGATTCAAAGTGCAGTAGCTGAATGCTTCGAGCACAAAATAGGGGGGGGCTCTTCCTCTGATTATTAGCTGCTTTTGGAGAGCATTTCGAACCTTTTTTAGGATACAGAAAAAGAAAAAAGCCTTGTAAATATACTTTACAAGGCTTTGCAATCATTTGCTTCGATATTTTGCGGTATGGACGGGACTCGAACCCGCGACCCCCTGCGTGACAGGCAGGTATTCTAACCAGCTGAACTACCACACCGTTTGCTGATTGCGAATGCAAAGGTAGTACAAAAATCTGTATCTCCAAACTTTTTTCTCACTTTTTGAAGAAAGAAAATTGCACGCTTCCGTAACTTCTTGATTGCCAAAAGTGAGGGTCGGACGAAAAATTTATGTTTTTCGAATGTTCGAAAACGAGAAACCCATCCGGTTTGAGTAAATCGCGTTCCAGTACCAGCCGGATGACCTCTTCGCTGCCCTCCAGATCGTAGGGCGCGTCCGAAAAGATCAGGTCGAACTGCTTCGCACAGCTTTTCAGGTAGAGGAATACATTGGCTTTGACGGCGAACAGATTGTCGATTCCCAGGTCGGCGGCCGTTTTTTTGATGAAGTTATAGTGTACGGGATTGATTTCGACCGAAGTGACGCTGTGCACGCCCCGCGAAGCGAATTCGTAGCTGATCGACCCGGTTCCCGCGAAGAGGTCCAGCACGTCGCACTCCTCGAAATCGAGCAGGTTGCCCAGCACGTTGAAGAGGTTCTCCTTGGCGAAGTCGGTCGTCGGGCGTGCCCGCAGATTCTTGGGCGGGTTGATTGCCCGTCCCCGATATTTTCCGCTGACTATTCGCATATGGCGACGTGTTTGAAATATTCACGCAACAGGCGTCCGTCCTGTTTGGTCGGGTTTCCTTCCAGCCGGATCTCGCAGTTTTCGATCTGCAGCTCCTGCGTCAGCTCCCGGACGTAGAAGAGCAGATCTTCCCCCGTGGGGGCGATGAATGTCTCCGCCAGCCGCAGGGTTTGCCGTTCCCATACTTTCAGGTAGGCCAGCTCTTCATAACGGAATATCCAGAGGCAGGATGCCGTGAATTCCCCGGTACGTAGCAACGGGGAGGTCCAGCGTATCTTCTCCTTCAGCCGGGCACGGACTTTCTCTACGGAGGCTTTGTCGGCAGCCATCAAAGCGATGACGGGCTGTTGCGGATCGGAGGTGAGAATACACTCCTTCTCCGTCGGTTCCATTCCGTTTATACGCATCAGGGCGGGAGCGGCCTTCGCGTCGAACACTTCCCGGGGAACCAGCATGGTTTTGCCCGTCAATACCTCTATTTCGACCGTTTTTTTCTCTTTGGCCGGTATGTCGAGCTTCTCTTCAGAAAAAGAGTGTCCATCCAGCCTGAGCCGGATGGACACATTCTTGATTTCGGGCTTGTTATTCGTCGCCCCAGTTACCTGCTTCATTGTTACCTTTCTCCATGGAGCCGAACTTGATGCCTCCGTAGTTGCTGAAGTTATTCTCCTGATCGTCCACCAGGTTGATTACCTCCTGACGGAAGCGTACCGTGTCGAGGAACATTTTATAAGGTATGCGGCACTCTACGACGGGGATGACCACTTTCGATTCGGTGGTCACAAGACCTGCTTCCAATTCGAATTCCGTCTGGTTGTTCGTGCCGGGCACGTAACGCAGGTTGCGAACCTGTTCTGCGGTGAGCTTTTTCGGCGTGAAGATCGTGTCGATCACGTGTACCCATACCTTTTCGCTGTTCTTGCGGCCGCTCTTTTTCAACTGGGCCATTGCCACCGAGTCATCCTCATCGACGATCTTGCGCTCGAACTCCAGCGAGTCGGTCAGCACAAAATTGATCAGCGTGTCGAAATCGCCGGTGAACCGGTTGTACTTCGTTTTGAAGCTGCGCTCCGCAGTACGGATGTCCTTGATGCGGTCGATGACGCGTGCTTCGCGGGCCGCCTTCTCCTTGGCGAAGATAATCGGAGTCGAAATCTGTTTGTAGATAACGTATATCAGGCATACGATAACTACGGCAAGTACGATTTGGATGATTCTTTTTGTCATTTTTAAGTTATTTCTAGTAAGTTTGTATCAAAATCCGTCGGCAATACCGCCGTCCTTTACCGATCCGAAGATGCTAAAGACTCATATTGCGACCCAAATTTACGCTAAAATTTGTTTTAATACAACATCTGGTCAAAAAAAAATCATCGAATCGCTTTCCGAGTATCTGTCCGAAAGCGATCCTGCGGCCATTTTCGTACTGAACGGTTACGCGGGTACCGGAAAGACGACGTTGATCGCCGCTCTGGTCGGGGCGCTCAAGGATTGCGGCATCAAACCCGTGTTGCTGGCTCCGACGGGACGGGCGGCCAAGGTGCTGTCCCGTTATTCGGGAGAACCGGCCCTGACCATTCACAAGCGGATCTACCGCCAGCGCACCAATGCCGACTACGAGTCGAAATTCTCGCTCAACATCAACCAGGAGCGGGGGGCCGTGTTCATCGTGGACGAGGCTTCGATGCTGGCAAACGGTTCTTCGGACGGGGCGATCTTCGGCAGCGGGGCGCTTCTCGACGATCTGGTGAGTTACGTGCGCGGCGGGAAGGGCTGCCGGTTGATTCTCGTGGGCGACGATGCGCAGCTTCCGCCGATCGGTGGACTACTCCCCGGCGCTCGATCCGAAAGCTCTGTCCGTCTATGGGGAGGTGGTTTACACGTCGCTGGATGAAGTGGTGCGCCAGGAGGCCGAATCGGGTATTCTGTTCAACGCCACCCTGGTACGCTGCATGCTGGAGAACGGCATCTGCGAAGTACCGCGATTCAGGATGGATTTCCCTGATATCGAGGTGGTAGAAGGCGGTGAGTTCATGGAGAAGTTGCAGGATTGCTATGACCGTTACGGACGCGACGAAACCATCGTCATCACCCGTTCCAACAAACGGGCGAACCGCTACAACGACGGTATTCGCCGTTACGTGCTGGGCGCCGAGGAGGAGATCGAGAGCGGCGATCTGCTGATGGTCGTCAAGAACAACTACCATTTTACGGAGCGCACCGAAGATTGTCCGATGAATTTTCTGGCCAACGGCGATATAGCCAAACTGCGCCGCTTGAGGCGTTTCGAGGATTTTTACGGCTTTCGCTTTGCTACCGCTGTGCTGTCCTTCGCTGACTATAACGACGCCGAGCTGGAGTGCAAGATCCTGCTCGATACCATTGCCTCGGAGTCCCCGTCGCTGACCCGGGAGGAGAGCAACCGACTCTTTTTGCGAGGTGGAAAAGGATTATCTCGATATCAAGAGCAAGCTCAAGCGATTCAAAGAAATTCGTGAGAATCCGCACTTTAATGCCGTTCAGGTGAAGTTTTCCTACGCCGTCACGTGCCACAAGGCGCAGGGCGGGCAGTGGCGGGCGGTCTTCGTCGACCGCTGCCTGTTCGGCGACGAGCCGATGACGCGCGACATGCTGCGCTGGCTCTATACGGCCCTGACCCGTGCGACCGACAAACTCTATCTGGTGAATTTCGATGAACGGTTTTACGAATGACCTTCGTTCGGAGGTTGCGAGCGGGGCTTTGCATCCGCAGCATTTCCGGATGCGTGCGATCGCCAAGTATCTGCGAGGTCGGGTGGTGGGCGGCTGTCGGTTGCGGAGGCGTTGTTCCCGCGATTCTGCATGGGCCGGATCGGATTGCCGGTGATGCCGGGCGAAGAGTGAGTCTCTTGCACAGCGCCCCAAAATAGGGGTTGAAACAGGATCATTTGGAAATAAATAATACGATAAATTAAAAATTATGACAAGCGAACTGCATCCTCTCGAACCTTTTCTGCCTGTCGGGGCACGTCTGCTGATGCTCGGAAGTTTCCCGCCGCAGCGGGTGCGGTGGTCGATGGACTTTTTTTACCCGAACTTGCAGAACGATATGTGGCGTATCGTCGGACTGGTATTTTTCGGGGACAAGGGGTATTTTCTGACACCCGACGCGAAACGTTTCGACAAGGAACGGATCGTGCGTTTCTGCGAGGAGAAAGGATTGGCTCTTTACGATACGGCCGAAGAGATAATCCGATTGAAAAACAATGCTTCCGACAATTTTCTTCAAGTAGTGCGCGAGGTCGATCTGGCGCAGTTGTTGGCTGCGGTTCCGACCTGCCGGGCGATCGTGACGACGGGACAGAAGGCTACCGATGTGATCGTGCGCCTTACCGGTTGCGCCGAGCCGCCTGTGGGAGGGAGTGTGGAGTTCGCCTATGCGGACCGTATGCTTCGGTTTTATCGCATGCCCTCTTCGTCGCGGGCCTATCCGAAATCGGTGGAGTGGAAGGCGGACTATTACCGGCGGATGTTCGCCGTGTGCGGGATGCTCTGATCGAATTTCCGATTGGATGAAATCGTACTGCGGCGATCTGTCCGCTGTGAGTTTTTTCGGGGAAAATATTGGTTTCCCCGAATTTTTCTTTAACTTTATAGAGTTAAATCTATAATTTATGACCGTTATGAGAAAATTAACTCTGCTTTTGCTCTGCTTGGCGTTGGGGATCGGCGTGTGTGACGCAAAAAAGAAAAATCGAGGGGTGTATTTCGGACAGATGCCGAAATCGTGCTGGACAAACCTTATTTCGGGTTGAATGTGAGTAATATGATTCAGGTCGTACTCGAAGCCGACCGAAATCCCGCTTCGGTCCGGGTCGAAACCGAAAATGTGCCTGCCGAGGCGGTTTCCGTGCGGGTGCGGCGCGGTGAACTCGTGCTCGCGTGCGACCCCGGAGCCTTGTCGTCCAAGAGAAAGAACGATATGTCCAAGCGGGTTGTAGTGTATGTGGGCGCCGCTCCGCTGGAGTCGTTTTCGTTGTCGGGGATGTCCTCCGTTTTTTCCGAGACCGAGATCGATAAACCGTCGGTTACGGTCGAATGTATGGGAATGAGCGAGTTCGAATCCAATATTCGTTGCAGAAGCCTGACGATGTCTGTTTCGGGTATGTCGATTTACAAAGGGCAGGTGGTATGCGAGGATACAGCGACGGTGGAGGCATCCGGAATGAGCCAGGCCGTCGCGGATTTTATGTGCCGGGATTTGGATTGTACGCTGACCGGTATGTCCGTTTATAATGGAAATGTGAATTGCAGGCAGAAAGCCGAGGTCGCAGTGGATGGTTCGAGCGAATGTACCTTTTCGGGAACAGCTCGGGACCTGATGCTGGAAGTGTCGGGCATGAGTCAGTTCAAAGGGAGAAAGTTTTTGGCTTCGGGACTTGCCGACTGTGACATTTCCGGTATGAGTACCGCCTCGGTCGCAGCGGCGGGATCGCTGAAATATTGTGTGAGCGGTATGAGCGAATTCAACTATTCGGGCGAACCTGTGGTTATCTCGACATCGGTCGATAACGCCACGGTTCGACACCGTTGATCGACTGCGGGGCCGATTCCTGTAAGGGTGTACTATATTGTCGTACACCCATTTATTGCAGATTATATGAATTATGAATGAATGCAATATTCTTTCAATATTCGTTATTTTGAAGTCCTTTTGCTCCGGATTTTTCGTATATTTGCAGGACGTGGAGCAATCCTGTGGACCGGCATGAGCGAAGTCGTCCGCCGCCGGATTTTTAGGGTTTACTCCGATGTTTCCGACTTTATCTTGAAAGGTAATGGCAATAGAAAAAAAATATGTTGAAACTCCGCTGATGAAGCAATATTATGCGGTCAAAGCGGTGCATCCCGATGCGATTCTCCTGTTTCGTGTCGGCGATTTTTACGAAACTTTCGGCGATGATGCGATCAAGGCCAGCGGAATTCTGGGCATCACCCTGACGCGACGTGCCAACGGAGCCGCGACATTCGTCGAGCTGGCAGGGTTTCCCTATCATGCGATCGACACCTACCTACCCAAGCTGGTCCGAGCGGGCGAACGCGTGGCGATCTGCGAACAGCTCGAGGATCCCAAACAGGTCAAAGGGCTGGTCAAGCGGCGTCATCGAGCTGGTGACGCCGGGCGTGGTGCTGGGAGATAATATTTTGGCCAACAAGGAAAATACCTATCTGGCGGCGGTCTATTTCGGCCGGAAAAATACCGGCGTGGCTTTTCTCGATATTTCAACCGGCGAATTTTATGCCGCCGAGGGCAGCGATGCTTACATCGACAAACTCATTTCCAACCTGGCGCCGAAGGAAATCATCTACCAGCGCGGATACGAAGACCGCTTCTCCGATGCGTTCGGCAGTCGGCACTATACCTATCGGCTCGATGAGTGGGTCTTTTCGGAGTCGGTCAACCGGGACAAGCTCTGCAAGCAGTTCGGCACTCAGTCGCTCAAGGGCTTTGGTATCGAACAGTTCAGCAGCGGCATTTCGGCCGCCGGGGCCATTCTCTACTACCTCGAATTCACCGAACATAAGAATACGGCCCATATTTCGTCCATTTCGCGTATCGACCAGGAGGATTACGTTTGGGTCGATAAATTCACGATCCGCAACCTGGAGCTCTTCTCTTCGAACGGTTCGCGCGAGAAGTGCGCGTTCGCAGACGTGGTCGATCGCACCCTCACGCCGATGGGCGGGCGTCTGCTCAAGCGGTGGATCGCCTTGCCGATCAAGGAGATTGATCGCATCAACGAACGTCTGGATGTCGTGCAGCGGTTTTACGACGAGCCCGATTTGGCCGAAAGCGTCGCCGAGCAGATTTCGCAGGTCGGCGACCTGGAGCGCATCGCTTCGCGCATAGCGGCGGCTCGGGTAACCCCCCGCGAAATCGTACAGCTTAAAAATTCGCTTTCGGCGATCGAACTCCTCAAAGCCTTGTTGGAATCGACCGACGACGAGCGTCTTCACGCGTTGGCCGAACAGATCGATCTGCTGGCGGAGGTTCGGGAGCGTATTGCCCGCGAGGTTTACCCCGACCCGCAGAACAATCAAATTCAGCGGGGCGGCATTATCGCCGACGGCGTGGACGCCGAACTGGACGATGCGCCGCATCGCTCTGCATGGCAAGGATTTCCTGAACCGTATTCAGCAGCGGGAGAGCGAGGCGACGGGAATTCCGTTGAAAATAAGCTACAACAATGTCTTCGGTTATTATATCGAAGTCCGCAACACGCACAAGGACAAGGTTCCCGAGTCGTGGATCCGCAAGCAGACGCTGGCCAACGCCGAGCGGTATATCACCGAAGAGCTGAAAGAGTATGAAGAAAAAATTCTCGGTGCCGAGGAGAAGATGCTGTTGATCGAACAGCGGATTTACGCCGAGTTGATCGGGTTCATTACGCATTCCCTGGGAGCTTTGCAGCGGGATGCCGCCGTCGTGGCGCGTATCGACTGCCTGCAATCTTTCGCCCGTATCGCTCGGGAGCGCAACTACGTCCGTCCGACGCTCGACGACGGCACGCGCATCGAAATCCGCCAGGGACGGCATCCGGTGATCGAAACCCTGATGCCGGTGGGAGAGGAGTATATCCCCACGACGTGCTGCTGGACGATAAGGAGCAGCAGATCATGATGATCACGGGTCCCAACATGTCGGGTAAGTCGGCGCTGCTGCGGCAGACGGCGCTGATTATCCTGATGGCCCAGATGGGGTCGTTCGTACCCGCCAAATCGGCCCATATCGGCGTCGTGGACAAGATTTTCACGCGCGTCGGGGCTTCGGACAACATCTCGCAGGGCGAGTCGACCTTCATGGTCGAGATGCTCGAATCGGCCAGCATCCTCAATAACATCTCCGACCGCAGCATCGTGCTGCTGGACGAGATCGGGCGCGGCACGTCGACCTACGACGGCATTTCGATCGCCTGGGCGATGGTCGAATACCTGCACAACCATCCGTCGGCCCGTGCCAAGACGCTTTTCGCCACGCACTACCACGAACTGAACGAGATGGAGCAGATGTGCCCGCGCGTGAAGAACTACCATGTGAGCGTCAAGGAGGTGGATAAGACGATCGTCTTCCTGCGCAAGCTGGACGGGGCGGAACGGAGCATTCGTTCGGTATTCACGTTGCCCGGATGGCCGGAATGCCGGCCTCGGTCGTAGCCCGCGCCGAAGAGATCCTGAAGAATCTGGAGCTGGTATATGGCAACAACGAGATCGTGCCCAGCAAGAGTCCTCGACGCCGCGACCGAAAAGCGCTCCCCGGAGTTCGCGAGGCGGCGGAAGCGGGGGATCAGACGCGGGGTATGCAGCTTTCGATGTTCCAACTCGACGATCCAGTGCTGGTGCAGATCCGAGATCAGATCAAGGGGTTGGACATCAATGCTCTCACTCCGATCGAGGCGCTTAATAAATTAAATGAAATCAAAAAGATAACTGGATTATGATAAAGCGATACTTTATAGTTGTACTGCTTCTTTCCCTGTTTCCGGCCGGGGTGTCGGCACAACGCCGTGCAGCCGCTAAAAAAGATTGGAAAACGAAATACGATTATGTGGGTGCAGTGCATGACGGACGTATTCTCGTACACCGGGGCGGAGAGGGTAGCAATCCCCGTATGGGCCGTTTTTATACGGACGGCTGTTTCGGTTATACGGACACCTGCGGTACGGTGGTCTTCCCGCTCATCTATGACTATGCCGATAGTTTTTCCAATGGGTTTGCCGTGGTCGGCAAAGGGGAAAAGAACGATCGTCGTTTCGGGCTTATCGATCGTCAGGGGCGTGAAGTCGTGCCCTGTATCTATGCGGATGTCGCGGGTTTTTCGTCAGGCCTTGCCCGGGTACAGGAGGGGACGGATTCCGTCCGCCGCTATGGGTATGTCGATACGCTGGGACAGGTCGTAATTCCATTGAAATACGATTATGCCCGGGATTTTTCCGAAGGAATGGCAGTCGTAGCCAAAGGCGAATGGAGCGGTAAGTCCGGCTATGGAAAAAGGGATTTTGAATTTACCGGGAAATACGGATTCATCGATCGTCGGGGTAACGAAGTGATTGCTCCGATATACGACGGTGCGGCCGATTTTTCCGAAGTGCTGGCCGCTGTCGGACAGATGGGGAAATATTATGTACGCTGGGGATTTGTCGATGCCGCAGGGACGTTGGTCATCCCATGCAAGTATTACGAGGTTTCTTCGTTCCGAAATGGCCGTGCGGTCGTCTGCATTGTTTCCGGCGGTGCTTTGAAGTACGGCAGTATCGACCGGAATGGACGGGAAATCCTACCTTGTATTTACGATTGGGTGCAGCACACGCCGTTCGGAACGACCTGGGTCGGAGAAGGGGAGGATTTCGCTTCCCGGGCCTGTACCCTGCTCGACGTTTCCGGCAAACCGTTGATCGACTATAAGGTCTATCAGGTGAACCCGAGCGGAAAATTCGGGCATGCCTCTGCGGCTGTTCCCGATTCTACCGGGTTGCTGCGATTCGGAGTATTGGACGGTCGCGGGCGTGTTATCATACCGTTCGAATACGATGACATAACGATCTTTTCGGAGTGGGATTCGGCCGCTACCGCTTACGTGGAGCGAGGAATCGCCGAAGTGAAGGGGAAAAAGTATCCGTTTGCCTTGCGCCGGGGGGAATAAATGGAAGAGAGTATCTGACAAGTCCGATTCTAACGTTTTCACCCCTGCCGGAAGACATTCTTGGCAGGGGTGATTTTCAAATTCGGGGAGTTGTCGGACGGTTCCTTTTTGTCGTAATGGACTGCGTGTCGAGGCGAGTTACACAGACTGCCTGTTGCGAAAATCGATTTTCGGGGAATGGATTCGCGTGCTCCTATTTGGCGTTGATCTGCGACTGGATGCTGCGGATCAACATGCTTACGGCAACGGAATTGAAACCTCCCTCCGGGATGATTACGTCGGCGTATTTCTTCGACGGCTCGACGAACTCCTCGTGCATCGGCTTGACTGTCGAGGTGTACTGCGAGATGACCGACTGCATGGTGCGCCCCCGCTCGCATACGTCGCGCAGGATGCGGCGGGCGAGGCGGATGTCGGCGTCCGTATCGACATATACTTGATGTCCATCAGATCGCGCAGCTCCTTGTTCTCGAAGATCAGGATGCCGTCGACGATGATTACCTTCGAAGGTTTGACCAGCACGGTTTCGGCCGTTCGGTTGTGATCGACGAACGAATAGACCGGATGTTCGATCGGAACGTTGTTTTTCAGCGTGCGGATGTGTTCGACGAGCATATCTGTATCGAACGATTGAGGGTGGTCGTAATTGAGTTTCGTGCGCTCTTCGTACGTCAGTTCGGGATGGGCTTTGTAGTAGTAGTCGTGGCAGAGCGTGACTACCTCTTCCTCCTTGAAAGCCTCCTGCAATCGTTTTACCAGCGTGCTTTTACCCGATCCTGTGCCGCCTGCGACACCGATGACTGTCACATTCATAATTCCCGATTTGTGGTTCTTTTTTATTCTCCGTTTTCTGCGTGCGATAACCGCCTGACCGGTTTTTCTCCGAAAACGGTGTGATTTTTTCCCGTATTTGCACCCGCACGAAGTCGGTAGGTATTTCCGATTTCATCTGTCCGATGAAGCGTCCCGGAATCTGTTTTTTCTTTTTCCCCGCCGTCGGATTTCGGATAAATTACGTCAAAAACGGTATGTTTCGTTTTCTCATTTCCCGTTTGCCGTATGGCCGAACTCCGAGTGTGCTGCCAACTTCGTCCTTTCCGATGAACGCATCGGGTTAGCTTTCCGTCGCAATCGAACGATGGGGTAGCTCCCGCCAGCCAAACGGATATGGAAAAGGATTGCTCCCCTGCGGGGTGCAATCCTTTGTAATTTTCGATTATGCGTCGATATTGGCGTAGTGAGCGTGTTTTTCGATGAACTCGCGGCGGGGCGGAACCTCGTCGCCCATCAGCATCGAGAAGATGCGGTCGGCTTCGGCGGCGTTCTCGATGGTTACTTTGCGCAGAATCCGGGTGTCGGGGTTCATCGTCGTTTCCCACAACTGATGGGAGTTCATTTCACCGAGACCTTTGTAGCGCTGGACGTGTACGCCCTTGCCCATTTCGGCCGTGATCTCGTCACGCTCCTTCTCCGTCCAGCAATAGCGCTCCTGCTGGCCCTTCTTCACGAGGTAGAGGGGCGGGGTGGCGATGTAGACGTGGCCGTTCTCGATCAGCTCCTTCATCTTGCGGAAGAAGAACGTCAGCATCAGCGTTGCGATGTGGCTTCCGTCGACGTCGGCATCGGTCATGATGATGATCTTGTCGTAGCGGAGTTTCTCCAGATTGAGCGCCTTGCTGTCCTCTTCGGTGCCGATCGTCACGCCCAGCGCCGTGAACATGTTCTTGATCTCCTCGTTCTCCCACATGCGGTGCTCCTGCGCCTTCTCGATGTTCAGGATCTTACCGCGCAGCGGCATGATGGCCTGGAAATTGCGGTCGCGGCCCGATTTGGCCGTGCCGCCTGCCGAGTCACCCTCGACGAAGAAGATCTCGGCGATCGAGCGGTCGCGGCTCGAACAGTCGGCCAGCTTGCCCGGAAGGCCCGCTCCCGAAAGCACGGTCTTGCGCTGCACCATTTCGCGGGCGTGGCGCGCCGCGTGCCGGGCCGTTGCAGCCAGGATGACTTTCTGTACGATGGCTTTGGCGTCGCGCGGATTCTCCTCCAGGTAGTGACTCAAGGCCGTCGACATCGCCTGATCGACCGCTGCCGACACCTCGTCGTTGCCCAGCTTGGTCTTGGTCTGGCCCTCGAACTGCGGCTCTGCGACCTTCACCGAAACGACGGCCGTAAGACCCTCGCGGAAGTCGTCGCCGTTGATGTCGAACTTCAGTTTGGCGAGCATGCCCGAATCCTCGGCGTACTTCTTGAGCGTACGGGTCAGCGCACGGCGGAAACCCGTCAGGTGCGTACCGCCCTCGATGGTGTTGATGTTATTTACATAGGAGTGTACGTTCTCCGAGAAGGAATCGTTGTACTGCATGGCCACCTCCACCGGGACGCCGTTCTTTTCGGTGTCGATGTAGATGATCGATTCGGTGATGGCCTGACCGCGCGTGGCGTCCAGGTATTCGACGAACTCCTTGAGGCCCTCTTCCGAATAGAAATGGTCGCCGACGTATTCGCCGTTCTCGTCCCGCTGGCGTTTGTCCAGCAGGTTCAGGTGGATGCCTTTGTTCAGGAATGCCAACTCACGCAGGCGGTTGGCCAGGATGTCGTACTTGTATTCCGTCGTGAGCGTGAAGATACTGCCGTCGGGTTTGAAGGTGATCGTGGTTCCGCGATCGTCGCAGGTGCCGATCACTTCGACCGGCGAAGTCGGAGCGCCTTTGCTGTACGATTGGCGGAATATTTTGCCGTCGCGGTGGATTTCGGCGATGAGCAGCGTCGAGAGTGCGTTCACGCACGAAACACCCACGCCGTGCAGACCGCCCGAAACCTTGTAGCTGCCCTTGTCGAACTTGCCGCCCGCATGGAGCACGGTGAGCACGACTTCGAGTGCGGACTTGCCCTCTTTTTCGTGGAAGTCGGTCGGGATGCCTCGGCCGTTATCCTTGACTGTGATCGAGTTGTCTTCGTTGATCGTAACGTCGATGTCGGTACAGTGTCCTGCCAACGCCTCGTCGATCGAGTTATCCACCACCTCGTAAACCAGGTGGTGCAAACCTTTTCTTCGCCGATGTCGCCGATGTACATGGCGGGACGCTTGCGGACCGCTTCCAGACCTTCGAGGACCTGGATGTTGGAGGCGGAATACTCCTCTTCCTGCTTCTTTATCTCTTTTCCTTCAGTACTCATATTGACCTTAAATATATCGTACAAATATACGGAAAAGTTTCGTAAGATGCAATAATCAAGCACCCCTTTGCCATTGATTTTTGCCGCAGCCGGATTTGCGGGGTGCTTATTCGGGCGAAATATCGGATACCGGAAGCGTAGCCGGATCAGTGGATAAGAGCTTTGATAACATCCCGATCGACGTCGGAGAGATCGATCGGCTTGTGGGTCGGTTGCGTGTATCGCAATCCGCTGATGGTGGCGACTCCCTGTCGGCCGTTTCGGGTGACATAGATGAAATAACCGTACCGGAATAAATCTTCGACCGAAAGTACCGGGGACTGAAACATGATTTCGAACAGCTTTTTACCCGTATGGTCTATGGCTATAAACTTTCCTTCGTCTGTTTCCACGATCCCGATTCTGTTTTCACTTATGATGGGTGTGTGGCATCGGGCGTATTTCCCGAAAGGGACGATTGGACGTCCGGTCGCATTTTCATATCCGACCAACCGTCGGCCGTTTTTCCTGATTTCTTTGCGGTATAATATCGGCCGGGGAATTTCGAATGTTTTGAGAACGGCCTGTATGCTGCCCCGGGAAAAATTTACGTCGCAAATGAAATCTACTGTTTTCAGACTGTCGGCGATTGCAGTTTTCAGTCTTTTTTTAGCGGCATCCGAAGCATCGATGATTCCGCTTTTATGAGCTACTATCAAGGGCTGTATGGTAATGGGGTTTCCGGATGGATCCGGGAGGATACGCATCCAACAGGTCCACAGCCCGTCCGTGAATTGTGCGAATTGCATGTAGTCGAAGTGCAGAAACAGCGGATCGCCCAGCATCGGAGAGGGGCAGGGAAAGGAAGGATATGTCCAATTCGTATAGGTCAATCGCCCCTCCTCGAAAACGAATATGGGTTTCGTTCCGTCCTGGTAGAATATGCCTGATATAGGAAGTGTGCCTGAATAGAAGGTGGCCGGATAATAACCGGTATGGTCGCGGACGAAAATGCCGCTGAAATCTATTTCGGAGTAGTCTGATTTGCGTATCGTGTGATCCAGGTAGAGTTTGTCGTCGATCAGTCGCCAGTAGGAATGGTGTTCGTGATCACCGTCTATGTAGATAACGAATCCCTCTGCGGTAGGCTGATGAATAAGTGCCTGGAATTTTTTTTCGAATACCCGGTCGTTGCGGGCCAACTCGTCCAGCGGAGTGTCGTCCAACCAATGTAAGTCCAGTCTGAGCGTATCTGTGCCGATGATAAGACTGTCGGCTTTGCCGTGGTTATTGGGGCCACTGCCGCCAATAACAGGAACAACCGGAAAAGAGTACGGAGTCTCATAACCCAAACCTGTTTTTATTCGGAATTATCTGTACCTGGCAACGATGAAACTTAGGTCGCAGGGTTTCCGTTTGTGCGGGCATTCGTTAAATATCCTGCAGCATCGTTTGTACCGGAACCTCCTTGATCTTGCCTTTCGAGAAGAGGATCGTGCGGGACGGATATTCTTCGATGAGGGCCGTGTTGTGCGTGGACATGACTACGGCGCAACCTTGACGAGCGATTTCCTGGAACAGCCGAATGATGCCTTCGGCCGTCAGCGGATCGAGGTTGCCGGTAGGTTCGTCGGCCAAAAGCAGGCGGGGACGGTTCAGCAGGGCGCGGGCGATGACCAGACGCTGCTGTTCGCCGCCGGAAAGCTCGAACGGCATCTTGTAGCCTTTGGCTTCCAGCGATACGACCTTGAGTACCTCGTCGATCCGCTTGCGGATTTCTGATTCGTTTTTCCATCCCGTTGCCTTCATTACATAGTATAGGTTCATGAAGACGTTGCGGTCGGTGAGCAGCTGGTAGTCCTGGAAGACGATGCCGATTCTACGTCGCAGCATCGGAATCTCCCGTCGTTTGAGTTTTCGCAAGTCGAAGCCTGCGACGTATCCTTCGCCTTCAATGAGTTGAAGCTCGGCATATAAAGTTTTGAGTAAGGAGCTTTTACCGCTTCCCACACGCCCGATCAGATAGACGAATTCACCGGCGTTGATGTCGAAATTCAGATCGGACAAGATCAGTTCTCCCTGTTGCAGCAACTTTTTTTCGGAGCGGCTGCCGAAAGGATCGTCCGTGTGGTATATCGTTACGCCGCGCAGCCGGATTACGTTTTGTTCGCCCATGAGTCGAGTTGGTTGAAAGGTTCGTGGTGTCCGTGTGTGCCGATCGGCCGATGCAGGACGAATGTTCTTCGTTTCGTGCCGTCGCACTCCGATTCGGACGGGAGCAAAGGTAATGAAAATGAAGGCAGAATAAAACAAACTCTTCTGTTTTTTACACCGATCATATCCTACCTTCCACAAAGGTAATGAAAATGTCCGAAAAATAGTCTGTTTCGGTCATCGTGCCGGACAATAATCCGTATTTTTTTTGGAACTCCCGGTAATGAATAGTATTTTTGTTATTAATTATGGTATAAATTGACAATAAGGGGATAATGGGAAGTGAATCCATGTTGCAGGAGATATTGTGGGATACGAAGATCGGGTGGTGGAAAGTAGATATGGCCCGACGGGTTCTTTTGTTGTCCGATTATCTCTGTAAGACGATAGGAACTGAGGAGTCCGAGATCGGTTACGACCGTTTTCTGCAGTCGGTCGGAGAGCCGTTCCGGGCTTCGCTCAAAAGCCTGATGTCCACGGATGCGAGCCTGTTCTCCGCCGAGCAGATTTTTTCGCTGTGTGGTCCCCGGGGTGAGGTGTGGTTCCGCTGGAAGGTCCTGCGCCGGGAAACGGCAGCCGACAAGGGGCTGGTTGTTTCGGGATATGCCCAGGAAATCAGCGAAAGGGAGGCTTTGCCGGTCGATCTTTGCTCGATCGAGCGGATGAATACGCTTCTTTATCGGTTGAACAATATTTCGCATACGCTGCTTTCTTTCCTTCATATCGGTTCCATCGACGAGGCGATCAACAAGGTTCTGACCGATGTCCTCAAGATATTTCGTGGCAGCCGGACCTATATCGCGGAGTTCGACTGGGATAACCGCAGGCATATTTGTACGTACGAAGTGACGGACAAGGGCGTGGAGAGCGGCCGGGATCGGTTCGATCGACTTTCGATGGACGAAACCCCCTGGTGGGTCGAGCAGCTCGAAAAAAGGAGTCCTATTGCTCTTTCCTGTTTGGACGACCTTCCTTCCCGGGCAAGGAACGAGCATGATATTCTGGCTGCACAAAATATCGGTTCGCTGTTTGTGCTGCCGATGACATTTCGTGATAAACTTTGGGGGTATGCGGGAATCGATGTGATCGGGGAGCACCGCGATTGGCAGAACGAGGATTACCAATGGTTCGCATCGCTGGTCAATATCATCAATATCTGTATCGAATTGCAGCGTTCGAAGCGGGAGGCGCAAATCGAACGCGATTATTTGCAAAACCTCTACCGGTACATGCCGCTGGGGTATGTCCGTTTCCGGATGATTTACGACAAGACGGGGACGCCGGTCGATTACAAGGTGCTCGATTCGAATTATGCTGCGGAAAAGATTATCGGAAAATCCCAAGCCGACTATGTGGGGCGGCTGGCGAGCGAGCTGGAGATCGAAGATATGCCCGAGTACCTGAAAGTTTTCGCCAAAGTATTGCAGGTGGAGCAGCATGTCGAAAAGGAGGTCCGTTTGTTGGCTTCCGGCCGGTATGTTCATGTCGTTATGTATTCGACCACTCCCGAGGAGGTGATTTGCCTGCTTTCGGATATGACCGAAATGTATGAAACGCACGAGGCGCTCGACCGCAGTGAAAAGCTATTGCGTAATATTTATGACAATATTCCCGTCGGTATCGAACTGTACGACAGGAACGGCTTGCTCGTCGATCTGAATAACAAGGATCTGGAGATTTTCGGGATTCGGGACAAGGAGGATGTGCTCGGGGTCGATTTTTTCAAGAATCCCATTCTCGACGAGGAGGTCTGGCGCCGGGTGCGGAACCGGGAGGAGTTCTCGTTCAAGGCGTATTATCCCTTCGATCGTTTGAACGGTTATTATGTTACCTCCAAGCAGGGCCGCCTCGAAATATACAGTTCGGTGTGTATGCTTTACGATGCGCAGGGGCGGTTGAGCAATTTCTTCCTGATCAATATCGACAATACGGAAATCAATCGGGCGCATAGTCGTATCGCGGAGTTCGAAAGCTCGTTTTCGCTGGTCAGTCGTTTCGGCAAGGTCGGATACTGTCGCTTCGACCTGGTTTCGAAAGAGGGGTATGGCGTGCCGCAGTGGTATTATAACCTGGGCGAGAAGGAGGATACGCCGCTCGATCAGATCCTCGGTGTGTATAAACATGTCAATTCCTCCGACCGGGCTGAAGTTCTGGAGTCCATCCGACAGGTGAAAGCCGGCGAGATCGACAGTTTCAGCCATGATCTTCGGATCGATGCGGACGGACGACAGAAGTGGACCCGTATCAATGTGATGCGCAATCCCCTGAATAACGATCCTTCGAAGATCGAAATGGTGTGTGTCAATTACGACATTACCGAGTTGAAGGAAACGGAGAAGAATTTGATCGAAGCGAAGAACAAAGCCGAAGTGAGCGATCGTCTGAAATCGGCTTTTCTGGCTAATATGAGCCATGAAATCCGCACGCCACTGAATGCCATCGTCGGCTTTTCGAATCTGATCGCTGAAACCGAAGATCCCGACGAACGACGGGAGTATGTAGCCATTGTTCAGGAAAATAACGAATTGTTGTTGAAGCTGATTTCCGACATTCTCGATTTGTCGAAGATCGAAGCCGGAACGCTCGAATTCAACGATGTGGAATTCGATGTGAATCAGATGTGTCAGGAGATTGTACGGTCGTTGAGCCTCAAGGTCCTGGATAAACCGGTGGAGTTGCGTTTCGGCGATCATCTGCCCGAATGTCGGTTGGTAGGCGACAAGACCCGGATTACGCAGGTGTTGATTAATTTTATTAATAATGCGTTGAAATTCACTCGTGAAGGGTCTGTGACATTAGGCTACCGGTGCGATGACGGGATGATGCTTACCTTTTATGTCGAAGACACCGGTACCGGGATTCCCGAGCAGGAGCAGGAGTCTGTCTTCGAGCGTTTCGTGAAACTCAACAGTTTTGTCCAGGGGACCGGGTTGGGACTGGCCATCAGCAAGAGTATCGTCGAACAGATGGGCGGTCGTATCGGCCTGAACTCCGAACCGGGAAAGGGTTCTTGTTTTTGGTTTACGCATCCTTACATCCGGACCCGGTCTGTGTCGGCGGTTGCTTCCGATGCGGAGATGCGGCAACCAGGCGTTTCGGAGGGGAAAATGCCCGTCGTTCTCGTTGCCGAAGATACCGACAGCAATTTTCTGCTGGTGTCGCTGATTCTTAAGAAAGGGTATGAAGTGCTTCGGGCCCATAACGGAGCGGAAGCGGTGCGCATGTGCCGGGAGTTCGCTCCGGATGTGGTGTTGATGGATATGAAGATGCCCGTTATGGATGGTTTGGAAGCTACGCGGCAGATTCGGGAGGCGGGAAGTTCCGTTCCCATCATTGCCGTCACAGCATATGCATACGACAGCGACCGTGCGAAAGCGCTCGATGTCGGGTGCGATGATTATATTGCCAAACCATTAACGGGGGATGTTCTGAAAAAGAAGCTGCGTAAGCATCTGAAACGGTAGCGGTTCCGCAGGCATGGTACGTGAAAATATTCTTGTATGCAATGCCGATCGGGTGAATTTTTATGTTGGATGCGCACAAGGCAGAGGTGGGGCCTTTGGAAAATAAGCAGACGAATTTTCGGTGTTATATCGATACGTGCAGGTAATGTCTGCATTAGGTGGTGGAACATCATTGACAGTAGCAATGGCTTTTTTATGTATTTTTTTTGGGAGTATTAGTTTGCTTTTTTTTATTTTGCGTTTAAGGCAAAAAAAAGCAGAGTTCAAAGATGAAACGGAAAAGTTTTATCCGAATTTTTTGCATCTGTTTGTGGCTATTTTTTTATGCTTGTGCTATATATTGTATGATTGTTAGGCCCTTTGCTTAATACCAATATATAATTCGTTGGTTAATATAATCGAAGAATGGTTTTTTTCTTTTTTCTTATTGGAAGTCTTAGTTTACTTTGGTTCATTACGGGTCTGAAGATGAACAAAACAGATCCTAATAATGAAATAGAAAAGATTTATCCCAGTTATTGGCATTTAATTACAGCTATCATTCTGATTGGTTGTGCTATATTCCAACTTTATATGGTATATGGCGATTGATTGGTTCCGTATAAAACTTTCAATAGTGACGAGGACATTTTGGTAAAGTTCCGATAAATTTGGCTTTCTGCCCGGTTTTTCGTATCTTTGTACTCACTTCAATGAAATTCTATCCCTACGAAGGGGGTGACCGGTTTTGACAGCAGGCAGAGTTTGATTGTAAGCACGTCGAGCATTGTGTGGTGGCTCGTAAATATCAACACTCGAACTACAAATGGCAATAATAGCTATGCACTCGCTGCCTAATTTTCAAGGAAAATTGGCTTAATCGTTGGATCCAAGGCGGTTCGACGACGAGTATCCCGGAAGGCCGTTCCGCTCTTTAACGGTTTTCCATACGGGGTATCGATCATTTAGAGATAGTACGGCGGAGGGTTCCGGCTGTCGTGCGAAAATTCAGGAACTGGGATCCGGGTTAGGTTGCCGCCTGCCAGACCCGGATAGAAGGACGAAACGGCGGATAAGCGTGTAGAAAGCTTTCGGGTTCCTTGTTTGGACGCGGGTTCGACTCCCGCCACCTCCACATTCGGCGACGTTCCGGTTTTCCAGAACGTCGCTTTTTGTATGCGGGGCATCTTACTTTGCAAAGCTTCATCCCGCTTTTCAGACTTCAGCAGCACTCGGTCGGAGGGGGAATACTATTTTTATCGGTATTTCGAGGAATTCTTTGATCGGGCGGGGTATCCCGCAGTTCCGGATACAGAGATCCATGAGTCTGTCGTAAATCGGATGCGTCGTGTTCCGATCTTTTGCGGGTTCTTTGTAATCCGGAGCAGTACTCCGATACGGATAAATTCGTATCTTTAACTCGGTTTCAGATACTCCGCCTCGGCAAAATGCAAATAAAAATTTGCTTTTGCACTCGGCTTATTCGTAATCTTTGACTTCGTCTTAGATACTTCGCCTCGGCAAAATGCAAATAAAAATTTGCTTTTGCGCTCGGCTTATTCGTAATCTTTGACTTCGTCTTAGATACTTCGCCTCGGCAAAATGCAAATAAAATTTGCTTTTGCGCTCGGCTTATTCGTATCTTTGCCACGTGCTGGCAGGACTTTTCTATATTCTTTTTTGCTGGGCGCTGGGGAACGGCGTCAGTCTGCTTATCGGCGGGTATCTGCCGGGGAGTATCGTCGGTATGATCCTGCTGTTCGCTTCTCTCTGCCTGCATATCGTGGATGCGGAGATGATCCGGCCCGCCGCTCGTTTTCTGCTGGGCGCTATGGCCCTGTTTTTCATCCCGTACGGGGTGGGGTTGATGGTATCCTACGAAGTCCTGCTCGATAATTTTTGGGCGATCGTTATTTCGGGCGGAGTGAGTACGATGTTGGTGCTGGTCTGCGTCGGAAGGGTTTTTCAAAAACTGAATAAAAAGGCGTGATGGAGCAGTTCGTCGGATCGGATCTGGTGTTGCTGACCCTCACGGTCGGCTTTTATTGCCTGGGAAGTGCGTTATACAGTCGAACCAAGTTCGCCCTGCTGCACCCCGTGCTGCTCGGTTTCGTGGCGATGATCCTTTATCTGAAACTTTTCGGTATCGGTTACGAGCATTACCGTCGTTCGACCGAGTTGCTCAATTTCGGACTGGGACTTTCGGTCGTGGCTCTGGGTTATCTGATGTACGAACAACTCGAGCATATGCGGGGACGGTTGCTTCCGATTCTCGTGTCGGTCGTCGTCGGCTGCGTGGTCGGAGTTCTTAGTGTGGTTTATCTGGCGCGTATGCTGGGGGCGGATCGGATTTTGCAAACTTCGCTTGCTCCGAAATCCGTGACGGTGCCGATCGCCGTATCGGTTGCGGAACCGCTCGGCGGCATCATTACGATCACCTCGGTCGTCGTCTTTTGTGTCGGTATTTTCGGCAGTCTCGTCGGTCCCTGGCTGCTTCGGCGTTGCGGGGTCACGGATCCTATGGCACAGGGATTCGCGCTGGGGTCTGCGGCGCATGGCATCGGAACGGCCCGTGCGATCGAAATCGGTGCGCTGGAAGGGGCGCTCAGCGGTTTGGCTATGGCACTGATGGGGATCATGACGGCCCTGCTGCTGCCGGTGATCGAGAAATTCCTCTACTGATTTTTTGTCTTCCGGAAAAAGGATTACCTTTGCAAAAATTTTTTCGGGCGGAAGCGTAACGCTCGGATGCGGCGATGTCCGTTCCGGACGCAATGCGCGGTATGTTTCGCGCCATTTTATTAAAATCAATGGTATGGATTGGCTCTACTCTTTATTTGTCGGTGGCGGGATAGCCCACACCGTATTCACGCTCGCATTGGTGATTACCGCAGGTATTCTGTTGGGCAAAGTCAAGGTTTGCGGTATCTCGCTCGGTATCACCTGGATTTTGTTCGTCGGCATCATCGCCGCGCATTTCGGTATGGGAATCCCGGCCGAAGTACGTCATTTCATCCAGGAGTTCGGTCTGATCCTTTTTGTTTTTTCAATCGGTATGCAGGTCGGCCCGGGTTTCTTCGCTTCGTTCAAGCATGGCGGGCTGACGCTCGTCTGCCTGGCTTCGACGATCGTTTTGCTCGGGGTAGGCGTGGCGTACGTGATTCATTTGGTATCGGGTACGCCGATTCCCACGATGGTCGGCATCCTTTCGGGTGCGGTGACCAACACGCCGGGACTGGGTGCAGCACAGCAGGCTTATGCGGACGCTTCGGGAGTCGAAGACCCCAGTATTGCCCTGGGCTATGCCGTAGCTTATCCGCTGGGCGTGATCGGTATCATTTTCTCGATGATCTTCATCCGTTATGCTCTGCGGGTGAAATTCGGGAAGGAGGATGAGGCGCTCGCTGCGATTTCCGCAGAACACAAGATGGCCGAAATCGTTTCGATCGAGTGTACGAACAAGATGTTGAGCGGACACGACATCTCCTATGTCAATGAGTTGATCAATCGGAAATTCGTTATTTCCCGGATCGCTCATCCCGACGGTACGATCGTATTGGCGGACAGCAACAGTATTATTTCGCTCGGGGATAAGGTATTGGTCGTCTGTGCATCCGAAGATTGCGAAGCGGTGACGGCTTTCATCGGTAATCGGATCGAAATGGGGGAGAAGGAGTGGGATACGCCGGATTCGAAGCTGGTTTCGCGTCGTATTCTGATTACCAAGCCGGAGATCAACGGCAAGACTTTCGCCGATCTTCGCTTGAGAACCCGCTACGGCATCAACATTACGCGTGTCAATCGTGCCGGAGTCGATCTGATTCCCTATCAGGGAATGCAGCTTCAGATCGGCGATCGCGTGATGGTCGTGGGGCCGGAGAATGCGATCGAGAAGGTCGCCGCCGTATTGGGTAATTCGCTCAAAAAACTCCGTGAGCCGAATCTGGTGACGATCTTCGTCGGTATCGCGCTCGGTGTTCTGTTGGGTTCCATTCCGTTGTTGAACGTGCCGCAGCCCGTTAAGCTGGGTTTGGCAGGTGGTCCGTTGATCGTGGCGCTGTTGCTCGGCCGCTTCGGTCCCCGGTTCCATTTGGTGACCTATACTACCATGAGTGCCAACTTGATGTTGCGCGAAGTGGGCATTGCGCTCTTCCTGGCGGCAGTCGGTCTGGGAGCCGGCGACGGGTTCATCGATGCGATCGTTGGCGGCGGTTACCGCTGGATCGGATACGGTGCGCTGATTACGGTGATCCCGTTGTTGCTGGTCGGTATTTTCGCCCGCGCCCGGCTAAAGATGAATTACTATACGCTCATGGGACTTATGGCCGGTAGTATGACCGATCCTCCGGCACTGGCTTATGCCAACGGCACGGCAGGCAACGATATGCCGGCCTTGAGCTATTCGACGGTTTATCCCGTCGTGATGTTCCTGCGGGTGCTTACAGCTCAGATATTCATTCTGTTCGCGTTGTAGAACTCTACGACGCGGCCCCGGTCGGGGCTTATGTAACAATACCAACTCCCGCAGTCGTGCTGCGGGAGTTGTCGCAAATATTGCAGAAGGGTTGTAATCCTGCATCGGAAAATCGGGCCAGTTTTTTGATGGGAGGGTTAATTTCGATATTTTCAGCTCTATTTTCCGCATTTTGCTATCTCTAAATTAAATGAAAAATAACAAAATTCCAAATTATTTAGGGGAAAATAGCTAATCGTATATTTCAATACCCTGACCTGAGTTGCCCCGGAATTGACCGATATGCTTCGAGGAAAAGTCGAAAATCGGCCCAAGAGAGGGTTCGGGTGGAATTTGGCATCGGATAACGACCCGCAGGACCGAGGGTTCCTGCTGGAATCTGCGAGCAGTCGTTATATAATTTAATGTTTTTGGGAGCAGGCAACTCCACTCTCTTCAGAAAGGGTTTAGGAAAGAGGCCAAATTATAAACGAGGTCGCAAGGTGTAAATAAACGGCCGTCGGATAAGGGATACATTGAAAGGTATTTACTTGCCAGTATAGATGCGATTTTGATTTTTTTGGGGGAATAAAACAGCGCTGTAATCGGAAGAAAGATTACAGCGCTGTTTTTAGGAACAACACCCCTTGTTCGGGTGCCGGGACTTGCAATGCGGACATTCGGTTTTCGAGCAACACGAACATCCGACATCCTCTCGATGTCGGACAATCCGTACAATCCAGCGGACGCTGAATCCGAGGACGAGGATGCCGATCCCTATTACAGCGATATTTTGCCAGTCCGTCATATTATAACCAGGAGAAAAGGTGATACGTCAGATAAGCCATTATCCATGCCAAAGCCGTATTGTAGAGTACCGAAATACAGGCCCAGCGCCAGCCGATCTCTGCGGCGATCGCTACGATCGTGGCGATACATGGCAGGTAAAGCAGGATGAAGACCAGAAAAGCGAGGGCCGATGCCGGGGTGAAATCCCCGCTTGCGACCAACCGCTGGGAGAGGGCCGGAGAGTCGAGTTCGGCTTCCGGGGCGTCTCCCTGTTCCGAATAGAGCACGCCGAGCGTGCTGACGACGATCTCCTTGGCCGGCAGGCCCGTGAGAATAGCGATGCTGGCTTTCCAGTTCAGGCCGAGCGGTTCGAATACGGGCGAACATGCCTGCCCGACCTGTCCCAGGTAGGAATTTTCATAATGCTCCTCCGTCGTTTCTGCCGGGGCGGCTGCGTCCGGCGTCGGATAATAACTCAAGAACCAGACAGCTACCGAAGCGACCAGAATCAGTCCGCCCATCTTGCGCAGATATTGCGCGCAGCGATCCCACATGTGCGACAGCGTGGCCCGCATCGTCGGGACCCGATAGGGCGGTAGCTCCATGACGAACGGCGTTTCGTCCTTCTTGAACAGATAACGGCGCATCAGCCGGGCCGTGATGACAGCCACGACGATTCCCAGCAGATACAGTCCGAGCATCACCCAACTGGCGTAAGCGGCGAAGAACGTGCCGATCAGCAGGATATAGATAGGAATGCGGGCGCTGCACGACATGAAGGGGACGAGCAGTACGGTGATGAGCCGGCTGCTGCGGCTTTCGATCGTGCGTGTGGCCATGATGGCCGGTACGTTGCAACCGAAACCCATGATGAGCGGAATGAACGACTTGCCGTGCAGTCCTATGCGGTGCATGATCCGGTCCATGATGAAGGCTGCGCGAGCTAGGTAGCCCGAATCCTCCATGAAAGCGATGAACAGGTATAGGATCATGATATTCGGCAGGAACACGATGACGCTTCCCACTCCGCCGATTACGCCGTCCACGAGCAGATCTTTCAACGCTCCGTCCGGCATCCAGGCATCCACGCCCTGACCGATCAGTCCGACCAGTTGCTCGATCCACTCCTGGGGATAAGCTCCCAGGTTGAACGTGCAGTAAAACATCAGCCACATTAGGAAGAAAAAGATCGGAAAACCCCAGAGTTTGTGGGTCACGAAAGCGTCGATGATTTTCGTCACTTGTGTCTGTTCCTTCTTTCCCGGGGTGTAGGTTTCCCGCAGAGCTCCGGAGATGAATCCGTATTTCTGATCGGCAAAGGCCGTTTCGATGTCTTCATCCAGCAGGTTCTTGATCCGCTGCGCTTCCCGTTTGCTCGCTTCCTCCCATTCGGGGTATTTCGGGTGATGCTTCAGTTGATCCTTTATATAACTATCTTCCTCAAGTAGTTTCATTGCGATATAACGCGGCGGGAATTGCGGGGGCAATTCTCTGGATTCCTTCAATGCTCCCGTGATTGTCCGCAGGCTCTCCTCGATAACCGGTCCCTGGTTGATATGAATGTGACGCACACGGTCGTCCTCGTTCTCATAGACGGCGATCACCGTGTCCAGCAGGGCTTCGATACCCCGTCCATGACGGGCGACGACCGGCACCATCGGCACACCCAGCATTCGTCCCAGACTGTCGTAGTCGAGTTCGGCGCCGCTCGCTTCCAGCTCGTCGTACATATTGAGCGCTACAACCACTCGGGGATTCAGGTCGATGAGTTCGGTAGTGAGGTAGAGGTTGCGTTCCAGGTTCGAAGCTACGACGGCATTGATAATTACGTCCGGCGTATGTTCGGCCAAATGGCGGCGTACGTAAAGTTCCTCGGGCGAGTAAGCCGTGAGTGCGTAGGTGCCCGGCAGGTCGGTGATTTCGAAACGATAGCCTCTGTAGGTGCAGTGTCCCCGTTTGGCGTCCACCGTGACGCCGCTGTAGTTGCCGACGTGTTCGTGACCGCCCGAAATAGCGTTGAACAGCGAGGTCTTGCCGCTGTTCGGGTTACCCACCAGTGCGACGTTGATCCGCTTTGAACTTTGGGCGATGACCTCATGGAGCTGGTCGCCTTCGCGTGTTCCGTTATATTCTTCGCTTATCAGGCCTTCGGCCTCTTCGTTGGTGATAACTACGACCATGTGAGCTTCGCTGCGGCGCAGCGAAACCTCGTAGTCCATGATTTTGTAAACGATCGGGTCGCGCAGCGGGGCATTGAGAACCACTTCGACTTTTTTGCCGCGTACGAACCCCATTTCCATAATTCGGCGGCGGAATCCGCCATGTCCGAGTACTTTGAGAATCGTGGCCGACTGGCCTGTTTTCAAATCCGATAAACGCATGTTCTTTTGCTGAAATTACGGGGCAAAGATAGGGAAATATTTCAGGAACGGACATCCCCATATATGGGGATAATCCGGCTCAGTACGGTTTTTCAGGCTATTTTATGGTTGCGTTGCTTTTTGGGGGCGAAAAAATTGGAAATTGAAATTTTTTTTATATCTTTGCGACATACATCCAAATTATTATACGTATTATGAAAAATTTAGTTGAAAAAATCAATGCCGAATACGAAGTATTCGTAAGTAATGCCAACGCTCAGGTAGAAAAAGGAAACAAGGCAGCCGGAACCCGCGCACGCAAGGCCGCTCTGGAATTGAGCAAGCTGATGAAGGAGTTCCGGAAGGTTTCCGTCGAAGCTTCGAAATAAGTTTATTACTTTTTTGAAAATGAAGGGTCGCATGGGATACATGCGGCCCTTTGTTATGGGTGTACAACTTGGCAATTATATCTTTCGATGTACTATCCGATTATTCGGCCTGTGACCGTGTTTGTAATGCTACCCCCCCCCTGTTTGAGGAAATTTGGCGTGCTGCATTCCCATAATAACATATAATTTATATAATTCTTCACTGTTCGAACAGGAGCAGACCGTAACCGGCAGAAAATTCGGTATGCGATACAGAGGAATCTCCGGAATATCGAAAAGATTGCGTCTGTTTTTTAGTAGCTTAAATCGATACCGTGCCGGCGGAAATTTTCGAGGTCTTCATCCGACAGGCCGGTTTTCGGGAAAGGAACGGCCAGGTTGTGATCGTTCAGATAGCGGCGCGGTGCCCGGTAGTCGAATGTCGGACTGACCAACGAGTAGGCCGGATCGATGAAGTCGCCTTCGATCGAAGCGATATCGGCCATGCTTTGAAACATGGAGTGGGTTGTGGCCGGTGCGGATTCGTTGTTGCGGGCCGCTTCGACTTTTTCCGGGAATTCCCGTCGATATTCCGGCGAAAACCATCCCAGATTGGCGACATAGAGCTGATAAAAAGTGGTCGTAGGGGAGGCGTGCAAGAAGCGCTCCCGTTCGTCGTCGAGAATATCTTCGCCGTGATCGGCACAGTAGAGCAGCGCCGAACAGTCGTTTTCGAGCGAGCGGAGATATTCGATCGTCTGCGAGAGGAAGTGGTCTGTATAGTAGATCGAATTGTCGTAGGCATTGACGAGTTTCTCGACGTTCTTTCGGTTGATGGCCACGTTATCGTCCGGCAGGAAGCGGGCGAATTCACGGGGGTATCGTTGGTGATAGGTGAAATGAGAGCCGTAACAGTGCAGGATGATGAGCAGGTCGTGTTCCGGATCTTCGGCGATAACCTGTTTCATCGCTTCCAGCAGTTGCATATCGTAACGTGGCTCCGGAAGGTACACCAGGCTGTCTGCATCCTTGGCCAACTTGTCGATCATGGCTCCCTGGGGGCGCTGGTTGGAAAGAAACCAGGTTTTGAACCCAGCCTCCTTGAAGAGTGCCGGAAGCCCCTTGCGACGGTATAGTTCTTCGTGTTGATCGGTTTTTACCGACGAAAGAATCAAGGGCACGCTTTTGTGCGTGGTATTGCTCTGTGTGACTGTATTCCGGAATACGACCAGACCCTCTGTGTGGGTCAGACAGGGATTCGTTTCCCTGTGGTAACCGTACAGTTGCCAGTTGGCGGCCCGGGATGCTTCTCCGATTACATAGACGTAAATCTCGCGTTTGGAAGCCTCGGCCGTGCGCCGTGCATGGTATGTGAAATCCTCCGAGGTGTGTTCGAAACGGTACATTTTGCGGAACTCCGAACCGCAAAGACCGATATTATAGAAAACATTGACCGGAAAAATGTCGGTTTTCAATACCCGCTTGTCTTCGCTCACTTTATAGGCCGGGGCCAGGAACAACCCTCCGAGAATGAAGGACGAGAGTCCGATCAGGGCGATATTCTTGCGGGCCGTTTTCGAAAGACAGTGCCTTTGTCCGATGTCGCGTGAGGCGAACCAGAGTAGCGGCAGATAGATGGCGCAGACGATGATGATCGATAGATAGATGTTTGAGAGCAGCTCGCCAGCCTCTTCCGGATTGGTCGTCAGCAGGTTGGTGAACATATCCGTTGCGATGATCGAATTGCCGAACAGGTAGAGCAGTACGATTTGGAAGGCGGCGAGGACGACGAGCGGAAAGGCCAGCCAGATCATGATGCCGGAGCGTTTCAGCACGGCGCTCCACATCAGGTAGAAACCCATCGGGATAAAGAGCGATGCTTCGGCCGACCAGATGGAGTACGGCTCCGTATATAGTAATACGAGGTTGGGGATAAGCAGCGTGAGAACGAAGTAGAACGCCAGCAGGATGGACCCTCTGTCGTTATGCTCCTTGAAACTCTCTTTTTTTTCGTGAACTGCCATATCTTTCAGAACGCTTCGTTGATATTGAACAGGAATCCGCTCGTGTGCTTGCCGAATCCGTAATCTACTCGGATATTGATCCGTTTTTTGAATTCCCACCGCAGGCCTATGCCGTAGTTGGGGAGGGTGTACCCCCATTTGAACTTTTCGAACGAGGGAAATACGTTACCCGCACCGCCCCATACGACACAGCCGATACGTCGCCAGATATTCTGCCGGAGTTCGACCTGGAGGGTAATCATATCGTTGTCGTTGTATTGTCCTTCGTAGTAGCCGCGCATACGCTTCGAACCACCCAGGCGGGCTTTCATCAGCCAGGGTGTGCCCGAGGCATTGAATTCGCCGTACAGCTCGGTGGCTACGATACCGCCTTTCCATACCCGATGATAACTGTTCGCCGTGAATATCGCCTGCCAGAGCGATTTGGCGTTCGACCCGAGAAAATCCGGCCGCCAGGTTCCCTTCAGACTTAAATAAAGTCCCTTGTAGGGATTTGGAATGAAATCCCTTGTATCGTACTCCACGATCGCACCGATGCCCGTAGTCGTGTTCTCCGGGTTTTGGCCCTCGATATATTCCGGCCGGGTGAACTTGATGCCCCGGCTGTTGCGGAAATTGACAGAGGCGCCGATGAACATATTGGGTACGACCTGATAGAGGTATCTTACGTCCACATCGTAGCGTTTTTCGACGTACGACCCTTTGGGATTATTCGCTCCGGCCGAATAGCCGATACCCCAGTAGTCGGTCGGCTGCGAGTAGAAGGAGAGCTTGTACGAAATTCGGTGGCGATTGTGGCTGAATATGTTGTTACCGTTGATTCCCACCATGTAGAATCCTGTCGTACCGCCCGTGATGAATGCCGTGATGTCCGACGGCGGTGTCAGTGAATCCGTGCGGTCAAGGCGGTAAAGACCTGCAGCCATAACCGCGAGGCTGAATTGAGTGTCTTTCGAATAACTCGGCCCTCCGATGAAGGTGAAGTCGATCTTTTTTTCGAAAGTTTTGTCCGTGCTCGACTCTCCGAAGTAATCGATAAGCCGCCGCCAGAACGATTTTTTCTTCGGGGCGGCGGCCAGGGTGTCCGACGGCTGTGATGCAGGGATCGAATCCGTCTGCAACGGGGTGTAACTATACCGAATCGTATCGTTTTCTCCGATATACACCTTATTATCTTGTGCATACAGAGACGATGCGAAGAGTAGCAATCCGCAAAAGACCGTCAGGAATTTCGACATGGAGAAGTCTTATCTGTACTTCTGTACGACTTGATAAAACTCTTTTTTATCGGCATCGGAGAGAGGACCCTTGCGCATAAACACCAGGTCGCCCTCCTTGCTGACCAGCAGCAGGACGAACATATTGTTGCAGTCGCCCAATTGCCAGGCATCGCGCAGGGTATTGTTTTGATCGGCCAGTACCGTAGCGCCGTTGGAGGCTGTGCGTTTGCGAGCCATGTTGCGAGCCATACCGTTGGGAATCATCGGAGCGTCTTTCAGGTTCATTACCCCGAAACCGAACAGGTTTTCGCCTTCCACCCGGTGATTTTCCTCCATATCCGTTGTGAAATCCTCGTTCTGTTTGTGGTGGTCGGGGTCGATATAGAAGATCATCAGGTTTTTCTCACCCCAGTAAGGGAGCTGCGTAGGGTCGCCGTTCAGATCGAGTAACGTAACGTCGGATACCTTGCGGGGAAGAGACGACTGTGCGGATACGGCAACCGACATACCAAGCAACGGCAGTAAAAGAAGCCATAGTTTCAGTTTCATACTTATTACATTTTAGGAGATTGGTAGGCGCAAAGATACGAAATTATTTTTTTGTTGAATCTTCTATTCGTCGGGAAGAGTTGCGGGTTCGTTGAGACTTCGCTCTTTTGGCCGAAGCCAGGGCGTCGAGCGAATAGACTCCGCCGCCCGAAATTACCAGGGCTACCTGGATTCCCAGATAGACGAACAGCAGTTCGGAGGTTCCGAATCCTTTGCCGGGGAAGAGGAATAACAGCGAGATGAGCAGACTGGCGGCCATGATCGCGGCGGACAGGCGGACTTTGTAGCCCAGCATGAGCGAAATGGCGCACAACACTTCGATCGTGGCGATCGCAACGAAAATGAAAGCGCTGCCGAATATTCCCCACGACGGGTAATAGTTGATAATTTCATTGTAGGCCTGCATTTTGCCTACGTTATGCAGGAGAATGATCGTACCGATGAACAGACGCAGATAGAGAATCGCCCAATCGGCTCCTTCGTGGCTTTTGAACCAGGTTTGCAGTTTATTTTCCATATGTATAACTAATTCCGATTGAAAAAATACAAGCAATTCGTATTCCAAAAAATCATTTTGTGTGTTCAGCGCAGGTAATTCTGCCTGATCGGATGATTTTTCGGTGTTTTTGAGGAGAAAAATCCCGAGTGGGACAGCGAGTCGAATATCGCGGGTTTTCGATGTTTGCGGATCGAGGGATAAATACGATCCATAACAGGGGTGTGGTCGAGCCGCAAAGAGTCTTTTCATTCCGAACGACAGAGAGTCGGGAAATCCGTAATTCGGGTTATAGATTCCGTAATTCATATACTGACCGGCAAGTGGGGCCTGTGTAACTTTGCCTTGTAAAAAATATGAATCGTATGAATATATTGGAAAGAATGAGGGCGGGGGAATTGATTTTCGATACCGACCCTGAATATCCGTCGCTCTATGCAGAATTCGAGAAGACGATGAAGTTGGTGGCTCAACTCAATAGCGGTTACCATACACCGGAAGAGATAAGGGATCTGCTCGGCCGTATTTGGGGACAGCCATTGGACGAATCGGTACGTATGTTTCCGCCGTTCTATACCAACTTCGGTAAGTTTACCCGTGTCGGCAGGGGTGTGTTCATAAATTTCGGTTGTACCTTCCTCGACCGGGGCGGTATTACACTGGAAGACGGTGTGTTCATAGGGCCGGGAGTGCTGCTCGTTACTGAAAACCACCCGGAGCAACCGGCCGTTCGGCGTAACGTATATGCCAAACCCATTGTCGTCGGGCACGGTGTCTGGATAGGTGCGGGAGCTGTCATATTGCCCGGCGTGACGATCGGCGAGCATGCCGTCGTGGGAGCCGGAGCCATCGTAACCAAGGACGTGCCTGCCGGGGTAATCGTGGCCGGCAATCCGGCTCGTATCGTGAGAAGTATAAAAACGGAATAAAATTAAGTTTTATGAAAATCGGAATAATTGCGGCGGCATTGGCGTTTGTCGGTCTTTCCGCCGTTGCACAGACAAACCAAAAAACGAATATGGATATGAAAAAGTTGGAACTGGTACAGGAGTGGGATAAGACGTTCCCGAAGAGCGACAAGGTCGAGCATAGCAAGGTGGTTTTCGTAAATCGCTTCGGTGTAACGCTCGCCGCCGATATGTATGTCCCAAAAGAGGTTGTCGGCAAGTTGTCGGCCGTCGCCGTAAGTGGACCGTTCGGAGCCGTGAAGGAACAATCGTCGGGGCTTTATGCACAGGCGCTTGCCGAACGCGGTTTCCTTACCATCGCTTTCGATCCGTCGTTCACGGGGGAGAGCGGCGGTGTGCCCCGCAACGTGGCTTCGCCCGACATCAATACGGAAGATTTCAGCGCAGCGGTCGATTTTCTCGCCAACGAAGACCGTGTGGATCCGGAACGTATCGGGATCCTCGGTATATGCGGCTGGGGTGGTTTTGCCATCAACGCTGCCGCTAACGACACGCGCATCAAGGTTACCGTCGCATCTACTATGTACGATATCAGCCGTTGTACGGCCAACGGATATTTCGACCAGGCGGACAACGCCGACGCACGTTATGAGATGCGCCGCCGGCTCAATGCCCAGCGCACCGAAGATTATCGGAACGGTTCGTATGTCCGTGCAGGAGGGGTGGTCGATCCGGTTCCGGCCGATGCGCCGCAGTTTGTACGCGATTATCATGCTTATTACAAAACTTCCCGAGGTTATCACGCCCGTTCGCTCAATTCCACGCAGGGGTGGAATGCGACCTCCAACCTCGCTTTTTTGAATGCACCTATCCTTGCCTATGCCACAGAGATTCGCAGTGCAGTGATGGTGGTACACGGTGAGAAGGCTCATTCTCGCTATATGGGAGAGGACGCTTTCAAGAAATTGCAAGGCGACAACAAACGATTGCTCATCGTACCCGGTGCCAATCATACCGACCTTTACGACAAGATGGAGATAATCCCGTTCGACGAAATAGCAGCATTTTATCGGGAGTATTTGAAGTAAGCGTAGCGCTCGATAGATACAATAGTAAAAGCCTGCGATCTGTTCGCAGGCTTTTCATATTTCGGTTACGCATGTAAATACTTCGCCTCGGCAAAATGCAAATAAAATTTGCTTTTGCGCTCGGCTTAATCGTATCTTTGCACAATTGTTGAGCGTATCGATTGTAAAATGCCTGTGAGCTGATTTTTTTTGTGATTATAATTTGTTGATTATGAGTGATAAGTATAAGATACTGTTCGTTTGCCTCGGAAATATCTGCCGCTCTCCGGCGGCCGAAGGCATCTTCCGGCAAATGGTCGAAAAACGGGGGCTGGGGGAGAAGTTGGAGGCGGATTCCGCCGGAACCTATGCCGGACACACCGGCGAACAACCCGATTCCCGCATGCGGAATGCGGCCTATGCCCGGGGGTATCTGCTGACGCACCGGGCCCGGCAGGTGCGGTTGCGGGATTTCGAGGAGTTCGATCGCATCGTGGCGATGGACGATACCAATTACCATAATCTTTATCGTCTGGCCCCTTCCCGTGAAGCGGGAAACCGTATTTACAGGATGTCTGAATTTTTCCGGGAACATCCGAAATGGACCCATGTGCCAGACCCCTACTACGAAGGGCATGAAGGGTTCGAGCTGGTGCTCGATATGCTCGAGGACGGCTGCCGCACGCTGCTCGACGAGTTGGAGAAGAGGTAGCTCGAAATCGCAGAGAACGAAAAAGAGTGCATTGAAAAATGCACTCTTTTTCGTCGAATCGAGTCTGTATGCCGGTGCGATCCGGAATATTTGGTCCGTCGGACGTCCGAATCAGAAGTAAAGTCCAACTCCCACCTGGTAGGTGTTGCGCCAGGGGCACTTCTTGGCGGCGAACAGGTAGGAGAAATCGAGCTCCAGATGCATGAACCGCAGTCCCGCACCGATCGTACCGTAGTCGTATCCGTGGCTGTCGGCGACGTGGTAGCCGCCGCGGACAGCGATCATCTGCATCAGCACATACTCCACGCCGATGCCCATCCCGAAGGACTTGTTCTCCGAGGAAGAGTAGCGGTAGCCCAGATCGACCGAAGCTTCGAGCGAATGGGAATCCCGGATCGGGGCGAAGAGCGAACCGCCGACACTGAATTTGGTGGGCAGGTCGTAATTCGAATCGTCGAACGTGAAGCCGAAGTCGGAGATTTTCGCACCCGCACTCACCCAGGCGCCTTCGAGCATCCGGTTAAGCGGAATCCGCGCGTATGCCGCGACATCGAACCCGAGGGCGTTGTTCGTGAACAGTTCTCCGTACGAGGAGCGGATGTAGCGGGCCGTCACCGACAGACCCAGATAGCGGCCGATCCGATAGCTGTAGGCCAGATCCGCCGAAACGCTGAGCGGCCGGAACGCTTCGATGCCGACGATTGGGTTATTATTCTCGTCTTTGGGAATGAAAGGGTAGTCCTCGTCGTCCGGACTGAGCTTCGGCTCCCGGTAAAAACGGGTGCCGAACGAGATCGAATGTTTGTGGTTGAAGGAGTAGAATCCGCCGAAGGCCATCAGGTCGTAGCCCTTTTTCACGTCGCGCATCCAGGGCGAGTAGGAGAATCCCACCTCGAACAGGTTGTGGCTGAAGAGCGACGAGGCCGCGTTCTGGAATACGGAGTAAGCTCCGCCGGTAGTCGCTACCGAAGCGTTGGCCATACCCGCTGTGCGGACATCGGGGTTGATCGTCAGGAACTCCTGAGCCGATGCCGCCGCTGTGCCCGACAGGAGGATTATTGCGAGAATGAAGATCTTTTTCATAATTTGTAACGTCTGTTTTTAGCGTTTGACTATGGTGCGGGTAATTTGAATGCCGTTGTAGGTTACTTGTACCAGATAGGTTCCCGAAGCGAGTCCCGATACGTCGAGTTTGACAGGTTCCTCGTTGATAAGTCCAAGTGTTATGTTCATTACCTCCGTTCCCATTGAGTTACGGATACGGATCGTGCTTTCTCCCGAGTAGTTCGGCAGTATGTTCAGTACGTCGGTACATGGGTTGGGGTAAAAGTCCATTGAAATACCGGTCGGATTGTCTCCCTTGCTAACGGTATAGGCAATGGTTCGTTTTGCTGTCTTTGTTCCGTTCATAGCCAGCAATTCTGCCGTATAGCTTCCTGCTGCGTATTGCGATGCGTCAATGGTCAGCGTGACTACGTCACCGTCGATCGACTTCGCGATCTTGCCCGAGGGGTCGTCCAGACGCCATTCCATGTAGCCGGCCAGCGTATATTGCAGCGTTTTCCGTTCGGAGGCGCCGAGCGTGAAGGTGTCGTTCTGTCCTGTGGCTGGCGTGATCGTCGGCTGGTCGGAAACGGGCGGCACCTCGCCCGAATCCAGGGCTGCACCCGCATCGACGAGCTTGCCGATTTTTCCGGCATAGGTCCCCCGACCATTGTATATTGGTCCCTGATAGCTGTCGATGTCGCGTGCTGTCGAGAAAAGCTTCTCTTTGAGCTGTTTGTTCGTGAATCCTGGTGCCCCGAATTGCGAAACGATCAGGGCCGCAACACCCGATACGTGGGGGCAGGCCATCGAGGTCCCCTGCATGTAGCCATACCCGAGAGTCTCCGAGACGTAGTCGATCGTGTGGGTCTCCACCTCTCCTCTGAAATTTGTATAGACGAAAGTCATCCCGTTTTGCAGGTCGGTCGGAAGCGTGCTCAGGTTATAACCTTCGTTATAATGGATAGGCCTGGAAAAATCGGCTGCGTCTCCTCCGCCCGGCGCACATATATCGACGGTCGGACCATAGTTGGTGTACCAAGCGGCTTCATAAGTGCAGGAGACGGCGGCCACACTGATGCAAGGCTCGTAAGCGGCCGGATATCCGGGCTGTCCGCTGTTTTCATTACCTGCCGCGAATATCACGACGCCACCCGCCATAGGCCCGGTCTGGGTTTCGCCGTCGGGGGACATACCCGCGTAGCGGATGAAGTAGTCGATAGCTTCTTTAGTGGCCCGATCCGCGCTTGACCATTGGTCGTAGCTCAAAGCTCCGGCTGCGTATCCCCAGCTGTTCTGGCAGATTACGGCGCCGTTGTCGGCGGCATATTTGATGGCGTCGGCCGTTGCGTTTGAGTTGGCATCGTAGTGTCCGTCGGTCGGATGAAAAATTTCGCACGACATGATCTTCGCTCCGTTACCTCCTCCCGTACCGCCGGCGATGCCCGAAATGCCGATCCCGTTGTTGCTTACGGCAGCGATCGTTCCCGCCACGTGGGTGCCGTGACCTTCGCCCCAGGTAATGTCGTCGTTATCTCTGTCACAGAAATTCTTACCGATTCCGCTCCACATATTGCCCGCCAGGTCGGGATGGGTATATTCCACACCCTCGTCCACGACGGCGACAATCACATCGCTGCGGCCTGCCGTCTTTTCCCACGCCGGGAGCACATTGATGTCTGCGCCGGCTTGGGCGTTTGCATTGATCGTTCCGTCGTTGTAAAGCGGCCATTGTCCTCCGAAAAGCGGATCGTTGAAAGGGTAGTTCGACGGAGCGGCCTTCGGCAGGGCCATCAGTTTTCGCCATGGAGTCCCGCTTTTCCGGCTCATTCCGCCGACTTTGGTAATCCTGCGCGGAATTTCGACATGATTCACGCCGGCTATCTCCCCGAAGTCTTCGGCGACCTGCTCGGCGGAACCTTCGAAGCGAATGATATACCACAGATCGAGCCCTGCCTTGCGTGTTCGCTCGGCGCAGCCGTTGTCGGCGAACAACCGCTCCATTCCGGTCACGTTGTACCGTTCGCACAGTTCATCGAAAGAGATGTTGCCCGTCAGGACCCTGCCGCTGCGGGTGCGGATTACGTTCAGCGCTTCGGCCGTTTCCCGGTCGAGCTTCATGCGGATCACTCCTTCGACCTTATCGGTATCCCGTACCGGAGTACTTTCTGTGTCGGGATCTTTCTGACAACCGGCGAGCAGTGCCAGACAAAAAACGAAAAGTAGATTTTTCAACTTCATAAGTGTATGTTTTTTAGAAAAAAGGAGGAAAGCCGACTCTCGTCAACCTTTCTCTCTTGTATGAAATCGCAGAGAGATTAACAGTTCATCGCTCCACAGCAATGAATTACCTGTCCGCTCACGTAAGAGGAGAGGTCGGAGGCAAGGAACAGAGCCACCTTCGCCACATCCTCGGGTGTACCGCCGCGACGCAGCGGAATTTGCTGGTACCAGCCCTGTTTTACCTCTTCGGGCAGGGCGTTGGTCATTTCGGTAATGATGAAGCCGGGAGCAATGGCGTTGGCACGGATGCCGCGCGGTCCCATCTCTTTAGCGATGGACTTCGCAAGTCCGATCATACCGGCTTTCGAAGCCGAATAGTTGCACTGTCCGGCATTGCCGCTGACACCCACCACGGACGACATATTGATAATCGAACCGCTGCGCTGGCGCGCCATGATCGGCGTAACGGCGTGAATGAAGTTGAAAGCCGATTTCAGATTGACGTTCAGCACGGCGTCCCACTGCGCTTCGCTCATGCGCATCATCAGGCCGTCTTTGGTGATGCCTGCATTATTGACCAGAATGTCGATGCGGCCGAAATCCTGCATGATCTGATCGATCACTTTGTGCGTATCTTCAAAGTTGGCGGCGTTCGAGGCGTATCCTTTGGCTTTTACGCCCAGGGCGTTCAGCTCCTCCTCCGTCTTCTTGCCGTTTTCGTCGATCGCCAGATCGGTGAACGCGACGTTGGCTCCCTCTTTTGCAAACTGAATGGCGATCGCTTTGCCGATGCCCCTGGCTGCGCCGGTTACGACGGCCACTTTTCCTTCGAGTAATTTCATCTTGCTGAAATGTTTTTTGATGGTTAAATTTTTCGTTTTATCCGTAATATTCGATCTTTCTGTCGGAAATCCGGCCCGCGTCGGCTGCCCGTATCGCAGAGGTGCCCGTTCCGATGAAAAATGTTCCGTTTGTCGGATGCGTTGTATTTTTCTGTCGCCAAATATAGCAAAAATATTTAGAAATATTTAGTTTTTGTAGTTTCGTAAAATGTTACTACCTTTGGAATCCGAAAAAAACTCTTAATAAACCATATATCGATCATGAAGAGAGATTCTCAAGTATTCGACCTCATTTCTGAGGAACGGAACCGTCAGATGCACGGCATCGAGTTGATCGCGTCTGAAAATTTTGTCAGCGACGAGGTGATGGAGGCCATGGGCTCCGTACTGACCAACAAGTATGCGGAGGGTTATCCTGCCGCACGTTACTACGGCGGTTGTCAGGTGGTGGATAAGGTCGAGAACCTTGCCATCGAACGTGTTTGCAAACTGTACGGCGCCGAGTACGCCAACGTACAGCCCCACTCCGGCGCACAGGCCAACATGGCCGTTTTCTTCGCCGTGCTGAAACCCGGCGATACGTTCATGGGCCTCGATCTGGCGCACGGCGGCCACCTTTCGCACGGTTCGCCGGTGAATATGTCGGGTACCTATTTCAAAGCCATCGGTTACCAGCTCGATCCGAAGACCGAGCGCGTGGATTACGACGATATGGAGCGCAAGGCTCTGGAGCACAAACCCAAGCTTATCGTCGGCGGTGCTTCGGCTTATTCGCGTGAGTGGGACTACAAGCGTATGCGCGAGATCGCGGACAAAGTAGGCGCCATCCTGCTGATCGACATGGCTCACACGGCCGGTCTGATCGCTGCCGGTCTGCTCGAGAATCCGGTTAAGTATGCTCACATCGTGACTTCTACCACCCATAAGACCCTGCGCGGTCCCCGTGGCGGTATTATCCTGATGGGCAAAGATTTCGAGAATCCCTGGGGACTCAAGACTCCGAAGGGCGTGACCAAGATGATGTCGCAGATCCTCAATTCGGCCGTATTCCCCGGTATCCAGGGCGGTCCGCTGGAGCACGTGATCGCAGCCAAGGCAGTCGCTTTCGGCGAAGCGCTGGATCCCAGCTACAAGGAGTACCAGAAGCAGGTGCAGAAGAACGCCAAGGCGATGGCCGAGGCCTTCACCAAGCGCGGTTACAAGATCGTTTCCGAGGGTACGGACAACCACCTGATGCTCGTCGATCTTCGCACGAAGTTCCCCGAACTGACCGGTAAGCTGGCCGAGAAGTGCCTGGTTGCCGCCGACATCACCACCAACAAGAACATGGTGCCGTTCGACAGTCGTTCGCCGTTCCAGACTTCGGGTCTGCGTTTCGGTACTCCGGCTATCACCACGCGTGGTCTGAAGGAGGACAAGATGGAGGAGATCGTAGCGCTGATCGACCGTGTATTGAGCGATCCCGAGAACGAGGCGAACATCGCCGCCGTTCGCAAGGAGGTCAACGCTATGATGGCTAACTATCCGCTCTTCGCATGGTAGCATAATATGAAGCAGGTAGTAGAATTTCTCACGCTCCTGCACGAAAACAACGACAAGGCCTGGTTTGACTCTCACAAGGAGATGTACAAACGGGCCTTGTCCTGTTTCGAGGTGTTTACGGCGAAGCTGATCGACGGCATCGCCGCTTTCGATCCGTCCGTGCGCGGACTTACGGTCAAGGACTGCACGTGGCGCATCTACCGCGACACCCGCTTCAGCCCCGACAAGACACCGTACAAGACCCACATGGGGGCTTTCGTTGCTCCCCGTGGCAAGAAAGGCGGTTATTCGGGCTACTATTTCCACGTCGAACCGGTGTGGGACGAACGCTCCTGGTCGCAGGGGCATCAGCTCACTACGGGGCTTTACTGTCCGCTGCCGGAAGTGCTGCGCAGCGTGCGGGACGAGATCCTGGACAATGGCGCGGAAATTGAAGCAGCCATCCGTGAGGCGAAAGGATTCGTTCTCGACGAGTCGAACAAACTCAAGCGTCTGCCGAAAGGGTATGCCCCCGGCAGTCCGTACGACGAATGGCTGAAACTCAAGGATGTCTATATCACCGAACGCCTCGCGCCGGAGTTTATGTTGGACAAGGAGTTATTGAAGAACACGCTGCACGAATTTCGTAAGACGAAACATTTTTCGGATATTCTGAACCGTGCTGTGCAGTTCGCATACGACGAAATGATTTGATAATTATTACTTTATCCGACGGTCGCAGTATCGAACCGAAGACGTGCTTATCTGCGGTTCATGGCCTTGTCCGTAAGGCAGACTCTCACCCGAATCCTCTTTTCGGAGGGAACTTGGATCGTTACATTCCCGACAGGTGCACCGAAGGATATGACTACGTTTAATTTTAGAAAATATGAAAAAAGCAATTTACCTCTTGTTGGTTTCGATGCTGTTCGTTACTGCTTGTACGGAGCAGGCGCCCCGGATTGCCAAATATACGGATCTCTATGCCGTAAAGGGTACGGACAGCCTCTTCCTGGATCGCTATACGGCCGTTTCGGTCGAGCAGGACGATGCCCGGCCCTGTCTGGTCTTCGTTTTCGGCGGCGGCTTCATCGCTGGGGAGCGCGATGCGGAGCGGTACCTTCCGTTCTTTCATTACATGGTTAATCAGGGGTACGACGTGGTATCGATCGACTATCGTCTTGGTCTGAAGCAGGTCGTCGCTTCGGGGGACCTCTCGCCCGAAAATATGATGCTCGGTATGGCCCGGACGATCTCGATGGCTGTCGAGGATCTTTACGACGCCACCGCTTTTATCGTGGACAAGGCAGACGAGTGGGGTATCGACTCCTCTCAGATCGTGGCCTGTGGGTCGAGTGCGGGAGCGATCACCGTGTTGCACGGCGAATACGCCCTCTGCAACGCTTCGCCGCTGGTGCAACACCTGCCTGTCGGCTTCCGCTACGCGGGTATCGTTTCTTTCGCCGGGGCGATCTTCGAAATGGGCGAGGAGCTCGTTTGGGCATCGCAGCCCGCGCCGATGATGCTTTTTCACGGCGATGCGGATGCGAACGTACCGTATAATGTGATCCGCGAGAGCGGCGTCGGTTTCTTCGGCTCGAAGTACATCGCCGGGCAGCTCCGCGCGATGAACTCCCCGTATTATTTCTATTCGGTCGAGAACGCCTCACACGTCATCGCCACGGCGCCGATGGACGGCAACCGGGATGCGATCGATGCTTTCCTCTCGAAACTCGTCGTGGATAAGGAACCGCTGATGATCGAAACCGACGAAACGACGATCGGCGCCCCTGAAGTCCGCAAGAACTTCACGTTGGCCGAATACATCGCATCGAATTTCCTGTAAAAAGGATGCGGAAGTGTGTGCTTACGGTTCGAATCGGCCTCGATTTATGCCGGCTGGACAATGATGCGATGTGTCCGATGAGTATGCTCGGTGATGGTTCGGCGACGGATTGCTGTCGAGAATATTCCGTATGGAGTTTCCGCTGCTGTTCAGATTGCGGGTAGAGTCGGGAATAGATCGGCGAACGCACCTTCCGAAATCATCAATAATATAAAATCAGCCGCAACCTTTAGGTTGCGGCTGATTCTTGTTGTATCGGTCTTGTCATTACTCCACCGTTACCGACTTGGCCAGGTTGCGGGGCTGGTCCACGTCGCGCCCTTTATTGACAGCGATATGATACGCCAGCAACTGCAACGGCACCGATACCACGATCGGCATCAGGCACTCCGCCACGACGGGCACTTCGATAAAGTAGTCGGAGCTCTTGCGTACCTGCTCGTCGCCCTTGGCGATCACGGTGATAACCTTGCCGCCCCGGGCCTTGATCTCCTCGATGTTGCTGGCGGTCTTTTCGTAGGTGTGATCCGGCGTCGCGATGGCGATGGTCGGCATCTCGGCGTCGATCAGGGCGATCGGACCGTGTTTCATTTCGGCGGCAGGGTAGCCCTCTGCGTGGATGTAGGAGATCTCCTTGAGTTTGAGCGCACCTTCCAGCGCCGTGGGGTAGTTGTACCCGCGTCCCAGGTAGATGAAGTTGTGCGCGTAGGTGAAGATTTTCGAGAAGTCGGCGATCCGGTCGTTCAGGCGGAGCACCTCTTCCAACACGGCGGGCAGATCGAGCAGATGCTTGGCGATCTTGCGCGAGCACTCCTGGTCGATCGTACCCTTGACACGGGCGATCATCAGCGCCAGCATCGTAAGTACCGTTACCTGTCCCGTGAAGGCTTTGGTCGAAGCCACGCCGATCTCAGGCCCTACGTGGATGTAAGTGCCGGAATCGGTAGCCCGGGCGATCGACGAGCCGATCACGTTGCAGATGCCATAGACGAACGCACCGTTCTGCTTGGCCAGCTCGATAGCGGCCAGCGTGTCGGCCGTTTCGCCCGACTGCGATACGGCGATCACGATGTCGTCGGGATAAATCACCGGATTGCGGTAACGGAACTCCGAAGCGTATTCCACTTCGACCGGAATGCGGCAGAAATCCTCGATCAGGTACTCCCGATGAGCGATGCGTGCCACGAGGTGCCGCAAGCCACGAAGATGATGCGCCGGGCGTTGAGAAACCGCTCTCGGTTGTCCATGATGCCCGACAGGATCACGTCGTACGTCTCGGGGTTGATCCGGCCCCGAATGCAGTCCACGATGGTCTTGGGCTGCTCGAAGATCTCCTTGAGCATGAAGTGCGGATAGCCGCCCTTTTCGAGCTGGGAGATGCTGAGCTGCAACTTCTTGATGTCGATCTTGCTCTCCTGGTTGTCGAGCGTTACGATCTTCAGCGGGTGGTTGCGATCCATGACCACTACCTCGCCGTCATTGACATAGACGATCTTGTCCGTATATTCCACGATCGACGCCGCGTCCGATGCCAGGAAAAACTCCTTGTCGCCGATACCGATGACCATCGGGCTGCTGCGGCGTGCCGCGATGATTTGATCTTGGTTGCCCTTCTCCACTACGGCGATAGCGTATGCGCCGATCACCTGCTTCAATGCTTGCTGGACGGCCTCCAGCAACGTGCAGTTGTTCGACGTACGGATGTATTCGATCAGATTGACCAGTACCTCCGTGTCGGTGTCGCTCTTGAACGTGTAACCGTTTTCGATCAGCGCCTCTTTCAACACCCGGTAATTTTCGATGATACCATTGTGGATCAGGGCGATATTGCCCGAATCGGAGTAGTGGGGATGGGCGTTGATGTCGTTCGGTTCGCCGTGTGTCGCCCAACGGGTGTGGGCGATGCCGATCGTTCCGTCCAGATCCTTGGATTCGACGAAATGTTCCAAATCGGCGACTTTGCCCTTGCTTTTGAACACGTTCAGAACTCCTTCCCGATTGACCAGTGCGAGTCCTGCGCTGTCGTAACCGCGATATTCCAAGCGGTGAAGTCCTTTTATCAGAATGGGGTAAGCCTGCTGTTTACCCACGTAACCTACAATTCCACACATAATGTATTCTTTTTGCGATTTGCAAAGATAGTGAAAGCCGGGAGAAAACGGGAATTTGTTCTCAATTTTCCAAGGCGCATCCTATCTAAGACTATGTCAAAGATAGTGAAAGGGAAGAGCAATCGTGCGAACTTGCACGCAAAGATTGCTGAACCGAATCCTATCTTCTATAAAAATAGTGCAAGGTGAGTGAGAGCCAAACTTAACTTTCTGTTTTCCTACTCCTTGCATCGTAGAGTTCACAAGTGCCCTCCGCGTATGCTTCGAGCGTGGGTTGTTTGAACTCGTTCGAACCTTTCCATCTTCTTTTTTTGTAAAGATACGAATGAGCCGGGCGCAAAAGCAAATTTTATTTGCATTTGCCGAGGCGAAGTATCTACAACGAAATCAAAGATCCTATCTTTTTGAACAAACGTATCCGTAATGTACGAAAAACGGGATATATCCTTCGGATATTGTCCCGTTTTTGAAATCGTATTGCCTGTTTACTTTTCAGCGAAATATTTATAAAACAGCGGAATCGTTTCGACCCCCTTGTAGAACTGGTCGAGTCCGTAGCTCTCGTTGGGCGAATGGATGGCGTCCTCCGCCAGGCCGAATCCGATCAGGAGGGACTTGATTCCCAGGATATTTTCGAATCCGCTGATGATCGGAATCGAGCCGCCCGAATAGAACGGCAGTGGTTTCTTGCCGAACGTGTCGGCGATGGCCTTTTCCGCCGCTTTGTAAGCCGGCATATCGGTCGGAGCCACGTAGGGCATACCGCCGTGCAGGAACTTGACCTTCACCTTGACGCTCTTGGGAGCGATCGCCTTGAAATGTTTCTCGAAGAGCTTGGCGATCTTTTTGAAATCCTGTCCGGGAACCAGACGCATCGAGATTTTGGCCGAAGCCTTCGACGGGATCACCGTCTTGGTCCCCTCCTCGATATAGCCGCCCCAAATGCCGTTCACGTCGAGCGAGGGGCGAATACCCGTGCGTTCGATGGTCGTAAAGCCCGCTTCGCCCTCGACATCGCCGATTTCGAGCGCTTTCTTGTATTCTGTAAGGTTGAACGGAGCCTTGTTGAAGGCTTTGCGCTCGGCGGCCGTCAGCTCGCGCACGTCGTCGTAGAAGCCCGGAATCGTCACGTGTCCGTTTTCATCGATGAGCGAAGCCACCATGCGGGCCAGGACATTGGCCGGATTGGCCACCGCACCTCCGAACAGGCCGGAGTGCAGGTCCTTGTTGGGGCCTGTCACTTCGACCTCCATATAAGTCAGACCGCGCAGACCGCAGGTGATCGAAGGTATCTGCATCGAGATCATCGATGTATCGGAAACCAGAATGATGTCTGCCTTGAGCATCTTCTTGTTGTCGGCGCAGAACTTGTAGAGGCTGGGCGACCCGATCTCTTCCTCGCCTTCGAGCAGGAATTTCACATTGCAGGGCAGGCTGTCGGTCGCGCACATCGCTTCGAACGCCTTGGCGTGCATGAAAAGCTGGCCTTTGTCGTCGTCCGCACCCCGGCACCAGATGCGTCCGTCCTTCACGACCGGTTCGAACGGCGAGGTGCGCCATTCGTCCACCGGATCGACCGGCATCACGTCGTAGTGGCCGTACACCAATACGGTCTTGGCTTTGGGATCGACGATTCGTTCGGCGAAAACAACCGGATTGCCTTCCGTGGGAAGTACCTCGGCATGGTCGGCACCGGCCTTCATCAGCGAAGCGGCCAGCCATTCGGCGCATCGGGTCATGTCGGGTTTATGATCGGATTGCGCGCTGATCGAAGGGATGCGCAACAGCTCGAATAATTCGTTGAGAAAACGGTCTTTGTTCTTCTCTATGTAACTCTTTACTTTATCCATGGAATTTGATTATTTGGTGAGTACGTATTGGTCTGCGAGTTCTCCGGTGATAGGCTGCTTCTTTGCATTAAGACGGCGCAGGCGGTTTTCCTCCACCTTGTAGTACTCGGGGGCGGGAAGCCCTATGCCGACTTTGGCGCGCAGCGTCAGCAGGTTGCCTTTTACCGTATAGTTTCCTGTCTGTTGAATCGGCTCTTCAGAACGATCCATATAGCTGGAATTCATCGTATAGGTGTTGTCGTTGTGAAGCGTGAGTTCAATCTCGATGCCCGGGCAGTCCGCAGCAGGAAAAACCCCTTTGTAAGTTCCCTGGTAGTCGAGTGCGTTTTCGGCATTGTGCATGTCGGGTACCCCGGCAGTCGTCTTTTGGCGGGAGTTTCCTCCGCAGGCTGTCAGCATAATTGCGGCAGCGAGTATCAATAAAATGTTTTTCATCGATTTATATATTACAAATTTGTTTTATTTCCGCAATGATCCGCCGGGCCAGCGCATCGGCCTCCGCCATCGTTTTCGCTTCGGTATATACGCGGATGATCGGTTCCGTATTCGATTTGCGCAAGTGTACCCAATTCTCCGGGAAATCGATTTTAACACCGTCCGCATCGTTCACCTTTTCATTGGCATAACGGGATTTCATCTCACGCAATACTTTATCCACGTCGATGGCCGGTGTCAGCTCGATCTTGTTCTTCGAGGCGAAATAGGCCGGATAAGTCTTGCGCAGCTCGGTCATGGTCATACCTTTTTCGGCCAGATAGGTCAGGAAAAGCGCGGCGCCGACCAGTGCGTCGCGGCCGTAGTGCAGTTCGGGGTAGATGACTCCGCCGTTGCCCTCGCCGCCGATGACGGCCCCGACCTCTTTCATCTTGGCGACTACATTGACTTCTCCTACCGCCGATGCAAAATATTCTCCTCCGTGCATTTGCGTTACATCGCTTAAAGCTCTCGAAGAGCTCAGATTCGACACCGTATTGCCGGTTTTGCGGGAGAGGATATAGTCCGCCACGGCGACCAGCGTATATTCCTCGACAAACATCGAGCCGTCTTCGCTGACGAAGGCCAGCCGATCCACATCGGGATCGACCACTACGCCCAGATCGGCCTTTTCGCGGACGATCGCCTTCGATATTTCGGTCAGGTTCTCGGGCAGCGGCTCCGGGTTATGGGCGAACTCTCCGGTCGGTTCGCAGTTGAGCTCCACGACTTCACATCCCAACTCCCGCAACAGCTTGGGTATGACGATGCCGCCGACGGAGTTCACCGCATCCACGATCACCTTGAAGTGCCGTTTCCGCACGGCTTCCGCATCGACCAGCGGCAGGGCCAATACCCGACGGATATGCTCGTCGTTGTAAGATTCCCGCGAAACGACCTTGCCGATATGGTCCACATCCGGGAAAACGAAGTTCTCGTCTTCGGCCAGCGCCAGCACCCGCTTGCCCTCGGCGTCGCTCAGAAATTCTCCCTCGGCATTCAGGAGCTTCAGGGCGTTCCATTGGCGGGGGTTGTGCGATGCGGTGATGATGATGCCGCCGTCGGCCCGGTGCGCCGTAACGGCCAGTTCGGTTCCCGGCGTAGTGCAGAGTCCGATGTTCACTACGTCCGCGCCGCAGCCCAGCAGCGTGCCTTCGATGATGTCGCCGACCATTTCGCCCGAAATACGGGCGTCGCGGCCCACGACGATTTTGAGCCTTTTCCCGGGTGCGGATTCGGCGATGAAACGCACGTAAGCGGTGGTGAATTTAACGATATCGAGCGGGGTGAGGTTCTCCGTCGCAGGGCCGCCGATCGTTCCCCGGATGCCGGAAATGGATTTGATGAGAGTCATGTCGCAAATATCTCTTTTCTTGTAGTCCGCCGAGCGGGATACAATATATTTATGGAAAATTTATCGTGGCGTATTTTTTGAAATTCGAGGTAAATGTAGTACTTTTATGCCAATTATGAAAATATAAAAACCGACACTATGAGAACCATACCTTCTTCCGAATTGATAATCAACGACGACGGATCGATTTTCCACCTGCACCTCAAGCCGGAGCAGCTTGCCGACATCGTCATCCTCGTGGGGGATCCCGGCCGCGTAGCCATGGTCGCTTCCTTTTTCGATACGCAGGAGTACAGCGTTTCCAACCGCGAATTCAATACCGTGACGGGTACCTACAAAGGCAAGCGGATGACCGTGCTTTCGACCGGTATCGGCATCGGCAACATCGACATTTCGGTTACGGAGCTCGATGCGCTGGCCAACGTGGATTTCGCCACGCGGCAGGAGAAGGCGCAGAAGCGGCAGCTCACGCTGGTCCGTTTGGGTACTTCGGGCGCCATTCAGCCCGACATCAAAGTGGGGCAGTTCGTCTTCGCCCGCACTTCGGTCGGCTTCGACGGTCTGTTGAATTACTACAAGGGGCGCAACGAGGTTTGCGACCTGGAGATCGAGAAGGCTTTTATGAAACATACGGGTTGGAGCGATTTGCTTCCGAAGCCCTATTTCATCGATGCGGATCCTTCGCTGGCCGAGCTTTTCCGCGACGTAACCATCGAAGGCATCACCATCGCCGCCCCCGGCTTCTATGCGCCGCAGGGACGCTGGGCGTCTCGAACCGGCCGACATCCATCTGAACGAGAAGATCGAGTCGTTCGACTATCACGGACGCCGGGTCACCAATTTCGAGATGGAAAGTTCTGCTTTGGCCGGGCTGGCCGCTCTCATGGGCCACAAAGCCGCCACGATCTGTACGATCATCGCTCAGCGGATCGCGCTGGACGCCTGCACGGATTATAAACCTTTCGTCAGAAAGATGATTCAGACGGCGCTCGATAAACTGGCGACGTTGTAACCGACCGGATTTCGGGAATGGTTCCGGGCAGCGACGCGAACCCGGAGCCGAGTTCGATGAATACCCGGGCACCGCAGCGGGATAGGATGGTTTCCCGATTCTTTCAGGTAGTAAAAACGAAATAGGAAACTTCAGACGCGGGGGCTGCCTCGGAATACCCAACCAATAAACAAAAGGCTTCAAAAGACTAACAGAAAATAAATTACATTAAAACCTATGAAATTTTCCGTATCAAGTTCTGCATTGCTCTCTCTCCTGGCCACGACCGGCAAAGTAATCAGCAATAAAAATACATTGCCCATCCTGGATTATTTCCTGATGGAGCTCAAGGGGGATGAGCTGCGGGTGACTACTTCCGATCTGGAAACCACGCTCGTGGGCTCGATTCGCGTGGACGGCGTCGAAAGCGAAGGCACCATCGCAGCTCCGGCTAAACTGATGCTCGATTCGCTGAAGGAGTTCGCCGAAATGCCTCTGACGATCGAAGTGAACGATCAGAACTGGGAGATCCGTTTGAGTTGGAAAAGCGGTTCGCTCTCGATTCCCGGCGCCAGCGCCGTGAGCTATCCGGCGATCCCGGCTCTTTCGGCCGATTGCAAGGAGTTGACGCTCGATGTGGACGTGCTGGTGAACGGCATCAACAAAACGATTTTCGCCACGGCCGACGACGAGCTGCGTCCCGTGATGAACGGCGTCTATATCAACCTGGCCCCTTCGATGCTTACATTCGTGGGTACCGACGCCCACAAGCTGGTGAAATACGAGGTGGAAACCGCTAATGAAGTGGCTTCGTCGTTCATCCTGCCCAAGAAGCCGGCCAACCTGCTCAAATCGGTGCTGCTCAAGGAGGAAGACGCGATCAAGGTGAGCTTCGATTCGAAAAACGCCATGTTCCAGCTCAAGAACCATACGCTGGTGTGCCGCCTGATCGAAGGCAATTACCCGAATTACAATGCGGTGATTCCGACCGCGAATCCCAATAAGGTACTCGTCGATCGTATCGAACTGGTCAATGGCATCAAGCGTGTGGCCGTCTGCTCGAACCCCACGACCAACCTGATCCGCATGGACATCGCCGACAACCGGATCAACCTTACGGCGCAGGACATCGATTTCTCGGTATCGGCCAACGAAACGATCAGTTGCAGCTACGAAGGTCAGAATATCACGATCGGCTTCAAATCGACGTTCCTGGTGGAAATCCTCTCCAATATCGATACGCCGACCATCGTCATCGAATTGGCCGATTCGACCCGTGCCGGCGTATTCAAACCCGTCTATGACGACAAGCAGTCGAGCGCGACGCTCATGCTGCTTATGCCGATGATGATTAACGCATAACCCGGATGGAGCTCAACCTCAAGCGGCCGATCATTTTCTTCGACTTGGAAACGACCGGCATCGACATCGCACGGGACCGCATCGTCGAAATATCGATGGTCAAGGTTATGCCCGACGGCGAGGAGATCGTCCGTACGCGGCGGATCAATCCGGGAATGCCGATTCCGGCCGAAGCTACGGCCATTCACGGCATTACGGACGAAGACGTGAAGGATTGCCCGCTTTTTCCGCAAATCGCCAAGTCGTTGGCCCAGTTTATCGAGGGATGCGACTTCGGCGGTTTCAATTCGAACCGCTTCGATCTGCCGATGCTGGTCGAGGAGTTCATGCGGGCCGGTGTGGACGTGGATTTCCGCAAACGTAAATTCATCGACGTGCAGAATATCTTTCACAAAATGGAGCAACGGACGCTGGTGGCGGCCTATAAGTTCTATTGCGGCAAGGATCTCGCGGATGCCCATTCGGCCGAAGCCGATACGTTGGCGACGTACGAAGTGCTGAAAGCCCAGTTGGACCGTTACGGGGAGTTGCAGAACGATGTCGCGGCTCTGGCTGAATTTTCCACGCGGGCGGAATCCGCCGACTTTGCAGGACGCATCCTCTATAACGAAAAAGGGGAAGAGGTCTTCGGATTCGGCAAATATAAGGGCCGTTCGGTCGCGGAGGTTTTCCGCGTCGAGCCGAGCTATTACTCCTGGATGATGAACGGCGATTTCCCGCTCTATACCAAGAAAATTATTACCGAAATCCGCTGCCGGGAGAAAAACGAGAAACAATAGACTATGCTGAAGGAACTGTGTTGTACCGCGATGTTGCTGACGGCCGGGGCGAACCTTTATGCCCAGGAGCCGCAGTCTATCGAGAAATCGCAGACGATCGTTTATATCAACGGTGCAAAATACTATGTCCACAACGTCCGGCACGGGGAAACGCTCTATTCGCTGGCCAAAACCTATGGAGTGGCGGAACAGGTGATCGCCGCCGAAAATCCGCAGCTCGCTCAAGGGCTCAAAGCCGACCAGAGCCTTAAAATCCCGGTCGTGGAAACGGGTGTCGTCGTACAGGAGCAGCTTTCTCCTAAAAAGCTGAAGAAGACCTTCGATCAGCACACGGTGCAGAAGGGCGAAACTCTTTATGGAATTTCGAAGCGCTATGCGATCTCGGTCGAAACCATCATGGAGGACAATCCCGGTCTGGATCCGATTCACCTGAAACCGGGTTCGGTCATTTTGATTCGCAAAAAGGCGGTCGGCAAGACCGACGCAGCGGAAAACACGGCGGCCTGGGAGCAGTACAAGGATCGCCTGAACCTGGTTGCCGAGGAGGGTTATATGTACCACATCGTCGCTCCCGGGGAGACGATGTACGCGCTGTCCCGTCGCTTCGGTACGACGGTTGAAAATCTGGAGCGGCTGAACGGTATTTCAGCGCAAGACCTCCGTTCGGGAAGTATGCTGAAAGTCCCCGGCGATGCAAAGTCCGCGACCGAGCCGGCGCCGGAAGAGCGATTCGGACAGCCCGAGCCAACGGAGAGCGATACCTTGACGACGGTCGAACCCCAGGTGAAAGAGGTGGATTTTCTGGCATTGAGCAGCGGAGAGCCGCTTCGTGTGGCGCTGTTGTTGCCGATGACCGATGGCGACAAACAGAATCCGAATTATCTCGATTTCTACCAGGGATTTCTCCTGGGGCTTGAAAAGATAAAGACCCAATACGGATACTCCGTTCGGGTCGATCTGTTCAATACCCGGCAGGAAAGCGACCGACTCCGTACGATTGTGGACGACGCCGATTTTCGGGCGGCCCGCTTGATCGTAGGCCCGGTTTACGAAGAGGAACTTCCTGCCGTAATCGGGTATGCCGAGGAGTATGCCGTGCCGGTCGTATCGCCTCTGGCCGATGTCAAGAACGTCGATAGCGATGTTTTGTTTCAGATGGCACCGCCCCAGATGCGGAAATATGCCAAAATCGAAGAACTGACTCAGGGTGAGCACAAACAGGTTACCTTGATCTACGGAGAGAAGAACGACCGGGAGTTCGAACGGGAAATTCTGGCTGCACTGCAGGGTGTACCTTACGCGCGGCATAATTATCGTTACGCTGTCAAGGAGGGCGACCAGGGGCTTTCGTCGCTGCTGGCCAATGGCAAGGACAACCTGCTGATTGTTTTGAGCGACAGCGGGCTCGAAGTGGACCGTATTCTGGCAGCCATCGCTTCGGCCAATACCAACCTCGTAGCCCGCGGCAAGACGCCTCCCCGTTTCACGATCGTCGGCAATTCGCGTTGGAACCGCTTCGGGAACCTCGATCGGGCGCTCTACTTCAAGGACCGGCTCGTGCTCTTCTCGACTTATCACGCCAAACGCGATGCCGAGGTAATCAAGACTTTCGACAGCGACTACATCAAAGCTTTCGGGGCGTTGCCGTCGCTCTACTCTTACCGGGGTTACGATGCGGCGATGATCTTCGTTCCGGCGATGTATTCCGACATCCAGTACGATATGGAGGGACGCCGCTACACGCCGCTGCAAACCTCTTATACGTTCCAGCAAATGCCCGGAGGGTCCAACCATGTCAACCAAAACTGGATGCGTGTGAGCTACCGACCGGACTTCACCATTACCGTAGATTGAAATGGCTTTAATACCCAACGGAATTCCCGAAAAAACGATCGAGCGGCTCAGCGAGTATCGCCGTACGCTGCTCGCCTGCCACAGGGAGGGCATTACCCACATTTTTTCGCACGTGCTGGCCGGGATTCACGGCATTACGGCTGTGCAAGTGCGTCGGGATCTGATGTTGATCGGGTTCTCGAGCGATACCAAGAAAGGCTACGACGTGAAGGTGCTGATCGATTTTATCAGCAACATCCTCGACAGCGAAAATCCGGTGAATATCGCCGTAATCGGTATGGGACATCTGGGGCAGGCCATCACCAAATATTTCAACGGGAAGAGCCTGAAGCTGCGGATCACGGTCGCGTTCGACGTCGATCCCGCAAAAGTGGATACTGCGATCGACAACATTCCGTGCTACCACATGGAGTGTTTCGAGAAGGTCGTCCAGGAGAACGACATCTCGATCGTCATCGTATCTTCGCCGACCAAAGTCGCCCCCGAACTGGTCGTGCCGATCATCAACGCCGGCATCAAGGGCGTACTCAACTTTACCTCGACACGCCTGAATTTCCCGCAAGGTATCTACGTGGAGAATTACGATATTACGACTCTTCTGGAAAAGGTTGCTTACTGCGTCAAGGAATCCGAAGAGAATAACGACAATAATTAAGGTGTCGATGCGAGTATTCCACGGCTTCGAAAATCTGCCTTCGTTCCGTTCGCCGGCGGCTACCGTCGGATCGTACGACGGAGTTCATAGCGGACACCGGGTTTTGCTCGACCGGATTCGCCGGGAGGCGGCCGCTGTCGGGGGAGAAAGTATCGTGCTGACCTTCGCCCCGCATCCCCGCGTGACGCTCGGTACACAGGAGCGGTTGCGGCTGCTGACTTCGCTCGAAGAGAAGATATACCTGCTCGACCGGTTCGGAATCGACAATCTGATCGTGATTCCGTTCGACCGGGCCTTCAGCCGGATTCCTTCCGAGAGTTTCGTAAAGGACTATCTGATCGGGAAGGTGGGGGTGAAGAATCTGGTCGTCGGTTTCAACCACCGCTTCGGCCACGACAAGGAGGGAGATTACCGGCTGCTCAACGGATTGCATGACGAGTTCGGCTTCCGTGTGACGGAGATCGAGAAACAGGATGTCGATGCCGAGAAGGTGAGTTCGACGGTCATTCGTCGTCTGATCGAGCGGGGAGAGATGAATAAAGCTGCCCGGATGCTGTCGCATCCGTATCTGTTGGCAGGCGATGTGGACTGCGCAGGACATATCGCCTCGGGAGAGGCTCTCAAGCTGCTTCCGCCTCCGGGTGAATATCCCGTGCGGATCGAAGGTAGGCCCGGTGTGCTTCGGATAACCGCCAAAGGTACTCCGGAATTATTGAGGACGGCGGGAAAAATGCCGTCGGGCCATATACTAATCGAGTTTTAACGCCATGCTGACAAGAGATTTCAAATTCAGAGTCTGGTATAAGGATACCGATCAGATGGGTATCGTACACCATTCGAATTACATCTGCTATTACGAAGCAGCCCGTTCGGAGCTGCTCCGCAGTTTCGGCTCTTCGTATGCCGATATGGAGGAGAAGGACGGCGTGATGATGCCGATTCTCGAAGTACACTCCAAGTACCTGCGTCCGGCTCATTACGACGAATTGATCACGGTTCGAATTTCCCTCCGGGAGTTGCCGAAAGCGCGTATTACGTTCGAATACGAAATTTACAACGAAGCGGGCGAGCTGCTCAATACGGGTTCTACGGTTCTGGGTTTCATCCACCGCGATACGCGGCGTCCCTGCCGGGCTCCGAAAGGATTTATGGAGCTGTTGGAAAAAAACCTGTAATTCACGCTGTTTTTTTACGAATCGCCAGTCGATCATTTCGGTTTTTCCCAAGAGGAAGATATTTCGGATTTTCGTCGATGGAGAACCCCGGATGGGAGTTCCGTACGATTTTATCCGATATAAAATAGCGGCGGCCCCGAAAAGGAGCCGCCGCTTCGATATACGGTAATTTACTGCTATTTCTCGATCAGTGAGATACTGCGTTGGATGAACTCCGTCAGGTTTTTGCCCTTGAGTAATCCGTTGGAGAGCAATGCCAGGTCGATGATCTGTTTGACGAGCTTGTTCTCGCCGCCGATTTCGCGCAGGCGCGTATCGCGCTCGTCGCGCAGGGTAACGATCTTCTTCGAAAGCTCCTCGCGCGTCGATTTCTCCTCGGGCGTGAGTTCCTCCTCTTTCTTGCCTTTGACCACTTCGTCGAAACGGCGCTCTTCGGCAACCGCAGCATCGATCTTTTTGGTGATGGTCTTCAGCTTGTCGCCGTAGCTCTTCTCCACATCGGCCAGGATGTCGATCACGATGGGGTTGTTGCCATTGACGGCGATCGTGAAGTTATCGGGCATCTGGCTGTAGAATTGGCTCATACCTCCGCTGCTGATGGCTGCCATCTCCTTCATGCGGCGCATGAATTCGTTCTGCGTGATCACCACGGGCGCCTCGTCGGGCGACATGGCCTCGAACGAAATGTTGTAGTGGATCTTGTCGTCCTTGGGCATCTGGCTCTCGAATACGGGACGCATGATCTCCTGCTGGGCCTCGCTCAGGGACATCTTGAGCGTTTCGTCTTTCTGGATGAGCTTGTCGATCACGTCGCTGTCCACGCGCACGAAGCGGGCGTCCTTGTGTTTCGACTCGTACCAATTGACATAGTGGTTGTCGAGTTGTCCGTCCATAACCAGCACGTCATAGCCTTTGGCCTTGGCCGATTCGAGGAACGAATTTTTCTCTACGGGATCGTCCACATAGAGGAAAACGACCGTACCGTTCTTGTCGGTCTGGTTACCTTTGACGACCTCCTTGTACTCTTCGGCGGTGAAATACTTGCCCTCGGTCGTCTTCCACAGCATGAAACTCTCTGCCTTCTCGGCGAACTTTTCGTCGGTGATAATGCCGTATTCGATGAAGATCTTCAGATCGTCCCATTTCTGTTCGTAGTCCGCACGCATCGTCGTGAAGAGCTCCTGCAAGCGATCGGCCACCTTGCGGGTGATGTAGCTCGAAATCTTCTTCACGTTGGAGTCGCTCTGCAGGTAGCTGCGCGACACGTTGAGCGGAATGTCCGGCGAGTCGATCACGCCGTGCAGCAGGGTGAGGTATTCCGGCACGATACCCTCGACCTGATCCGTCACGTACACCTGATTCGAATAGAGCTGAATCTTGTTCTTCTGTATCTCGAAGTTGTTGTGGATCTTCGGGAAATAGAGGATGCCCGTCAGGTGGAACGGATAGTCGATATTCAGGTGGATCGAGAACAGCGGCTCTTCACCTATGGGATAGAGTTCGTGGTAGAACTCCTTGTATTGCTCGGCGGTGATCTCGGTGGGTTTTACGGTCCACAGCGGGGCGATGTTGTTGATGATGTTGTCCTTGTTGGTATCGACGTATTTGCCGTCTTTCCACTCCTTCACCTTGCCGAAAGCGATGGGAACGGGTAGGAAGCGGCAGTACTTGCGCAGCAGCTCTTCGACCTTCGAATCTTCGCCGTATTCGAGCGTATCGGCCGAAAGGTGCAGTACGATCGTGGTTCCCCGGTCGCGTTGCTCGGTCGTTTCCTCCATTTCGTATTCGGGCGATCCTTCGCAACTCCAGTGTACCGTCTTGGCGCCCTCCTTGTAGGAGCGGGTGAATATCTCCACCTTGTCGGCGACCATGAACGAGGAGTAGAATCCCAGTCCGAAGTGCCCGATGATGGCCTGGTTCTTATACTTTTCCATGAACTCCTCGGCGCCCGAGAAGGCGATCTGGTTAATATAGCGCTCCACCTCGTCGGCAGTCATGCCGATGCCCCGGTCGGTGACCGTCAGGGTTTTGGCATCCTTATCCGCCGAGACGCGGATCGTCAGGTCGCCCAGGTCGCCTTTTACGTCGCCCATCGAGGCCAGGGCCTTGAGTTTCTGCGTGGCATCCACGGCGTTCGAAATCAGCTCGCGCAGGAAAATTTCATGGTCCGAGTAGAGGAATTTCTTGATGACGGGGAAAATGTTCTCCGTCGTAACTCCGATTTTTCCGTTTTTCATCGTATCATGGTATTTTTTTAATTGAATTATTTATCGTTTTTTTTGATACAGCGGACTTTGGTTGCCGCTGCCGAAGAGAGCCATTCTCTCGCATGGATTCAACAAACGGTGTGCCACCTCCTCCGATATGACATTCTGTCATACGCTTCCTGACAAAATAGAGGCGGCAGGGGAATCCTCCCCCGCCGCCGTACGTGTTTCGTCGGCTCGTCTGCCGAAAGTATTAGAGCAATTTTTCGAGTTTCTTTACCAGGTCGGCTTTCGTGCAGGCACCCACCTGTTTGTCCACGACCTGTCCGCCCTTGATGAACACGATCGTCGGAATGTTGCGGACCATGAACTTGCCCACGATGTCGTCGTTGTTGTCCACGTCGCATTTGCCGATGACCGCACGGCCTTCGTATTCGCCGGCCAACTCGTCGATGATCGGGCTGATCATGCGGCAGGGACCGCACCATTCCGCCCAAAAGTCGATGACTACCGGAAGCTGGGATGCGGAGATCTCCTCGAAATTGTCTTTTGTGATTGCTAATGCCATAATTTTTTTAGATGTTTTGATTATAAGTATTAAACGATAGTATATTTGATTTCATTGTCCTCGAGGAACGAAACGAGGTTCGACGTGAGGCTCACCTTGTGCCGTTTGGAGAACATATTCACGCTTACCTGCGCATCCCGGTCATAGACATTCACCCGCAGCGTGGTCGATCCTTCGGACTCTTTGATGCGGTGCGTCAGCTCCTCGATCATTTCACGCGTGATGTCTTCGATCGCCAATTGGATATACATCTCCTTAATCATCGTGTCGCGCATTTCGGAGAGCTGTACCATCGAAGTAATCTTGAATTCCAGCTCCTTGTCGTTGTAGGGCTTGGGTTGGACCTTGCCCCGGATGAAGAGGAAATAGTCGTTGAACAGGTATTTGCGGAAATTTTCGTAGTCCTTGCTGAAAAGCGCAAATTCGTGCGTGCCGTTGTAGTCTTCAAGCGTGAATTTTCCCCAGGGTTTGCCCGTCTTGGTAACGAGGTTCTGCGTGGCGATCACCATCCCCGCCACGGCAATCTCCTGTCCGCGCAGGGATTCCAGGTTGTCAAGATCCGAAAGCTGCGTCTTACACATATTGCGGATAATCACCGCATAATCGTCCAGCGGGTGAGCCGAGAGGTAGAGTCCGATCATCTCGCGCTCCTTGCCCAGCGTTTCGAGCGTGCTCCAGTCCTGACAGGCCGGAATCACGGGATGCTGAATATCCACGACCCCTTCGCCGCCTCCGAAAAGGCTTTGCTGGGCATTGTCTTTCTCGCTTTGGAACCGCTGCCCGTAGCGTACCAGTTGCTCGATGAAGGTCGTCGAACTGGAGTCGCGCAGATCGGTGCCGAAGAATTTGCAGCGGTGGAACCCGGAGATCGAGTCGAAGCCGCCCGCATAGGCGATGTTTTCGAGGCATTTGCGGTTTACGGCCGTATAATTCACCCGTTCGAAGAAATCGTATATGTCCTTGAATTTGCCGTTCTTGTTCCGCTCCGCGACGATGCTCTCCACAGCCGCCTCGCCGACGCCCTTCACCGCAGCCAGGCCGAAGCGCACGTCGCCCGCCTTGTTCGAGGAGAAGTTGTTGAGCGATTCGTTGATGTCGGGCCCAAGCACCCGGATACCCATGCGCTTGCACTCGTTCATGTAGAGCGTAATCTGCTTGATGTCCGAAAGGTTGCGGCTGAGCAGCGCGGCCATGAATTCGGAAGGGTAGTGCGCTTTCAGATAGCCCGTCTGATAGGCAATGTAGGCGTAGCAGGTCGAGTGCGACTTGTTGAAGGCATACGATGCGAACGCTTCCCAGTCGCCCCAGATCTTTTCGCAAATTTTGGCGTCGTGCCCGCGCTTGCTGCATCCTTCGATGAACTTGGGCTTCATCTTGTCCAGTACCGCACGCTGTTTTTTACCCATCGCTTTGCGGAGCGTATCGGCTTCGCCGCCGGTAAACCCGGCAAGCTTCTGCGAGAGCAGCATGACCTGCTCCTGATAAACCGTGATGCCGTAGGTGTCGCTCAGGTACTCCTCCATATCGGCGATGTCGTACGTCACCGGCTCCAGTCCGTGCTTGCGGGCGATGAAGTTGGGAATATACTCCATCGGTCCCGGGCGGTAGAGGGCGTTCATGGCGATCAGGTCCTCGAAACGGTTGGGTTTCAGGTTGCGCAGATGTTTTTCATGCCGGGGGACTCGAACTGGAACAGGCCGGTCGTGTCGCCGCGGCTGAAAACCTCGTAGGTCGGGGCGTCGTCCAGCGGAATGTTGTCGATATCTACGTCGATGCCGTGCACGTTTTTGACGTTGGTTACGGCATCCTTGATGATCGAGAGGGTGCGCAGTCCCAGGAAGTCCATTTTGATCAGGCCGACGCTCTCGACCTCCTTGCCCTCGAACTCCACGACGTTCAGCTCGGCATCCTTGGCGATGGCCATCGGCGCGAAATTCTCCAGGTCGTCCTGCCCGATGATCACGCCGCAGGCATGCACGCCCGTCTGCCGAATCGAGCCTTCGAGCTTCTCGGCGTATTTGAGCGTATTGCGGATCAGCTGGTTCGGGGATTCCCGTTCGGCGGCCAGTTCCGGCGACTCCTTGTAGCAGAAGTCGAAAGGCGTTTCTCCGGCCTTCTTGTCGGGCGTAACCTTGTCGGGCACCAGTTTAGCCAGCCGGTCGCTCTCCGAGAGGGCCAGCTTCTGCACGCGGGCGACGTCTTTGATGGCCATCTTGGGGGCCATCGTACCGAACGTCACGATCTGGGCCACGCGCTTCTGACCGTACTTCTGCACGCAGTAGCGCAGCACGTCGGCGCGGCCGTCCTCGTCGAAATCGACATCGACATCGGGCAGGGAGATACGTTCGGGATTCAGGAAACGCTCGAACAGCAGGTCGTATTTCAGCGGGTCGATATTGGTGATCTTCAGACAGTAGGCGACCACCGAACCGGCGGCCGAGCCACGGCCGGGTCCCACCGACACGCCCATTTCGCGTGCGGCGCGGATATAGTCCCATACGATGAGGAAGTAACCCGGGAATCCCATCCATTCGATCGTACTCAATTCGTACCGGATGCGTTTCTCGACCTCTTCGCTCAATTCGGCGCCATAGCGCAGGTGGGCTCCTTTGTAGGTCAGGTCTTTCAGGTAGCAGAACTGTTTGGCCGTCATCAACTTTTCGCTGCGCTCCTTGCTCTCCTCCGCCCAGGCATCGAGTTCTTCGACGCTGTGGCAGGCATCGATTCGCGCCAGCTCTTCCTGATCTTCGATCTTCTTGACGAGCGATTCGCGCAACTCCTCGAAAGGCATGTGGAACTCCGGCGGCGGAGGGAAGTTGGGCATCAGAGGCGCATGGGTGAGTTTGTACTCCTCGACCTTGTCGGCGATCTCGAGCGTGGTGGCGAGTGCTTCGGGATGGTCGGGGAAGAGCTGCGCCATCTCTTCGGGCGATTTCAGATACTCCTGGAACGTATAGCGCATCCGATTGGGATCGTCCAGGTCGCGGCCGGTATTGAGGCAGATCAGATGATCGTGCGCCACGGCGTCTTCGGCCAGAATGAAATGCACGTCGTTCGAGCAGATGTATTTGACTCCGCATTTGGCCGACAGCTCCAGCAGGGCCTTATTGACCAGCAACTGATTCTCGTACACGTCGGCGTCCTTGCGCGGATCGCCCGACGGATGGAGCTGCAACTCCAGGTAATAGTCGTCCCCGAAGATGCTTTTGAACCAGCGCACGACCTGTTCAGCCTCCTCCATGTCGTTGCGCATGATGGCCTGGGGAACTTCGCCGCCCAGACATGCCGAGCAGCAGATCAATCCCTCGTGGTATTGTTCCAGCAGTTTCTTGTCGATACGGGGCTTGTAATAGAATCCTTCGGTAAAGGAGTAGGATACGATCTTGCAGAGATTGTGGTAACCCGTGAGGTTCTTGGCCAGCAGAATCAGGTGATCGCCCGCCTTCTCGTCCTTGTCCTTTTCGAAGCGGTTGCGCACGACGTAGGTTTCGCACCCCAAAATAGGCTTGATGCCCGCATCGGTGGCGACGTCGTGGAAGTTCTTGACGCCGTACATATTGCCGTGGTCGGTAATGGCGATGGCGTTCATGCCGAGGGCTTTGGCTCGTTTGATGAGCGGCGATATGGCCGCTGCGCCGTCCAAGATGGAATATTGCGTATGTACGTGTAAATGGACGAAATCCGGCATAATTCGAAAATTTATGGTTTTGGGCCGTCCTTTGCGAAGGTACGGAAAAGTCGCGGGCAGAAGCAAATTTATCTGCGTCTTGCCGATGCTTAAGGCGAAGTCAAAGGTAATGAAAAAATATGAAAGAATTTCCGTATTTCCAAGTAAAAATTGCCCGAACGATTCTACGTTGTTGAAAATGACGGGATAGGAAATATGTGGCAAAAATCTTGCAGCATTCCGAAAAAAAACGTATCTTGTTGATAGCCGGATTTATCCGGTCCTGCATCGCCCGTTTTCGCCGGGTACGAACGGAGTTCGGAACCGGGAGCACGGAAGTTCGAAGAACCGAAAAACGACGGGATGCAAAGATTTAATAAAAAATGTGGACCTCGTTGGAAATACGGTACTCCGAGTACCCGCATTTTAGGAAAGGTCTGAATTTTAATGCGGCCAGAGGATGCGAATAAATGTCCTTCGGATTCGATGCTGCGATTGTCAAACTGTTACATCGAAAGATATAATGGCCGAATAAATATATCACCTAAACAGCGATGATTATGAAAGATGAAAAATTAGTCGTGTTGAGAGAGTGGAACTCTGTCACCGAAGCCGAAATGGCCAAATCGATTCTGGACGGAGCCGGAATTTTTTCGACGATCCGCAACGAATATATGTCGGCGATCTATCCCATCGGCACGATGCCGGCACAGCTCGTGGTCAAGGAGGAAGATGCGAAGCGGGCTGCCGAATTGCTCGACAAAATGCCGTAATTTATTATTTTGCAGCTATTCAAGGAGTTCGGGAAGCTCTTAAAGAAGCCCCCGAATTCCTTATGAACGGCTCGGAACAACCTCTGTTGCTTGCGACTTTCGAACGGTTCGGAGAAGGGGCGAAACTGCGTACCGAAAACGTCGATTCATAGCTTCAGGTCCGGAGAACGAAGTCGTCGGAAATGAAACCGGCTTCGATAAGATCGGTCGAGCCGTGTCGGAGGATCCCTTATCGGTTCCATATGGCCCAGGCAGCTTCCGCCTGCCCTACGAGCATGTCGAGTCCGTTGCACGTGTGTGCTCCCCGTTGCGCTCCGTATTGCAGAAACAGCGTTTCGGCCGGGTTGTAGATCAGGTCGAAAAGATAGTGGGAGGGCGTGACGAAAGCGTACGGAATGCGGGGCGCCTCTTCGACATTCGGATGCATCCCGACTGGGGAGGCATTGATAATGAGCCGATGCGAACCGATTACTTCATCCGATACTTCGTCGTACGTATAATTTCCCGTTGCCGGATTCCGCGATACTAGATCGAACGGAATTTCCATCTGTGCCAATACATATTGCACGGCTTGCGACGCCCCGCCCGTGCCCAGTACCAATGCCCGTTCGGGACGCTCCCCGCCGAGAAATGTTTCGAGGGAGACGCGAAGTCCCGTCACATCCGTATTATAACCCGTCAGACGTCTGCCTTCACAGCGCACGCAATTGACGGCCCCGATCATCCGGGTTTCCGGCGAAAGATCGTCCAGATAGGGTATGATCTGTTGTTTATAGGGAATCGTGACATTGAATCCCCGCAGTTCGGGCTGCGCTTCCAGCAAAGCGGGCAACTCCTCGATCGTTTTCAATTCGTAAAGGTCGTACCGGCAATCCGCAATGCCTTCGCGTGCGAATTTATCGGCGAAATACCGGGCTGAAAACGAGTGTCCCAGCGGGTAGCCTATCAGACCGTAGCGTTTCATAAGGTTTTAGTTTTGGGGAGCGGAGATTTTTTGAGCGACCCGCTTGCCGATGAATTCGATGACATAGATCAGAAGAAATCCTGCCAGCGCCAGTGCTACGGCCTGCCACAAGTGGGCATCGGTCTGACCGATCGCCTCGAAATGTCCCGGTGTAATGTTTTGTTCCACCAACGGGTGAACGGCACCCTGGGCATCCGTATAAGTTTCCACGACCTCTTTCCAGGGCCAGACTTTATTGAGCGATCCGACCATGAAACCCATGAGCAGGGAGATCGTCAGGTCGTGATGCTTGCGCAGCAGCCACGAAAGCAGGTGCGAAAAACTGATGATACCGGCGACGGCTCCGACTGCGAAAAGCAGCAGGACACCCAGCCGGAATTCGCTGACAGCCTGTAAAATGTATTGGTATTTTCCCAGCAGCAGCAGGATGAAGGCGCCTGAAATTCCCGGAAGAATCATCGCGCAGATGGCAACAGCTCCCGAAAGCATGATAAACCACCAGTCGTTGGGCGTTTGCGTCGGGGAGGCGATCGTGATCCAGAATGCCAGCGCGGTGCCGACAAGCAGTCCCAGTAGCGAAGTGAGGTTCCACTTCCGAATATCCCGGGCGACGAAAGCCGCCGAAGCGACGATCAGTCCGAAAAAGAAGGACCAGATTTCGATCGGGTGATGCGCCAGCAGGTAAGTCATCAACCGTGCCAGCGAAAAGATGGCGATACCGATACCCTGCAGTACGGAGAAGAGGAAACTGCCGTTGATGTGGCGCCAGAATTTCCTGAATTCGAACCGGCCGAGCAATTTCAACGCAGTCGGATTAAAACTTTTGATCGACTCGATCAGTTCGCTGTAAATTCCCGAAATAAAGGCGATCGTCCCGCCCGATACTCCCGGGACAACATCCGCCATTCCCATTGCGCAGCCTTTCAGCGCCAACAGCACGTATCTGAACATAATCCGCTCTAATAAAAAGTTAGGCAATTCATCTTTCAATGTACCTTTTGACAATTCCGAGAGGTGTCTATTCGCTGTTCCCGGTTGTATCGGTAATGCTCCTGCCCACAGATCCCTTCCCGGAAAGGACTTAAGGCGCTTTACTCCCAAAGAGGTACACTAAAGTATATAATCACGAAAAGTTATCTCGTTCGTCGAAAACACGACGTTTCGCAAAAACGGCATTATAATAACATCGCATAGGTATTGCCGTTTCCGGCGATGTTTTGCTTGTGCAAAGATAGTATATGCGGGAAACATCGCAAGATTTTTTCGGGATAAAACCCTGAAAAAATCCATCCCGAACGAAGATTTAATAATTCGTTAATAATACCGTTCGAGGATTCCGCCTCCGACGACCCGTTCCCCTCGGTACAAAACGACGGGCTGCCCGGCGGCCGGGGCCCACGCGGGATCCTCCAGTTCGATCCGAATCCCCGAAGCGGCAGGGAAGACCGCTGCGTATCCCTCGGGGTTGCGGCCGATGCCCCGGATCACCGCACGGATATCGCGGGCACCGAATACCTCGTCGCTCTCTATCAGGCGACATTCCCCGACTTCCAGCGTACGATGCAACAACAGCTTCTCTTCTCCGGCTACGATCCGGTTTGCCGCCGTGTCGATAGCGACCACCGCCCAGCCCGGCGGCAGGTCGAGGCCCTTTTTCTGGCCGATGGTGTAGAGGGCCGCCCCGTCGTGCGTGCCGAGCCGATGTCCGGCAGAGTCGATGATGGGGCCGGGCCGGAGCGCTTCCGTTTTATCCCGGCTTCGCAGGAAGTCGCGGCACGGGCGTCCCTCGAGAAAACAGACGCCCATACTCTCCCGACGGTCGGCGAGTTCTTCGACGATATTTCGTTTGATGACCGTTCCCATCGGAGTCAGCACCCGATCGAGGATCTCCTGCGGCAAGTCCCACAGGTAGTAGGACTGGTCCTTGCGGTTGTCGGCCGCACGGGTGACGTATCGTTTGCCGCCTGCGGAGGTAATGCGGAAATAGTGTCCCGTAGCGATGTGGCGAATCCCCAGTGCGTCGGCCTCTGCCGCAAGGCAGGGCCATTTGATCCGACTGTTGCAGCGCGTGCACGGAGCCGGGGTACACCCCCGGAAGTAACTGTCGGTAAAATAGTCCACCACCTCCCGTTCGAACCGCTCCCGCACCGACCGCATTCGCCAAGGAATACCGAGTGCTCCGGCACGCAGACGCGCCTTTTCCAACAATGCGGAATCGCCTCTCATGTCGAGCGTCAGAGCCGTTACATGATATCCGGCCGCCTGCAACAATCCGACGGCGGCGAAGCTGTCTATTCCGCCGCTGAAACCCAACAATACCCGATTATCCTTCATAAACTCCTGTCTTCATGAGAACCGGCTGCCGAAATTTCGGCAGCCGGTTCTGTCAAGCATATTCTTCCGGCTTCGGGTGTTCTTCTTCGAAGAATTCCGGTTTTTCCCGTTTAATGAACCCGATCACCTCTTCCAAGCCTTCGAGGAATTTGGAAAAATCCTCTTTGTAAAGGAATATTTTATGCCGGTCGTAACTGACCGTTCCATCCGGCGCCGTTTTCTTCCGGCTCTCCGTAATGGTAAGAAAATAATCGTTCGCACGCGTAGCGCGCACGTCCAGAAAATAGGTCCGCCGGCCGGCTTTTACGACTTTCGACAGGATCTGTTCGCCGAAATCTTCTCCGTCCGTGCGGAAGGTATTCAGAGCAGCCATACAAGGTAATATTTTGAGGGTTATTCGTTTGTTCCATACGTAAATATAAAACAAATTTCGTTTTCCTGCAAATTCTTGTCCGTGATTATATACTCTTTGGGCGTGCAGCGATTCAAACCCCTTCCGGGAAGGGAATTTCGGGGCAGGCCGAATTATAAACTCAATTACGAGTCGTGAATACGCGACTCTCGGAAATAACGTGATGCAACCGCTTATTGCCGCTCATGCTGCGCTTCCAGGAGCGGCAGCCCCTCTGCCTCCCAGTTTTTCAGCAAATTGAGCGCCCGGATGAAGTCGGCATCATCCCTTGCGTGCAATATCCGCAGCAGAGCTTCCCGGTCGAAAAGCCGCTCTGCCAGCAATGCTTTGAGCAGGCGCCTGGTCCCCGCTTCGACATCGGAATCTTCCGCCGGAGGTGTTACGCCCTGTTCCAGTCCCAGTCCGATCAACTCCTCATACATTTCATCGGGAACTTCGAACCGCTCCTCGAACGATGCGAACTCCGGATAATCCCGTTCCAGGGCTGTCCGGTTGCGGTCCAGGTAGCGCTGCATAAATTCAGGAAAGATATTTTTCCGCAGCAGGGCGTTCAGATAAGATGCCTGCACCGTATCCTGTATTACGCACACGTCGGGCGCTATGCCTCCGCCGCCGTAAACTGTCCGGCCCGTGCGGAGTGTCCGGTAGGCCGGCGACGGAATCGTGTCGGGCAGCGGATGAGTTCGGTAAGCCGTGCGATCCCCGCCTTTGACGTAAGGACGTTGAATTTCCCGGCCCGAAGGCGTATGATAGCGGGCGACGACCAGACGCAGGGCCGACCCGTCCGGAAGCAGATATTGGCGCTGCACCAACCCTTTTCCGAAGCTGCGGCGCCCGACGATTACCGCGCGGTCCCAGTCCTGCAGCGCTCCGCTCACGATTTCACTGGCCGACGCCGACCGTTCGTCGATCAGGACGATGAGCCGCCCTTCGGCCGGAAATACCGGATTCCGGCGGGCGGAATGGACTACGGACGGTACGCTGCGGCCTTCGGTCGAAACGATCCGCGAGCCTTTGGGCAGGAAAAAGCCGGACAAAGCGATCGCCTGATCCAACAGTCCTCCGCCATTGCCCCGAAGATCGAGAATCAACTCCTTCGGACGGTCCAGCTCTTCGTAAGCCCGCTGCACCTCCCGCATGGTGGTCTGACCGAAACGGATCAGTTTGATGTATCCCACCGCAGAATCGACGCGGTAGGCCAGCTCGACGGAGGGGAGAGGTATTTCCCGTCGGACGATTTCGTACAGAATCGGTTGGCAGACTCCTCGTCGAATCACTAGGATTTTTACTTTCGATCCGGCATCTCCCCGCATGACGGAGATGAGCTCGGAGGCCGGGATCTCCTTCACGGTGCGTCCGTCCACCCGGACGATCCGGTCGTCGGGACGGATGCCTGCTTCTTCGGCGGCCCCTCCCGACAGGAGGGAGGTTACGACCAGCGAATCACGGATCCATTGGGTCTGAATGCCTATTCCTCCGAACTTACCCCGATAGAGGCTCCAGAATTCAGCCATCTCCGCAGCCGAGGCATATTCGGTATGGGGATCGAGTTGCTGTACCATGCTGCGGATCGCCTCCTCGACCAGCGGCGCCATATCGACCGAATCGACATACATCTTGCGGATATATTCGTAAGACCGCTCCAGCTTGGCGAGCGACCGTCGCTGTGCCCGGTCGGGCCGGGAAACGGCGATATCGGCCGTCCGGAACGATGATAATCCCGCCACGGCCAGCAACAGCCCGAAAAACCACATGCTCCGCTTCATATCGAATTACATGATTGCATATTTTTCCGTCCGGCGTCCTCCCAAGCAGGTACCGCGAAACACCGGGAAATGATTTCCGACTGCGAGCAGGGAGGAAAGGCGTGAACCCCGTCTTCTTTCCGGCGATTCGGTAGAGCCATAGATACCGCCTCGGATGCACCCACATTCGGAACGGGGCGTATCCGCCGATAACTCTGCTCTCTCAACTACCGCCGGGGCGGCTATTCCGCGTCCGCTCGGACAGGCGCTTCGGATTATCTATAACTAATTATCTAACGGAGTGCTTCGGCCAGTCGGGTGAACGGCACCTGGGTCTGTTCGCCGGAGGTCATATCCTTGATCGTCGCCACCCGTTCTTCCAGTTCCCGGCTGCCGACGATTACCACGCAGGGGATTCCCCGGCGATTGGCATACTCCATCTGTTTTTTCATCTTTCCGTTTTCGGGATATATCTCCGCCGGAATACCTGCGGCACGCACCTCCTGCAACAGTTTCAGCGAGGCATGCTCTTCCGCTTCGCCCAGATTGGCGAACATCACCCGGGCCGCACAGCCCAGATCGGCCGGGAAGAGTCCGAGGCCGGTCATCACGTCGTAGATGCGGTCCGCGCCGAACGAAATGCCCACACCCGACATGTTGGGCATGCCGAAGATGCCCGTCAGGTCGTCGTAACGTCCGCCGCCGCAGATCGACCCGATGGCGAAATCGAGCGCCTTGACTTCGAAATCGCTCCCGTATAATAATTGAGCCCCCGGGCCAGCGAGAAGTCGAGCTCGATCGGCAGCTCCACCCCCAGCCGGTTCACGTACCCGAAGATCGTTTCCATCTCGGAAATGCCTTCCAGTCCGACAGCCGAGGCGCCAATGACATCTCGCAACACAGCCAGTTTCCGTTCATTATCGCCTGTCAATTCGAGTATCGGTTGCAGCTTTTCGATCGCATCGGAGCCGATGCCGCGTTCCGTCAATTCAGCCTTGACAGCCTCCAATCCGATCTTTTCCAGCTTGTCGATGGCGACCGTAATGTCGATCATCTTGTCCGCATGTCCGATGGTTTCAGCAATGCCGTACAGAATCTTGCGGTTGTTTACCTTCAGCGATACGTTAATTCCGAGCGTCCGGAAAACCCGTTCCACGATCTGTATGAGTTCCACTTCGCACAGCAGCGATCGGGTGCCGATGACATCCACGTCGCACTGGTAAAACTCCCGGTAGCGGCCTTTCTGCGGACGGTCGGCCCGCCAGACCGGTTGTATCTGGTAGCGTTTGAACGGGAAGGCGATTTCGCTCTGGTGCTGCACCACATAACGGGCAAAAGGCACCGTCAGGTCGTAACGCAATCCCTTTTCGCAAATTCGGGAGGCCGTGCGCAACTCTTCGTCATTCAGTCCGGCGGCGTAATCCCCCGAATTGAGGATTTTGAAAAGCAGTTTGTCGCCTTCGTCGCCGTATTTGCCCAGCAGGGTGGAGAGGTTCTCCATCGCAGGCGTTTCGAGCGGGCCGAAGCCGAAGGTGCGGAAAACGTCCCGGATTTTGTCGAAAATATATTGGCGGCGCATCATCTCCAGCGGGGAGAAGTCGCGTGTGCCCTTGGGTATGGAGGGTTTTTGTGCCATTTTATTCCACCAGTTTTCTGTATTTTACACGATGGGGCTGCGTATCGCCGCCCTGCGCTTTCTTCCACTCCTCGTATTCGCTGTACGAACCTCGTAGAAGACCACTTTCGAATCGCCTTCGAAGGAGAGGATGTGCGTGGCGATACGATCGAGGAACCAGCGGTCGTGGGAGATCACGACGGCGCAGCCGGCGAAATTCTCCAGACCCTCCTCCAGCGCACGCAACGTATTGACGTCGATGTCGTTGGTCGGCTCGTCCAGAAGCAGCACATTACCTTCCTCCTTGAGTGCGAGGGCCAGGTGCAGGCGGTTGCGCTCGCCGCCCGACAGCATGCCGCACTTCTTCTCCTGATCGGCGCCCGTGAAATTGAACCGGGCCACGTAAGCGCGGGCATTGACCTGGCGGTTGCCCAGCATAATCAGGTCGGTACCCTGCGAAATCACCTCGTAAACGGTTTTTTCCGGGTCGATGGACTTGTGCTGCTGATCCACGTAGGCCAGTTTGACCGTCTGACCGACAGTGAAAGTTCCCGAAGTAGGCTGTTCGAGTCCCATGATCATCCGGAAGAGGGTAGTCTTGCCCGTACCGTTGGGGCCGATCACACCGACGATACCGGCAGGCGGCAGCGAGAAGTTCAGTCCCTCGTACAGCACCCGGTCGCCGAAGGCTTTCGATACGTCGTGCGCCTCGATCACCACATCGCCCAGACGCGGGCCGTTCGGGATGAATATTTCGAGCTTTTCCTCCTTCTGTTTGGTATCTTCGTTCATCAGCTTGTCATAGGCCGACAGACGGGCTTTCGACTTGGCGTGACGTCCGGAGGGGGACATACGCACCCACTCCAACTCGCGTTCGAGGGTCTTGCGACGCTTCGATTCCTGCTTCTCCTCCATAGCCATACGGGTCGTCTTCTGCTCCAGCCAGCCCGAATAGTTACCTTTCCAGGGAATACCTTCGCCGCGGTCGAGTTCCAGAATCCAGCCGGCCACGTTATCCAGGAAATAGCGGTCGTGCGTCACGGCGATCACCGTGCCCTTATATTGTTGCAGGTGTTGCTCCAGCCAGTCGATCGACTCGGCGTCGAGGTGGTTGGTCGGCTCGTCCAGCAGCAAGACGTCCGGCTGCTGCAAAAGCAGGCGGCACAAGGCCACGCGGCGGCGTTCGCCGCCCGAGAGTACCTTGACGCTCTGATCCGGGTCGGGACAGCGCAGGGCATCCATCGCACGCTCCAGTACGCTGTCCAGCTCCCAGCCGTTCACGTGGTCGATCTGTTCGTACAGTTCGCCCTGACGCTCGATAAGTCGGGCCATCTCTTCGTCGTCCATCGGCTCGCAGAGCTTCTGGTTGATCTCCTCGTACTCCTTCAGCAGGGCTACGGTCGAGGCGCAGCCCTCTTCGACCACTTCGCGCACGGTCTTGGCATCGTCGAGTTTGGGTTCCTGTTCCAGGTAACCGACCGTATAACCGGGCGAGAAGACCACTTCACCCTGGAAATTCTTGTCGATACCCGCGATGATCTTCATCAGAGTCGATTTACCCGAGCCGTTCAGACCGATGATACCGATCTTGGCGCCGTAGAAGAACGAGAGGTAGATGTTGTTGAGAACTTTTTTCTGGTTGGTGAAGGTCTTGCTTACGCCGACCATCGAAAAGATGATTTTTTCGTCTGCCATATTTTTCTTTTTGAATTATTTGCGGAGTTACACCGGAATAACGCAGGTCGCGCTACAAGCCAACCTGTTTCGACTTGTCCGAAACGCGATCTGTCCGGGTCCGAATCTATTTGGGAACAAAGATAACGCAAACCGGGCGGAGCGCCAAATTTATTTGTTCTCCGCAGAAATACGGCTTTTCCGCAAAGGCACGCGAACAAATCGCAGTGCGACCGTTGCCCTCTTGTTGAACTACAACGGAATGCCTGTGGCATAACTGGTGCTTTCGCCCGGATCGAAGTTTACGGGAAAAGAGATCAGATACCGGCAGGGATGCCCCATTTCGAGAAGCGGCGTCCATTGTCCCGATGTGTCGAGAATCAGTTTCTGCACGTGTTCCGTCAGTGCAGGATGAGGTGATTCCGATGCGCCGACCAAAGTGATTGTGCCGTCAGGCTCTATATAGAACTCGACACGTACGGTGCCGTACACACCCGCTTCGTACAACTTCGTATCATATACGAGATTTCGGTTCAAATATTCGCGGAAAGCCATCAATCCGTCCTTTTTACCCCGGAATGTCGGCTTGACGAAAGCTCCCGGCAGGAAATTCATATTGATCAGCATTTTTCGCACATACGGGATTTTTCGGCCGTCCTTGTATGCCGGGGTGAAAGGGTTCAATTCCGATAATGCCGTATTCAACAGCTCCCGGCTGCGCTGGGTCGGATTGAATCGCACTCCGCCCAGCGAATCGGGATATTGTACATCGACGCAGCGTCCCAGCGTGTCTATCGTAAACTTCATAAGCAATTCATGCGAGAGTTCTTCGATTCGGTAGCCGTCCCGCTTCATGACTTTCGTCACCTTCTTCTCGAATTGTTTGCGAAAAACATCCGGGTCGTCCGACCCTGCATATCGCGGCGGAATAATCTGCGCTGCTGCCGGCAAACTTATCAGGCAAAGAATGAGAGAAATTATTTTTCTCATAATGTAAATGTTTTATCTTAACCTGAAATCGACCGGAAGCACAAACTTCTGTCGGACGGGAGCGCCAAAATAGAGCGCGGGTATCCATTTGCCGGAAGTCGATAAAATAATTTTCTTAACACGATAACTCATTTTCGGATGCGGCGATTCCAATACTTTATCGATTTCGACGGAACCGTCCGTATTGACAATAAAGACGATGATTACCCGGCCGGAAACACCCCATGGCCGAAGCTCTTCGGGATATTCAACTCTTTTTGCAATATATTTTTCAAACACAGTCAAATCATTCGGCTCGCTCTTTTTAAAACAAGCCGGGGTAGTTACTTCAGGGATATAGGCAAAATTGTATTCCATCGTCTGTCGGTAAGGAACTTTTTCGCCCCTTTCCGTCGCGGGCTGAAAAGAATCGATTCCGGCCAACGCCGTGCGAAGCAACTCCAATGTCCGTTCTTTCACGATAATCGTTTGGCGGCGACAGGTGTCGGGAATTTCCAGATCGATGCAGCGTCCCAGCGTATCGATGGTAAAATTCATCCAGAAGTAGTGAATAAGGTCATCAGGAGTATAGCCGTCGCTATAGTAAACCTCAGTCACACGTTCCATAAGCGCTTGCCGGAACAGCTGAACATCGTCCGAACCTTGAAATAGGGGAGGAGTGGTTTGGGCCTCCGCAATCGTGCACGAAAAACAGGATAAAAACAAGAGCAGGATCTTTTTCATGGGAATTGGGTATAATATTTGATTAAAAATACGACATAATTCGTCGCGGTCCAAATATTCCTGCGGCAAAATGCAACGGATATAAAAAATTCCAATGCGAACATAAGAAATAAATAACGGTTATCGATGGCTTTTCCCGTTCGTTTATCGTATATTTGTAGAGAGAAATCAACCACACAAACAAATAAATTATTTTCAGTATGAGCAAAAGTGTTAAAGGTACCAGGACGGAGCAGAACCTGCTCAAAGCATTTGCCGGCGAGAGCCAGGCACGGACTCGTTATACGTTTTTCGCAAGCGTAGCCAAGAAAGAGGGTTACGAGCAGATCGCAGGTGTTTTTGCGGAAACTGCGGATCAGGAAAAAGAGCATGCGAAGCGTTTCTTCAAATTCCTCGAAGGCGGGGATCTGGAGATTACGGCCAGTTATCCGGCCGGCCGGATCGGCACCACGGCTGAAAACCTGCTGGCGGCAGCCAAAGGGGAGAACGAGGAGTGGGACGTGCTCTATCCCGACTTCGCCAAAGTAGCCGAAGAGGAGGGCTTCCCCGAAATCGCCAATGCATTCAAGCAGATTTCCAAAGTCGAGGCGGAGCATGAGCGCCGTTATCTGAAGCTGTTGAGCCGCATTACGGACGGCAACTTCTTCAAGCGCGACGGCAAGATCTGGTGGCAGTGCCGCAATTGCGGATTTATCTGCGAAGCGGAGGAAGCGCCGAAAATCTGCCCGGCATGCCAGCACCCGCAGGCATACTTCGAACCCAAGAAAGACAACTATTAACGGAGTTCTTATCGAACGAGCCCGGATCCGTTCAGCGGATCCGGGCTTTTTATACAATCCAGGGCTTTTTTCGGTTGGACAGGTCGTACCGGAGATATGCGGATGAAAAGCGATAATAAGGCATTATCCACCGAAACGGGAACGGAAAATCCAAAATGGAAACGGTTACAACCCCAACAGGAGGCGGGTATCCGTCATGAATCGCTCGTACCGCAGCCGTGAATCGGCCGGCATGGAGAGGGTGTCGCCGACCTCCGAAGGGGTGATCCGGTAGCCGGGTGTCAGGACCCACACCGGCGTCAGTTCGAGCGAGTAGCGCAGCGAACCGTCGGGAGAACGGGTTACCTCGACGGTCGCCACGATTCCGCCGTCGCAATAACGCTTCCGCTGGTTGGACACGAAATTACCGAGCGAATAGAGTACGATCCCGTTACTGTCCTGTTCGTAAGGCTGTACGACATGCGGGTGGCTGCCGACAATCAGATCGACCCCGTGTCTTCGCAGAAACCCGGCCAACTGCCGCTGCACCTTGTTCGGTCGACGTTCGTATTCGTTGCCCCAGTGCATGCAGGCGATCACGCAATCCACGCCGTCGTGCTCGACCGCCGCCAGGTCCGCGGCGATCCGCACCGTGTCGATGGGATTGACCGACAATCCGGAAGGGACCGGAAGACCGTTCGTACCGTAGGTGTAGTTCAGCAGGGCGAAACGTATGCCGCCCGCTTCGAAACGGAGCGGATGCCTCGCCCGGAAATCCGAGCTGTCCAGAAAAACGCCCGTATGTTCGATGCCGTGCCGGTCGAGTTCCCGGATCGTCGTACGGATGCCTTTCGATCCGCCGTCGCAGCAGTGGTTGTTGGCCAGTACGGTAATGTCCACGCCCAGGGAGTCGAGTGCCTCGGCCAAAGCCGCAGGGGAGCGGAAGCAGGGGTAACCCGTATAGGGTCCGGATTCGGAAAGGGTGGTTTCGAGATTGACGATCGCTGCATCGGCCGCACGGAAGCGCTCCCGCACCCAGTCGAAAGAGGCATTGAAATCGAAATCGCCTTCCGGCGTACGCGCTGCGGTGAGCTGGGGCGTATGCTGCATCAGGTCCCCGGCGAAGACCAGCCGGGCACGCCGTACCTCCGGGAGGGATGGCTTGGAAGGTATGTCGATTTCGGCTGTCCGGCTCCGATGCGACAGCGTGTGGGAGCAACAGACGTAAAGGGCGCCGGCTGCAGACAATCCGATGATTGTCAGAACGATGATTTTCGAAAATTTCTCCATTTCCCGTCAAAAATACGATACGGGGCAGAATTATCCAAAAAACTCCGTAGATTTGCGTCGGCGTTGATGGGCGCATTCCGAAAATAGATTGTTATGAATAATTTGCGAGGTGTGCTGTATGCCGTCGTTTCGTCGGCTACGTTCGGGTTGATCCCGCTGTTTTCGATTCCGCTGCTGCAAGGAGGTATGTCCTCCCCGGCGATCCTGTTCTACCGCTTCGGACTGGCCGCCGCGATGATGGGGCTGATCGCCCTTGCGACCCGGCGGCCGCTTCGTATTACGTGGCCGCAAACCGGCACGCTGTTGCTTCTGGGTGCGATGTATTCCGTGACGGCCCTCGGGCTGTTGCGTTCTTACACCTACATTCCCAGCAGTGTGGCCACGACGATCAACTTTCTATACCCGCTGGGCGTGGCGATCGTGATGACGCTGTTTTTCCGCGAAAAAAATTCCGTCTGGCTGCTGGTTGCGATCCTCATCTCACTGGTGGGTGTGGCGCTGCTTTCGTGGGGCGATATCGGCGGTCCGCAGAGCGACCGTGCCATCGTCGGCGTCGGGTTCGCGGGAGCGACCGTGCTGACCTACACGATCTATATCGTCGGTGTGAAAAAAAGCCGTATTTCCCGGCTCGATCCGATGATCCAGGCTTATGTCCTGCTTTTCAGCGCCTGCTTCTTCCTCGTGTACGCTCTGTCCACGACCGGTGCTCCGCTGCCCGGCAAGTGGCATCTCTGGCAAAACCTCCTGTTGCTGGCCCTGGTGCCGACCGTTGTATCCAACCTGACGCTCGTTCTGGCAATCAAGGAGATCGGTTCTACGATGACATCGATCCTCGGTTCGATGGAGCCGCTGACGGCAGTACTCGTCGGGGTGCTGCATTTCGGGGAGAAGTTCGGCCTCGACAGTGCCTCGGGCCTGATACTGATTATCACGGCGGTCATCATCGTCATTCTTCAGGCCAAGAAAAAAGAACATCCGCAAACCCTCCCGCACGAAAGCATCCATTAGCTTCGGCAGTAACGGCTGCGGAGGAAACCTTCCGACAAGGAGCGACGGACTACCGCTCCTTTTTTTCAGGCCGCTTGGGAAACCACCCTTTTTCGACCCGCTTGCGCTGTTCGAACAATTCGCCGATACTCCAGAACGAAGAGGCGCCCCAGACTGCCAACAAGGTGGACCAGACGATGTTTTCGACCAGTACGGAACCGATGACCGCCGCGATTCCCATCAGGAGGAAAATCCACCAGATCCGCACTCCGAAATAGTATTCGCCTTTAGTCACCAGCGGATGAAAAATACCGATGATGAGAAACGTGGCGACACCGATCATGATGCCGGCCAGATGATATTCCATCAAAAATTCCATAGTTCAACTCTTCTTTGTTTTTCCGAACAAAATACGTGCCCCGTCGGAAAGACAGACACGGAACACGCTGCAGGAAATGTCCCGTCGATGAGCAGTTCGTTCGCTGCAAAGATACGATTAAGCCGAGGGCAAAAACAAATTTATTTGTACTTTGCCGAGGCGGAGTATCTAAGACGAAGTCAAAGATTGGGATTAAGCTTCGGCAAAAGCAAATTTTATTTGCATTTTGCCGAAGCGGGACGGAGTCAAAGATACGGAAAGCCGAGAGAAAACGGGAATTTGTTCACAGTTTTCCGGGGCGCATCCTATCTTCTACAAAGATAGATGCGGGATTGCACGTAAAGATTTCCGGGCCAAAATCCTATCCGTCGCCCTCAAAATATAATCCCCGGCAAAACAAAATTGGTTTGTTCGACCGGGGTGTTATATCGAGATGCGCTGCCTAACGCCGGTATTTGAGCCGCAGGCTGTTGGCTACCACGCTGACGCTACTCAACGCCATGGCTGCCCCGGCGATCATCGGGTTCAGCAAAAAGCCGCTGACAGGGTAGAGCGCCCCGGCAGCGACCGGTATGCCTACGAGGTTGTAGATAAAGGCCCAGAAGAGGTTCTGGCGGATCGTTCGAACCGTCTGCTTGGAAAGCTGAATCGCCTCCGGAATCTTCCGGAGGTCGGACGAGATGATGGTCATCTGCGCCACGTCCATCGCAATGTCGCTGCCCCCGCCCATAGCGATACTCAAGTCGGCCTGAGCCAGCGCTGCACTGTCGTTGATACCATCGCCCGCCATCGCCACCTTATGACCGAGGGTTTGCAGACGCTTGACGAACGCGGCCTTGTCCTGCGGAAGTATTTCGGCCTCGAAATGCCGGATACCTGCCTTTTCCGCGATATGACCGGCCACAGCTCGGCTGTCGCCCGTCAGCATATAAACGTCGATCCCGGCGGCTTGCAGTTCGCGCACGGCCTCTACGGAGCTATCCTTGATGCGGTCGGCGATCGCCGCGACAGCCAGGGCTTGCTCCGAATCGGCGAACCAGACGATGCTCTTGGCTTCTGCCGACAACCGCTGCGCTTCGATATTCAACTCTTTGCCGACGACGATTCCCTGCTCGTCGAGCAGCCGGCGGCTGCCGGCGAAGTAACGCACGCCATCGACCGTACCTTCTATGCCTTTTCCGGTAAGGCTTCCGAATCGTTCGACGTTCAGCGTCGGCACACCTGCAAAATAGTGCACGACGGCATCGGCAAGCGGATGTTCCGAGAGTTTTTCCAGGCTGAAAAGACGGCTTTCGCCCGGTCGTCCCCGTTCGCCCAGACAATGTCGGTAACGACGGGTTTCCCTTCGGTCAGTGTACCCGTTTTGTCCATTACTACCGTGTCGATTTTTCCGGCCGTCTCCAGACTTACGGCGTCCCTGATCAGAATTCCTTTCTCGGCCCCTTTGCCGATGCCGACCATGACGGCCGTCGGAGTAGCCAGTCCCAATGCACACGGACAGGCGATAACCAGTACGGTCACAGCTGCCAGGATTCCGTGCGTCAGGCCTCCCGACGGATCGAAAACCAACCACAGGACGAAAGAGAGCAGGGCGATGCCGATGATCGCGGGGACGAATATGCCGGCGATTTTGTCCGCCAGCTTTTGCACGGGAGCCTTGCTGCCCTGCGCCTCCTGGACCATGCGGATAATCTGAGCCAGCATCGTCGCGGCTCCGACCTTCTCCGCCCGAAAGTGGAAGCTGCCCTTCTGGTTGATCGTTCCGGCGAAAACTTTCGTTCCGGGCTCCTTATGCACGGGAAGCGGTTCGCCGCTCAACATGCTTTCATCGACATAGGAGTCGCCTTCGCAAACCGCACCGTCCACGGCGATCTTCTCCCCGGGTCGAACGGCCAGGAGATCGCCGACCCGGATGCGGCTGATCGGAATCTCCGTCTGCGTACCGTCCGCAGCGACGACGATCGCATTTTTTGGTTGCAGACCGATCAGCTTTTTCAGCGAAGCGGTGGTATCGCCTTTAGCCTTCTCTTCGAGCGTGCGCCCCAGCAGGATGAAGGCGATGATCACCGCCGCAGCTTCGAAATAGACGTGAGGTTCCACTCCCCGCGAGAGCCAGAACTCCGGAAAAACGAGGTTGAACAGACTGAACAGGTAGGCGATGCCCGTACTCAATGCGACCAGCGTATCCATCGTGGCCGAACGGTGGCGCAACTGCTGCCAGGCATTCACGAAAAATCCGCGTCCCAGCCAGAAGACGACCGGAGCGGACAACAGCGCCATAATCGCACCGCCGTAGGGCATATCCATAAAGAACATACCGATCACGACCACCGGAATCGCCAGCACGACAGCCCAGAAAGCCCGCCGTTTCAGGTCCCGGTACCGCTCCCGGTTCATCCGCTCCAACTCGTCGGGCGTGTCATCATCCGAATCGGCGAGCATGTCGTAACCGCCCTCCTGCACGGCTTGCCGGAGTCTTTCCGGCGAGGTCTGCATCGTGTCGTATTCGACCGCTGCGGTCGAAGCCGCCAGATTGACGGAAGCCGCGACGACGCCCGTCTGGGCATTGAGAATTTTTTCCACACGTGCAGCACATCCGGCGCAGTGCAGCCCCGCAAGGGGAAAAGTCCGTTTTACATATTTACCTTTCGACATACTTTTTGATTTTTTACAGACAGGGACGAGCACGGAATATCCGCACGCCCTTCGTGTCCTTTCGATACAAAGATCGGGACAAAAAGGGCGGAAGGCGTTATATAATTCCGGATACTATTTACAAGATTTCGGAACGACCGGCGGATTACACCTTGTCCAGCGGTTTGCGACGGTTCTCGCCGATCTTCCGGAAATGGCTGGGCGTAAGTCCCGTCACCTTCTTGAACTGGGCGCTCAAGTGGGCCGTACTCGAATAGTTCAGCTTGTCGGCAATCTCGCCGAGCGACAGCTCGCCGTAAGCCAGCAACTCCTTCACCCGTTCGATTTTCTGTGCGATGAAGTATTGTTCGATCGTCGTGTTTTCGATCTCCGAAAACAACGAACTCACTGCCCCGTAATCCTGATGCAACCGGTCCGCGATATAATCCGAGAGGTTGGTCCGCAAAGCGGCGTCCTTCTCCCGCACCAGCTCGATGACCGTATTCTTCACCCGCTCGACGGTCTGCTTGCGGCGGTCGTCGATCAACTCGAACCCGACGGCGCGGAGCGCTTCGTCCAACTCCTTTCTTCGCTCGGCAGTCAGTTCTGCGGGCAGCACGGCTTCGCCGAGAACGACCGACGAGGCCTCGATCCCCGCCTGCCGCAAAATATCGCGCACGACCAGAATACAGCGGGGACAAACCATGTTCTTAATGAAGAGTTTCATCGGCAACGGAAAGAATTTGTCGATGACAAAGATACGATTAAGCCGAGTGCAAAAGCAAATTTATTTGCATTTTGCCGAGGCGAAGTATCTAAGACGAAGTCAAAGATTGAGGAAAAGCCGAGGCATATCGGCAGGTTACGGTAGAGTAGGTCGATATTCGGTGAATCGAAATATACAATCAAAAAATAAATAACATTTGACAGGCTTGCATAACTGTCAATTTTTATTTAATTTAGTCATAAAAAGATGGTTTTATACTATGTATGACGCCTTTATTTGATACTATAACGCTTTCTATGATAAAACGCCTTACCTTCAGCTTACTCCTGACCTGTTTGTATGTTCCCTGTTTTTCCCAGGAACGCTTCGTTGTCCGGGGCCGTATTCTCGATGCGGAATCCGCTCCGGTTCCTTATTGTTCGGTCAGCATTCTCGAATCGCGCGACTCCACGGTCCTCGGAGGCGCCGTTTCCGACACGGAAGGCCGTTACAGCCTGCATTTCGAGCAGGCGGGCCGCTATCTGCTCTGCTACGACCATCTGGCCTACGAATCCTGCTACCGAACGGTAGAGGTTCCGGAGGCGCAAACCCTGCCCGATGTGATTCTACGTCCGGCCAGCCGACATATCGACGAGGTGGTCGTGGTGGCCCGAAATACCGAATACAGGGCAGGCCGCTACGAAGTCAATATGTTGGGTAATCCGATCGTCCGCAACCGGTCCGTGATGCAGGTGCTGGATCTGCTGCCGGGCCTCCGAGTCTCCGGAAACACCTTGTTCATCAAAGGGACTCCGGTGTCGGTCGTCTATATCGACGACCGGTTGGTGACGGATCTCGGGGAGCTTTCCGCCCTTCGTGCCGAAGACGTGAAAAGCGTGGAGGTCCAGAACAAGACGGGAGCGGCCTATTCCGCCACGACTTCTGGCGGTATCGTCCGTATCCGGCTCAAGAAACTCGCCGCAGGCAGTTTTTACGGCAACGTATCTTCCTCCGCGTCCGTTTCCCGCGACGGATATTCTACGGGACTCGCCCTGCCGTTCTCGGCCCAGTGCGGACGATTGGGAATATATATATGTGTCGGGTTCCTATGGGGAGAACGAAACGCTCGACCGCACCTATTCCGAATTTCGCAATTCGGGATACTCGCTCGATTCGGAGGACCGGGGGCGGATCACCTCCCGGAATATCCGCGAACTTCTGAGCCTGGTTTACAAGATAAACGACCGCCATTCGATCGGTCTCGGGGGACAGATTTTCATGGGAGCGAGCGACCCGTCCAATACGGTGCACACGACCTCTGCGGGATTGGCCTGGGGCGATGTGCCGCCGCAGATGCCCGAAGCCGGATATACGCTCTACCGCTACGGGGGCACGCTCTACAACCGGCAGTATCAGGGGTCGCTGAATTATATCTTCCGTTTCGACACGTTGGGTTCCCGGCTCTCTTTCAAGGCCGACTACCTGCACCAGAACGTCGATCGGAATTACGACTACGACACGCGCGATTTTTCCCGGCCGGAGGATGCGGAACCCTTCTCCACGGAGTTGCGGCGCGAGCGCTACAAGCTGCTGGGACATCTGTTCGCGTCCCGGCTCGACCTGAACAAGAATTTTTCGGAAGAGCGCAGCTTCAGCGCGGGGTTGAGCTATGATTTGCGGTATGCGGACAACAACGCTCCCGTGCATCGCTTCGAGGAGGAAGAGTGGATCCCGGACCCGAAGATGAGTACCTGGTTTATCGACCGCACTCAAAGCACGGGTGCCTACACCCAATGGGCCGACGCCTACGGCAAGTTCTCCTATCAGGCGGGCCTGCGACTGCAATGGGACCGCATCGCTTACCGGAATGCCGAAAATACGGGCTACGAACATCGTGACTACTGGCGACTGTTCCCGGAACTCAGCCTGGCCTACACGTTCAACCCGGAAAAGGGCACCAATATCAATCTCGACCTCTATCGGTCCAGCGGCCGGCTGCCCGACAACAACGCCCTGAGTCCCCGCCGGGTCTGGCAGTCGCAATACAGTTATACCGTAGGCAACGAAAATCTCGAACCCGGCTGGGGGTACGACATCGACCTGAGCTATACGCTGCGCAACAAACTGACGATCTCTTACGGAGGTACGTGGTCGCGCGGCAGTGAAACGATGACTTTCTATGACCCCGACGATCCGAACATCGTCTATACGACGAAGGTGAACGGGGAACACGGCTCGGCGCATAATATCTGGATCGATTATACGACATTGGTAACCAAATGGTTCCGAGTGAAATCTTTCATTCACGGATATTGGTATCGGAGAGAGGTGGATGGCGACTGGCAGGCTTCGTACAGTGCCGGAGGTGGGATGTTCAGCCTTTCCCTTATGTTCCAGCCGCATCCCTCGATGATTATCTATCTGGACGGAGGCGTCGAGCTGCCCCAAAAAAGATTGGAAACCTGGCAAAATTCCTATTGGGCTTTAGCTGCCGGAATAACCAAATCATTCTGTAAAGACAAACTGTATATATCCCTCGACGTGAACAATATCCTTTCGACCAAACTGAAAAAGGAAACGGTACGCTGGGACAACTCCTACTATTCCGTCCTGCGGCAACCTCGGGGACACAGAAGTCTGCGGCTGGTCTTTTCGATCGGCTACCGGTTCAACCGAAATGCCAAAAAGAGCGTATCGACCGTGCAAACGTTACGAGATCCGGAAGAAATTCTGAAATAGGCCGCTCAAGACCCGTATTCGAATCCAGTGCGCAAGACGTGCTTTCCGAGAACCGTATTTTGTGAAACTTTTCCGCTCGATATATGAATAGTGGAATTGGCATCGCTTTTCTCCCCGGCAATCCGAAGCATTTCGGCGCTTTCACATCTGCCGCAAAAACCAAAAAAATTACGGACGGCTGCATCCGGCAGCCGCCCGTAAAAAATTCCGCCCTCCGAAATCAGAAGTTGTAGCGCACCATCAGATTGACCCGATTGGCATGGCCCTTCATTCCGTCCATATTTTCGCGGGTGCCGTACAGGTATTCGGCCGCAAGCTGACAGCAGGGGGCCAAATCCCAGAAAATATTGCCGAAGACATACTGACCGCGACGGTATTCGTCATCGGCATAGGCCCCGTTCCTGCGGCAAACCTCCGCCATGGAATAACCGCCCGAAATGGCGAGTTTGTTCGGAACGAGGTCGATTTGCGCAGCCGCCTGCCAACCGTACATCGGCATAGTCTGAATACTCCTCGGATTGTGAGGATTGGGTGTAAAATCCAGTCCGATGCCCGATAAATCTTGGATGTAGGGAGTGATGCCCTCGCCGTACACACCGTTGAAGAAGAGTTGCAGGGGACCCGCTACTTTGATATTTCCGCTGGCCTGGACGCCCCAGCCGAAGAGCGAAGTATTGTTACCCGTCGATTCGTTGTGCAGATACATATCGCGGAAAACGGCCGATGCCCGGAAATGGCTCTCCTTGTTCCGGCCCCAATTCACCTGCATATAAACCGGGAAATCAGGTACGCGCTGCGGAATCGAAGCGAACGAATCGCCGTAGGTGCCGCTTACGTTCGGTAGCTCGGCGGCAACGCCGAATTTCAGAATATCGCGGTAGATCGAATGCTCGTAACGGATCATCGTCGAGAAAAAGTAGTTATAGGCATTGGGACCCTGGAAGTCGATCGTATTGGGAGCGGCGTTCAGGTCGCAGAACGTCGTTACGTCGCGTCCGAACGTGAACCCTTTGAACGATACGTAAGCCGACCGGATACGGGGCGTATAACTGTTGGTTCCTCCGCCGCGGAAGTCCGTACTGAAATAGAGGGTGACACGGCCCAGTTTTTTCGAATTGGCGATGGCCTTCAGAAATATGCGGGAGGTAGTTCCGTCCAGGCCGAATTTCTGACGGGTGGCATAGGTGCCGGGAACGGCGATCGTGGCCGGAATGAAATCCTGTGCTCCGGAGATTCCGTCGAAGTCATACGACGCACGCAGAGTCACCTGGCCGCCGAGCGAGAAGGAGAATTTGTTCTGCTTGGTGGCGAAGATGAAGTGAGGCAGTTCATCCTGCTGGAAACCGGGATGATGGGTTTCGATATAATCCCGAATGGCATTGTCGATTGCCAGTTGGTTCAATACGGCCGCTTCGAGCAAGGCCTCTTCGTCTGCAGGCGGTTGAGGTGCATTGACGGAAACCAAATAAACCGTCGGAGAGTATTCGCCGGTCTTTACGCTGTCCTTACGGATCTGGTAGGTCTGGGCCGAAACCGAGGCCGCAGAAACCGCCAGCAACATTGCGATTAAAAGTCGAAAAATTTTCATAAGCAATAAAATTAAATTATTCCGATAATGGCGGATGCCATCTATATATGTATATTACGATTTTGGAAGTCAGACAATTGGTATTTGCCCGAAACGTGGCAAGTTATATGCCAAAATACCCGGCAAGAACAGGTGCAGCAGGTCGGAAAGCGGGATCCTCCAGCCTGCGAGCCGGACCGGTCACGGCATCTGCCAGACGTTCGAACCTATTCCCGAAGTCTTCGGACGGATGTCGGTCTCCTTTCCCTAAATAAAATTCCCTCAAAAAGTGTAAAAAATGAACAGAAGGCGTTGGCAAATCCTGCAAATCGGATAAACTAACGGCGAAATAGTTATTTCCGAAACGGTCGCTATCCGATATTTTTGTATTTTTGTAAAAACATATTTTTCATATGAAACATAAGTTAGTGATAGCAATGACTGCGGCAACGCTGTTTCTGGTCGGGTGCGGGCAGCGGCAACATACGGAACAGGTAACGCTCGTGCGCATCGATACCGTAAAAACAGCGAATACCTGTGATATTCTCGAATTTCCCGCCCGAGTACAGGCTGCCGGAGAAGTTCACCTCGCATTCAAGATACCCGGAACCTTGCAACGTATTTATGTCGATGACGGAGCTTTTGTCCGTCAGGGTGAACTTGTTGCCGAAATGGATCCGCGCGATTACGAACTTCAGTTACAGGCGGTCGAAGCCGAATATTTGAGTATCAAGGCCGAAGCCGAACGTGTAATGGCGCTTTACGACCAAAACGTCGCTACCGCCGATGCTTACGACAAAGCGCGATACGGGCTGCAACAGATTACGGCGAAATACGAGAACGCCCGCAACCAATTGGCCGATACGAAACTGTATGCTCCTTTCGACGGCTACGTGAAGCGTCGGCGCTTCGACCCTCCGACGGTCGTAGCGGCCGGAATGCCGGTCATCACGTTCCTGTCGGGCAAGAATCCCGAGGTCGAACTTTTCATTCCGGCATCGACTTACATTCGCCGTCGGGAGATCGCTTCGTTTGCGGCGGTGTTCGATTTTCTGCAAGGGCAAAAAATTCCGCTGCGTCTGCTCCATGTCGATCCGAGCGCCAATGCCAATCAGCTTTACGCCGTGCGGTTGGCACTGCCCGTGAATACGGAGATCGCGGCGACACCCGGCATGAACGCAACGGTCGAAGTCGCCATGCGGCAGGAAACGGAGGCATCGGTAGAGATTCCTGCATCAGCTCTGTTCAGCAACGGCGACAAGACGAGTTACGTGTGGATTTACCGACAGGACGGGACGATCGCACGCCGACGGGTCGAAGTAGTCCGTCTGCATACGGACGGAACGGCGACGATAGCGGATGGTCTGAACGAAGGCGAACGGATCGTCGTGGCCGGAGTTCATAAATTGACGGAAGGCCAGCGGGTCGCACCGCTTCCTGCTCCGTCGAAAACCAATGAAGGAGGGCTGCTATGATCGACTTGGGCAAATGGGCTTTCGGACACAGCAAGCTCGTCTATTTTCTGTTGGCGGTACTGTTGGTAGGCGGTCTGAAATCGGCCTACGACATGGGAAAACTCGAAGATCCCGAAGTCAAGGTAAAAATCGCCATGGTGGTCGGGGTTCGTCCGGGAGCGTCGGCGCACGAAATGGAACTGGAAGTGACCGACCCGCTGGAAAAGGCGATCCGTACCGTCGGAGAGGTGGACAATACGCAGAGTTGGTCGTACAACGACCTCTGCATCATACAGGTAGAACTCAAAAGTACGACGCCCGATGACCGGCTCGAACAGTGTTGGGATATGCTGCGGCACAAGGTTTCCGATGCGGAAGCGTCGTTGCCCGGCGGTACATCCGTGACGGTTCAGGACGATTTCAGTCTGGTTTACGGTATGTTTTACGCCCTGACCGCCGAAGGCTTCAGCGAAAGACAGCTCGCCGACTATGCCGGACTGATCCAGCGCGAATTGACCGATCTCGACGGCGTGGCCCGGGTGGAGCTTTACGGAAAGCGCGAGGAGAGTATCGATATTTCGCTGCGTGCGGACCGAATGGCGACACTCGGCATTTCGCCAACAGAAGTACTCGCCACCCTGAACGGACAAAACGGCACTTTCTATGCCGGTTACTACGACAACGGGGATCAACGCGTGCGCGTAACGGTCACCGATAAGTCGCGTACGGTCGAACAGATCCGCAACATGGTCATTCAGGGCCATGAAGATGACCAGTTGCGTCTGGGGGATATTGCGACCGTAGAGAGCGGCTATACGGAACCCGTACGCAATTCGATGACCTATAACGGTGAACATGCCGTCGGTATCGCCGTAGCCGCCGCCTCGGGAACCGACATCGTAAAGGTCGGCAATGCGGTCGAACGGCGGCTCGCCGAATTACAGGAGGAACGTTTTCCTGCAGGCGTCGCTTGCCACAAGGTCTTCTATCAACCCGAACGGGTAACAGGGGCCCTCTCCACTTTCTTCATCAATCTGGTCGAATCGGTATTGATCGTCATCGCGATTCTGATGATTACGATGGGGTTCCGCAGCGGCGTAATCATCGGATTCAGTCTGCTTACGATCGTCATCGGCACGTTTCTGCTGCTGGGTATGACCGGCGGCACGATGCAGCGGGTTTCACTGGCGGCGTTCATTCTCGCAATGGGGATGCTGGTGGACAATGCGATCGTCATAGTAGATGGTATTCTGGTCGATCTGAAGCTGGGCAAGCCGCGCCGCGAAGCGATGTGCGCCATCGGTCGTAAAACCGCCATGCCGTTGCTCGGAGCTACGGTCATTGCCATCCTCGCATTTCTGCCCGTTTTCCTTTCGCCCGATACGGCAGGCGTCTATGTGCGCGATCTGTTTATCGTGCTGGCGGCGAGTCTGCTGTTGAGTTGGGTCCTGGCTCTGGTGCACGTGCCGCTGATGGCGAATCGGCTTTTGAAGCAACCGTCGAGGACCGAGGGAAGCGGTAAACTGTATGACAGCACGTTGTATCGTCGTTTCGGCGATCTGCTTCGCTTCGGTTTGCGGCACCGTATCGCGGCCCTGTCGGTCATTCTCGTTCTGCTCGGATTGAGCGTCTGGGGATTCCGGTACGTGCGGCAGGGATTCTTTCCCGATATGGTTTACGACCAACTCTATATCGAATACAAATTGCCCGAAGGTACGAACTCCACACGGGTTGCCGCCGACCTGCGGGAAATCGAAGCGTACCTTAAGACTCGTCCCGAAATCCGGAACGTTGTTGCGTCCGTGGGCGGGACGCCGGCACGGTATAATCTGGTGCGCAGTATCGCCACGCCGTCGCTCTCTTACGGAGAATTGATCGTCGATTTCGAATCGCCCGAATCGCTGGTGGAAAACATGGATGTCATTCAGGAGGATCTTTCGGCCCGTTACCCCGACGCGTACGTCAAGGTGAAGCGTTATAATATCATGTTCAAAAAATACCCGATCGAAGTGCAATTTTCCGGACCCGATCCGGCGGTACTGCACCGGTTGGCGGATTCCGCACGAATGATTATGGCGCGCACGCCCCAGGTTGCGCAGATCACTACCGGTTGGGAACCTGCGGTTCCCGTTTTGGCGGTGGATTACCACCAGGCGGCCGCCCGTCGCGCCAACCTGAGCCGCCAGGATATCGCCACCTCGTTGCTGACGGCCGAAGGCGGTATTCCCGTCGGGACGTTCTACGAAGGAGTACATCGCAATACGATCTATCTCAAATGTACGGCGGCCGACGGCTCGCGCATCGACAATTCGGAGAACGTACCCGTTTTCCCGATGCTCCCGAATGTAAATGCGCTGCTTGACGACGAGCTGGTGGGAAGCCTTCAGACCGGCACGCTCGACAAAGGCGATATCATCCGAAGGCTGGCGCAGACCATCCCCCTCGGGCAAGTCGGACGGGGTGTCGGCATTCGCTGGGAAGATCCGGTCATTCCGCGCTATAACGGTCAGCGCATGCAGAGCGTGATGTGTTCCCCCGCACCGGGTGTTGAAACCGAGGCGGCACGACAAACTATTGCCGAACAGATCGAAGACATTCCGTTGCCGACCGGCTATTCGATACGCTGGGATGGTGAAAAAGGGGCCCGTGACCAGACGATGTACTGGCTTTTCAAACAGGTCCCGCTGGCCGTAGTACTCATCATCGCTGTTCTGATTCTCTTGTTCGGCGACTATCGCAAGCCGACGATCGTGTTGTGCTGCATTCCTTTATTGGCCGTCGGCATCGTCGGAGCAATGTTGCTGACCGGAAAGACGTTCGACTTCTGCGCCATTGTGGGTGCGTTGGGATTGATGGGCATGCTGATTAAAAATTGCATCGTATTGTTGGACGAAATCGGCCAGCGGTGCAGCGGCGATACCGACCTCATAGCCGGACTGGTCGTCAGCGCCCAAAGTCGTCTGCGGCCTGTGATGATGGCTTCGCTTACCACCATTCTCGGTATGATTCCGCTGCTCGGCGATGCGATGTTCGGTTCAATGGCTGCGACGATCATGGGCGGACTGTTCTTTTCGACCATCGCCACGTTGTTGTTTCTGCCGATACTTTACGCCCTGTTTTTCAAAATCAAAACGAAATAATACGATTCGGCCGCAGGCCATACCTTACCGTTCGTGCCGCACCGATGCGGCGCGAACGGTGTCGATATTCGACGAGCGCATCGAACAACTGCAACACAATGTTCGCCCGATCTTCGGCGCAGGGCAGAACGACGGGTGCAAACGGACCCGGCTTTCACTATCTTTGAAGTACTCCGCTGCGGCAAGACGCAAATAAAATTTGCTTTTGCCCTCGGCCTAATCGCAATCTTTGACTTCGTCTTAGATACTTCGCCTCGGCAAAGTACAAATAAATTTGTTTTTGCCCTCGGCTTAATCCCAATCTTTGACTTCGTCTTAGATACTCCGCCTCGGCAAAATGCAAATAAATTTGCTTTTGCGCTCGGCTTAATCCCAATCTTTGACTTCGTCTTAGATACTCCGCCTCGGCAAAGCACAAATAAATTTGTTTTTGCCCTCGGCTTAATCGTATCTTTGCAGAAGATAGGAGGCGGTTCGGCAATCTGTACGTGCCAATTCGTGCGATTGCCATCATCTTATTATCTTTGCAAAAACGATTCCGTCCGGTCGATCTGTCGATAAAATGCCAGAGAGCGACTGAACGCGATAACGAAAAAATCGAGCTATATGATCTGGTTTCTGCTTCTCCTCTCCCTGCTTTTTGCCGGGGTGGACTTTCTCTTCTACCGGGTGCGGATGCGTCGGCATTCCGAGCGCCTTCGCCGCGCCTTCGTCTGGTTCGCGGTGTTTTCGGATGCGCTTCCGATCGTCGTGGTGCTGCTGCTCAAGGCCGTACCGGACAATACGACGGGCTGGATGCAGGCAGCCCAATGGTTTACCTTCGTCTTCCTGTTGCTGATCGGCTGTCGTTACGGCTATTATTTCGGTTTGTTGTTCGATCGGCATCGGAGTTTCAGTCGGGTAGGGGCGCTCTTCGCTGTCGGATGTGCCGTATGGCTCGTATGGGGAGCGGCTTGGGGCAGACAAGCCCTGCGGGTGAACGAAGTCGAAATCCGGACCGCAGCACTGCCCGCCGCATTCGACGGATTCCGGATCGTGCAATTCTCGGATCTGCACATCGGCACGCTCGTGCGGCCGGAACGGGAGATGAACCGGCTCGTGGATACGATCAATGCGCTGCGACCCGACCTCGTCGTCTTCAGCGGCGATTTGGTCAATGTCCGCTCCACGGAACTCACATCGGACGTATTGGCTATTCTGGGAAGGCTTCGCGCCCCGTACGGTGTCATCTCGACCCTGGGCAATCACGACGTGGGACTTTATATCAAAGATACCGTCGCCCTGCCGCGTGCTGAAAACAACCGGCAGGTAATCGACCGGCAGCGGAAGATCGGGTGGCGGATGCTGCTGGATTCGACCCTCTACCTGCGCCGGGGCAGCGATTCGATTTCGGTGACGGGCATCTCGTTCGATCCCACGCTGCAAAAATTCCGACATTCGTTCGATCTTCCCGAAATATCCCTCGCAACCGCTTACGAAGGCATGCCGGAGGGTATGTTCAACCTGACGGTTTCGCATCTGCCGCAACTGTGGCCCAATATCACCGCCCTCGGTCGCGGAAACCTCACGCTGGCAGGGCACGTGCACAGTATGCAGATCAAGGGACATCTCTTCGGACGGGCGTTCTCTCCGGCACAACTGATGTACGACCGTTGGAGCGGGCGCTACGACGATGCGGCCGGCAATACGCTCTACATCAACGACGGAATCGGATACGTCGGTTTTCCGATGCGGCTCGGCGCCGATCCTGAAATCACCCTTTTTACGCTGAAAAAATGAAAGTGACCGTTTCCACCGCCGTTTCTGCGGACGGATATCTGGACGACCGTTCGCCCGACCGCCTGATCCTCTCCACGCCCGAAGACTGGGCCGAAGTGCATCGCCTCCGGGCTGCTTGCGACGCTATTCTGGTCGGGGCCGAAACCATCCGGCGGGACAATCCCTCGCTGTTGGTAGGCGACGAAGTTCTTCGTCGGGAACGAATCGACCGGGGGCTTTCACCCGATCCGGTCAAGGTAACGCTGACCGCTTCGTGCCGGCTCTCGCCGGAGGCCAATTTCTTCACCCGGGGAGATCAGGAAAAGATCGTCTTCACCTCCTGCTCCGACCCCGGTCCCCTGCGGCAGGTGGCGACGGTGATACCCGCCGCAGAGATCACGGCTGCTCTGATCGTTACCGAACTTGAAAAACGGGGACTTCGCTCCCTGCTGGTCGAAGGAGGAGCTGCGACGCTCCGGATGTTCTTCGCCGAAAATCTGGTCGATACCTTCCGGCTGGCTGTCAATCCGGCCGTAAAAGTGGGGGATCCCCGGGCACCCCGTTTGGAGATCGGTTCCAATTATCTGCAAACGTCGCATTCGACCGAATCGTTGGGAGGAATGCGGGTCACGACCTATGCGATCAAACCCGACCGGACCGCCGAAGACCGCCGCTACCTGCAAATGGCGATCGACGAAAGCCGCAAATGCACCCCATCGACCTCTTCCTATTGTGTAGGTGCAGTGATTTTAACGACTGACCGAAAGATATTTACGGGTTATACTCACGAAACCTCCCCGACCCACCATGCCGAACAGGAAGCGATTCTGAAAGCGCTTGCAGCGGGTGTCGAACTGCGGGGTGCGACCATCTATTCTTCGATGGAACCGTGCTCCGAACGAAAAAGTGAACCGGAAAGTTGTTCGGAATTGATAATTCGGCACGAATTTCGCCGGGTAGTTTTTGCTCTATATGAGCCGGACTGTTTCGTTTGTTGCCAGGGCGCCCTGAACCTCCGTCGCCACAGGATCGAAGTCAGCGTCGATGACACGCTGTCCGATCAGGTCCGAACGATAAACGCACATATCGGCCATCGATAGGCTTGGCTATTTTTTGTTCTGTTTTACGCCGAATATTGGCCTAAATAGCCACAACAAATTATACGTACGAATATTCGCACTATCTTCGCATAAAAATTTAGAAGACCATTTTATGAACCGTATAATCGTTTCATTTTCGCTCTGTTAGCTGCCGCACCTCTGGCGGCTCAGGAGCAAACACCCCGGGTACTTTCCCTGGATGAAGCCCTGGAGATCACCCTCTCCGGAAGTCCGGTCATCGAAGCCTCGCGTTACGAAGAAAAAGCCGCCCAGCAGGAACGGCGGGCAGCGATCGGCTTGCGTATGCCGCAAATCAGCGTAGGCGGAACCTACACCTATTTGGGCAAGGACATCGGATTCGACTTCAACGATTTGAAAGGGCCTGTCGGAAACATCACCCACGACATTCTCGGCAGCGGGCTGATCCCGACCGAATTGATCCCCCAGATTCAGCAACTTCTCACCCCGGTCATGGGAGCGGATTGGTTCCTGACATTGCAGGACCGCAGTCTCGGATTCGTCGGAGGGCAGGTAACCCTGCCGATCTATATGGGCGGCAAGATCAACACGGCCAACCGTGCCGCGAAAATCAACGAAAAGACTGCAGTCGAGCAGGGAAACCAAAACCGCAACGCGCTGGTTTCGGAGCTCGTGGAGCGATACTACGGTCTGGCGCTGGCCCGACAGGTCGTCGAAGTACGCCAGCAGGTAGTGGATGGAGTAGGCCAACATCTGAAGGATGCGATCGCCCTCGAACAGAACGGTATGATCCCCCACAGCGAACGTCTTTACGTCGAATTCAAGATGGCCGAGGCGGAGCGGGAGCTTCAAAACGCCCGGTTGCAGGTCGAAACCATCGCCAGTGCACTGAATAATACGCTCGGACAGCAGGCAGAGGTTCTGCCCGTAACGACGATGTTCGTACTCGGCAACCTGGAAGACGTAGCCTATTACAAAGACCTGGCGGCCAAGTTCAATCCGCTGCTCAGCCAGGTAGCCCTCAAGCGCCAGTTGGCCAAGGAAGGAGTTCGGTTGCAACGGGCCAATTTCCTGCCGCAGGTCGCGGCGATGGGCGGAGCCTCGTTCTACAACTACCAGGTAACTAAAATAATGCCCCGCTGGGCAGTAGGTGTCGGCGTTAATCTCAAGATTTTCGACGGCCTGAACCGCGAATACAAATATTCGGCGGCAAAACAGACGGTCAAGCAAGTGGAAGTGCTGGAAATGAAAGCCGGCAAGGACATTGCAGTACTGATCGAAAAACTCTACAACCAAATGAACAACTATGCCAACCAGATGAAGTCGATCGACGCTTCGCTCGCATTTGCGGAGGAGTATCTCAAAGCCAAGAATGCGGCATTCCTGGAAGGTATGAGTTCCTCCTCCGACCTGGTGGATGCCGAACTGAATCTCGCCAAGGTGCGCACCGAGCGTATGCAGACCGCCTACAATTACGATGTCGCACTGGCCAAGTTGCTCGAAGCCGCCGGCATCAGCGATGAGTTCATCAGCTACCTGCACCGTACCGACGCCCGTCCCATTCATTTCGACAAAGAGTAAATATAGATAATCTCATGAAAAAAAGTACCATTGTCACGATCATTCTGATTGCCGCCGCTGTCGTGCTGGGCGTCATCTTCATCAGTTGGTATTTACGCAAGGCCACGCCCCTGTACATCCAGGGAACGGTGGAATGTACTACATACAAAGCTTCGTCGAAAGTTCCCGGCCGTATCGAGGAGATGAAAGTAGAGGAGGGACAGCACGTCACCAAGGGCGAACTGCTCTACACGCTCTCGACCCCCGAACTGAATGCCAAGTTGCAACAGGCCGAAGCCGTGAAGAGCGCCGCATCGGCCATGGACCAGAAAGCCCTCACCGGTGCCCGTATCCAACAGAAGGAAGCCGCACTGAATCTCTGGGAAAAAGCCCAGGCAGGACTGTTGTTGGCCCAGAAAACCTTCGACCGCGTGAACAACCTCTATGAACAAGGCGTCGTTCCGGCCCAGAAGCTGGATGAAGCCCGCGCCAACCTGCAGGCGATGCAGGCGACCGAGCGTGCGGCCAAAGCGCAATGCGAACTGGTATTCGACGGAGCCAGCAAGGAGGAGAAGAGGCGGCAGCCGCCCAGGTACGGCAGGCCGAAGGCGCCGTTTCGGAAGTGGAGTCCTATCTTTCGGATGCCTTGGTTTACGCCCCTGTAACGGGCGAGGTTTCGACGATCATCGCCGAAGCCGGCGAACTGGTCGGAACGGGTTATCCCGTAGTGGCGATTCTCGATATGAGCGACGTATGGGTGACCTTCAACATCAAGGAGGATCTGATGCCCGACATCCATATCGGAACCCGTATGACAGGCTATATCCCGGCCTTGGACCGCAGCGTGGAGTTCGAGGTGACCTATATCGCTGTGCAGGCCGATTTCGCCACCTGGTCCGCAACACGCACGCAGGGCGGCTTCGACATCCGCACCTTTGCCGTCAAAGCCAAACCCACGCAAGACGTGGAATACATCCGGCCGGGTATGAGCGTACTGGTGAACTGGAAAGACATCGCCAAATAATTCAGAAAGGGTAGCGTATGCCGGGCTTTTTCAGCAATACGCTCGCCGTCCTGCGGCGAGAGATCTACCGGGTCGCACGTCAGCCGATGTATTGGCTGCTGACGGTGATTCTGCCGATCGTCGCGTTCGCATTCTTCGCGGTGTTGTTATACAAGGGAGTGGCACGCGACATTCCGATCGCCGTCGTGGACCAGGACAACAGCACCCTCTCCCGCAAAGTGACGCAGATGATCGACGCGACGCCTACGGCTTGGGTCGCTTACGGCGTACAGGGAATGGAAGAGGCCGAACGACTGATGCTTCAGGGCAAGGTCATGGGAATCGTTCTGATTCCCGATTTCTTCGAAAAGAACATTCTCAACAACAGCCAGACCCATCTGGAAAGCTACCTGACCGGCACGAACATTACGGTAAACGGTCTGCTGGCGAAGGATTTGCAAACGACTGTCACCACTTTTACCGCCGGTATCCAGCTGCAACTGCTGATGAAACAAGGGCTGACCGAAAAACAGGCTATGGCGCAACTGATGCCCGTACGGTTCGACAAACATGTGCTATTCAACCCGCATATCAACTACGGCTATTACCTTTCGCCGAGTTTTATGCCGATGATGCTTCTGATCTTCACGATCATGGCGACGATTTTCGTCATCGGAACCGAACTCAAGAACGGCACGGCCAGGGAGTGGTACGACACGGCCGGAGGCTCGGTCTTCGCGGCCTACGCGGGCAAAATCCTGCCGATTACGGTCATTATGTTCCTGATGTCGGAATTGATGCTCCTGGTCATCTTCAAGGTGGTCGGCGTACCGCTGAACGGCAGCCTGACGGTCATCACCATCAGCAATCTGCTCTTCATCCTGAGTTACCAGTCCCTCGGTGCGATGATCGTCACCGTGTTGAGCAATTTGCGCCTGTCGCTTTCGATCGGCGGCGGTTACTCGGTACTGGCCTTCACGTTTTCGGGCCTTACGTTCCCGATTATGGCTATGAGCAAACCCATGCAATGGTTCTGCTGCATCTTTCCGTTCACATTCTACACCGACATCATGGTCGATCAGGCCCTGCGCGGTGCTCCGGCGATATACTCGTTGCCCGACATGGGCATCATCGCCCTGTTCATCATTCTTCCGCTGCTGTGTCTGCCGCGCCTGCGCACCATCTGCACGAATAAAATACTGGGGGAGATTATAGCGATGAGTCGATTTACCAAACAGATAACCTCTTACTGGCAGCAGTTCCGCACCGTCGTCCGCAACGAATACGGCTCGATCTTCACGGATGCCGGCGTGATTCTCGTGCTGGTGCTCGCCCTGCTGATCTATTCCACGCTCTATTCGCTGGCTTACGGGACGCAGGTACTTCGTAACGTGCCGATCGGAGTAATCGACATGAGCAACACTTCGACCAGCCGTCAGTTGATCAATACCTTCAATGCCGGACCGAACGTCTATGTGGCCTACGAACCCGGCGACATGGACGAGGCCAAACACCTTTTCTACGACCGGGAGATATACGGCGTGGTTTACATCCCCTCCGATTACGAGGAAAAACTGCTCGGCGGACAGCAGGCGGTCGTTTCGCTCTATGTCGATGCCAGCTATTTTCTGATGTACCGCCAGGCGTTCCAGGAGCTCGTGTCGGGCATCGGCACCACAGGAGCTATGGTGGAATTCCAGCGGTTGATCGCAAAAGGAGCCAACATCCCGCAGGCTACGGCCACGACGCAACCCGTGATTTACCAAAGCCACAACTTGTTCAATCCCTATCTGGGATACGGATCGTTCGTGATGCCGGCTATCATCATGGTCATCATTCAGCAGACGATGCTGATCGGTATCGGTATGATCGGAGGCACCTGGAGCGAATTCGGACTTTACAAGAAACTCATTCCTCCGGGACGCCGGAGAATGTCCACGCTGCCCGTCGTGGCAGGCAAAGCGTTCGTTTATGCGTCGATCTACGCCGTCACCCTGTTTTATATTCTGGGACTGCACTACAAATTGTTTCATTTCCCGACCAACGGTCACACGGCGGACATCATCGCCTTTCTCATCCCGTATCTGCTGTCCTGTATTTTCCTGGGCATCGCCGTCTCGACGCTGTTCCAGCGGCGCGAACAGTCGATCATGCTGTTGCTCTGGTGTTCGATCCCGGCTCTGATGCTCAGCGGAGCTTCCGTACCCCGCGAAGCGATGCCTGAATGGCTCTACCTGTTCGGCCAGATTCTGCCGAGCAGCAGCGGGGTAGAAGGATTCATCCGAATCCAAAGTATGGGGGCTTCGTTCAGCGACGTGCTGCACGAGGTACGTATCCTGTGGATTCTCACGATAGTTTACGGCGGATTCGCCGCTGTCGGCATACACCTCCGCCTCAAGCAGGCCGCAGGTAAATAGCCCGATTAAAATATGATTTTCTTTCCAAACATCGAATCAGGCTATGAAACGGCTTGTTTTTACTCTTTTTACCGTATTTGCGGCAACAGCGCTTTGCAGCGCTCAAAATCCGAATGAAACGCGCGTTGTCAAAGACGCTGCCGGACGCGTGAAGTACACCGTCCACAAAACAGGGAATCGGGAAATAATCAAGGATTCGAAGGGAAGGATCACAGGCACGACACGCGAAACAAAGGAACGCAAATATTATTACAATTCAAACGGCTCGTCGGCAGGTACAGAAACAAAATGGGAACCGGCAAGCAGACAGCGGAAAAGTCATCATACGGCAAGTCCTGAATCGAATGACCGGAAGTAATTGGATCCGGGAGTGCCATTTCCATCCCGAAAGGTTGTAGCGACTCGGGCAGGCATATTCCGCAACGTTATGGGCCTGATCGCAAAGGTGCTGAAACAAAAAGAGGGGGCAATACCCCTCTTTTTAATCATATCGTGCAACCGGGACTCATATCGCTTTACCGGTGCGGCGGACGGAACCCGCCTCCGGGAGCGGTGCTGCGTCCCATACCGACGGCTCCCGACGGGCGGTCCGAAACGCCTTGATAATCCTTGATGTTCTTCGAACCCTTCTTGCCGAAGAACCGCAGGTTATAGACGAACTGCACACAGTAATAACGTCCCACTACGCTGTTCCAAGAATTTTGTGTCCAACCCGAACCGGTCGTGCGCACGAACGCTTTATTCTGATTGAAAATGTCGTTTACGCCGATGTTGATTTCCCCCAGCTGGTTGCGAAAGACCTTCTTGCCCACGAACAGGTTGCAGAGCAGATAGCTGTCGTCGTAATCGTTCGTGAAACCCAGATACTGGATATAAGAAGCGCTGCCCGAGAGGGAGAATCCCCGGCCGAAGATGAACTTGAACGACGCCGCAGCCTGATGGTTGAAATAACGGTTCTTTCCTCCGGTAGCGGCGAGGGAATTGACGGCTTCGTTGTACGTGCCGTCCCACGAAAGGGTGAAGTCCACATTCTCGGAGATGTTGCTGCCCAACACTACGCCCGCTTCGTAACCGAGGTTGCCCGTATTGTTCCGCTCGCCGTCCACAAGGCTCGGAATACGCGAATAGCTTACGCCGCCCCGCAGATTCAGGTTACTCTTGATGAAATTCACCGGAAACCCGTAACTTGCCCGCGCCCGCACATCCCAGTAGCCGTCCATATTCGTCCATTCGGTGAACTGCAACGGACGGTAAACCGTATTGTCGATCTCCAAAGTAGGACGGTAGCGGGTGCTGGTCGTAATATAGTCCTGGGTCGTTTCGGCCCGGAACATCAGCATAAAAGTACGACCCTTCTCCGCATTGGAATTGACGTAGTGCATACTCAAATTATGGCTGTACGAAGGCCGTAAGTCGGGATTACCCCGCGTGATGTATTGCGCATCCGATACGTCATAGACATTTTGCAACTGGGTAACCTCCGGGTTGTCCGTATAGGAGCGCAGGAACATTCGCAGCGTATTCTCCCGGTTCAGGTTGAACTGTCCCACCATAAAATAGGTCACATTGTTGTAGGCGTGCTTGATCTCTTCGGAGCCGGTACGGATCACCTCACCCGAAAGGCTCGAACGCTGATAATAGACGTTCGCAGCGAAAGTATTGCGGTCCTTGGAGTAGTTGAAGCCGGGGCCGAGAGAGTGCACCGTATAGCTGCTCTTGTAAGCGTTCGACAGCAAGGGATCGGGAAGCAATCCCGTAATATCGTAATCCTCGCCGGTCCGGTAGGTTTTCTTGTCGCTCTGCTGGTAATTGTACGACGTCCGATACCCGAGGCTCACCTGCGAATATTTGGATACGGGCTCCGTATAGGTCAGGCGGCCGTTCAGCCGATAACGGTACGAAGGATTCATCATGCGCTGGTAAATCAGCTTTTTCAGATCGTTCTCGTCCGGATCGGGATCGAGGTCGGGGTAATCCTCGTAAATACCGAAATCGTTGGTATGGGAGTTTTGCTTATTCTGGGAGTCGAAATAGTTGAAAAAGCCGTCCACCGTAAGCGTACGTCCCGGCTTACCCAACCGCACGCGGTAAATGGCCGAAGTATTGACGCTGTAACCGTTTCGGAAGGCATCCTCGAAATTGTCGATGATGCTGTAACCGCTTTCGCCGAACTGTCGCCCGTAAGTCGTACTGAACGGATCGTTCGACTGGAAACTCAAGCCCGGGCGGATCATCAGCGACTGGTTGTCCGCGATTTTCCATTCGATGCGGGCATTCAGGCGGTTGTTGAAATTCTGTATCCGGGAATAACCGTCGGTGAAAAGCGTATCGATCGGTGCCGGCTCCTCGTACCAACGCTCGGTACGCGCCCGATTGACCGTACGGGTTCCGTTGAAGAAGTAGCTGCCCTGGAAAGTCACCTGATCCCGACTGCCCCAGGTATCCGAATAATTGACACCCACTGCATTTACCGAAGCCACGCCGTCCTGGTGACGAACCATATATTGTCCCACGCCACGGCCGAAGCGACCGCCGCCATGTCCTCCGCCGGAATTGCCCGTAACACCCAGAATATCCTCGAACGAAAAGTTCTGCTGATTGACGTTGTTAAAAAGACCGATCAGCGACAGACGGCTGGAGCCGCTGAAAAAATTGACGTTGCCGCCGACCATATACTTGTTTTTGGCTTCGGTTTCCGTGTCGGCGTCGTAACCGTAACCGGCATATGCCTTACCGAATATGCCCTGACGCATATTTTCGCGTGTGACGATGTTGATCGCCTTATAGCTTTCGCCGTCGTCCATACCCGAAAACTCGGCCTGGTCGCTCAGCTTGTTGTAAACCTCGATCCGTTCGACCGCTTCGGCCGGCAGCGACTTGATCGCCGATGTCACGTCCTCGCCGAAAAACTCCTTGCCATCGACGAATACTTTCTGGATCGTTTCGCCCTGCGCCTCGACAGCGCCGTTATTGACCGTAATGCCGGGCATCTTCTTCAACAGCCCCTCGACGTCGGCATCGGCAGTCACCTTGAACGCATTGGCATTATAGCTTACCGTATCGCCCTTTTGAGAAGTGCGGAGTGCCTGCACCTCCTTCACTACGGTCTCGATGGCGATGGCCGCCTCCCGCAGTGCGATCTTTCCCAGGTTTTCGGACGGCTGCGTCACCCGAAACTCCTTTTCGGCCTTTTCATATCCCATGAAAGTCACGGCCAGGGTATATGAACCATAAGCGAGGCCGCGCACTTGCAATGCGCCTTTGTAACCCGATGTATAATATTTCTTCTGATCGGGGTGGGCTTTGGGTACGATTTCTATCACGGCACCCGGTACCTCTTCTCCCGTTTCGGCATCTACCACGGTGAGCGTAATCACACCGCTCTGGGCCTGCGCCCGAGCCAAACCTATCGTACACAAAAATACAAGTAAACAAATTGCTCTAATCATCTCCCATCATTGTCGTCACACGGCAAATATACGATAAAAATCGACTTTTTTCACTGTCCAGAACATGAAAAAAGGATGAAACAGGTCGGCCTGTTTCATCCCTATAAACGGAAATATCGGCGAATTATTTCGACTTTCCGCCTACTTTTTATCCACACACGGAGCACCGTTACAGGGTCTGCGGTGATGTCCGGGATTCGCATCGCCTTTTCGACATGCCGGTCCGGCGCAATCGACCTTTCGGGCGGGACACTCTCGGCATTCGATCCATTGGGCATACTGTTCGGGCGTCAGAACCGCCTTCATCCGGCCGGCCATCTGTTCACGCTGCTGTGCCATCGCTTCACGCGATTTTTCAGCCATCTCCCGGCGTTCGGCCCGGTGCTCCCTCATGGCTTGAGCCTGTTCCAGGCAAATAGGGTAAACCTGTTTTACCTGTTCGTCAGAGAGCGACAGGTTTTCTTTCATCCGGTCGGTCATCTTTTTCGCAACCTGCTCCGTAGTAAGTTCTTTGTGTTCGGCACGACGATTATGGTGTCCCTTCTGGGCCCATACCGTACCCGTTGCCAGCACCAGCGCTGCCAGTACGACGATCAAGAATTTCGCTTTCATATCAACTACCATTTTAATTGTTACCGGTCTTTATAACCGAATGTACTCTTGCAAACCAAGCGCCAATCTCTTCCGACAAATGGAAAAAACGACTTATTCCTCCTTAAACCACGAAGCATACAGTTGGTAATCACGGGCTGTACGCAGTACGATCTCGTCCCGTTGTTCCGGGGTTATCTCCTTGACTTTTTTGGCCGGAATACCCGCATAGACCGAATTGGGTTCGAGCTTGCTGCCTGAAAGCACCAGTGCGTTGGCCGCTACGATGCACCCGGACGCTACTACGGCATTGTCCAACACCGTGGCGCCCATACCGATCAGGCAGTTGTCTTCGATGATCGCGCCGTGAATTACGGCGTTATGTCCCACCGACACGTCGTTGCCGATATGGGTCTGCGACGGGTGCTTCGAGCCGTCGAACAGGGTGTGGATCACCACGCCGTCCTGGATGTTCGTCCGATCGCCGATGGTGATCGTGTTCACATCGCCGCGTAACACGGCGTTGTACCAGATCGAACAGTCGCGGCCCACCGTCACGTCGCCGACAAGCACGGCGGTTTCCGCCAAAAACGTATTTTCACCCACCTGCGGGGTATGTCCCCGTATCTCTCTGATATATGCCATAATTCGATATGTATTAGTTGGTTCTTACTCTTTTTCAGCCGCCGCATGCTTGGCTTGCTGCCACAACTCTTCCATCCGGTCGAGCGACAGCTCGTGCAGGGTATGCCCCTCGGACGAAGCACACTCTTCCATATAATTAAACCGATTCATGAACTTTTTATTGCTTCGCTCAAGTGCAGATTCGGGGTCGATCCCGTACAGGCGGCAAGCATTCACCAGGGCGAACAGCAGGTCGCCGAACTCCTCCTCCATCGCCGTACGGTCGCCGGATGTCATTTCGGCTTCGACCTCGGCGGTTTCCTCCTTCACCTTGGCCCAAACATCCTCTTTTTTCTCCCAGTCGAACCCCGTCGCCGCCGCTTTCTCACCGATGCGGTAGGCCTTCACCAATGCAGGCAGGCTCACGGGAACACCTCCCAACGTACCGCTCCGACGGTTTTTCTTACGCAGTTTCAATGCCTCCCAGTTGGCTTTGACCTCTTCCGGAGTATCGGCATGCACCTCCCCGTAAATGTGAGGATGGCGATAGACCAGCTTGTCGCACAAAGCGTTCACCACATCGGCATAATCGAACGCCCCGGCCTCCTCGCCCAGCTTGGCATAGAAAACCACGTGCAACAGCAAGTCGCCGGCCTCTTCCTTGATACCGTCGAGATCCTTGTTCAGGATGGCGTCGGCCAATTCGTACGTCTCCTCGATCGTGTTGTTTCGGAGTGTTTCGAAGGTCTGTTTGCGATCCCAGGGACACTGTTCGCGCAGCGTATCCATAATTTCCAACAGGCGGGCCGTCGCCTTCAGTTTGTCTTGTTTCATCGTATTGTTTCTGTATTTTGACCGATAACGAAGCGAATATTCGCAATCCAAGCGAACACCTTTTTTCCATATTCTTTATGATCGGATAACAGTCCGAATTCGCCCGAGGCGATCCGAGCCACAGCCGATTTTGTGCAAAGATAGTGAAAGCCGAGAGAAAATGGGAGCTTGTTCCCATTTTTCCGAGACGCAGCCTATCTAAGACTATGTCAAAGATAGTGAAAGATGAGAGCAATCGTGCGGACTCGTGCCGAATCATTGTTTTTTGATTGCGAAATTCTTAAAAAAGATCGCGCCTTTCGGAAAAAACCTTAACTTTGTTAAAGTACCTCGCACCGGCGAAACGACACTTTTATTCGCTTGGCAGCTCATAGGCTGCCGAACGGCAAGAGATCGTTTTCGATAATTTTTCGGTTGCTACGAATGGAGCCAAAAGATTTATGTTATGAAAAAAATCGTCGTATTCCTGCTGCTTGTTTCAAATTTTTTCCCTTCGGGCTGCACCCGGCCGAAACAGTACGCCGACTATTCGCGGCACTCGGGTTTCGACCGTACGGAGATCGACAGCGCTACGCTGCGAAACCTCGAAGTATTGGGCCGTGTGTGGGGATTCGTGAAATATCACCATCCGGCATTTTCGGACGACCGGTACGACTTGGATTTCGAACTTTTCGAGTTGCTGCCTCTGATAGCCGATACCGCTCCTGCCGCTCGCAACGAGATATTGGCCCAGTGGATCGACGGCTTCGGCCGGTACAAAACAACGCCCGAGAAATACGAGAAGATACTGGCGTCGGATTCGGTTTTCGAACACCGCACCGACATCGGATGGATTCGGGATACGGCAACGCTCGGCCGCGAGCTTTCGGAGCGTCTGGTCCGGCTGCGTTCTGCCGACCGAACCGCAGGGAACCGTTACGTGTCGCAAACGTATTACGAAACCTATGACCAATGGTCTCCCAATCCCTGTTTCGACGGAGAAAAACCCTATTACGACTTGTCGAATCCCGACTACGGTTATCGTCTGCTCACGGTATTCCGTTTCTGGAACATGGTCGAATATTTCTTTCCAAGTAAATACTTGACCGACAAGGACTGGAACGATGTTCTTCCCGAATATATCCGGCGTATGGCACACCCGACGGGCAGTTACCTGCGGGAAACGCGACGGATGATCGCGGAACTCGACGACAACCACGCACAATACGGCGGAGGAATCTTCGAATTGTTCGGCCGTTATCGAGTCCCTCTCAACACAGGCTTCGTCGAAGGGCGGCTCATCGTCGTAACGCCCGATACCGTCCCGGTGAAGAGCGAGCGGAAAGCTCCCTTTCAGGTGGGGGACGAAATCGTCGCTGTCGAAGATAAACCGGTCGAATATTACATGGCACAAACCAGGGAATTCATTTCCTGCTCCAACGAGAACGACGTGCTGGCAGCTACGGCCGATCAAATTCTGCGCACTAAAGAGAATCGGCCGCTATCGATCCGCTACCGCCGTGACGGAGTGACGAGGGACACGTTGGCCGACGTAACAAAGATGCCAGGACATTTCGGTTGGAATTACCTTTGGAAATACCACAAGACATTCTCGATGCTCGAAGATTCGATCGGGTATATCTGTCCGAACAAACTCTCGAAAGAGGAGGAGATACCGGAGATCTCAAACGGCCTGAAAAAAACAGAGGATTGATTATCGATTTACGCTATTATCCTTCACAAGATTTTAATGAATTTGTAAGCCAGTACATTGTTCCGGACAGTGTTAAATATACGGTCCGATTTACTTACCCCGATCTTGCATTGCCGGGCGTATTTTACGCGAGAGACTATTCTTATCCGACATATAAAACGGAAAAATACAACGCCCCTATCATTATAATGGTTAATGAAGGGACGCAAAGTTACGGGGAAACATCCGTACAAAAAATCCAAAATAATCCATATACTATAACGATCGGTTCTCAAAGCGCCGGAGCCGATGGCAATATCAGCAAATTTACGTTGCCTCGGGGAGTACTCGGCGCATTTTCCGGGTTAGGGTGGTATTATCCCGACGGATGGGTGGTGAATCGGCAGGGTGTGAAGATCGACCACGAAGTACGACCCACCCTCGAAGGCGTTCGGGAAGGGCGGGACGAAGTGCTGGAAACTGCATTGAACCTAATCGAAGCGAATACCGAAGAAGAGTAGGCGAGTTCGGGCGCAAGATGAGAAACGGCGCTGCGGGTGTTGAATCCGCAGCGCCGTTCTGAAATATCCGTACCCGTTCCGCCCGAACTTCGGAAATTACTCCACCGGTTCGTAAGAGATCGAGGAGCCCTCGTCCGTACGCTCGATCTTCATGATTACCGGGCGGAGTCCGTCGTTGCAGGAACAGATCGCCACGCCTTCCTTCGTGATCCAATCGCCGAAATAGAACTTTCCGGCGCCGTGCGACAGGGCGAATACATATTGATAGACCGCCTTCCACGCTTCGTCGCAAAAACCTTCGGGTTTGGCATAGTCCGCATAAAAGACCTGTCCCTCCCGCATCATCGGGCACTTCGTAAAGCCGGGAGCGGCATACTCCCGTGCCAATTTCTCGTTCAGAGTCCGTTGCAGGATCGTAATTTTACAGCGCTTCATAATCTTGTCTTTCGCTCGGAACCCGTTCTGCGGGCGGACAGACTTGCCTCCCGCAGACAGGCGTTTCAAAAATCAAGCCCGCACCTGCGCACCCGCCTTGCGTTCGAACTGAGCTGTCAGGTTGGCCATCGCCTGCTCGATCATCTTGTCGGTCAGCGTCTGGGTCTTGTCCTCCAGTACGAAACTCAGGGCATACGATTTTTTACCTTCGGGCAGCTTGTCGCCCTCATAGACATCGAAGAGCGAAACTCGTTTGAGCAACTTGCGTTCGGCCGCGAAAGCAATATCACGCAGCGCGGAGAAAGTCACCTCCTTGTCGATCAGCAGCGCCAAATCGCGTTTTACCTCCGGGAACTTGGAAAGCTCTTTAGCCGAGACCTTATTCTTGCGTGTAGCCTTGACCAGGGCCCCGAAATCCATCTCCAGATAATAAACATCTTGTTTCAGGTCGAAAGTCTTGCGCAGCTTCGACGAAACGACGCCCATCTGTACCAATTCTCTGGCCTTGTCGTTGAGCGAGAAGGAGAGTGCATCCCCGTAAAGATCGCTGCGGAGCGATTCGGACTTGAGCGTATAAAGGTCTAGCCCGAAACGACGCAACAGCTTCTCGGCAATCGCTCGCAGCGTAAAGAACGATGCCTGCTCCGGTTTCCGGTTCCACGAAAGAGGCGCAGCGATGCCGGTTACGGCGATCGCCAGGCGGAACTGCTCGGAATAAGCCTTCAGCGGCTCTTCCGGCATAGCGGCCGTCGCATCGTAAAAATAGCAGTTGCCGAACTCGTACAGCTTCAGGTCGCCATTGCGGTGGTTGGCATTCAACTGCACGGCTTCGAGCATATTGAAAAGCAGCGTCTGTCGCATGACGTTCAGATCGTTGCTGAGCGGATTGAGTATCTTCACGCAATGCTCCGGCTTGTAAGAGGTGAGACCCTCGTAATAAGCCGCTTTCGTCAGCGAATTGGACATGATCTCCGTAAAGCCGTTAGCCGTCAGGAAATCGGCGGCGAGGTTCATCAGCTTGTTCCGGTCGGGTTTCGGCGCGTAGGAGAGCGCCGAATTGACGTGCGAGGGAACAGGGATGTTATTGTAGCCGTAGATGCGGAGAATCTCCTCGACCAAATCGGCCTCGCGCGTCACATCGACCCGATAGGGCGGCACGGCCACGCGCCATAGGTCACCTTCCTCGGCCTCGATTTTAATGTCGAGCGCACCGAGAATCGTGCGGATCGTATCGGCAGGAATCTCTTTGCCGATCAGACGATTGACACGCTTTATATCGAGTTCCACTTTGAACTTTTCGATAGGAGCGGAGCAAATATCCGTAATTTCGGAGGCGATCTCTCCTCCGGCCAGCTCCTTCATCAGCAGGGCGGCACGCTTGAGGGCATAGACCTGTATGTCGGGATCCACGCCGCGCTCGAAGCGGAACGAAGAATCGGTGTTCAGGCCGAAGCGCTTGGCCGTCTTGCGCACCCAGACCGGGTTGAAATAGGCGCTCTCGATGAATACGTCGGTCGTCGTATCGCTCACGCCCGAATCCAATCCGCCGTAAACGCCCGCAATACACATGGGTTTCGCAGCCGAGCAGATCATCAGGTCGTTGGCCGTGAGCTTGCGCTCTACGCCGTCGAGCGTCACGAACGGAGTACCTTCCTCGCAGGTTCTGACCACGATCCGGCCGCCGTCGATCTTCGCTGCATCGAAAGCGTGCAGGGGCTGTCCCAGCTCGAAAAGCACGAAATTGGTGATGTCCACCAGGTTGTTTTTGGGGGTAATGCCCGCTGTCCGCAGGCAGTTCTGCATCCATTCGGGCGAAGGGCCTATCTTACAATTCTTGACCGTAACACCCGCATAGCGCGGTGCGGCTTCGCTATTTTCCACTTGCACGTCGATCTTCAGATCGTGGTTATCGACGGCGAAAGCGCTCACGTCGGGCCATTGCAGCTCGACGGGCTTGCCCTGGCTTTTGAGATAAGCCGCCAGATCGCGCGCTACGCCGATATGCGACGCCGCATCGATACGGTTGGGAGTCAGACCGATGCCGATGACATAGTCGTCTTCCAGCTTCAGGTACTCCCAGGCCGGCTGGCCGACTTTCGCGTCGGCCGGCAGCTCCATGATGCCCTCATGCGAAGCTCCGATACCCAGTTCGTCCTCGGCGCAGAGCATCCCGAGCGACTCCACGCCCCGGATCTTGCTGCGCTTGATCTTGAACTCCTCCTCGCCGCCGTTGGGGTAGAGCACCGCACCCACCGTAGCGCAAAGGACCTTGAGACCCTGCCGACAGTTGGGAGCACCGCAGACGATCTGCAACGGAGCCTCGCCGCCTACATCCACCGTCGTCAGATGCAGATGGTCCGAATCGGGATGATCCGTGCAGGTCAGCACCTCGCCGACCACGACGCCGGCAAGTCCGCCGCGGATCGATTCGATCTTTTCGAAGCTCTCGACCTCCAGGCCGATATCGGTGAGGATCGTCGCCATTTCTTCGGCCGACAGATCGGTTTTAAGGTAGCGTTTCAGCCAGTTATAGGAGATATTCATAGTATGTGTAATATTTTATTATTGACAAAGAGTAAGCAAAGGTATAAAAATATCCCGATTTTATCCCCGCAAAAGAGCGGTAATTACGAAGACGGCCAGCACCGTGCTCGCAATGCCGTTGAGCGTGCCGAAAGCGATGCCGATATTCCGCTGCCGTGTCGGGGTCACCAACAGGTGTTCGGCGACGAGGATCAGCGTGAAAATCCCTTCGCCGAGCCAGAGCCAACCGTTCTGGGGACAATACGACCCGAACCAGAAAAGTGCCGCGACGCTCACCACATGCAACAGAATACTGAACAGGAGCGACACCCGTGCCGAAAAACGGGCCGGGATGGAGTAAAGGCCGTTCTTGCGGTCGAAATCGGCGTCCTGCAACGCATAGATGATGTCGAAGCCACCGCACCAGGTCATCACCAGCAGCGCCAGGATACAGGGCGGCCATGCGAAATGCCCCGTGACGGCGATGTACGCCCCCACCGGAGCAATACCCAGCCCCAGACCGAGCACCAGATGCGCCAGCGCGGTGAACCGCTTGCAATAGCTATACATCAATATAACGAACAGAGCCACAGGAGACAGCAGACCGGTAAGTAAATTGATGGTAGAGGCCGTGACGATGAACAGCAGCGCATTGACGATCACGAAACGGAGCGCTGCCCGGGCACTGATCTTTCCGGCCGGAATTTCTCGGTCGGCCGTGCGGGGATTGGCCTTGTCGATGCGGCGGTCGGCCCAGCGGTTGAAGCCCATCGCGGCGTTGCGGGCGAAGACCATGCAGAGCAACACCTGCAAGAGCAGCACCACCCAGCCGTACCTGCCCGAACAGTCCGAAGAGATCCCCTCGGTACGCAGCGCATAAACGAACCCGACGAGGGCGAAAGGCATGGCGAAAATCGTATGGGCGAACTTGACCAGTCCGGCATATTGACGTATCATTGTCGATTCGATTTTATGGTCGCAAAAGTAATCATTTTTTTCGGCAGCAGAATACGACCAGGGCAAGAAATCAGCCCCCGACAACGCCTGAAATCCATTGTTTTTCTCCGGAAAGATATTATCTTTGCACATTATTATATAAGGATTTCACTCGACAATGAAAAACATACGCAATTTTTGCATCATAGCCCACATCGACCACGGCAAATCGACACTGGCCGACCGCCTGCTGGAAAAGACCAATACGCTCAACCAGCGGGAAATGCAGGCCCAGGTCCTGGACAACATGGACTTGGAGCGCGAAAAAGGGCATCACCATCAAGAGCCATGCGATCCAGATGGAATACCTGGCCCGCAACGGCGAAAAAATACGTGCTCAACCTGATCGACACTCCGGGCCACGTGGACTTTTCCTATGAGGTATCGCGTGCCATCGCCTCGTGCGAAGGGGCTCTGCTCGTAGTCGATGCCACGCAGGGTATTCAGGCGCAGACCATATCGAACCTCTACCTGGCCGTCGAGCACGACCTGAAGATCATTCCCGTACTGAACAAGATCGACATGGATTCGGCGATGATCGACGAAGTGAAGGATCAGGTAGTCGATCTGCTGGGTTGCGACCCGGACGAGATCCTCTGCGCCTCCGGCAAAACGGGACTGGGCGTGGAAGAGGTGCTCGAAGCCATCGTCGAGCGGATTCCGGAGCCTCAGGGCGATGCGAACGCTCCGTTGCAGGCATTGATCTTCGACTCGGTGTTCAACCCCTTCCGAGGCATCATCGCCTATTTCCGCGTCTTCAACGGTACGATCCGCAAGGGCGAGCATGTCAAATTCTTCAACACGGGCAGCGAATACGACGCCGACGAAGTGGGCGTGCTGAAGCTCAAGATGCAGTCCCGCGACGAAATCCGTGCCGGGGACGTGGGCTATATCTGCTCCGGCATCAAAACTTCGTCGGACGTCAAGGTGGGTGATACGATCACATCGGTCGAAAACCCTTCGACGGAGGCCATCGCCGGTTTCGAGGATGTGAAACCGATGGTCTTCGCGGGCGTTTATCCCGTCGAAGCCGACCAGTACGAAGACCTGCGGGCTTCGCTCGAAAAATTGCAGCTCAACGATGCCTCGCTCACGTTCGAGCCCGAAAGTTCGCTGGCGCTGGGCTTCGGCTTCCGCTGCGGATTTCTCGGACTGCTGCACATGGAGATCATCCAGGAACGCCTCTACCGCGAATTCGACATGGACGTCATCACGACCGTCCCGAACGTATCCTATAAAATCACCACGACGCAGGGCGACGTGCTCGAGGTGCACAACCCCTCGGGCCTGCCCGAAATAACCAAAATCGCCTCGATCGAGGAGCCTTATATCCTGGCTCAAATCATCACCAAGTCGGATTTCCTGGGCAACGTGCTCAAGCTCTGCATCGACAAGCGGGGTATCATGAAAAACCAGACCTTCATCACGCAGGATCGCGTGGAGGTCAATTTCGAGATGCCCCTGTCAGAGATCGTGTTCGACTTCTACGACAAGCTCAAGAGCATTTCCAAGGGCTACGCCTCGTTCGACTATCACCGCATCGGGTTCCGTCCGAGCAAGCTGGCCAAACTGGACATCCTGCTCAACGGCGAACCGGTCGATGCCCTTTCGTCGCTGATCTATGCCGACCACGCCTACGATTTCGGACGCAGAATGTGCGAGAAGCTCAAGGAGCTGATCCCGCGCCAACAGTTCGACATCGCCATCCAAGCAGCCATCGGCGCCAAGATCATCGCCCGCGAAACGGTCAAGGCCGTGCGCAAGGACGTGACGGCCAAATGCTACGGCGGCGACATCTCCCGAAAGCGCAAGCTGCTGGAAAAGCAGAAAAAGGGCAAGAAACGCATGCGTCAGATCGGCAATGTCGAAGTACCCCAGTCGGCCTTTCTCGCCGTATTAAAAATGGATTAGCTATGAAAAAGACGATCATCGACCTGTTCGAATCCTCCGTTGAAAAATACGGAAAGAAAACCTTCCTGCTCGAGAAGCGTCATCACGCCTTTCAGCCCACGACTTACGCGGAAACCAGGGAACAGGCCCTGGAAGTGGGGGCCGGATTAGCTTCGCTGGGCATCCGCCCCAAAGACAAGGTCGCTATCCTGGCCGAAGGAAGCAACGGCTGGATCATCTCCGAGCTGGGTATCTTCTATGCCGGAGCGATCAGCGTTCCGCTGTCGGTCAAACTCGAAGAGTCGAACGATCTGTTGTTCCGGCTCCGCCACGCCGAGGTCAAGGCGCTGTTCGTTTCGAAACAACAGCTTCCGAAGATCCGCCGCATCCGGGCGGAACTGCCGGAACTCGAACAGATCATCGTCCTGGGACACATTCCGCTCGAAAGCGGCGAAACGGCCTACGGCATGCTCAAACGTCTGGGCCGCGACTATTTGGCCGGGCATAAGGAGGAATTTCTCAAAATAGGGCAGGCAATCCGGAACGACGACTACGCCACGATCACCTACACGTCGGGCACGACGGCCGATCCGAAAGGCGTCGTCCTGACCCACCGCAACTACACGGCCAACGTCGAACAGTCGCTCTCGCGCATCGACATCCCGTCCAGCTACCGCACGCTCATCATCCTGCCGCTGGACCACTGTTTCGCGCACGTGGTGGGATTCTACATCATGATCGCCTGCGGCGCCAGCGTGGCGACCGTACAAATAGGGGCGACCCCGATGGAGACACTCAAGAATATTCCGCAGAATATCCGCGAAGTGAAACCCAACTTCCTGCTGTCGGTGCCGGCACTGGCCAAAAATTTCCGCAAAAACATCGAAACTTCGATTCGGGCCAAAGGACCTTTCACTGAACGGTTGTTCGACTTCGCGCTCCGCACGGCCTATATCTACAATCAGGACGGCTACCACAAGGGCAAGGGCTGGCGGATCCTGCTGGCACCCGTCGTGGGACTTTTCGACCTCGTGCTGTTCCGCAAGGTGCGGGAGGCATTCGGCGGCAGCCTGGAGTTTTTCGTCGGGGGCGGCGCACTGCTCGATTCGGAGCTGCAACGCTTTTTCTATGCCATCGGGATCCCGATGTTCCAGGGATACGGACTTTCGGAAGCTACACCCGTCATTTCGACCAATTCGCCCAAGTACCACTGGCACAAGTTCGGATCGTCGGGCAAGATTCTCGAACCGCTCGACCTGAAAATCCTTGACGAAGAGGGGCGAGAGCTGCCGCGCGGCCAAAAGGGTGAAATCGTCATCCGGGGCGAGAACGTCATGGCCGGCTACTGGAAAAATCCCGATGCGACGGCGGCGACCGTCCGCAACGGCTGGCTCCACACGGGCGATATGGGCTATGTGTCGGAGGATGATTTCCTCTACGTATTGGGGCGCTTCAAGAGCCTGCTGATCGCCAGCGACGGAGAGAAGTACAGCCCCGAAGGAATGGAGGAGGCGATCGTCGATAAGTCGCCCTTCATCGACCAGATCATTATCTATAACAACCAAAGTCCCTTCACCGGGGCGATCGTCGTACCCAATCGCGACGCCCTGCGCCGCGAGCTCGACGCCCGCGATATCCGGGAGGGTAGAGCGGCTGCGGCCGCCGACATCCTCGGTGCGGAGATCGACCGTTACCGGGCCGGCGGCCCCTATGCCGGAGAATTTCCCGAGCGGTGGCTTCCGGCGGGACTGGCTATCGTGGACGAGCCATTCACCGAGCAAAACGGACTGATCAACAGTACGATGAAAATCGTCCGCAACAAGGTGGAAGAGTATTTCCGCGACCGGATCGACTACCTCTATACTCCGGAGGGAAGGGAGTTGCGAAACGATAAAAACCTTGCGTCACTGCGGAAAATGGTAGAATAACCTGAAATTTTACCGCCCGAAGAGTTGATAAATAAAAAAATCGGAGTAACTTTGTTCTCCGAATGCGGGAGTAGCTCAGTGGTAGAGCATCAGCTTCCCAAGCTGAGGGTCGCGGGTTCGAGCCCCGTTTCCCGCTCACGAGGTCCTTTTCGAAGGACCTTTTTGTTAGGCAAGATTACATAATATAGAAGTAAACGATTCTGGACATCAATGATATGCAGAATCGTTTCGTTTTAATACCGGAACAAAGAGCGAACAGCAGCGAAAGTACGATTATCAGGATCGCCCCCTGAAAGTTCCAAAAACAGTCAGCCTTATTTTCCTTTATCCATCTGCTTCTCCAGCAAAGAAATTACCCGGTTCATCTGCTCGTCCCGCTCCTTGAAACTGTCGGCCTGCTTTTTTATTACCTCCCAAGCATCCCTGGGAATCAACACTTCATCGGAGCCTGCCGGTCGCCCGACATAATACTCCTGGTCGTTTACCAAAAGCTCATTCCCGCCTTCCATTGCCGGATAGTGAACGACATTCAGCATCGGTCCTTCACCGTTCAACAGCCAATCTTTATTCAATTCGGGATAGCGGGCGAAAATTTTACCGAGTTTATCACGGCTCGGTTCATGTTTCAGTTTCGACAGATAGGCATTCGATAGTCCGCACTCGCGTTCGAAGCGCCCCGGCTTGATGCCGCTCATCCTACAAAATTCCATTATTCTGTCCTTGACCGTCATACCAAAAGTAGTTTATAATAAAAACCGTATTTATAAAAATAAATTATAGAAAATTCCTCGACATACAGATTTAATTCTTCGAATATTATCTATACTTATAGTATCAAACAGATCGAACGAATAGTGTTCGAAAAACCGAACGAAAAAAATTATAACAAATATAATATCATTCTTTCGATAATGCGACGACAAGTATATAAAAAGGTAATCGAAATCGCACCCGATCTGAAACGACAGATCGCTATGGAAATGGGGTGCACGGTAGATACCGTGTATAATGCGCTCAACTTGAGCAACCCGACCACGGGTGCACAACCGGACAGGATCCGCCGTCGGGCTATGGAATTGGGCGGCAAGGAGAACCGAAAAATCCGCTGGATCAATTATTGACGCCCCAACCTCTCGTGCGAACGAAAACAGCCGGAAAAAAGAGGTCGTATTACAAACCGCAACGAAGTCTTCCACCACATCGTGCTTCCGCACAATGCTTTGCGCGAATAACGCTCACCGACAAAAAACGGGGAGCAATCGGGAGAGGCGGAATAAGTAGAAATACAAAGAGGAAACGGGAGATTTTCCCGTTTCCTCTAATTTTCTATAAACGCCCCGCCGACGGAAACTTACCTCCAAATCCGAACGCATAGCCGGAAGGATGAATTAAAAAAACGAACATCCTTCCGAAATTTTTCCTATATTTGCATCATACATAAGACACAAGAGGGGTGCCTTCGTCGGGAAAGACCGGAAAGGCTGAGATCATACCCTATGAACCTGATGCGGTCAGTACCGCCGGAGGAACTTGTTCATAGACCGTAATTTTCTCGTCGAAGCATCTCCGCAATTACGGTAAATCATGGAAGTATTCATCAATCACTCACCCGTCGAAACCGACGCAGCAACGACGCTTGCCGAACTGCTGATGCAGGAGGGTATCGCTGCCGACGGAATCGCAGTTGCGATCGCCAACAAGGTCGTGCCCCGCAGCGAGTGGCCGACGACCCGCTTGCAGGCCGGAACGAAAATCACTGTCATACGCGCCGTGTGCGGAGGATGATGCGTATCATCGTCATCACCGACACGTCGTTCGCCGCATCGGAAGCGGAGTCGATTCGGATTCTGCTCTCGGAAGGAGTCGATCGGGTGCATCTGCGTAAACCGCAATCGGCCGAAGCAGACATGCGCCGCCTGATCGAAGCGCTGCCGCCGGAACTATATCCTCGTCTGACTTTGCAGGATCATTTGCATCTGGCCGGAGAGTACGGCATCGGAGGAGTACACCTGAACGCCCGCAACCCGGAGATCCCCGCCGGATTCGGGGGACTGATAAGCCGCTCGTGCCACTCGTTCGGCGAGATCGCATCGCACCCGACGGAAGACTACCTTTTTCTCAGCCCGATTTTCGACAGCATCTCCAAAACCGGCTACCGAGCAGGGTATGCACCGGACGAACTCCGAAAGGCATTCGCGCAGGGCATCATCAATCCGCGCGTCGCAGCGCTCGGCGGCATCCGGCCGGAACACCTGCCCGCGTTACAGGAGTATGGATTCGGGGGAGCGGCCTTTCTCGGGTACATCTGGCAGGGCGCTACACCCGAAGAACTGGTGCGGCGCATGCGGGAAATACGAAAATTCAACCGATAAACCGGCGGAAAACCATCCGGAAATCGGTCTGATAAATAACAATACTTTAATGTACCTCTTGGAAAGCACAGCGCACCAAATCCCCTCCGAGAAGGAGCAGGGGAAGGTCGGAATTACAGGCTCGGCCAAGAGCCGCGATAATCGATCGCCGGTTCGACGCGACAAACGTCAGACAACGGTACATTAAATAAATATACAACTACTAAAAATATGTTACAGTTCATTACCCACCATACCGACCGTTACGACGAGATCGCCGGCACCCGGGCCGTACTCGAAGGAGGCTGCCGCTGGGTGCAGCTCCGCATGAAAGACACTCCGGCGGAAGAGGTGCTGCGCATCGGACGTGAAATCGAAAAGCTGTGCCGGGAGTACGGTGCGAAATTCATCCTCGACGATCACGTGGAACTCGTCCGCGAACTGAATGCCGACGGCGTGCATCTGGGCAAGCTCGACATGCCCGTAGCGGAAGCCCGCCGCCTGCTGGGGCCGGAATACCTGATCGGAGCGACGGCCAACACCTTCGAAGACATCGAACGGGGGGCAGGGCAGGGCGCCGACTACATCGGCCTCGGACCGTTCCGTTTCACGCAGACCAAACGCAACCTGAGTCCCGTACTCGGACTCGAAGGCTACCGCACGATTATGGAGTGCTGCCGCAATGCCGGCATCGCGCTGCCCGTCGTCGCTATCGGGGGCATCACGGCAGCCGACGTGGAAAATATTCTCGCAACGGGAGTGACCGGAATAGCGCTCTCGGGCGCACTGCTGCAAGCGGAAAACACCCTCGAAGAAACTCAACGAATAATTAATATAATAAACCGAACTAAACAATGAGTGAATTAGTTATCGGCGGACGGACGTTCCGTTCGCGCCTGTTCGTAGGAACGGGAAAATTCAGCTCCAACGAACTGATGGCCCGCGCAATCGCCGCTTCGGAATCGGAGATGGTCACCGTAGCAATGAAGCGCATCGACATGAATAACCCGCAGGACGACATGCTCGTGCATGTACGCCGTCCGGAGATTCAACTGCTGCCCAATACGTCGGGTGTACGCGACGCTGAGGAAGCCGTGCTCGCGGCACAGCTCGCCCGCGAAGCCTTCGGCACGAACTTCATCAAGCTGGAGATCCATCCCGATCCCAAATACCTGCTGCCCGATCCGGTCGAAACGCTCAAGGCAACCGAACAGTTGGCTAAAATGGGCTTCGTGGTACTGCCGTACATTCAGGCCGATCCGGTGCTTTGCAAGCGACTCGAAGAGGCGGGCGCCGCGACCGTAATGCCGCTGGCGGCACCGATCGGCACCAACAAGGGACTGGTTACGCGCGACCTGCTGGCCATCATCATCGAACAGAGCAACGTCCCGGTCATCGTGGACGCAGGATTAGGCGCCCCGTCCCATGCGGCGGCGGCGATGGAGATGGGTGCCGACGCCGTACTCGTGAATACGGCCATCGCCGTCGCAGGCGATCCCGTGCGCATGGCCCGCGCCTTCGCCCAGGCCGTCGTTGCCGGGCGCGAAGCCTACGAAGCCGGACTCGGAGCACAGGCACAGTGCGCCGAAGCGTCGAGCCCTCTCACCGCATTTCTCGACTAATTCCGCCGCGCTATGTTTTCAGAAGAATTAGCCAAATACGACTGGGAGGAGACGACCCGGCAAATTCAGCACAAACGACCGGCAGACGTAGAGACGGCGCTCGGCAAGGAACACCTGACCCTCGACGACTTCATGGCGCTCATCTCACCTGCAGCGGCCGCCTACCTGGAACCGATGGCCCGGCTGAGCCGCCGATACACACAGGAGCGGTTCGGCAAGACTATTTCGATGTATATTCCGATGTATATCACCAACTCGTGCACGAACTCCTGCATCTACTGCGGATTCAACCATCATAACAAATTCGACCGCGTGATCCTCACGATGGAACAGATCGAAGACGAGTGCAAGGCGATCCGGGCACTCGGACCGTTCGAAAACCTGCTGCTCGTAACGGGAGAAAATCCCCGGGCAGCGGGCGTGGATTACATCGAACAGGCGCTCAAGGTCTGCCGTCCCTATTTCAACAACCTCACCATCGAGGTAATGCCGTTGGCGAGCGAGGATTACTACCGCCTGACCCAATCCGGACTCAACGGGGTGGTCTGCTTTCAGGAGACCTACAACCGCGCCAACTACAACATCTACCACCCGGCGGGGATGAAATCCAAATTCGAATGGCGCGTGAACGGCTTCGACCGCATGGGGCAGGCCGGGGTGCACAAGATCGGCATGGGCGTACTGATCGGCCTCGAAGAGTGGCGCACAGACGTGACGATGATGGCCCTGCATCTGCAATACCTGCGCAAGCACTACTGGAAAACGCGCTACAGCGTCAATTTCCCGCGCATGTGTCCGTCGGAAGGGCATTTTCAGCCGAATGTGGTGATGACCGACCGGGAGCTGGCCCAACTCACTTTCGCCTTCCGCATCTTCGATCACGACGTGGACATCTCCTTCTCGACCCGTGAAAAACCCTCGTTCCGCAACCACATCGCCACGCTCGGAGCGACATCGATGAGCGCCGGATCGAAAACCGATCCGGGCGGCTACCATACCTATCCCCAGTCCCTCGAACAGTTCTCCGTCAGCGACGAACGCACACCGGCCCAGGTCGAAGCCGACATCCGCCGCGAAGGGTACGAAGTCGTCTGGAAAGACTGGGACAAAATCTTCGACTGACGATGGAGGAACGTTACGCACGGCAGACGATGCTGCCGGAAATAGGGGAGCAGGGGCAGCGCAGGTTGTCAGAGGCTTCGGTGCTGATCGTCGGCATCGGCGGGCTCGGCTCGGCCGCAGCCCTCTACCTGACGGGAGCTGGCGTGGGACGCATCGGACTGGCCGATGCGGATACGGTGAGCAAGAGCAACCTCCAACGGCAGGTACTCTACACCGAACGACAGATCGGAATGCCCAAGAGCGCTGCGGCCCGGGAGCGGCTCGCGGCGCTCTCGTCCCACACCGCGTTCGAATGCCGGCCGGAAGGAATTACCCCGGAAAACGCACGGCCTATTCTGGACGGTTACGACCTGATACTCGACTGCTGCGACAACTTTCCGACCCGTTACCTGCTCGACGACCTATGTGCCGCCTGCCGAAAACCCTGGGTGCACGGCTCGATCGGGGAGTTTTACGGTCAGGTGACCGTTTTCAACGGCCGGAAAGGCCGTCGTTACCGCGATCTCTATCCCGACCGGAAGGCACTTTGCGCCCGTCCCCGGATCACGCAGGGCGTACTCGGCACAGTGCCGGGCGTCATCGGAACGCTGCAAGCTTCCGAGGCGATCAAATACCTCTGCGGCTTCGGCGAGCCGCTCGACGGGCGACTGTTCACAATCGACCTGCGTACCCTGCAAACCCAAATCATAGATTATTAACCTGCAAAAAACACAAAAAGAACCTATGGGAAAAGGATTTGACGAATATGCTCCGGCTTACGACGCCTGGTTCCTCGAAAACCGCAACGTACTCTACTCGGAAATCAATCTGGTGGCCCACGTGCTGAAAAATCCGGGGCGGACGCTCTCGGTCGGTTGCGGCAGCGGACTCTTCGAAACGATTCTGGCCAAAGAGTACGGTATCACGATCACCGACGGCATCGAACCGTCGGAAGGAATGGCCGAAATCGCCCGCAAGCGGGGGATGAAGGTGACGATCTCGACCGCCGAAGAAGCCGATTTCGGCTGCGGCGACTACGATACGATTCTCTTCAACGGTACCCCCAGCTACATCACCGATCTGGAAAGCGTCGTCCGCAAAGCCTACGACGCCCTGCCCGAAGGCGGCCGGATCATCCTGATCGACGTTCCGAAAGAGAGCACCTACGGTGTGCTGTACAACCTGGCCAAAGCCCTCGGCACGTGGGATCATCCGCTGCTCGCAGGGACCTATCCCGAGAATCCCTATCCGATCGAATTCGTCCGGGTCGCCAACTGGCGCACGACGGCCGAGAAGATCGAGCTGCTCGAAAAAGCCGGATTCCGGGATCTCCGCTTCGCCCAGACCCTCACCACGCACCCGCTCTACTCGAACCGGCAGGAAGAGCAGCCGTCGGAAGGGTACGAAAAGGGAGATTACGTAGCCGTTACCGCCTGCAAATAAACCGACATTATGAAAAAATGGAGCGAAGAGGCCTGGGATGTTGCTCGGCCTACCTACCTGAAAATCATCGAACATCCGTTCGTCGAAGAGCTTGCCCGGGGTACGTTGGCCGCCGACAAGTTCCTGTTCTACCTGCGGCAGGATTCGCTGTATCTGGCGCATTACTCCAGGGTATTGACCCACATCGCTTCCCGTCTTACCGAGAAGGAGCACATCGCGGCTTTCATCCGCTTCGCTTCGGACGGCATAGAGGTCGAGGAGGCGCTGCACGGCTCCTTTCTGAAAGGCGACGTACCGGCTCCCGAAGAGATCAGCCCGACATGCCTGCTCTACACCTCGGTACTGCAAGCCCAGGCCACAGCCCCGGTCGAAGTGGAAGCCGCTGCCGTGCTTCCCTGCTTCTGGGTCTATCAGCAGGTCGGGCGGCAGATCATCGCCCGGCAGCAGGGAAGTGGGAATCCCTATGCACAGTGGATCGAGACCTACGCCGATCCCTCCTTCACCGAAGCGACTTCGCAGGCTATCGGAATCTGCGACGCACTGGCCGAAAAAACCGGGCCGGAAACCCGGCGCCGGATGACCGACATCTTCCTGCGCTGTACCAAGATGGAGTGGCTGTTCTGGGACAGCGCCTGGTATCTGGAAAGTTGGAAAATATAAAAAGCGTTCATTCAAGTAAATGTGCCAATAATCTGATTAACAAAATCAATTATGAAAAAACACTATAAGCGGGTCCTGACGATCGCCGGAAGCGATCCGAGCGGCGGAGCAGGCATTCAGGCCGACCTGAAAACCTTCTCGGCCTGCGGTTGTTACGGGATGTCGGCCATCGTAGCCGTCGTGGATGAAAATACGGTAGGCGTCACGGGCGTACACCCGGTGCCTGTGGATTTCGTCACCGGCCAAATCCGGTCGGTGCTGGATGACATCGGCGCCGACGCCGTTAAGATCGGTATGCTGCACTCATCGGAACTTATCCGGGCCGTGCGGGAAACTTTGGCCGCTTACGACATCCGCAACATCGTCCTCGATCCGGTGATGGTCGCCACCTCCGGCGATCGGCTCCTGCAGGAAGAAGCGATCGCCACGCTCCAAGAAGAGCTGGTACCGTTTGTGCGGGTCATCACTCCGAATATCCCCGAAGCGGAGATTCTGCTCGGACGCAAGATCGCCGGACAGGAGGAGCTGCCGCAGGTAGCACGCGAACTCTCCTTCGGACGCAAAGTTTCCGTGTTGCTCAAAGCCGGACACCTGCACGATACCGAGCTTATCGACGTATTCTACAACGCCGAAACCGACAAAGCGACCCCTCTGCGCTCCATGCGGCTCGACACGCCTAACACGCACGGTACGGGCTGCACGCTCTCCTCGGCCGTAGCAGCTTTTCTCGCCCATGGATTGCCTCTGGACGAAGCGGTCGTCTGCGCCAAGGAGTACATCAATGCCGCAATCATCGCCGGAGCCGAATACGAAATCGGCAAGGGTCACGGCCCTGTGCACCATTTCTTCAACTTCTGGGAATAAGAGCGGGGCAGTACACCGAAACGGCGGAAATATTGTGCGAAGTGGGGATATTTTATGAAAATATCCCTATTTTTGCTTATTCAAACAATGTACAAAACACGAAGAGATATGTCAATGGTTTTCAAATTCCGAATGTTGAGCGATGAAAACGACCATTTCGTCCGCGACTACGAGGTGCCGTACGATATGACGCTGCTCGGGTTTCATGAGTTCATCACGCGTTCGCTTGGCTATGAAGAGGGGATGTCTTCGTTCTTCACGGCCGACAAGCAGTGGAACCGGTTGCGCGAATTCACGCTGATGGACATGGGAGATAATTCAGAGGACGCTCCTCTGCCGATGGCGGACATAACGCTCGGTCAGTTGATTCACAACAATCGCGACCGGCTGATCTACCAGTTCGACCTCATGGGCGACCGGGCGTACTACCTCGAACTGACCGAAGCCAAAAAGCCGGAGCAAGGGATGGAATATCCGCGCGTAGCTTTCGAGCACGCCCCGGCTCCCGATCAGTTCGATCCCGACGCCAATGAGTCGGAAGGCTCTATTTTCGAGGAGATGATGGGCGACTTCAGTTCGTTCGAAGGCGACGACAATTACAGCGACGATGACTGACAAGCGGCTCGTCGTTTTGGTCGGCGCAACGGGGTCGGGTAAAACGGATCTGAGCATTCGCCTGGCAAAGCATTACCGGGCGCCGATCCTTTCGACCGATTCCCGGCAAGTGTATAGGGGAATGCCGATCGGTACAGCACAGCCCACGAATGAACAATTAAAAGCCATTGAACACCATTTTATTGCCACACTCGACATACAGCAGGACTTCAACTGTGGGCAATACGAAGTGCAGGCGCTCGAACTGCTTCGGCAACTGTTCGTACGGCACGATACGGTAATCGCGGTCGGAGGATCGGGATTGTATGTGAAGGCTCTTTGCGAGGGGATGGACGACCTGCCGGAAGCCGACCCGGAATTGCGGAGAACACTCCGACAGCGACTTGCGAATGAAGGCCTCGAATCGCTGGGCGAAGAGTTGAAGCGGCTCGATCCGGTTTATTATGCGCAGGTCGATCGGAGCAATCCTGCACGTGTCGTGCGGGCATTGGAGGTATGTCTGCAAACCGGACGTCCCTATTCGGAACAGCGGACAAAGCCCCGACGCGAACGGAACTTCCGAATCCTTAAAATCGGAACCGACGTTCCCCGTGCCGAACTCTACGGGCGAATCGATCGCCGCGTGGACGAAATGCTGGCAGAAGGACTGGAGGTCGAAGCCCGTCGGCTCTATCCCTACAAACACCTGAACGCCCTGCAAACGGTAGGGTATAAGGAGTTGTTCGCCTACTTCGACGGACGATGCAGCCGCGACGAGGCAGTGGAGCTTATCAAACGAAACACGCGCCGCTACGCCAAACGGCAGCTCACCTGGTTCCGCCGCGACCCGGAAATCTTCTGGACCCCACCCGGCGACACTGATAAAATCATAGCATATATCGACGGGACGTTGTAAATCAGTAAATTTTTGTTACTTTTGTCCCGTCTTTTTCCGAAGACGGCTGCTCGGATGGTGGAATAGGTAGACACGCCGGACTTAAAATCCTGTGGCCAGCAATGGCCGTGCGGGTTCGATTCCCGCTCCGAGTACGGACCGACCGCTAATCGCAAGATTAGCGGTCGGTTTTATTTTCACAGACCACAATCTGACGTCATACAGAGAGCGATACGTTTTCGACCGGGTTTCAACTTTCAAACGATTGCCGACCGTACGATAAATTTTCGGACAACAACAACCTTGTTTTAACTTTTAATAAGGAAAAGCGATATACTACCAACCTATATCTACCGGGAAATAGATTTTAGCCCTTGCCATATTTATTTAGAAGCAAGAAATTTGCAATTAAAAATATTTAGCTATCTTTGCCACACAATCCGACAACCGATCATCCGATCGGTTTCATCACCCACTTAATATATCCAACATTTTATTCGGACAAATATGCAAGACCTTAAAGCACTTGAAGGCAAGAGTCTGGCTGAATTGCGTGAAATAGGTAAGGCACTGGGAATCCCTCACCTTATGATGAAAAAAAAGGACCTTATCGAAAAAATTCTGAATTTCACGCAGGACGGAGGCGTTGCGGATACCGAAACGCAACAAAGCCCCGCCGAAGCTCCCAAGAAAACCCGTCGGCCGCGTATTGCCAAGACGGAATCCGCTCAGGCCTCCGTCGAAATACGGGAGCAACCCGCCGCACAGACCACGACGACACCGACTCCCGCAGCGACAAAAGAGAGCGGTAAACGACGCGGCAGGCCCCCCCGTAAGGTGCAGGCCGCCCTTTCGGTGGCAGCCACCGATATACCCCAAACAGAGCTAATAAAAATCCCCCGGGAAGAAGAACCCGTCCGGGAAATACACGAAGAACAACCGCCGCTTCCCGCAACACGTCCGGCAGAGGAGGTCATTACCAAAGACGATTTTGCGGGAGAAATCGCCGGTGAAGGTGTTCTGGAGGTAATGCCGGACGGCTACGGGTTCCTGCGCTCGGCAGACTACAACTACTTGAACTCCCCGGACGACATCTACGTTTCTCCTTCACAGATCAAGCTCTTCGGACTGAAGGCGGGCGACACGGTGACCGGCACGATCCGCCCGCCCAAAGAGGGCGAGAAGTATTTCCCGCTGGTGCGCGTGACGGACATCAACGGACTGGAACCGGAGTACATCCGCGACCGCGTACAGTTCGAATTCATGACCCCGCTTTTCCCGAGCGAAAAATTCTGTCTCACGGGCAACGGCCACAACAACCTCTCGTGCCGCATCGTGGATCTCTTCTCGCCGATCGGCAAGGGGCAGCGTGCGCTGATCGTCGCCCAGCCCAAGACCGGTAAAACGGTGCTCATGCAGTCGATCGCCAACGCCATCGCCGACAATCATCCGGAAGTCTATATGATCGTACTGCTGATCGACGAGCGTCCGGAGGAGGTAACCGAAATGGCACGCAACGTAAAGGCCGAAGTCGTGGCTTCGACCTTCGACGAACAGGCTTCGCGTCACGTCAAGGTAGCCGAAATGGTGCTCGAAAAAGCCAAGCGCATGGTCGAATGCGGACACGACGTGGTGATATTCCTCGATTCGATCACTCGCCTGGCACGCGCCTACAACTCGGTGCAGCCCGCTTCGGGCAAGGTGCTCTCGGGCGGTGTGGATGCCAACGCGCTGCACAAACCGAAGCGTTTCTTCGGCGCGGCCCGCAACACGGAAGAGAAAGGCTCGCTGACAATCATCGCCACAGCCCTGATCGACACCGGTTCGAAGATGGACGAGGTGATCTTCGAAGAGTTCAAAGGCACGGGTAACATGGAGCTTCAGCTCGACCGCAAGCTGGCCAACAAGCGCATATATCCGGCCGTCGATGTAATCGCGTCGGGTACCCGCCGCGAAGACCTGCTGCTGTCGCGCGAAGTGATGAACCGCACGTGGATTCTGCGCAAGTATCTCTCGGACATGACCCCGGTGGAAGCGATGGAGTTCCTGCAAAAACAGATGAACCTCACGGACAACAACGAGGAGTTTCTCGCCACGATGAACCATTAAATCCTATAAAACTATGCTTCGGACGCTATTCATCTCGCTCTTATGCCTGCTGGGAACGACCAGGGCACAGGCTTGGGGACCAAAAGGGCACGACGTGGTCGCCTACATCGCCGAATGCAACCTCACGCCCGAGGCCGCAGAGAAAATCGACAAGATCCTCGGCGGAGCCTCGATGGTATATTGGGCCAACTGGCTCGACTCGGCAAGCCACACGCCGGAGTATGCCTACACCGCGACCTGGCATTATGCCAATGTCGATGAAGGTTTCACTTACGAGACCATGACGAAGAATCCGGACGGGGACATCGTCGAGGCCATCGACCGGATCGTGGCGGAACTCAAGGGCGGTCAGCTCGACCCGGCCCAGGAGCAACTCTACCTGAAAATGCTGGTACATCTGGTCGGCGACCTGCACCAGCCGATGCACACGGGACATTTGAGCGATCGGGGCGGCAACTCCGTTCCCGTACGGTTCTTCGGCCGGGAGAGCAATCTCCATGCAGTTTGGGACAGCTCCCTGCCCGAAGCGGCCCACAAGTGGAGCTATACGGAGTGGCAGAACCAACTCGACCGCCTGACAGAAGAAGAGGTTGCCCGGATTCAATCCGGCACACCGCTCGACTGGTTCGAGGAGAGCAATGCGATCTGTCGGGAGATATACGTTGCAACACCCGAAGGCAGCGATCTTTCCTACGACTACATCGCTAAGTATGCCCCGGTAATCGAGCGGCAGTTGCTGCGTGGAGGACACCGCCTGGCAGGTCTGCTGAACGAGATATACGGATAGCGCTCTTTTCCGTAAAAGGAAATCGCAAAAAAGCCGTCGCTATTCGAGCGACGGCTTTTTGGTTGAGCGAAATTTACTCTTCATAAAAAATTTCCAATATACTTGTTAATTCATTTTCTTGAAATTTATCGATCCGGGAAATATACTCGCCATCCATTTCGTAACGGTAAGTCGTAACCCCGTCTTCTCCATAGTCTATCTTGACCGGCAGGGTTTTGAATCGGTTTCCACCTGCGCCGAACAGATAAATCCGATCGAGATCAGTCTCGTCTATGAAATCGCTCATACCGAACAGGTCTATATTCAGATTGTTGAGCTGTACCGGGTCATTTTCGTAGATGGCATTCCCACCATACCACTCTTGAGAGCTTTCTTTTTCTTGCACTCGAACAAGACTGCCGTCGATAACGGTATAGACCGACTCGGCACTATATTCGCCACCGGGATTTTCAACCCATGTACTTTCAGCGATATATCCATTTTCATCGTAAGAGAATGTGTAGTCGGAAAGATAGACGCCTCCGCCGGGTATGCTGGTAATGGCGGTAGTTCGCCCGTCTGCTAATGCATATATTGACTGCGCTCCTTCCGGTTCTGTTACGACGATCCGATCCGGCGCATATTCTATGGTCGTTACTTCATCCTCGAAAGATTCGTCAGGAGCTCCTTCGAAATTATATTGCTGGTCCGTTTCCGTAATGGTTACGATACGTCCTTCGGCATCGTAAGTATAGCGTAATACAAAGGTCATATCCTCCTCCCACGTAACGCGAACATGCGAAATTCGGGTCGGCAGAATCGCCGGTTCCTCTTCGTCCCCGCCGGGAGTATTCGGCACTTCGGGAAAGTGAAGAACACCCAGTATCCATTCGCCGCCGTCTTGCTTCAACAAGATGTTCTGCTCGCCCGACACATCAGGGGCCGTGAAGGTCACGGTCGTAGCCGTTACGTCGGTTACTTCCGCCTGTACATCGGCGGCACGGGTTATGGCCCGTAGCCAGATTTCACTGTTTGCGGTAAATCCCTGTCCCTGAATCGTTACAGACGAGCCGGGTGATACAGGATTTTCCTCGCTCGATGCGGGTACGCTCACTTCAGTTACGGGGCACGGGAGATTATCACCGCCCTCTTCCTTGTCACAACCGCAGAACAACACCGCAGCCATGACGAAAAACAAAAACTTTCTCATAATACAATATTGATTCTTCCCGATACCCCGAAGAAGACAAACACTAAAGAAGTGTGGGTATCGTGACTTTGTTTTTAGTTGATAGGTTCTGGTAAACCGTGAGCATAAAAACAAGCAACAATCCCACACTGTACACGAATGCACAGAGCAAGGGCTTCGGCTTGTTCTCTGCTCGAAAAATTTACCAGATTCATCAACGAGAACAAACTCAAACACTTCTCATGTTCAAGCAAATATATGTCTGTCCGCCGAAACGGACGGGACAAAGATACCGATTTTTCCTGAAAAAGAAGTGTTCACCGCCTGAATTTAGGGATTGTTGCCGCAGACAAATTTACAGATTATTTGTGTCTTAAAAATACAGACAACTACTTCGTCAGTTCCTCGGCAAATGAATGATACGAAAAAACCGTACCTGCGGCAACTCGGTACGCAAGATGTTTTTATCTTTTAATCGGTTCCGCAAAAACCGCACTTTCTGAAAAAAGGGAAACGCTCCCCGTCACGGCAGGTCACAGGTCGTACAGAAACTCCATCACATCGACCGCATCCGGATAGTCCGAAAGTGTAGGCTGCTGTGATCGGCCGAAAGGAACCCGACGGCTGTGGTCGATACAGTCGGAAACCACGCACTGCAACTCCGCATCGTGTTCCCGAAGCCAAGCTGCGACCTGGGAGAGATCGTCGTATTCGACCACGGACACCTCACTCAAAGCCTGCGGAAATTCCGACTGGCGGATCAACAGCGCGAATCCCAAATCAAAAAACGGATCGCCACACATTTCACGCAGGGCCTTGCGCTGACGATAATTATTCAAGTATTTGGGGTTCATTCGTCGAGAAGCAAAACGAAGAGAAATACCTCGAGGTACGAAAATCAGAGAAACGTTCCGACATCCCAGGCCCGAATAGGAGAAGATATCGTCGGACAAAGCCTCCAGTTGCCCGGACGTTTCCCGCCCGTTCAAGACCGCGACCGAATGGCGATTACCGCGCAAAAGAGTTTTGACCCCGGCATACAGGCTGCGAAAATACCGGTTGGCATTATCGCTGCCGGTGGCGATCACGGCATCGAAAGGTGTGGTCCCGTCATACACTGCCACCGGGATATCCGGCTCAATCTTTTTCAGTTGGTCGATGACGAAACTCATCAACACCGCATCTTTGCTCGACATTTTCACCAGGCAGCGATGTCCGGCCGTAACGACACACAACAAATCGAAAAAGCCGACCAGCGGAATATTGCCGGCCATGACGACCAGAACGGTGCGGGACGGCAGGGTAGCGGGGCGCTCGTAGCACGCCAGCCAATGCTCGATCTTATCGCGCGATAGGAACTCCTCGCGGATCGACCGCACGGCATCGACAATCTCTTCCGGCTCGAACCAATCGTTCTTCTGGCAGGCCCGGACGATCACCTCGCGGCTCGCAGCATCCTGTCCGAACGAAGAGAGGCGTGCATCCAATTCCACCCATATATCTACGGGAGTTTTCATCGATACAAAGATAGTATAAGTCGCGAGCAAAAACAAGTTTGCCTGAATCATACTGCAGCCTTGACAAAGAGAGGCAGAAATTTGGTTTATCGAATTTTTTCGTTACCTTTGCTCCCGCATTTGCGGAAATAGCTCAGTTGGTAGAGCACAACCTTGCCAAGGTTGGGGTCGCGAGTTCGAGTCTCGTTTTCCGCTCCGAAAACGGACGACTAAATCCTTACAGCAAGCTAATCAGCGAGTTGTAAGGATTTTTCGTTTGTAGCGGTTAACGAGTTGCTAACTGATCTTTTGCGCCGTATTGCACGGTATCTCACTTTGAAAAAGAACTTATGTCACAAATATAGTGATTTTTTCTGTAAATATTTCATCACGACACATTTTGTCGTGTAACTCATATATCTTTGCCAAAAAGACCAATACGTATGGCAAAGATCAATCAAATACGTCGTTTGGCAATCATCGTTTCAAAACTTAACAGCAAACATTACGTTCCGGCTGAAGAGTTAGTTGATTATGTCTCCTATACAATCAGGGCACGTTATTCGGATACGGCTGGCTGTACACTGCGGACCTTACAACGTGATTTCAGAACGATTGAAGAGTTATTCGGGGTTACTATCCGTCATGACAAGCTCTGTGGATACTATATTGACGAGAGGTATGGAAGCGCAGAAGATTACGAAGCATTGCTGCTGAATTTTGAACTGCTCAATGCAATCGATTCAGACAGCACTATTCAAAAATATCTACTCCCGGAACATCATCGGGCGATTATTCTGCCGAATATCGCTGAATTACTCGATGCCATCAGAAACCGGCATCCGGTAGAATTCGATTATATATTAGTCCGCCATGGCGGTAAGGTGGTTCGCAAATGTTTACATCCCTATTTTCTGAAAGAATCCCAACAACGCTGGTATCTGATCGGATATGATACCGATGATAAACTCAAAGCGTTCGGACTCGACCGGCTTTCCAGTTTGCGAATTTTGTCCCGGGAGCGATTTATGCGTAACGATACGATTGATATTCCGGCATTGTTCCGTGAGAGCTACGGCATTTGGAATAACCCAGAAGATCCTGTTGAAGAGATTGTACTTAAATATGATGTTTTGGACGGAGCTTTTGTTAAGACTATGCCAATACATCCGACGCAGGAGTTGCTCGACGATTCATCCGACGGGATTACCATACGTTTACAACTGCGTATTACCAACGATTTCGTCATGGCTTTGTTAGCTCGCAGCCGTTCTGTCGAAGTCATAAGACCGGTTTCACTTCGGCAGCGAATTTACGAAATTTATTGCCAGGCGCTTGAACGCAATAAACCTACATGCAATGAATGACAGGAACAGCTTTTGGAACGAATCGACAGGAGAACGGCTGATCGGATGCTTAGGGGGCTCAATAGGTATACTATCGCTGCTATGTGTAGTAAGTGTGATCGTGCATCATTGCAATCGTCCTGTCCCCACAACAACCGCCGCCCCCTGGCTCAACGACGATCTATCACGTCCTGTAACCGACATAAAGGAACTCGACTATAACCGTCGCCTGATTATTTATCGAGATGAGGAACCCCGACGGCAATTACAGAAATTCGAATACCCTAAGGACGAGCGAATATATGGTGAGTCTCAAAACCTATACGAAGACTACTACGAAGAGATATATGAATATTTTCACGATTAAAAACAGTTGATCTATGAAACCTTATGAATTTGAACAATTGGTCTGCGATCATTATAGGCAAAAAGGCTATCGCGTACAGACAACTTCTGCTTCGAATGATTATGGCATCGATGTATTTGCAGAGAAAAAAGGAGAGAAGATTGCCGTACAAGTCAAGATGTACGGCGGATCAACGCGCAAGGTCAACCGGCAAACAATGATGGAACTTTATGGTGCAGCGGCTTATTTCGATTGCACGAAAGCCGTACTGGCAACAGACGGAGAAGTGCTTACCGATGCTAAAGAAGTAGCGCATAAACTCGGAATCGATATTCTATTTATCCAGCCAGACCGGAAAATCTCCATGCCGAGCGCATCGTCGGCTGAGTGGAGTTTAGCCGACATCATATGGGAGAAATACATCATGCCTCTTGCCGGAAAAACATTGACGCGCGATAACGGTAAAACAAATCGCATTGTAAATGTAGATTGGAGCGGTATAGAACGTATCACATCCAACGGAAAGCACCAAAAGATCGGAATTGAGATTTTTCGTTTCACAATGGACAGGCTCTTTACGACAGGACGGATTACGCGCGATGAGATTAATCAGAATTATGCAAAACGCGCGTCATCGGGTATTGTATTGATTCTTTCACAGGCCCCTTGTTTCCGGCTCGTAAAACAGCCTGCGGCATTGGAATTAGCAGAAGAATATCCGCTTTACAGCATGGTGTTGAACCACCTGTCGCAAGTTAAGTAAATATAACCGTTCAATTCAGCACGAATCATTGATATACAATACCCCTTTGTGAGTTTTGCTATTGTCGAAAACATTTTCTAATTTTGTGGAACTGTCCCGAATGGGTGGCAATATATTAGTTTAGTGAAAGTGTTTCGCTGAATCCTCGATAGGAAATCTGGTAAATGTTATTCTACAAATGATTAATCGTTTGTATATCATCATAATAGCATTTTGTTCAACTTGTAAGGGAAACAAAACAGGAACAAAATCAAGGATTTAAGCGATTCTCCGTTTTTCGCATTTCACTTAGTTTCATCCTTTACACTTGGTCGTACTAAAAGTGTTTTTCAAGCCATTTTTTCCTGACAACTAATCGCTCTTCTGAGAATATATTGTTGAAGCGCATTGATGAATTGTTGCAGCCAAAAGAGAAAATGACAAACGTCAGTCTTATGGGTATATCCTTATTAGATTTTGTTCTTCGCAAAGGTAACTATTTCTATCAAGTCATAGGCATATGGAAAGGCAAATATGCCTACCTAAATTTAGTTTACTTTGATTTAGCATATATATAGGCTAATAGACTAAACTAAACTGGTTTTTCAATGGATTTCCACATTCAACCCTGCATAAATGCACAGCCAAAAGAGAAGATAACTTTACTACATATTTCTCTTTTCGCTGCAAATTTATAGGACGAATAAAGAAGTTTAAACACCCAACAATTTTAGAGGGTTAACTAAGTCTATCACTCTGAAAGTAGATAATCAGCTTATATATATAACTTGCAGAATAAAGTGTTATTTGCGATTTTGAGTAATTTTATTGTGACTCTGACGTTTATATTATTTATCCTTATAGTTCATTTACTTTAATCTAGCCAATTGTCCTTAATAAATGCAACAATTCTATCTCGGCGTTCTGATATTTGTATTTCATTCCATTTCTTTTCGCTCTTTAATGTCTCATATATCTCTTTGTGAGAATAAAAAATACTATTATACATCTCCACTACACCATCATTTGCCGGATTGTGATTTTTCTTGGCAGAGTTATTCCCCCATGTAAGAAGCGATAGATTACCTATATTATTGAGATATTCATTACAAAATTCTTCGGAATATTCTACAAAATCAGGTGTTTGAGGGGTAATATGGTCTAATGTATTCGATACAGACACATCACGGAATACATTAGTACATTCATCTGGAGACAGTAAAGGCTGGCGTGCCTTAGCACGTAAGTAGTTTTCATATTTATAGAGTACATATCTCAGTTCTCTACGATAATGATACTTATTTGCAGTGAAGTAGCGCAGACAATCTCCATTAAAATTCCAATACTCCTTAAACCCATGGCAGCACTTGTATGTAAGGTCTGCTATAAGATTGTCATATTCATCAGGTTTATATTTTTTCGCTATGGATATTAAATTGTTGGTACGATAGCCACCTAGTGTATAAGTCATTTTGAATAATATTTTCTCCACTAATTTCAGTGCGTTATCAATAGCTGGAATATTTCTTACATCTATTCCGTTGCTATTATAATGGCAAAGTTTGAGTACCAATGGCATTGAATTAGCCTTATCAAGAATACATACATCAGCTATGGGGCTATTGAATAGATGCCAAGTATTCTCTATTTCACACATTAAAGAATAAGAACAGCATAGTTCACTTACAAAAGAATTAATCCACTGCGTTTTATCATCAGCACGAAGCAAACTTTCTTTTATGCATCTAATGGAGAATCATAACTTGAAAGAAATGCCGAACAATGGTATCCTAAGACTGAATCTTCTTTGGTTTCAAGTCTTTCAATATAGTTGTAAATTGAAGCAAACTTAGCTTCTACAGAGTGGATGTTACTAATTGCATTAGTGGTATTATTCCTGTATATTTGATGCATTAGAAAAGCTTTCAACTTCTCTAATGTAGTCAATCCCAAGCCTCGGTCATTTTGGAAGGCAAAGATTTGAGTTGCCGTAAGTTTTGCAGACTCACCACTCAATAAAAATGTTGTTATGATGGCATTGTCGATTACATGAAACCACTTAAAAAGAGTTCCCTCCTCAGTTTGTGTAGCCATTTTTTCTTCAAAGAAACTTGAGGCTTCACGAATACGTCGTTCTGATCTTCTTCCAGTTTCTATCCTATAATCGCTATCACATTCAATAATTAATCGGTTAAAAAAAGAGGAATCTTCAGGGACAGTCTCAAACTTTTGGCTTCCATAACGCGGTTGAAGGTATCGCTCGTATATTTGTTCAGTAGCATATTGCATATTATTATAATCGAATCTTACAATCTTACGTTTACGCAATTCTTTCACTAAACAACTCATAAAGATGACCGTTGTAGTCAACCTTTGCTGTCCATCAATTAGCTCATATCTATTTCCTTGAGTTTTTTCAAAAAGATAATGACCAAGAAAATAGCTCGAATTATCAGGTTGGTCGATAATATCATTCAGAAACATATCAACCTGACCAACACGTCCATCTTTGCCCACTCTCCAAGAATAAGCTCTTTGATAACTTGGTATAACGAAAGTTATCATATCTTCTCCAAACAAGCGTCCGATAGTTGTTTGATTGTCCATTTTGTATTTAAAATTCCAATAACAATTTTATAAGTGTATGTGAATAGGGTGTACATGTTTGGTACACCCTATTTTACATTTAATATGCAGAGCGGGTATTTATCTTTTTACCAGTTCTATCATAGGTGTCCAGCCAAGCACTTCTTCTCACAATGAAAGTGTCACCTGAAATACTCACAAATGAACCGATGGATTCACTAAGCGTTTTGTACTTTTTTTACCTGATTCATCATATAAATCGTACCATGCGCTTCGCCTTACAACGAAAAAATTAGCAGCCCAACCAAGTACCTCACCGATACTTTCGCTGAGTGTCTTTTGTTTTTTTCCACGTTCGTCATAGATGTCATACCATGCACTACGACGTTCAATCATTGAAATAGCCATAATTAAATTAAGTGGTCTTACAGCTCCTTTGGGACCTTTTAAAGTTAAAAATGGGAAGCGTGGAACTGTATGCCACACTCTTACTTGAAGGTCGTAGGAAACCTTGGATACAGATGTAACAATAGCAGCCCACGCTATAGCGTGAGAACCACTATGCTATCTTTGTATCCAATTTGAAAATTTCCTACGTTTTCAAGTACAGGATAAGCATAACGCTTCTTTCTTTTCTAATATGTCTTGGAAAGGAGTTACCTCAAATCCAACGCAAAAATAATCAAAAGTTTCGGCAATACCTTGCTACCGAGTGATTTTTTATGCGTGAGAGTGCCAACTGCGCAAGATTTATAATTTCTTGTCCTTATCTGTCGCTTTTGTCGGCATAACCATAGTTTTGGGACCGCCCGATGTGGTCGGTTTCTTCTAAAATATTATTTCTTTTTTTGCTTGGGCATATTGTGGAGCAACAGTTTTCAACGAGAAAAAAAGAATCCCGTTCTATTTAACTGATACCTTCATAAAAATATTGAATAATAAATTTGTCAAAAGGCATTATATCTTTAAGATTTGAAATGAGGTTCTTTGGACTTATTGTTTTAAATTGTATGATAATTTCAGAAATTTCCTTAGTATCATCCTCCAAATTAATTAAACCAGAATCTTGAATCTTGCGACTGATCATTCTTGGCAACCCATACTCTTCTAGTTGATATACGAGTTTTGGAAGGAATGCGTTAGATGCCCGTCCTATAAAGAGAGATATGTCGGGGGAGCTGCCGGATCGAAAGATTTTTTCAAAATATTAATGACAGATAAAGTTGTGCATAAGTTGTATGAAAGGTAACGTTCAGCTGCGAATAAGTCTTCGTAACTAATTTTATATCCGTCCTTTTCTAATTCATCATAGATGAATGCCACAGAATGAGACCAATTCTTTGGCATTTTCCATATAGCAAGTTTTATCAATCCTCCCATTTTATCACCAAGGAGATTAATGACATCTTTAATAGGTTCACGCCAATTATATGTATTAGTTGCTGCAAGGGCAGCATAATTTTGGGGCCAGGCAGGGTCTGCCTTTAACTTTCTTACCAAAGTTTTTATGAGTTTGGAATCACAAGATTTGAAAGCAGGGAGCCTACGGATGTTGTTGAAGTTTTCTCGTCCTAAAGCTTTTATCATAAAAGACTCATACTCTTTAATACGGTCATTCTGCTCTTCGTTGATTTCTACGCCCGGATTTGCTGAATCCAGAGATTCAACAACCTCTTCCGGAAAATCGATCTCGAGGGTTGTATTTTCTTGTACAGGAGGTTCTTCCAACAAATACACCTTTCCCACAAAATACTTGAACATACGACCTGCACGGCCAATGATGTTCCTATAAGTAAAATAGTCAAACTTGCACGAGCCATTCTTGTTAGACCAAACAACTACTTGTTCGGCTTGAGTATTTACACCTTCAATAATCGAAGATGTGGAAACCATTGTGTCAATACCTTCTTCTTGCTCAAAAAGTTTGACCCTGTATTTGACTCAATGATCTGTGCATCTTGCCATTATGTACCCCAATTCCTCTTTCACTTAACTTGCATAGCGAAAATTTACGTCCATAATTAACTCTAAGCCAATCGTTGAAATCCTGAAGAAGTGAGGTCTTTTTTACCGCTAAATCATTGGCAAGGATATTCGAGATTGTATCGATATTCTTATAACTGCCGGCATAGATCAGCGTTTTTGCTCTCTTTTTTTGTAAAATTTTCAGAAGATGTCCTTTTTTAAATTGCTCCTTGTCTGCGCTTTTGGGCAAATTCTTATAAAGATGGGCCGCCTTTGTAATGACTGTTTTAAAGTCCGTTAAACGCATAAACTGCATTCCTTCGGTAAAGACGTTGTCAGAAATTTTATGAATGTTGGGAGCAAGGTAATACCGTTGTCGAGAAATTTTCCCCAATTCTATCATCGCACTTAGCAGAGAGGAACTTCTGGAGTCATCGAACATGGAACTTGCCTTGTAGAACTCATCCACGATGAGCATGTCAATCTTTTCAAGCTTATCGAAATAAGCAAAGCTGCGTTCTTGCGGAAAGATAAAAATGTTTCTTTCTGTAATGGTGGCATCCGTGGTAGTAATTATCTTATAGAAACGAGAAAACTTATGTTCAATCCTGCGGCGTGTTTCATCCGCTAAGGCTATCGTTGGAACGATTATAACCACATTGTCCGGTTTTCTGATTGAAATGAAAGCGTCGATGATAAAACTTTTGCCAAAACTCGTAGGGGCACTCACAGCGATATTCTCGCCAAGCAATAGGCGCTTCAAAACACGAGACTGGGCACTATGCAGTGTTACGGGTGTTTTATCGCCAACATCTGCTTTGAATGCCTCGACCACGACTTGATCGTCCCATGATGCTGTCTTTTTATCGATATATGGGAATAGACCGACAACCCGGATGAAATGATTAACCATAGGATTATACTGGTTCCCGTCTTGTTGCATTCTATCCAATAAATTGATCACTTTACAGCGAGCCGTCGCCAAGTCTCGCTTCTCAATCAAATCATTAATCTGATCGCACTCGGAGTATATCTCGTAATCAAGCATCTTCCTTAATTTGTTTAGCTCGTTCTACAAACCAATTGACAATCTCATTTTTATTAGGGACAGGGAAAAGAATCAAATGGAATTGAATATTATCGTAGCCATGGACATTCTGTTTCTTTTGCTTACCGTTCTGAATATTGAAATAGTTGACAGCTCGGTCCAAATGGTATCGCTTAATCTCTTCCAAATAAGTCTCTGACAACTCAGTTGCTTTCTGTGTCTTATCGCATTCATGAAGCAATAGTATGGGAACATGTAGTCTTTTCCTTATTTCGTCAACAGAAGTTTCACGTCTGAGAATAGTTTGAACAAACTTTCTCGTATCAGGATCGGGAATGACATATTGCAAATCCGAAATACTTGTAATAATGGAATTTTCTTTCTTTATCTTATCAGTACTGATAGTATCGAATACGGACTTGACAGGCTCGTACATTCGCTCATTGGCGATGTTACTATAAATCTCTGGAAAAGACGAATAAAAAGGGACAAATGTCTTCGTAATGCCTGTCAATAAGGCGTTTGCGAAGACAAATGAGGACAGGCGAAAAATCGAGGTAACGTAAAGGAAAGCGGATTTATGAAGAAGAACGGTCTCCAAATCATTACCCGCCGAATGGTGATTTTTAACACACCGTGTTGTATTTGGCAGCTTGTGGCACAGGTTGGCATATCAAGGTCTAACTCGTTGAGTAATAACTTTGCAAACAAAAAACGAGTATGGCAAGAAGCACATTCAAGGTTCTGTTCTACGTGAACGGCAGCAAGGAGAAAAACGGTATTGTCCCCATCATGGGACGAGTGACAATCAACGGGACTGTGGCGCAGTTCAGTTGTAAGCAGAACATCCCGAAAACGCTTTGGGACGTGAAAGGAAACAAGGCGAAAGGCAAGAGCCGCGAGGCACGAGACATCAACCTTGCCCTTGACAACATCAAGGCGCAAATCATCAAACATTACCAGCGCATTTCAGACCGCGAGGCATTTGTTACGGCTGAGATGGTGCGCAACGCCTATCAGGGAATCGGCAGCGAGTATGAGACGCTGCTAAAAGCATTCGACCGTGAGAACGAAGTGTTCAAGAAACGGGTAGGCAAAGACAGGGTAATGGCTACCTATCGGGCACGTGTACGGGCAAGAAACCATGTAGCCGCCTTTATCAAGTCGTTTTACAGACGCAGCGATATGTCCATGTTGGAACTTACTCCCGATTTCATCAAGGAGTTCGCCGCATACCTCTCGACTGAAGCCGGATTGCGGAACGGTTCGATATGGGCAAACTGTATGTGGCTGAAAGGCGTGGTCATGAAAGCGCATTATAACGGGTTGATACCGCGCAATCCTTTCATCCAGTTTCATATCAGCCCCAATGTGAAAGAACGGGAATATCTGACGGAGGATGAAACTGAAAGCGGTCATGACACATGAGTTTGCAGACAGCAAGCTCGCATACATCCGTGACATTTTCATCTTTGCCAGTTTCACCGCCTTGTCATTCGTGGACATTCAGGAACTGACGAATGACAACATCGTGGAGGTGAACGGCGAGAAGTGGATATTGTCCAAACGCCACAAGACAAAAGTCGCCTTCCAAGTGAAGCTGCTGGATATACCCTTGCAGATAGTCGAACGCTACCGACCGATGCAGCAAGACAATCGTATATTCCCCGGCTTGAACTATTGGTCTATCTGCAAACCGTTGAAACGGATGATAAGGGAATGTGGCATAACCAAGTCAATATCATTTCATTGCAGTCGTCATGGCTTCGCAACATTAGCTTTGAGCAAGGGGATGCCCATTGAAAGCGTAAGCCGTGTGTTGGGACATACGAATATAGTCACGACCCAACTCTACGCAAAGATAACCACGCAGAAGCTCGACAACGACCTGACCATGTTCGGCGACAAACTGAGTAAGACGTTTAACGGAATAACGATGTCATGAGTATGAGAAGAAACAGCATAACAGTGAATGAATCCGGCAATATCATCATGCCGGAGAATGTCTCAAACATTTGGATGAGCGAGCCGGAATTGGTGGAACTGTTCGGAGTAATTGCTCCGACACTTCGTTCTGCCATCAGAAACATCTATAACAGTGGAGCATTAAAAGAATACGAGGTACAGAAGTATGTTCGGCAGGAGAACGGGTATCATGCCGATGTGTTCAGCTTTCCGATGATAGTCGCACTTGCTTTCCGCATTGACAGCTTCGGTGCGGAACAGGTGCGCAATGCCATATTTAAAAAGGCTGTACTTGCGAAAAGAGAAAACAAATATCTTCTTTTCGCTGGGTATAAATGGTTGGGATATGTCTAATTATCAGGCATAAGTTCTAATGATATGACGACATGAAGTAGTGAGACCTATGCGTATTCCCATTGCCAACAATGTATTTATACGAGTATGTGAATAGGTGTATTGCCATTCATACGTACGATTACGACAAACCCGAAGAAAAATCCATTAGAATGGCATTTCTTCGGGCTTTTGTTGTATGTCATAAAGCCAAATCCAAGAAAATCTTACGTGAGGTATGCGTGAGTTGTTAATCCGTTCTGCGCTAATTGCCGAGTTTTGCACTGATTAAACAAAAAAATGAAGTGCTAATGAAACAAGGCAACTTTGAAAATGAGGAGTTTATCCGTGTGGGTACTACCCTCTACAAGTTAGTGAACCAGCCCCGTCTGAACGGAGGCTATGTGAAGAAGCGCATCGTGTGGAACAACGAAACACTGCGGCAGGACTACGGCAAGGACTATCTCGCCACCGTGCCGAAGTACGACGGCTTCTGCACCGTCCCCGACCATGTGGACTACCGTCCCGTGGTGGACAAGTTCCTGAACCTCTACGAGCCGATAGGACACCGTCCGCAACAAGGCGAGTTTCCCTGTATCCGGTCATTGGTGCGCCATATCTTCGGTGAACAGTATGAATTGGGCATGGACTATCTTCAATTGCTCTACCTGCAACCCGTGCAGAAACTGCCTATCCTGCTGTTGGTATCAGAAGAACGCAACACGGGCAAGAGTACATTCCTGAACTTCCTGAAAGCTGTGTTTCAAAACAATGTCACTTTCAATACCAACGAGGACTTCCGCAGCCAGTTCAATTCCGACTGGGCAGGAAAACTGCTCATCGTGGTGGACGAGGTATTGCTCAACCGCAGGGAGGATAGCGAGCGGTTGAAGAACCTCAGCACCACACTTTCCTACAAGGTGGAAGCCAAAGGCAAAGACCGTGACGAGATAGCGTTCTTTGCCAAGTTCGTGCTATGCTCCAACAACGAGTATCTGCCTGTTATCATTGATGCAGGTGAAACACGCTATTGGGTGCGCAAGATAGACCGTCTGCAATCCGATGACACAGACTTCCTGCAAAAGCTGAAAGCTGAGATACCTGCCTTTCTGTATTACCTGCAATACAGACAACTTTCCACCGAAAAGGAAAGCCGTATGTGGTTTGCGCCCTCTTTGCTGCATACCGAAGCCTTGCAGAAGATTATCCGCAGCAACCGCAACCGATTGGAGATAGAGATGTGCGAACTTATCCTTGACATTATGGAAAGTGTCGGCACGGACACATTCTCGTTCTGCCACAACGACATTCTTCTTTTGCTGGTACATTCGCAGGTAAAGGTGGAGAAGCACCAAGTCAGAAAGGTATTGCAGGAATGTTGGAAACTTACTCCTGCCTCTAACGGGCTTACATATACCACTTACCAATTCAATTACAATCGGGAGTGCCGATATGAGCCGATAAAAAGAGTCGGTCGTTTCTACACCGTCACAAGGGAACAACTTGAATCCCTGTAATACTATTCTTTTTTTGTTGAATTGATGAATAATGATATAACCATACTGATAATAAACAGCATACACTCTCAACAAATTTCTCAACAATCGAAAAGAAAAGTTGAGAGGGAAACAGCATCAGTTTGTTGGATTCTCTATTTGTGAGTGGTTTGTTGAGAAGATGTTGAGAATATAAAGCATTAACGTATAGGACAATACATATCTCATTCATCAAATCAACGTTTTTACAGTCATCATCAAATCCATAGAAATTATATCATGAACATCCAAGAAGCAAAACAAATCAAAATTGCGGACTATCTGCAAAGTTTGGGTTATTCGCCCGTAAAGCAACAGGGAAACTGCCTGTGGTATAAATCCCCGTTCCGTCAGGAAACGGAAGCCTCGTTCAAGGTGAACACCGACCGCAACCTGTGGTTCGATTATGATGCGCCCATATAGGCTACACAATAAATATCTCTATGGCAAGAGATTAGGTTAGAGTTCAACAGACCTATCCTCAACGACTTAGCTGGAGGAGAAATCCAAAGGTGACAAAAAGCATGTCGGTAAAGTCATTAGTCAGCTAAATACCAAGCTGCGACTGCATGGCGAGAGGAAAAAGACAAACATAAGGATGAAGCCTGATTGGTTGAACGATAGTTCTGATGCACACGTACCAGCCCCGACGAAAGGTATTTGATTCACGTCGGGCTGAAGCACCCCATGTAAACCGAAATTACAATGGAGCAGGAGCTGGCTTCAGAGCAACCACAATAAGTGGAATAGGAACGTAAGTCGCATCCGACAGTCTGCCGAGCCAAACAGTTATTGTGAAAGCAAATGGGGATTCCCTAAATCAGAATGCCGTAAGGCTATGGGCATAGGACCCTGAATATCTGACATGGGAACGGAGCTTCCGTAGTAGTCCGAGCAAGGGAAAGCCTTGTACATGGCGAAGGGAAGCAGTTAGATAACTTAATACAAATAATGAAAAATGTGTGAGACATTATGAGAAGTCCTGAGCAAGTATTAAAAGCTTTAAACAAGCATGGTAAAGTTTCGGATTACAAGTTCGAAAGGCTGTACCGTATCTTATTCAATGAGGAGATGTTTCATGTTGCTTACCAGCGTATTTACGCCAAACCAGGCAATATGACACCCGGTACGGATGGGAAAACCATCAATCGGATGAGTCTTCAAAGAATAAACAAAGTCATTGCATCTTTGAGAGATGAGTCTTACAAGCCTAATCCGGCAAAAAAGGATATACATACCCAAGAAAAACGGTAAGAAAAAGACCGCTTGGAATTCCTTCCTTTGAGGACAAACTTGTACAGGAGGTGGTGCGCATGATTCTTGAAGCCGTCTATGAAGAGGTGTTTGCAAACACCTCACATGGATTCAGACCAAACAGAAGCTGCCATACCGCATTGACCCATATCCAAAAGACATTTACAGGTACAAAATGGTTTGTGGAAGGAGACATTAAAGGATTCTTCGACAACATAGACCACAATGTATTGATTGCAACTTTGCGGAAACGGATTGCCGATGATAGATTTCTAAGGCTTATCCGCAAGTTGTTGAATGCGGGATATATTGAAGACTGGAAGTTTCATAATACAAACAAGGGAACTCCACAAGGCGGTAATATCAGTCCTATACTGGCAAACATTTATCTTGATAATTTTGACAAGTATATGGAAGAATACGCCCTACGCTTCAATAAGGGAAAAGAAAGACACATCACCAAAGAATACAAGCAACTTAGCGATAAGATGCAACGCATCCTTAAAAGCATCAAGAACATACAGGATGCAGATGTCAGATTACAGCTTAGGGATGAGTATGAGAAACTGAGACGTGAAAGGCAAAAGATTGAGAGCAGAGACAGTATGGATGAAACATACAGAAGGCTTCGATACGTAAGATACGCAGATGATTTCCTCATTGGTGTTATCGGAAGCAAGGCAGAGTGCGTTAAAATCAAGTCGGACATTACCAAGTATATGGAAGAAAACCTCAAGCTGGGACTGTCACAGGAAAAGACATTGATAACAAACGCACAAAAGCCCGCGAAATTTCTTGGCTTCGATGTTTCAGTCCGTAAGTCTGATGCTATCAAGCGGGACAAGAACAATGTGCCAGCCCGTTATTACAACGGTAAGATAGTCCTAAAGGTCGCCATAGAAACGGTGCGGAACAAACTGGAAGAATACAGCGCCATCAGATACAAGGTAGAAAATGGCCGACAAGTTTGGTTTGGAAAGTTCAGAGGCAATCTTATGAAGAAGAAAATCAAGGACATAGTGGCGGCATATAACTCTGAAATCAGAGGGTTCTACAACTACTACTGCATTGCCAACAACGTGGCATACGCGCTCTCAAAGTTTGGATACATCATGGAGTACAGTATGTACCATACCATTGCAGGAAAAACCAATAGCACTGTAAGCAAAGTCATTGACAAATATAAGGTTGGGAATGACATTATAGTGCCATATCAGGATGCAAAAGGTAAATTACGGTACAGGAAATTCTATAATGAGGGATTCAAACGTAAACCACCAATGTACTATACGGAGGTAAACGACTTTATCCTACACAATCGCAATTCCACAGCCGACACTTACTGAGCGATTGGATGCGAGAACATGTGAATTATGTGGAAAAGTCGGACCTGTAGTCATGCGTCATGTCAGAAAGCTAAATCAGCTTAAAGGAAAAACTGAATGCGACAGGCTGATGCTTGAAAAGCATAGGAAGACATTGGTTGTCTGTGAAAAGTGTTATGCCAAAATACACAGCCATGCTAAATAAAGTCATGTTATCAACGGAGAGCCGTATGCGTGGAGACATGCAAGTACGGTTTGGGGGCAGGTACGGGAAAACCTACTGCCGAAAGGCAGTAAGGCGTTCTGTACCGAGCCTACGATTAGGCAAAGGTGGCAACATCATTGCATTGGCGCAAGAACTCTACGCATCCGACAGTGTGCCGTACCTTTTAGATAAGATTGCGCAGCAGGCATTACACGTCCGTCCTGTTTCTTTCTCTTTTCGGCAGCAATCTTCTACACAGCCGAGTTTTCAGCAGTTTGGAAGTTGTGCCGCTTTCTTCTCCTGCCTTGTATTCTTACTTGCAGGAGAGGGGGATAAATACGGAACTGGCAAAAAGAGAATGTAAGGAAGTCCGTTTTGTGAATAATGGCAAACAGTTCTTTGCTGTTGGTTTTCCGAATGCTTCGGGTGGGTACGAGGTACGCAACAAGTATTTTAAAGGTTGTATCGCACCCAAAGACATCACTTATATACGACAGAAGGGAGAGCCGAGAGAAACCTGCTACATGTTCGAGGGATTTATGGATTATCTTTCTTTTCTGACCCTACGGCAGAAATCCTGTCTTACCTATCCCGACCTTGACAAGCAAGACTACATCATTTTGAACTCCGTTTCCAATCTCTAAAGCGTTGTACCCGTTAGGGAATTATGAACATATACATTGCTTTTTCGATAACGATGCGGCAGGAATGAAAGCCGTGCAGGAATTGCATCGGGAATACGGCTGGCGTGTCCGAGATTCTTCCCTCGTATCTACAGTAACTATAAAGATTTGAACGACTATCTTACGGGTAAGAAATTGTCGCAGTCGTTAGAGTTCCCACAACCGACAAAACAGACCGAAAGGCAGGTGCAGCAACCAACCAAGAAGAAAGGCAAAGGTTTTAGGATGTAACCGCCGCACGCACCCACAGGCTTTTAAGTAAAGAAAAAGCCATAGCTCAATAGGGCGTTTTCTTAACGCAGTGCAAGCACCGCTAAAAACACCCTATCGAGCAAAGGGGCGATGCCCCTTTTGAAACCCCCGTGAGCCATGCGGCACGTATGCAAGGCAAGCGGAATTGTCTAACGAAAAAATGTAATTCAATATGGGATATTTTACCCTTGATTTCAAGAAAGCAAAAGGCGCATCCGATGCCCGGATGTCCGACCACATTGAACGCCGGGTGATAGCGTCTAACGTTGACCCCACACGAACGCATCTCAATCGGGAACTTGTACAACTTCCCAAAGGAGTAACGGAACGTGACGAAGCGATAGCCCACCGCATCAAGTCGGCAGGCATCAAGCGCAAAATTACGCCTGACCAAGTAAGGGCTATTCGTGTTATGCTGTCGGGAACGCACGAGGACATGATGAAGATACAACAGGACGGACGTATAGATGAATGGTGTGACGATAGTATGCAATGGTTGCACAAGACTTTCGGAAAGGAGAACACCGTTTCCGCAGTTCTTCACATGGACGAAACCACACCGCACATACATGCTACCATTGTGCCGATAGTAATGGGTGAGCGCAGAAAGGCGAAGCAGAAAAAGCAAACGGAGGGAAAACGTACCTATCGCAAGAAAACCGATGCAGCCCGATTGTGTGCAGATGATGTGTTGAACCGTGATAGGTTGGTAGCCTATCATGATGATTACGCTAAAGTTATGGAGAGATACGGTTTGCAGCGTGGTGTACGTGGATCGGAAGCCAGACATACCACTACAGCCCAATATTACCGCGATTTGAAACGACAGACGGGTGAACTCGAAACAGACGTGCAGCAACTCCAATCCGAAAAGAAAGCAGCGGAGAAACGACTACTACAAATCAAAAGAGAAATCGGCACAGAACGGCTGGAAGTGGTTAAGACAGAAGCTAAAACCGCCATTATCGCAAAGGTAGGTTCTCTTTTGGGCAGTGGAGAAATCAAAGAACTGAAACAGGAGAACCAGCAGCCTTTCGTGATGAAGTTGTTGCTCGTGACGAGAGCATCGAAAGACTGCAAATTATGATGCAGAAGCAACGGGAACAGTACAGCAGGGAATTGGTAAAAGTGCAGGGTAAGCACATCAAGGAACTGGATGAAACCCGAAAGGAGATATCACGGCTGTCACAGATGATTAAAAAGGCTTGTGCATGGCTACCACTACTAAAAAGAACTTTTCCGAATGGAAAGGCTATGTCGTGTTGTCGGTTTCTCAACTGAACAAACAGCAAAACTGATGTTAGGGGGAAAAAGATAGAACATAATGGCACACTCTATTCCGAAGAGTATAAACGGAATTTCGTAACGGATAAGGTGACTGCACAAATAGTAACAGACTTCAACTGTTGGAAAGAACAAATTGGTGCTAATCATCAATCGAAAAAATGTTTCCGATTGGTTCAGGGAGCAGTTTAGCAAACTCTATCAAAGGATACAACCGAAAGAGGAGCAGAAAAGGAGCAAAGGTTTTAGCCTGTAAAGAGAGGTATTTGGCTGAAATACAGTAAAAAGTACAATTCACAATGAATGATACTGTACCTTTTGCTATATTTGCATATAATCAATTTAATATTAAAAGAATGAATGAAGATTTTGATTATTTAGAAATAAACCGGAAGTCTTGGAACAACAGGGTAGATGTGCATTTGAAATCTGACTTTTACGATGTCGAAGGCTTTTTTGAAAGGTGAGTCGTCTCTCAATGATATAGAACTTGGTTTACTTGGAGATATAAAAAGGGAAATCTATTCTGCATTTACAATGCCATTTCGGACAAGATACTATTTCGTTGGGTAGACTTGGCGCAAATGTTACAGGTGTTGATTTATCCGATAAAGCGATTGACCATGCAAAGATATTAGCCGGGAAAGCAAATGTTAATGCAACTTTTATCTGCTGTGATATTTATGATTTGCCTGCTCATTTGAATGAACAATTCGACATCATATTTACAAGCTATGGAGTGATTGGCTGGTTGCCGGATATGAATAAGTGGGCTCAGATTATTTCAAATTATCTAAAACCAAATGGGAAGTTTGTATTTGTGGAGTTTCATCCGATTGTGTGGATGTTTGATGATGACTTTAAAAGGATTGAATATAACTACTTCAATTCCGGTGCAATCAGAGAAACACAAGAGGGAACCTATACGGACGGGGAAAATGATTTGTTGCAAGAATGTGTAACGTGGAATCATAGTTTGAGGGAGGTTATAAATAGCCTTATACAAAGTGGGCTTACCATATCTTCTTTTGATGAATTTGATTATTCACCCTATAATTGTTTTTCCCAAACAGTTGAATGTGAACCTAACAAATATAGGATAAAACATTTGAGTAATCATATTCCGATGGTCTATTCTATAATAGCTACAAAATAAGAAAGGCTGGAAAGAATTTAATATAATAGATATGAAAACGGATTTTACAATCAGGCAAAGCTCAACAGTCGGATGCGGTTGAACTAAAAGAGTTATTTCAAAAAATACAGTTATCGTGATAAATAGACGCGATTACTCGCAGGTAGAAGTTGAGGATTGGGCATCCTGCGGAGATGACCTTTCTAACATTGAAGAGATGATAAAGACCCACTATTTTATTGTAGCTGTTAATCAACAGTCACAAATCGTTGGTTTTTTCATCTATTACGCCTCATGGCTATTTACATTCTATGTTTGTTCACAAGGACTTTCAAGGTAAAGGTATTGCTACGATGCTTTTTGGAAGAAATAGAACGGTATGCAATTACAGCCGGGATTATGCGGATTACATCCGAAAGTGAGTTTGACTGCTCGCCCTTTCTTTGAAAAAAAAAAAAAGGTTATGTAGTAGAGGAAGAGCAAAAAAAAGCGCAAGGCGAATCAGACTTTCTCTTACTAATTTTTGGATGGCAAGGGAAGTAACTAAAATCCAACGTTATGAGGGACGTATTCCTGCCTGCGGTGTGTTCTGCGGGGGATGTCCTACGTATACAAGAGAGAAAAATCCCTGCAAAGGAGCAGACTTGAGTCACTCTCGTTGCGAAAAATGTAAAACATTTCATTTGTGCTGCTTGGAGAAAGGAAATAACACATTGTTTTCAATGCAGCAGCTTCCCCATGTTCCAGATTTAAAGGCTTTACTAAGCGTTGGTTGAAGTATGGACAGAATTTTATTGAAAATCAGAAACTGTTAAGTGAGATAGGCGAAGTAGCGTTTTTTGGAGTATTATACCTTAATTCCGCAACACTTTGATTTAACTTTATTTATAAGTTCCTGAGCAACAAAAAGTTGCTCAGGATTTTTTTGCCATGTCAGATTTTTTCACTTATCTTAGTGTTGCAAATCAAAACAAGCGTAAATCGTAACAAGACATGGCAAAGGTACTAATAAAATCCGAAAAACTCACACCTTTTTGAGGAATTTTTTCAATCATGGAGCGATTTGACTCCATGCTTTCACCTATTATCGACCAGACTCTTGGTCAGAGATGCCGCAGTATCATCGGATACCAGTACAGCGAAATTATTCGTTCTCTGATGAGCGTATACTTCTGTGGCGGTTCATGCGTGGAGGATGTAACATCGCATCTGATGCGTCATCTCTCGTATCATCCGACCTTGCGCACATGCAGGCTCTGATACCATCCTCAGAGCCATCAAGGAACTGACACAGGAAAACATCTCATATACTTCCGATAAGGGCAAGACCTATGATTTCAATACGGCAGACAAGCTCAACACCTTACTTTGTAAACGCCTTGGTTTCCACCGGTGAGCCTGAAGGAGGTGGAAACCTACGATGTCGATTTCGACCATCAGTTCCTTGAAACAGAGAAATATGATGCCAAACCGACATACAAGAAGTTCCTCGGCTACAGACCTGGCGTATATGTCATCGGTGACAAGATTGTCTATATTGAGAACAGCGATGGCAACACAAATGTGTGCGCTTTTATCAGGCTGAGACCCACAAGAGATTCTTTTGCCCTACTGGAAGCCAACTGCATCCGTGTGAATCGCTTCAGAGCCGACTGTGGTGCGTGCTCGAAGGAAATTGTCAGTGAGATAGAGAAGCATTGCACGCACTTCTACATCCGCGCCAACAGATGCAGTTCGCTCTACGATGACTTGTTTTCACTGAGGGGATGGAAGACGGAGGAAATCAACGGCATCCAGTTTGAACTCAATTCCATTCTCGTTGAGAAATGGGAAGGCAAGTGCTATCGTCTTGTCATTCAGAGACAAAAGCGCATGGATGGAGAGCTTGACTTGTGGGAAGGTGAATACACCTACAGATGCATTCTTACCAACGATTACGACTCATCAACAAGAGACATCATCGAATTTTACAACAAGCGTGGGGGCAAAGAGCGTATATTCGATGATATGAACAACGGATTCGGCTGGAACAGGCTCCCCAAGTCGTTCATGGCAGAGAACACCGTATTCCTTCTGCTTACGGCATTGATACACAATTTCTATAAGACCATCATTAGCAAGCTTGACACCAAGGCTTTCGGGCTCAAGGAAACGAGTCGCATAAAGGCTTTTGTCTTCAGATTCATCTCCGTACCTGCCAAGTGGATCATGACAGCAAGGAAATACGTGCTGAATATCTATACTGAAAACCGGGCTTATGCAAGACCTTTCAAAACTGGATTCGGATAAAGTCCGTTCCTTATGGTTTTAATCTGCGTATTACCTCAAGTCGCATTGTGGGGGAAGGGGAAGGTGTGCACAAATCGGACAAAATTCACGCTCATACTATCATGATGCATAGTGTTCAAAGCTCTTTTTACTGCCAATTGAGATTGCCATTGAGATTGCTTGCGGATTTTAGGGTAAAGAAATTGTTTATAAGGGCGAGTCTACTTTAAAAGTTGAATTATCTGAAGATGTTTTTGCAGTTGCAGGAAGTACAAGTTGTAGCGTATGGCGTAACGAAGAAAGTGACAGTGACGGGTGCTATTTCATCTGTGGGTACAGAAGAAATTCTTAAATCACCAGTCTCAAGTATATCCAATGCATTGACCGGCAAATTACCGGGGTTGTCTACTGTGCAGCGGACTGGGCAGCCGGGAGCTGATGATGCAACAATGTATGTTCGTGGTGTCGGTTCGTTGACAGAAGGATTATCGTCACCACTTGTTTTTTGGTAGATGGGGTAGAACGTTCGTTCAACCAACTTGATCCTAATGAAATTGAAGATATTTCTATTTTGAAGGATGCTTCGTCAACGGCTGTGTTTGGTGTTCGTGGTGCTAATGGTGTTATTTTTGGTAACAACGAAAAAGGGGACAAGAAGGAAAACCTAAAATAAATGTATCTACTTCTTATTTATTCTTTACAAATGCCAACTCGTATGCCGGAATTTGCCAACAGTTATGAGTATGCAAGTACATATGTCAATGCCCAGCGTCAGGATGGAATAGAGAGTAACTTTGCTTTTACGGATGAAGCGATTGAAGCCTACCGGACACACAGCAATCCTTTAGCTTATCCAGATACGGATTGGGTGGATATGTTAATAAAGGACGTGGCTTTGCAAACGCAACATAATTTTTTCTATTTCCGGAGGAACAAGAGGAGTCCGTTATTTTGCTTCCTTGGGTGTGTTGACGCAAGATGGTCTATTCAAGTCGTTTGAGAAAGAGTATGATGGTAATTTCAAATATAACCGTTACAATTATCGTATAAATCTGGATTTGGACCTGACGAAAACCACATTGATGCGTATGAATTTAGGTGGGCGTGTTAATGATAAGCGTACGCCGAATTATGAAGGAAGTAGTGATATCGGATTATTGTTCCGTGATATTTATTGGGCTATTCAATGTCGGGGGTAGGTATTATGGATGGAAAATGGATATGGCCTGATACAAAAGAATTTAGTCTGCCGGGTACTGTAAGAGACGGACTTTATCCATATTATGGAAAAGGATATAACACTTCAGCAGGGAATATCCTGAATTTTGATTTTATGCTGGAGCAGAAATTGAACTTCATCACTAAAGGTTTGAAGGCACATGTAAAAGCATCTTATAATAGCGGTGTGACTTTGAAAAAGTTGCGTAAAAACTTCTTATCCTCATTATGAGACGATAGTAAATGAAGATGGTACAGTGAATTTGCGTAAAGTGGGAGATCAGACCAATCTTCAATATTCGGAGAGTACAAGCCGGAGCAGAGACTGGTATATGGAGGTCGCCATGAATTATAAGCGTGATTTTAGTGATCATCATGTTTCAGCCTTGGCTATGTACAATCAAACAATGAAATATTATCCGGATAGTAATCCGGATGAATTTAAATCTATTCCCCCGAAGCTATATTGGTTTTAGTTGGGCGTGCTACTTATGACTGGAAAACACGTTATATGGTTGAAATGAACGTGGGGTATAATGGTTCTGAGAATTTTGCGCCAGGTAAGCGGTTTGGTCTTTTTCCCGCAGTATCAGCAGGTTGGGTTCTGACAGAGGAAAAACTTTATGCAACCTTTAAAACCGTGGTTGAGTTATTTTAAACTTCGTGCTTCCTATGGTGTAGTGGGGAATGATCGTGTGAGTGGTAACTATCGTTTTCTTTATCTGCCGGATTCTTATAATCCGTCGACAGGTAGTTATTATTTTGGAAATTCCATATCTACAGCATGGCAAGGTGCAGTGGAAAGTAAGATTGGTAATCCCGACGTAACTTGGGAACCGGCTGCAAAGCAGAATTATGGGGTGGATGCTTATTTCATTAACAGCAAACTAAAAGTTAATTTTGATTATTTTATTGAGCGTCGTAAGGATATTCTCACAAATCGTAAGGTTCTGCCAACTTATTTAGCAGCAAATTTGCCTATTGCCAATATTGGCAAAGTTGATAATAAAGGATATGAACTGAGTGTAAACTGGAGGGATAGAATTCATTATTTTTTAGATATCATATAGGTTTCAATCTGGCTTATGCTAAAAAATAAGATCGTCTTTCAAGATGAAGTTCCCTATCCTTACGATTATATGAGAAAGACCGGTAAGCCGGTTGGGCAACAGATGGGGTATAAATACGATGGATTCTTTTCGGAAGAAGATGTGGCAAAGTATGAGACCGAACGTGGTAAATCAATACCGGATCATGGAACAGGGTATATTCCTAAGCCGGGTGATGTGAAATATAAGGATTTAAATAATGACCATAAGATAGACCAGTACGATGTTGCCGCTATCGGTTATCCAGTTTACCCACTTCTTACAGGAGGAATAAATTTGGGATTTTCCTATAAAGGATTCGATTTCAGTATGACATGGTCCGGCGCAACAAAAAAGTTTCCCGCTTATTGGATGATATTTTTCCGTGAACCGTTTGGAGCCACAGATTCTCGTTCGTTAATGAAATATATGATAGATGACATGTGGACGCGGAAAAATTCAGCTAAAAAGCTCCTGCCATCTCGTTTACGAATAAAGTAAATAATTACAGAGACTCGGATTTATGGTTACGTGATGCTTCCTACTTGCGTTTGAAAAATGTGGAGATTGGTTATAATTTTTCTAAAAAATATTGAGCAAAATCAATATTGGAAGTCTGAGAGTTTTTGCAACAGGTTATAACTTGTTGACATTAGATAAATTGAAAATTGTAGATCCGGAATCTCGTCCCAACGGTAATGCAATGTATCCGGTAGTAATGGTGATAAATATGGGCTTGAAAGTAGGATTTTAATTTATAAAAATAAAGTTAGTCATGAAAAAGATAAGAAAATATATTTATCTGTTACTGATCTTCTCATATGTTTCTTTTACATCATGCGAGGATTTTTGCTTTTAGGGGAGAAATTTCTTCAGAAACCTCCTAGCGGGGATGTTACTATCGACACTATTTTTTCGACGGCAGAGTATGCCCGGAGAGTATTATGGTATGCTTATTCGAAATTGCCTTATGGCTTTTCTACCGGTTATAATAATTCGACTTCGATGCGTGTGGGTTCAATAGAATCGTTGACTGATCTGGCACAGTCATATGTTGGTTATGCAGGAGCGGATAAGTTGTATTATCCGGGACTTTATAATGCCGGAAGTGAAGACGAATCAGGTGGAGAGGATCATGCAACTAAATACAATATGTACGCACGTGATCCTTGGAAAGGGATTCGCCATGCATGGGTCTTTATTAATAATGTGGACCGAGTACCGGATATGACGGCGGAAGAGAAGTTGCGTTTGAAGGCGGAGGCCAAAATTACCATTGCTGTGCAGTATTCTGAAATGTTGCGTCATTATGGAGCCTTACCTATTGTTGACCATGCTATTATGCCGGAAGAAATGGGGTTACCGGAGCGTGCCACTTTGCAACAGACTGTGGATTTCATAACCCGGTTGTTGGATGAGGCTATTGCATGCAAAGAATTACCTTGGGCTTTGCCGGAAGATGATCTGAGTAATGAGAGTGGACGTATGACAGGGGGGCGGCTGCCATGGGATTAAAGCTAAGAGTACTGTTGTTCGTAGCCAGTCCGTTGTTCAATTCTGACGAGCCTTATTTTCCGGGGAAGCCTCTGATAAATTGATGACTTGGTTTGGCGGGTATAGTGAACAACGCTGGAAAGATGCGGCAAAAGCGGGGGAAGATTTTTTCAAATCTTGGAAACAAGGTGGTTTTTATGAATTGGTACAAAAAGAAACGGCAACTAAAAATACAATTCGTCAGGCATTTCAGGATGCATATTATACCAGGGGTACTACAGAGAGCCTAATTTCTGTACGCAGGCATTTTAGGACAAATGATATCAGTACGTTGCTGCAAAGTTTACGTTGGGGCGCATGGTGTCCGACAAAAGAATGTTTTGACTTGTTCCCGATGGCGAATGGTGATGATTTTGATTGGGATAATCCTGTTCATAAGAAAAATCCTTTTTTATAAATCGTGATCCTCGGTTGTGTGAAACAATCTTATTGGATGGTGACGATTTTCAAGGTAGAAAGGCTGAGGTATTCAAGGAAGATGCTAATGATAAAAAGAATTATCCCAAAGGTGCGGATTGGAATAAGAACAATTTGGATAGTAAGAGTTTGTCAACAGGGATTGCTGGACGTAAATTCGCTCTTGACCGGAAAGGGGAGTACAATAACCGTGTAATTCATTGGCCTTTATTTACGTTTGGCTGAAGTATATCTTGCTTATGCAGAGGCATTGAATGAATGTGGGCGTACCAGTGAAGCATATCAGTATATCAATGCAGTTAGAGCACGCGTTGGTTTGCCAGGGCTGGTATTGAAAGGAAAACTAGATGAAAACAGAGTTTCGTGAAGCAGTACTTAGAGAACGCGTTTGTGAATTTGTATGGGAAGAAAACCGTTTCTTTGATTTGATACGTTGGAAACGTGAATCTGATTTTACAAAACATTTGCATGGAATTAATGTGTATCGTCATAAAACTACCAAAATATAAATTTGATTTTCCGCAGTTGCCGGAAAGAGTATGGCAAAAAAGCCGGGAGGATTTTCTGCAAAATGGTATTTGAGTGCATTTCCGGATAAGGAAGTGAATAAAGGATACGGGTTAGTGCAGAACCCGGGATGGGGATAATGAAAATCATTCAATGAATAAAGAAAATAAAAAAAGAATACTATGAATAAAGCTATAAAATTAGTAATGACAGGTTTGCTGGTGTCGGTAAATATGCTGGCACAGGAAACGGACAGCATACAGCAGTATGGCCGAGGTATTTCGGTTGACTGGAAAGAATCTACTACTGCGGGAGGAATGGTGACAGCAGGGCAATTATCCCATAAAACGAGTATTAATCCTTTCTAACTCATTATTTGGTTCTATTCCAGGACTATATGTGTTACAGAATGCCGGCAGTTCCTGGGCAGATGGTGCTACTATGTATATACGTGGTTTGGGGACTACAAACAGTAAAAAGCCCGCTGATATTGGTTGATGGCTTTGTACGTTCCATATCAGACCTGACAGTGCAAGAAATAGAATCTGTGGTTGTCTTGAAAGATGCCGTAGCTTTGGCACTGTATGGAATACGAGGAGCTAATGGGGTCGTTTATGTTACCACGAAACGTGGAAAGACTGGCAAGCCGGTAATTAATTTCAATTATGAGTTTAATATGGGGACTCCGGTCCGTTTACCGGAAATGGTAGATGGATATACTTATGCCCAAGACTTTGAATGAAGGGTTGAAAAATGATCATCTTAGCCCCCGTTATACTCAACGTGAACTAGACGCGTTCAGAGATCGTACTTACCCAGACTTTTATCCGGACGTAGATTGGTGGGGAGAGGCTTTGCGGAATCACATAGCCTTGGTCAGAATGCAAACTTTTCCATTCAGGGAGGGGGTGATAAGGTACAATATTATGCACAGTTGAATTATCTGAATGATCAGGGAATTCTGAAGCCGACCAATGACAATGAAGATTATTCCACCCAGCTTAAATTCTCAAAGTTGAATATACGGACTAATCTTGATATACAGGCTACCAAAACCACGAAAGTGCAATTGAGTATGCTAGGTAATTTCTCAGAACACAATCGTCCGGGTACACAGCTAGATGATATCTTCACAGCCTTGTACCAGGTTCCTTCAGGAGTGTTTCCTGTTAAAACAAAGAATGAGGTATGGGGAGGTTCTACTATTTATTCCAATAATCCTATTGCTCTCATTTCAGGTAAGGGATATGCGCGTTCACAAAATCGTGCTTTGTATGCCGATATGAATATTCAACAGGATTTGAGTACTCTTACTCCCGGTCTATCTGCTTCAGTCCGAGTGGGGCTTGACAGCGATGCTAGTTACTGGGATTCCAATACTCGTAACTTTGCTTATGAGTCTTCAGTGAAAAGGATGGGATGGAGAAGAAGACCAATATAAAAACTTGCGTAATGAATCTGCTTTGAGTTTTAGCAGCAGTACAGGAGAAATTGTCCGCCGCTTTAACTTTAATGCCCAATTAAATTATGATAGAAATTGGGGATTACATCGGCTGAATACAGTTTTTTACTTTATGCTATGGACCGGATGGATCGTGATGGACAGAATGCTTCCCGGGCATATATGGATATGGTTGGACAAGCGCATTATAGCTATAAAAAAACCGTTATTTACTTGATTTTGCTTTATCGGGTTCGGCATCCAGTGTTTTGGAACCGAATCATCGTTGGGGAATATTTCCGTCAATAGGTGCTGGTTGGATTCTTTCAGAAGAAAGCTGGATGAAAGGAAAATCGGTTGATTTCTTAAAATTGAGAGCATCTTATGGTATAGTTGGAAGGGCGGATTTTTTGGGGTAAATCTGTATAAGTATTATATGGGAAGTGGTAATAGTTATTATTTCAAGGATACTCCGGCCAGCCAAAGTGGTATGACTGAAAAGCAAATTGCTGTAGACGGGCTTACTTATGAAAAGTCGCATAAGTTGAATGTTGGTATGGATTTCATGGTATGGAAGAAGTTGTCATTAACTATTGATGGATATTATGATCATCGGACTGATATTCTGGTAGATGGTGGTAATGCGATTTCTTCTGTGTTCGGAATGACCGTTCCCAAGCGTAATGATGGTGTTGTCAATAACTATGGAGTGGAATTAATGGCAGGTTGGAATGATCGGATAGGCGAGTTCACTTATCAGATAAGCGGGCAATTCTCCTTCAATCGGAGTAAAATTATCAACATGAATGAAGAATACCGTCCGTATGATTATTTGGAGCGTACAGGGTGTCGTGTCGGTCAAATATTTGGTTATGAAGTAGAGGGAATCTATAAGAATCAGGAAGAAATAGACCAACGTGAGGTAAAACAATATTTGTCGGAAGTACGTCCTGGTGATCTAAAACTCAAAGATCAGAATGGTGATAAACGTATCGATCAATATGATCAAATTGCTATGGGATATAATGCTACCTGTCCGGAAATTTATTATGGTTTCAATTTAGGTGCTGAATACAAGGGATTGGGAGTTTTGGCGCAATTTCAGGGGAGTGGCCAATTATAGCCAAGTGCTGGATACACGAAGTGTATACCGACCATTGATTAACAATAATACAATTTCCAGATATTATTGGGAAAATCGTTGGAGCGAGAATAATCCGAATGGGACATTACCCAGGCTAACTACATTAGGATCAGCGAATAATTATAATAATAACTCATTATGGGTGACAGATACTTCGTTTTTGAAGTTACGAACATTAGAAGTTTATTATCAATTACCTGATAAATGGCTACGTAGGCAGAATATTGTGTAATCGGTGAAACTTTATGTTCGCGGACACGACCTGTTATGTCTGGATGGCATTGATATTGCAGATCCGGAGGCGTTGGGAGTTACTCATCCTGCGATGAAACAATATACATTTGGTTTTAATTTACAATTCTAAATTGGAGAGACAATGATAAAAAAAATAAAGATTAAAAATATAGTACTGCTTCTATCTTTATTGATGATGACAGGATGTGATTTTATGGATTGTGATGAGTCTGATAACTTTACCAAACAAGAGGTGCTTGATAGCTATAATCGTGTGAAGCAACTGGCAACCAATGTATATGGTTTCTTAAAAGCGGACTTTTGTTCTATAGATGGGGCCATGCTGGATGCGGCTACGGATGATGCCGTCCATATTTACAAGTCTTCCAATATCCAGCGGTTTGTGGATGGTACATGGTCTGCCAATAATTTGGTGGATAATGTATGGGGACATTATTACGAAGGAATTCGGGCAGCCAACTTCTATTTGAAGGAAACTGCCGGACTGACATTTGATGAATGGAAATATTCGGATGATTATGAGGCTATAATGAAAGAGTTTACTAATTATCAATATGAAGTCCGTTTCCTTAGAGCATATTTCTATTTTGAATTAATCAAGCGTTATCGCAATATTCCTTTTGTACTAGATGTCTTGGCACAGAATGAAGCTAACGGGGTAAATCCTGAATCTTATGAGAAGATTGCTAAATTCATCGTGGATGAATGTTCGGATCTTGCACAGATTTTGCCTGTGAATTATGATAATTTCAGTACAAAAGAGAAAGGACGTGTTACGCGGGCAGCTGCTATGGCATTAAAATCGCGTGTTACTTTGTATATGGCCAGCCCTTTATTTTCAGAAGATAGTGAAGATAAATGGAAACAAGCCGCAGAAGCTGCTTATGATATTATTAAACAGAAAACAGATTTAGGCTTGGACTTGATTCCTTATCCTCAAATATTTAATGACGTTAATAATCAGAAAGCTGAGGTGATATTGTATCGTCCGACAGGTGAGAGCGGTGACTTTGAGAAGGCTAATTTTCCTATTGGAGTGGAGGGTGGAAAGACATCTACCTGTCCGACACAAAACTTGATGGAAGCGTATGATATGAAGGATGGTACTCCTTTTGTATGGAATAATCAGTCAGATCCATACGATAATCGTGATCCTCGTATGAAATATACGATTGTTTGCAATGAAATGAAATGGCCTGTAGACCCTGTGGAAATATGGGAAGGGAGGAACTAACGGATTGCCATTGCAGAATGCCACTACTACAGGATACTATTTGAAAAAGTATGTAAATAACACGATTAGTTTCGAGGCTGGCAGCACTGTTACGAAAAAACAGCATAATTGGGTATTGTTCCGTTATGGTGAGATTTTGCTTAATTATGCAGAAGCTATGATTAATGCTTTTCATGATCCCAACTATAAAGATGCTGTTTACAACATGAGTGCGCGTGAAGCGGTAAATCAGATTCGTGGTCGTACAAATATTTCGTTGCCCGGATTTCCGTCGGATATTACAGAAAAAGATTTTCGTTAAACGCCTGAAGAATGAGCGTCGTGTTGAGTTAGCTTTTGAAGGTCATCGTTTTTGGGATGTACGTCGCTGGAAGGAACTGGGACAGACGGCCAATATATATGGAGTAAAAATAACGAAGAATAATGAGGTAATCAGTTATGAGAAATTCTTACTCGAAACCCGTGCGGTAACTGATAATATGTATTTTTATCCTATACCCAATACAGAACGCTTTAAAAAAATCCGAATTTGGGACAGAATCTCGGATGGTAATTATAAAAAGAATATTGGAGTGTCTCCCCGGTAGGAGAGAATACTCCAATATCCAGTTTTTAACTACACCAACGTGGTCTAATGCTTTTTTTATGAAATATATTTTTTTCTTTCTTATATTATTTTCCTCAAAGCATATTCTTCTTGCTAATGAAATTACAATGGAGCAGGCTAGAAAAGTGGCTATGAGTTTTTTTTTTTGTGAAACGATACGATCCCGTGGTGGAATTCCCAGACTTCTCAGCTCGTCTGGGATGGTGAAAGTACTACTACGAGAGGTGGATCATCTCCCGCATTTTTATGTGTTTAACCGTATGGATAGTGATGGGTTTGTGATTATCTCGGGAGATGATGTTACCATGCCGATATTAGGATACTCTTGCTCGAATCATTTTGTAGTTGAAAATATGCCTCCCAACTTGCTTGATTGGATGGATGAATTACGCAATCAGATTAATGCGGTCCGGGGAGGAACATGTTGTGGGCACTTCTTATATTTCGAAAGCTTAGACGCGGGCATCAGACGCTATTGGTACGCCAATAGTGAAATTAACCACAGCCTTATGGGACCAGCAAGCGCCTTTCAACAGACTATCTCCGACAACCAGTGACGGAAGGTCAATTACCGGCTGTGTAGCTACTGCAATGGCGATTATTATGCAATATTATCAATGGCCGGATCAGGGGTGTAGGAACTGTACCTGCTTATACTCTACAAGCTGATAAGAATACCCAGATACCAAGCAAAACTTTTGATCGTCCTTATGTTTGGAGCAAGATGCCGGTAAAAGTTGATAAGAATTCGGATACTGATATAAAGGATGAGGTTGCAACTCTTATATATGATTGTGGCATTATTTCAAAGTCACAGTTTGGCAGGAAGTCTACGTGGGCATATTACGAGAATGCACTGGAAGGTATGATAAAGTATATGAAATATAATAAGGGGACTCATATGCAGAATCGGGCTACCCGTGTTATGAGTGAATGGCATCAGATGTTAAGGAAAGAACTTGATGCAAAAAGGCCGATTCTATATACAGCTTCTACTAAATCCGGTGGAGGGCATATGTTTGTAATAGATGGCTATACCCAGGAAAATTATTATCATGTTAATTGGGGGTGGAGTGGAAGTTCGAATGGTTATTACTTATTGACTGTTATGGATCCGTCAAATCCGGGTTCCGGCAGTTCTAGCGGTGGATACACTCAAGAGCAAGCTGCTTTTTTTTAACTTGATACCAGATAAGGATGGCACCTCTGCTTTTACAGATAATTTGGTTCTTATTAGGAAGGAAGTGAATGGTGTCTATTATGAAGGACTTGTAATGGATGCTGTTAATATTCAGCCAGAACAAGAATTTAAAATAAGTATAGGAGCTGTTAACAACATCGGACGGTCAGCTTTTGACGGAAACCTGAGAATAGCTTTAGTAGGCAAGAACGGAACTATAAAAGAATATATATCCGAGGAAATCCCTGTTAAGTATCCGGCAGACTCTTACCATAGTGAAAACAGACTGTTTCTGTAAAATAACCCTACCAATAAAGGCCGGAGATCGGATTAGAGTATATTACAAGGGTAAATATTCAGAGGATTGGGAATATTTGCGGGGTGGCTCACTATTGAAATCTGAAATTATTCTCAAGGAGGAAGATATGCCTTTGGAAAAAATGACCAGTTTTGCTTATGATAAGAAAAATAAGAAGATTAGTCTGAAGACTTGTCCCCAGGTAGAGTATCAGGTGCTCTCACTAACTAATAACGTGGTATTTTCAGGAATTACTAATGATGATAACCCGGAGATTCGGATTGATACAAGTGAGTTGATTGACAGAGAGTATGTCATTGTGCTCCGGAAGAAAATAGAGGATGAAGACGAGTATGAAGAAAAAAAGAATACGTTTTGCAATAGGTAATCAAAATAAGAAATAGGAGAATATGAAGGAGATATTGAAATATATTGGACTGACTTTAATTTTTTTCATGGTATATTCATGTAGCGGTGGAGAGGATATTTTGCAGGAGGGACCGGAAGAAGACCCCCTTTTTAAGGACTATTGCCTTGTAACAATAGAGCATAGCGGGAAATCATTTGGTTTTCTTGAATTTACAGGCAGTAAACTGTCTGGTAATATTCAATGGGGAGATGATAAATCTGAGATGTTTGCAGGAAAAAACACTCCGTCACATGTATATCAGACCGCGGAGGAACATATTATCGTCATAAAAGTTCAACAGGCTGATGGGATTATGTTGCCAGGTATCGAGGGGGTATCTCGGATAGATTTATCTGATTTTTAGTTAATTGAAATATTCTAAAAAAAGGAGAAAATGAAAAGAATAATTTTTATATTTATAGTTTTGTTGATGGGGGTGGAAAGTGTATCTGCCCAGTCCTGCACATGGATCTACAGCACGGAAGGAAATATGTGGAAAGAATCGAAAATCAGATTACAATTAAAGCCTGATAAGGAACCCGCTTTAAAGGTGGATACAACAGAAAGCATTCAGGTATTCAAAAGATGGGGAACTTGTCTCAACGAACTGGGATGGGATGCTTTGAATCTGTTGCCCTTTGAACAACAGAAGGAAGTATTAAGTAATCTTTTTTTCAAAAGAAGGCGCTTTTACGTTTTCCATGGGGCGTATACCGATGAATGCCAATGATTATGCACGGACTGGTATAGTTGTGATGAAGTGTCCGGTGATTTTCAGTTAAAGTACTTTTTTCTATAGAACGTGATAAGAAGACAATTATACCTTTCTGTAAAAGAGTTCTGCACTGTAATCCTGATGTAATCTTTTGGGCATCTCCTTGGTCACCGCCGTCCTGGATGAAGGTTAACCATTATTATTCAGTACGTAGTTGGAATGGACAGAATAAAATGTCTCCCTTTGTCTGATGTTGTTCTATATGAAAATACTACGGGGAAGGATGCTGCATATTATCCAAAGCAATTGGCTGTGAATGATTATTTTATTCAGGATTCTCGTTATTTGAAAACCTATGCCAATTATTTCTGTAGGTTTGTTTCTGCCTATCGGGAAGAGAATATTTCCATATCAAGAGTGATGTTTCAGAATGAACCATGGGCATATACCATTTATCCGGGTTGTGCATGGACGCCTGAGGGGATTATAAGATTTAATGTCGAATATTTGGCGCCAGAGTTAAAGAAACAACACCCAGAGGTTTCACTTTTTCTTGGAACACTCAATACCAATCGTTTTTGATGTTGTAGATAAGATTCTGTCAGATTCTCGTATGAAAGATGCAGTGGAAGGATTAGGATTTCAATGGTGGGGAGGACAGATTTTTGCCTGCTATCCGCAAGAAATATCCGTATTATAAGTATATGCAGACAGAGAGTGAATGTGGTTCAGGAACGTTTGATTGGAAAGCGGCAGAACATACATTTAGGTTGATCAATCATTATATAGGTAATGGTTGTGAGGAGTATACTTTTGGAATGCGATTTTATCTGACGAAGGAAAGAGTAGCTGGGGATGGAAACAAAATGCTTTGATTCGTGTAGATTCTAAAACCGGGACTATTACGTATACACCAGAATACTATGCGGTGAAGCATTTTTTGCAATCAGGTTGTTTCAGGTACAAGGGTTTTACAATATAAAGAGAAGGGGGAGGATAATTTGTCTGTTATTGCTTTCTTGACTCCAGAAGGTAAATATTTGATAGTAGCAGGTAATTATGGTGATGTTGCGCAGCAAAATGACGGGTACAATTAGGGGAGAAGTATTTTAAATGTAACTTTACAGGCGCACTCTTTTAATACATTTATTGTAAAAATAATTGTTTATATTGCATTATTATAAAAGCAAGATTAGATGTCCTCTGCCGAATCAAGTGATAATTCGTAGCTTCGGTAAAGTTTCTCCTGTAACTTTTAGCCTCTGAGAGTTTAACGGTATTTGTCTAAATGTTATAATTGGACACTATAAATCTAATATTTTGCTGATATATTATTGATATAGAGACCGATATATTTCTATTTTACATCGAACTCATGTTAATTTAAGTGTTCCTCAACTTTATGAAATGAATAAAGTGACGGAAAAAAGAAAATGTTGCTTCTTAATACCCCGATAAGGTTTTTTAAATTATAGAATGTTCTTCGCAGAGTACGCCTGAAGTAAAGTGAGTAATGTAAAGTAGCCTTTGTTTTTAAATTAAAATAGAAATGAAACCAATTTTATACAAACTCATTTGTAGTCTTCCTGCAACTCTTTTTGCCGGACCAGGTACACAGGTCTTTGGACAGGAACAACGCCCGAACTTGGTCTATATTTTTCCTGATCACTATAGGTTGAATGCATTGAGTATATGGAATGATGTGGCATATCGTAATGTTCTGAATACGGTAGGTGATCCGGTTCATACCCCTAATTTGGATAGACTGGCAAAACAGAGTGTGATTTTTAATCGGGCGTGCAGTACTTGTCCGTTAAGTAGTCCTCATCGTGCTATGTTGATGACAGGTGCATTCCCCTGAGAAGAATGGAGTACCGGGCAATTGCCATGTGAACAATCAAAACGGTATTCCCGACAGCTTGGTTTGTTTCACTGATGTACTTGCGGGAGCTGGTTATGAAAACGGCTTATGTGGGAAAAACGCATTGGCATCGTACGGAAGCCCTGTTTGACAAGGAGAATAATTATGTAGGTACAACTGAAGCACCTGGCGGACATTGTGTGTATCCATACGATACCTATATTCCTGAAGGAAGAGGGCGCAAGAGTAATAAGTACTGGTTTCAGCAATTGAAAGACAATCATTTTAATGCTACTGCCTATTCCAATCGTCCTGAATTGGTGGGTGGAAAGAAAGATGGTGAGCCGTTCCGTTATCGTCGGCTTACCTTGGAGGTTGAAGCGGATGTAGTGATAGGTTATCTGCGAAATAAGCAAGGACAACGAGACGCTTCCAAGCCTTTCAGTTTATTCTGGAGTTTGAATCCACCTCATACCCTTATCATAGACTTACGGATTGTAAGGAAGAGGTGTTTAATCAATATTATAAAGATTTGAAACCGGAAGAAGTATTGCTACGTCTAATGTGAAATTTGGTGAGGGTACACAAGTGAAAAACTTGGAACAACTGACACTTCAGGCAAAAATTTATTTCTCTTTGGTGAAGAGTGTGGACGATGAGATAGGTCGGGTGTTGAAAGTTTTGGATGAAGAAGGATTGACTGGATAATACCATCTTGATATTCACTGCCGATCATGGGGGAAATGATGGGTAGCCACGGTCGTATGGCAAAGTGTGATTTATGATGAGTTTTTTCTATTCCGTTCTTTTATACGTTATCCCGGTCAACTGGAAACCAGGAGTGAACGATCTGGATGTTGGGCGCTACAGATATTATGCCTACTTTGCTGGGTATGATGAACCTTGGAGACCAACTTCCTGAAACGGTGAAGGGAAAAGGATTATTCACAAAGGTATTCTTACGGGTAAATATAGGAAGGTAAAGAAACCTGTTTCTCAGTTTTTCTATCAGCAGAAAGAGAAAAAGGTGTACGCACTGACCGCTACTCGTATTTGGTGACAGGGGATGAATTATCAACTTTTGATAATCTGAAGGATCCTTATCAGATACATTCTCTGAAAAATAGAGGAAATTCCGTCAATTCAAAGGAACTTGGAAACTGGTTGAAGGTGTCGGAGGATGGCTGGGCCAAGGAACACAAATTTCAGATAGGATAACTTATTAATAAAATACCATATATGGAGAAAAATACAGTTATCAACACATTTTTGTCTTTTTTAATCCATATACTTTTGTTACAATCCTCCACAAACTTGGTGTATTGTCTCGACAGTACCTTCTGTGAATTACATATTTCTTTTTATCGTTTGCCATTAGTGGTGGATGATATACATTGCTTAAATATATGTTACAGCGCTGTGGACCGATTCTCACAGGGTTGTTTCTTTATTGCTTCCAATACGACGGTTATACAATTGCATCTATTAGGAATAAATCCGCTCCTGAATACTTGTTATTGTAATAAAGTAATACTTTGCAGAAGTATGCTGTAAATCCCTTTTTATATCTAATACAGACGTTTATTTAGGGAAATTTGTAAATAATAATTAATCTATTAGGGTATGAGCACTCTGGTATATGTCCGGCGATTATCTGGATAACACGACGCAAACAGGCCGTTAATGGGCTTTGGCACTGTTCCCACCATATGTGATGCAGTGTTTGATAGCAGATATTAGCCGATATGACGGGGTTAGCTGGGCATAAAGGTAAAAAAACGAAGTGACATACATAACTCCTGGAAGGAGATAAAAGTGTTATAAAAAGTTTAAAATCGTGTACATTTATAATAGAAGTACATTTTTTGTAGTATATTTTATAACATCTACACTGTCCCTACTGGCTATGTATTTACTATCGTATACTCTCCGTCTCCGACTTACCCGATGAAGAAAGAAAAAAAGAAGCCGGGGCATCCCTCAGCTTCTCTTTTGAAACAAAAAATCTGTTATCCAAAACTCATGTTACCATTGATTGTCATATAACAGATTATAAACTTTCTTATTTCAGATTATACCTTCTGATTAATTTATAAACGGTTGATTTGGAGAAACTGCATCCTTTAGACGTTACAAATCCTTCCTTGTTAAGAATATTTGTTATCTCCTGCAAGGTATGTTCCTCTTTTACTAATGTACGCAACATGGCGACAGCTCTCCTGTTATTGGGATTGTTATCCGCTTTCTCCCTGCAGGTTCTGATGCTGTTCTGAATTGCCTGTTCATGTTTATCCATTAAATGTTCCGGATTACCCAGCCTGAATCCCCTTGCCTTCTTTGCCTGTAGGGCGGATTTTGTTCTTGCCGCTATCAGTTCCGCTTCGTATTGTGAGATTGCTGACAGGATATGTAGCACCATTTTATTGGCTTGTGGGAAATCACAAAACACGATCTCCACATCATTCTCCAGAAGATTTGACAGGAAGGAAACATTTCTAGCCAACCGGTCCAATTTGGCAACGATCAGTGTCGCTTCCGTTTTTCTGCAAAGGCTTAATGCCTCTTTAAGTTTGGGCCTGTCCTTTTTTCGACCTGATTCAATTTCAACAAATTCAGCAACCGGAGTTTTGTCACGAAGATATTTCTGTATAATTTCCCTTTGTGCTTCAAGTCCCAGTCCTGAATATCCTTGCTTCTGTGTGCTTACCCGAAGATAAGCTAACATATTGATTGTTCATTGAATTTAAATTTTAATAGTTTTAACAGTGGTTCCGCTGACTAGATGCTCGTCTAATCTATGGAACCATTCATATTATTACATAAAAAAGGCTTTCCATGAGATTTCAAGTTCCTATAAACTCTACTTTTTCACAGAAAGCCGTCTTTCTAAATTCTGAATTTCTCAAAGATTCCCTAATAACTTATAATATTATATGTATCAGAAATCCTCTTCTCATAATCATCCGTTTTCTCCACATTCTCGTCTATTATAGAAACGAGCATATCAAAGTAAACGTTTTCTATTATTTTTCTTTTTCTCCTTCAGAGTCAGGGATAAGATGTATTTCAAAGAGATCCTTTCTTTCATCCAGAATGATCCGCACCATTCCCGTATGCTTGAATCCCTGCACATGAAATTCCAGTCCGCCTTCGACCGGTTTTATCGTATCCATATCTACTCCCCATGACATTACTATAACGGGTTGTGTCTTTAGGATTGACCATATATATCCGGCCAGTTTCAAATCATAATTTTTGTTCTCCATATTCGATTGTATTTAAGTTGTAATATTCAGTATATATTTTCCGGTAGTCCTCCATGTCCAGTTCCGGAAAAACGGAGTGGTAGATATAATAGAGGTCTTCTGCGCTCCATAACTCCCCCTGATCGAGTAGTGCAAATATTTCGTCCATCGCTTCATCGAATTCATCATAGATCCCCCTTCGTCTTCCCGGTATCTCAGGTTGGTGAGGATAAGGTTCTGTACAATTTTCAATGATATGCTCTACCAGTGACAGACAGTTCATGAGGTCTTTCTTTATCGTAAATTCATGGTCTGTATGTGGTTCGTAATATCCACAGCTGAGATTGATGCAACTGACCTGAAGCCCCCGTTCCTTTAGTTCCTGCACATCCGTCATCATTCCATGTGTTTCCTTGTAACCGAACTTTTTATATCCGGCAGCTTTTAGGAACCCGGGAGAACATAGTGATGTCCAACCTATTTCATTAATAATATCCTGATATCCCCGTCTGTCAGGCTGTATAACAAATCGGCAGTCATTGAAAAAATCCATCACCGCTTTTCCTGAACCGACACATCCCACCTCTTCACTGACAAAGAATGCCAGTTTTAAGGTATCATACTTTTTCAGACATTTGAGCGCTATCCAGATTCCGTTCTTGTCATCGGCTCCGAGTCCTTCCAGTCTTTTATTCCGGGAACTGTAACCGAATATGATTTCTCCCGTTTCGACAGTCATGAAGTCTTTTGAATGTAACCTCTGCACCTGGTCAAGATGTGCTACGATACAAGGGTATGATTCCGCCTCTCCCTTTGTTATATATAAGTTCCCGATGATGTCCGTTTCTATTTTAGTACCGGGAATTCTCTTGGTATAATTCCATATAAACTTTATCATTGCCCGTTCTTTTCCGCTCGGGCTATAAACCTTGTATAATTTTTTTAGCAATTCCATCATTCTTATTTTTTGTGGGTTAAACATTTATTTCATTCATCTCGTATGTATAAGGCAGTCCGGTTTCTTCATCTATCCCGTCATAAAGTTTGCCGTTCAATTTATGAAGTTCTTCCGCTTCCAACAGTCTTTGTGCCGACTCTACGGATATTGTCTTTTTCTTTCATATTCACAAAGGATATTGTTCCATACCCGGTATATGATTATGTCTCCTGCATGCTCGTAGTATTCCTCATCATAGTCGGAATAATGCCAGTTTTCCTTTTTTGTATTCCTGTTCTGCTTTCTTCCGGCATTCTTCACAGCAATAGTCCTCTTCCGTTATTTCTGAATAGTATTTATCCTCTTTTAGGAAATCCTCTTCACATTCGAGCATGATAGTACGTCGGAGTCATGGTGGTATTCTTCCAGTTTCTCTATCCATGTAAATTCTCCCAGATTCTCTACATCACAATAATATTCCTGCCCATGATAATATACGGTGGTGGTTTCACGACAATTGTATTCATGGAAATCATCGTATTCCTCCTCACCATTCAAAGAACCGTCAGTAATATCAAGTGCGATGTCGCCACTTCCGTAATTGTCCGCCGTTCCTTTAGATTCATTGTACCACTTGAATGAATCCTGGTAGCTTAGCGTGTCATCCCAGTCCAGGTCACATTCTATCCTGAATTTCCTGTCTGACAATGAATTCTCCTCCATGTCAACAAAAGCCCTTGCATCACCACATCCGGTACCGACTTTCTTATAGCCGTCAATGTGTCCTCCCTTAATCAGGGCATCTATCAAAGCACGTTTGAGGGTATTGCTTTCATCAGTAGCGTATTGTCTTTCCGCCAGTCTCCATATCTTTCCGTCCTGGTCTGTAACCTTGTTGTAGATGACACACCTTGCTGTCACCTTTCCTTCTTCATTGATCAGGTATGCCGCGCTTGCATCGACTGAATTCGTATAGAAATAATGCAGTTTCCTGTCTACCATGCAGGAATGAAAATCTCCCATACAAGAGGAGGATGAGTATATCTTCTCGAAATTCTTGTCTACGCATAACCTGTTTTTAGGGAGCTGCCCCGTTGTATAAGTCTGCCAATCCGCCGAGAATTCCTCACATAGGTAAGTCACTATCTGTTCCGGAAGGGTTTTACCAAATTCTGTTTCCAGTATGAGCGAGCGGTAGAGTTTTTCCCCGCTTTCATTTTAAACACCTTTCCTCCGTTTTCATGGTTAATGTAGCGGATTGACTGGTATCCCCGTCCTCACACAGCCCTTTCAGCTCGTCCGTTTCAAAGTTCCTGGAGTAAAAGAAGTCTCCGTCCAGCTCCAGGACATAACGTAATGACATATCTGAGTGCCCGCTTATAATTATTGTCCGGGTAATGGTCTTCTTCAATTCCGCCATTGAGGAAATATGAAGCAGCGTATAGTTGTTTGTCTCTATTGCTTCATGCAGTAATCTCTTGTTCCTGATATATGCCAGCAGTATCTTGTTCTTTCTGCTGCATACCCCCGTTTCCATGCTTGACAATTCCAAACATTTCCTTGAATTCTTCGTAATTTTTAAATTTGTAGTATAACATAATCTTTCTTGTTTTAAAATGTTGGTAAATAAAAAAAAGGAGGACACCACGTTGATTGTGATATCCTCCTCAGATATAATTCCGGTATGTTTCAACCGTTTCTTAAATGAATGGAATATGTAGTTCTTCCAGCACTTCCATTAACTTTTTTGCACCTTCTATGGATGCTTTATTTCTTAAGTCTGTCCTTCTTTGAGGATCTGCATACATCTTCAATATCTCTACGATAGTCCTGAATAATGTCTGTTGTAGAGTTTGGTGAAATGTTGTCGTTGCAAGTGCGAATCGTTTTTCATTCCACCCGTAATCATTCAAGGCCCTTGCCAATTCCTGTGCCGCCTTGAACTCTCTGCTGTTTTCAATTTCAAATCTTTCCATAATGTTGTATTTAATTTACTTGATGTTTTTATTTCTGTCTGATAACTGGTTTATAGACTCCATTATCGATAAAAGTTTGTATAATACTCCTTTCCTGTTGTGATAATATTCTGTTTGCTAATATTACTGCTCTTAAATCCCCGAATTCTTCTTAACAGGATTGCTATTGTATCCGATTCGGCTATTGTACTGTATGCAAATGGTCTTCTTTTATTAGGTAAGTACCAACTTACATCTCCTTGTTTTCTTCTATTCATATTTTCTTGTTTTAATGATAAATGAAAAAGAGAGGATACCACCATTCTTCCTTGGTGATACCCTCTTCGGATATAGCAGTCAAATCATATTTTTCCGGTCATCCTATAAACCAGAATATGCCTCGTCCCTGTGGTTCAATGCTTCTGTCAGTCCCACTGATACTTCCGTTGCGTTTACACTACGTCCCAGAAATGAATCGAGATAACTGTTCTTGTTCGCTCCTGTTATAAGGTTATAGAACATCCACATGCTCAGTTCACCGTTATTTCCGGCAAAGTTCTCATCGTGGATATATTGTTTAGCCACATTGTTGATCTGACTGTCTGTAATAAGCAGTCTCGGCAATGTCCTCTGTTGGTGCTGGGGGGAGGTAGTTGTATAGCCTCATTCTTCCCAGTATCTGGCAGAACTGTTTTTCACTCAGCATTGTATCACCCAGCGATTGCATCAGGTGAATATGTTTTGCTACATTGTATTGTCCGAACAAGTCCAGGGTGAATTGATATAGTCCCCTCGAACTTGTCGCTTTGATTTCCTCCTTGTACCCGTCTGTTGATAAACATTGGTTGGTACAGGCAAGATTGAGAAATCCGACGGCGATATTAAATTTCTGTGCTGTCATTTTTCCGCTTAGATTATCCCGTGCATAGCTTTTACAGCCTGTAATGCACAGGTTCAGTCGATTTCCATTTACGTTCCGGCTGATGCTCGGAATCTCTATGTTGAAAATCATTCTTTCGTAATACATTGTCTTGTCAGATTCCAGTAGTTGATCTACTCTTTTTGTTGATCGCCTCCGGGATACGCCCTCTGACAATGTGCGATGTTCTTATCTCGGGACTGCAAATTGTTTCCCCATGATAAAAGTCTCTGGTCGCTTCATAGATGGATTCTATGAAACTTTGATGTGATATACATACCTCGTTGTCTTTGGCGAAAGTCGGTATGATACAGTCGTTTTTGAGGTGTTCTATTGTCACCTCTGTTGTATTGGCTTCGATAAATGGTGAGCGTTTTGTCGATTGCTCCGTGATGAGTACTGCTTCTTCCGCTTCTCTTTTTCCATTCGTTGGCTCTTGCCACCCTTGTGGATGGTAATAATAAATTGGTTGTTTCCATATTTTTATAGTTTTTAATTGGTTAATAAATTCCGATAAAAGAAAAAGCCAAGAGGTTTATTTCTTTGCTTTTACAAATATTCCTCTTAGCTTCTTGATTCCCTTGAGTATGGATGTGGTTACCTCAAGGATGGTTATTATTACGTCCTGTGCCTTATCATAATCCATTCACTAGACGTTCTATGGGTTTTCAGTTGCTACACCTGTATCAACTTTACTTGCGGCGGATTTACGTTTGCTCCTGCCACCATACTTCTCTACAAGTTCCACAATAGTTGAACCTGCCACGATGATCTCAGCAATGTATGCTGCGATTCTGATTCCTTTCATTAAATGTTTCATTGTTTTCTTGATTTTTGTTGTTGGTTAATAATATGTTCTTGTTCTCTTGTCTTTTATTCTTATTTCTTATTCTTGTCATATATAAGGGTTTAAGGTGAAGAGGGAAGGAGAAGAAAGGGAAGGAAAATGAATGATAAGGGAAAGGAGAAGAAAAAATAAAGAGCCGTTATCAAGACTCTTCGTCCTGACTTGGCTCTTTGATAGGCTGTCATACTTTCATTACCCAGACTGTAGCTGTGATAATTACTGGTACCGCTGCTATCCTTCGAATTGAATCGCCCAATGATCTTCTAAGTATTGGGCTCAACCCGGAAATTGTTTAATCTTGTTGGAAGCTGTGTGCACCATTTACTACCAAAGTGCAATCTCCGTGCTTCAATTTATTCTCATTTATAAGGATTTCGGGCGATGGGAGGGGGAAAAAACAGCCTGATATTATATCTTGATAATGAGGGGAAGCTAGAAGGGCTAAAAAGAATGACCTGTATGATCACTGAAGTCATATGAATTGGAAATATCAGAGTTATATACAATAAAGGAATAATCCCGGTTACTTTTTATCTCTCTGTTAAAATAGCCTCTTTCTGCTTGATTTTTACTTGATTATTGCTACTTTTGTACGTAAGTGTCGGGAAGGTTTATTGAGGCATTTTAAACAGTCTCTCATGTTGTTGGTTATACAATAGGGCATTTCCGCGATTTGATTTTGAAATTATAAAAATAGAAAGCACATGGGAACAGAAGGAATTCAGGATAAA